>FSUP01000147.1_pt1 | contig 17116 bp, 18 predicted proteins | sample 1637431 | NCBI WGS metagenome assembly FSUP01 (sample SAMEA3914816, study PRJEB12502) | metagenome | biome: forest; material: soil | place: USA | collected 2011-09-16 | depth 0.3 m | reverse complement strand
GTCTGGCTGCTGAGCAAGGGCATCGCCCTGCACTGCGCCAAGCAGGGGCTGGATATCCGCTCCAACTCCGTGCACCCGACCTTCATCGACACCCCGATCCTGGATCCGATTCGCCAGGCCTTCGGCAAGGAGGCCGCCGACGCCAAGCTCGGCCGCCAGATCCCCCTGGGCCACATCGGCGAGCCGGACGACATCGCCAACGCGGTGCTCTACCTGGCCAGCGACGAGAGCAAGTTCATGACCGGCGCCGAGCTGAAACTGGACGGCGGCATCTCGGCCATGTGACGGCGGCGGGCGGGGCCGCCGCCGGAATCCCACCGTAACCGCCCAAAAACGTGTACGGTGCAGCATGAAGCGACGTCGCCCTATCCTTTTTCTCGGCCCGAACAGGCTCCCGATTTCCGACGGCCGCTTCTGGTCAAGGGTGATGGAAGCCATCCGCGACGCCATGGCGCCTCCGCGCCGGTTCTAGTTTCCAGTACGGTCCGAGCCGTCGCCTTCGCCGTGGAAACCCGGCCGACGCGCCGGAAAGACCGCCAATCGGCGCGCCCCGCGTGTCCTGGTTCTCAAACTGCGAAGGCGATGCGAATGTCACGACCGAACGTCCTGCACCTGACCGACAGCCGGGCCGACCATGGCCAATAGCCGCTCCGTGGCCTTCCGCCTGATCGGCACCCTGCGCGACGAGGGCAGCCTGCTCTCCGCCGGGGTTGCCGTTCCTGTCCGCTATCAGATCTGCGTCATCCAGCGCGGCACCAACGAAGTCGCCACTGGCGAGATCGAGGGCGTGTTCAGCGCCCGGACCGTCAAGCGTGGTCCGGCGCGCCTGAAGCTGGCCGACGGCCATACGGTGGTCGTCAGCCTGTCGGACGGCAGCCCCGACCTGGCCGCCTTCGAGGCCGACCGGGCCGGAGCCGCCTATTGCCACGCCCTCTGGGCCGCCCGCGAGACGCAGGCGGCGCCCGAGGCCGAAGCCAAGGACGCCGCGGCCGTCGGCTAGGCCGTTCCCTGCGTCACGGCGTGTAGCCGGGCGTAGGCGCCGCCGCGGCCCACCAGCTCGCCGTGGCGACCCTCCTCGACGATCCGGCCGCGGTCGAAGACAAGGATCCGGTCGGCGCCGCGGATGGTGGACAGGCGGTGGGCGATGACGATGGTGGTTCGGCCCATCATCAGTTCCTCCATCGCCGCCTGGACCTGGAGTTCGGTCTCCACGTCCAGGGACGAGGTGGCTTCGTCCAGCACCAGGATCGGCGCATCGGCCAGGAACGCCCGGGCGATGGCCACCCGCTGGCGCTCGCCACCGGACAGCTTCACCCCCCGTTCGCCCACCGCCGTCTCGTAGCCCATGGGCAGGCGGGCGATGAAGTCGTGCGCGCGGGCGCGTCTGGCCGCCAGGGCGACCTCCTCGGGCGTGGCGCCGGGCCTGGCGTAGGCGATGTTCTCGGCGATGGACCGATGGAACAGGGCCGGGTCCTGGGGCACCACGGCGATGGAGCGCCGCAGGTCGCCCTGGCGGACGTAGCTGATGTCCTGGCCATCGATGAGGATGCGCCCTTCCTGAAGATCGTAGAGCCGCTGGACCAGCTTCACGAAGGTCGACTTGCCCGACCCCGTGGGACCGACCAGCGCCACCCGCTCGCCCGGCGCGATGGTGAGGTCGAAGTCCTGGTAGAGGGCGCCGGCCTGGTTCTCATAGCCGAACGTCACCTTGTCGAAGACGATCTCGCCCAGCTCGCCCTGGAAGCCTTCCGCGTCCGGCCGGTCGGCCAGCTGCGGCGGCGTCTTCATGTAGGCGGCCACGTCCATGGTGTCGTCCAGGCCCTTTTGCAGCATGCGGGTGATCTCGCTGAAGTTCCGCATGTAGCCGGCCATGACGATGAACGAGGTGATGGCGAAGGCCACGTCCCCCGGCGTCGCCCGGCCGTGATCCCAGGCGCTGACCAGCAGGCCGGTCAGCCCCGCCTGCAGGGTGAAGACGAACAGGTTCTGGCCCATTCCGACGATGTTGAAGCGGTCCCACGTGCGGTTCACGGCCACACGCCAGGCGTCCACCGTCCGCGCGAACCGGACTTCCTCGCGCGCCTCGGCCCCGAAGCCCTTGACCACCGGATTGGCCCCGATGGCGTCGGCCAGGGACGCCCCGATCCGCGAGTCCAGGGCGTTGGAGACCAGGTTCGCCGGCCGGATGTACTTCACCGACAGGACGATGTTGTAGATTGCGAAGGCGCCGACCACGACGCCCACGAAGACGCCGACCCACCACCAGCGCAGGCCCATGGAGACCGCCAGCCCGGTCATCACGATCAGGGTGGGCATCAACATCAGTAGCAGGGCGTCCGAGGCGCTGTCGTAGCCCCACATGGCCCGCGAAACCCGCCGCACCGTGGCGCCGGCGAAGTTGGAGGCGTGCCAGTCGGTGGAGAAGGACTGCACCCGCTGGAAGCCCTCCTTGACCATCCGCGACATGATCCGGCTGTAGAAGCCGTTCATGACCCGGAAGGTGCTGGACCGCGTGGCGTAGAACAGCAGGTAGAGCCCCGACAGCATGGCCCAGGAGCGCCAGGCCGCCTGGCTGACGTGGGCCTTGTTGGAGACCGCGTCCATCAGGCCACGGGTCGCCCAGGGGATGGTCAGGTCGCAGGCCGCGGCGGCCACGATCAACACGATGATCAGGCTGAACCGCACTGGCTCGCCCAGCCAGTGGTGGGCGATGTAGCCCAGGATCTGGGTGTTGCTGAGGATGCGAGGGCGCGTCTCGTCGTCGTCGTCTTCGATGGCGATGGTCATCGGAACCGTCCGCTGGAAATCGAATGGGTCGCGGCCCGCGCGCGGCTTTGCGGCACGGCGAGGCGCGAAGGGAAAAATGGAATCCTGGGATTCCGGGTGCTGAAGAAGAGCAAGAGACTTGTCCTTGGGTCGGGGGGCCTTGGTGGCGCCGACCGCGGGAAAGGTCCCTTAGGTCAGCAGATCCGGTCGGCGGGGCGCATGCGGGTGAGCTTCACCACAGCACGCGGGAGGGCGGTCTGAATCGAGATACGCATCGATGGGCCCTCCTTTCCGGGTTTGGGGACGAGGCAAGCTAGGCGCGGCCATCCGGTGCGTCAAGCGAGCGCTGTTACGTGAAGCCCCGGGCGTGGCGCCGGCGCCTCAGTTGACCAGGATCGTCCCCAGCAGCAAGTGGGCGCCGGGGCGGCCCAGCACCACGTCGGTCTGGCGCTGCAGCTCCCGCGCGAGGTAGTCGGCGTTGGGAACTGCGCCGCCGGGCAGGCCGGAGGCGTAGATCTGCAGCACCTGGGCGAAGGCGGCCCGCAGGCGGGGCGTCGACTGGTCGGCGCGCTCGCGCAGGCCGTCGTCGGGCACGTCGACACCGGCCTCGACGGTCATCACCCCGCGCCGGCCGTCGGCGCGGATCACCGTGGCGGTGAGGGTCTGGAGCTGGATGAAGGTCTCGCCGCCGCCCTTCTTGCGTTCTTCCGCGCCGGCGCCGGACGCCAGCGCCGGGCAAAAACCGGCGAGGCCGATGGCGGCGAGGAGCTGGCGGCGGCGCATGGCGTATGTTGAGCCCAAACGTGGTTGACGCTCTCTTTACGCGATGCGGCGCAGAACGGGTACGAACACCGTAACAGGAGCCCGCCCTTGGGCCGATTCGCCCCGCAAGACCTTGATCTGGACGGCAAGGTGATCCTGGTCACCGGCGGCACCGGCTCGTTCGGCCGCCGCTTCATCGAGACCGTCCTGGCCCGCTACACGCCCCGCAAGGTGATCGTCTATTCCCGCGACGAGCTGAAGCAGCACGAGATGCAGATCGATCTGCGGGAGCGCTACCCCGCCGAGGTCGTGGGCAGGATGCGGTTCTTCCTGGGCGACGTGCGCGACCGGCCGCGCCTGACCTTGGCCCTTCGCGGGGTGGACATCGTGATTCACGCGGCGGCCCTGAAGCAGGTGCCGGCGGCCGAGTACAATCCCTCCGAATGCATCGCCACCAACATCATGGGCGCGGAGAACGTGGTCTGGGCATGCCTGAGCAACCGCGTGCGCCAGGTGGTGGCGCTGTCCACCGACAAGGCCTGCAACCCGATCAACCTCTATGGCGCCACCAAGCTGGCGTCGGACAAGACCTTCGTGGCGGCCAACAACCTGTCGGGCGACATCGGCACAAGGTTCTCGGTGGTCCGCTATGGCAACGTCGTCGGCTCGCGCGGCAGCGTGGTGCCGTTCTTCCAGGGCCTGCTGGCCCGCGGCGCCAAGACCCTGCCGATCACCGACACGCGGATGACAAGGTTCTGGATCACTCTGAACGAGGGCGTCGACTTCGTGCTGTCGTCCCTGACGACCATGCGCGGCGGGGAGATTTTCGTGCCCAAGATCCCGTCCATGAAGATGACCGACCTGGTGCGGGCCATGTCGCCGGACGCCGGCATCGAGGTCATCGGCATCCGGCCGGGCGAGAAGCTGCACGAGATCATGATCAGCGCCGACGACGCCCGCTCCACCGCGGACCTGGGCGACCGCTACGCCATCGAGCCGGCGTTCGTGGAGTATCCGCGCGAGCCGTTCGGGCGCGGGGCGGTGGGCGAGGACTTCTCCTACGCCAGCGACACCAACGCCTGGTGGCTGACCAATAGCGAGCTGATCGCCATGATCGCGGAGAAGGAAGCGCTTGGCTGACGCCTTCCTGCCCTACGGCCGCCAGAGCATCGATGACGACGACGTCGCCGCCGTGGCCCAGGCCCTGCGGGCCGACTTCCTGACCACCGGCCCGACCGTGGACGCCTTCGAGCGGGCGTTCGCGGACAAGGTCGGCGCGCCGCACGCGGTGGCCTGTTCCAACGGCACGGCGGCCCTGCACCTGTCCATGCTGGCCCTGGGGGTCGGCGAGGGCGACGTGTGCATCGCGCCCTCCATCACCTTCCTGGCCACCGCCAACGCCGCCCGCTACGTCGGCGCCGAGGTGGTGTTCGCCGACGTGGACCCCGACACCGGGGTGATGACCCCCGAGACGCTGGAGGCCGCCCTGGCCAGGGCCGGTGAGCGACGGGTGGCGGCGGTGCTGCCCGTGCATCTGCGGGGCGAGGTCTGCGCCCTGCCGGCCCTGGCGCAGCTGGCCGAGACGGCGGGGGCGGTGCTTGTGGAGGACGCCTGCCACGCCCTGGGCTCCAGGACGCGCGGGCTTGGCGCCGACGACTGGACGGTGGGCGACGGCAGCCAGGCGGCCCTGGCCTGTTTCTCCTTCCACCCAGTCAAGACCATCGCCACCGGCGAGGGCGGCATGGTCACCACCGCCTCCGAGGCCCTGGCGCAGCGGCTGAAGACCCTGCGCTCGCACGGCATGATCCGGCCGGAGGGCGCCGAACCCTGGTGGTACGAGATGCCGGAAGTGGGCTTCAACTATCGCCTGCCGGACATCCTCTGCGCGCTGGGCCTCTCGCAACTGAGCAAGCTGGACGCTTTCGCCGCCCGCCGCCGGGACCTGGCGGCGCGCTATGCGGCCAGGCTCGCGGGCCTGGCGCCCCTGGTCCGGCCGGCCGTTACCGAGCTGTGGTCCGATCCGGCCCTGCATTTGATGACCGCCCTGATCGACTTCGAGGCCGCCGGCCGCACCCGGACCGCCGTGGTCGAGGCCCTCAAGGCCAAGGGGATCGGCAGCCAGGTGCACTACATCCCGGTGCACACCCAGCCCTACTACCGCCAGCGCTACGGCGACCTGGACCTGCCGGGCGCCAAGGCATGGTACGATCGCTGCCTGTCGCTGCCGCTCTATCCGGCCATGGAAGACAGGGACGTCGACCGGGTGGCGGACGCGTTGGCTGCGGCCTTGGGAGTGAACCTTTGAGCGCGCCGCACGTGAACGCAGAGTTCCAGATCGCCGGCCGCGCCATCGGCCCGGACCACGAGCCCTTCGTGATCTGCGAGCTGTCGGGCAACCACAACGGCAGCCTGGAGCGGGCGCTGGCCATGGTCGACGCGGCCGCCGCCACCGGCGCCGACGCCATCAAGCTGCAGACCTACACCGCCGACACCATCACCCTGGACAGCGACGCGCCCGACTTCCGCATCGAGTCGGGGCCGTGGGCGGGCCGCACCCTGCACGAGCTCTACGCCGAGGCCTTCACCCCCTACGACTGGCACGCGGCCCTGTTCCGGCGGGCCCGGGAGCGGGGGGTGGTGCTGTTCTCCACCCCCTTCGACGAGACAGCGGTGGAGTTGCTGGAGGGCCTGGGCGCCCCGGCCTACAAGATCGCCTCCTTCGAGGCCGTGGATCTGCCGCTGATCGCCCGGGTGGCCCGGTGCGGCAAGCCGATGATCATCTCCACGGGCCTGGCCAGCCTGGCCGAGATGGGCGAGGCGCTGGAGACCGCGCGGTCGAACGGGGCGGCGGGCGTGGCCCTGCTCCACTGCGTCAGCGCCTATCCCGCGCCGATCGAGGAAGCCAACGTCCGCACGGTGCCGGACCTGGCAGCCCGCTTTGGCGTGGTGACGGGGCTGTCGGACCACACGCCTGGCACGGCGGCTTCGGTGGCGGCGGTGTCCCTGGGCGCGGCGATCATCGAAAAGCACTTCACCCTGGCCCGCGCCGACGGTGGCCCCGACGCCGCCTTCTCCCTGGAGCCGGCGGAATTCAAGGCCCTGGTGTCCGACTGCAAGGCCGCCTGGCGGGCGCTCGGCCACGCCACCTACGACGAACTGGGCAGCGAACGCGCCGCCGCCGGCCATCGCCGCTCGCTGTACGTCGCCGCGGCGGTGAAGGCGGGCGAAATGCTTACCGCGGCCAATGTCCGCTCGGTGCGGCCGGGATACGGCCTGGCGCCGAAGCATTTGCCGGACGTCCTGGGCCGCAAGGCGGCGCGGGACCTGAAGTTCGGCGAGGCGCTGGAGTGGTCGATGGTGGAGTAGGCCGCCGCGGTCAAATGGGGACTCGAAACCCCGCCCAAAACTCGTCATCCTCGGGCGTAAGTCCCGAGGATCCATACGCGCTATAGAGCTGGTCGCGTAGCGGCAGCGGAGCGGCGCAGGCTGCTGGCGGCCAGCCATTGCGCTCGGCTCGCCCTTCGGTACTCGCCGCCCGTTCTCACGCGTTCATGGACCCTCGGGACTTACGCCCGAGGGTGACGGAGGGAAGGTGGACTTCAGAGGGGAGGCTGATCGCTCTCCGTCCCTTACCCCGCCGCCTCGTCCATCGCCTTCGCCAGCGCCACGTCCAGCTCCGTCACGCCGTCGGCGTCGTGGGTGGCGAGCAGGACTTCGACGCGGTTGTAGACGTTGGACCATTCGGGGTGATGGTCGAGTTTTTCGGCGGCTAGGGCGACGCGGGTCATCCAGCCGAAGGCGGCGTTGAAGTCCTTGAACTTGAAAGTCTTGACGATGGCGTCGCGGCCCTCGGCGGCGGACCAGCCAGAAAGCTGCGCCAGGGCGGCCGCTGCGCCGATGCGGGCCGGCCGGGTCATGCCGCGGCCGAGGCGATGGTGGGGAAGGTCAGGCCGGTGATCCGCTGCAGGTCGTCCAGGGCCTGGGCCTCGGTCACCACCTTGATCGCCTGCATGCCCAGTTGCGCCGCCGGCTTGCAGTTCACCCCGAGGTCGTCGAGGTAGACGCAGGCCTTGGGTTCGACCTTCAGCGCCTCGCACATCATCATGTAGATGCGCGGATCGGGCTTTCGCACGCCGGCCTTGGAGCTTTCGATCACCAAGTCGAACAGGGCCATGATGCCGCCGGCCTTGGAGGCCCCCTCGGCGGTGGCCGACATGCCCGGGCCGTGGCCCTGGGCCATGTTGTTGGTGATGCAGCTGACCTTGTAGTGGGCCTTGCAGATCTTCAGCGCCTCGACCATTAGCGGCCGCACATCGCCCGACAGCAGCGGCAGGACATCTGCGCCCCGGACGGGATGGCCGAGGGATGTCGACTCCTCGAGGAACTTCAGGTCGAAGCCGTGGCGGTCGATCTCCGCTCGCTCGAACAGGGCCCAGGCGTTGTGGTCGGGGTTGGTGGCGTTGACGGTGCGGATCAGGTCCTTGGGCAGGCCGCGCTGGGCCTCGTAACGGTTGAACGCTTCGAACGGCGAGGTGGTGAAGACGCCACCGAAATCCCAGATCACTGCCTCTATGGTCACGCCGCGTCCTCGGTTTTATGAAGTCGCGCGACGCTAGAGACCCCGCGCGGTCGACGCAACTACAAGGATAAGTGGTAAACGTCCGGTGATCGTCCCACACGCGCCTTATGCCGATGGCCCCGCCGACTTCTCCATCGGCCTGAAACCGATCGAGCCGCAAGCCTGGCTGGAGGGCGGCGAGACCGACCCCGCGGCGCGTAAGGACGACCGGTTCGCCGCGGCGCCCGCCCTGGTCTGGGGCGAGATCGAGGGATCGCGGCGGGGCCAGGCGGAGGTGCTGGAGCTGGTGCGCGCGGCCGGCGTGGCTGCCCCCGACGACGGCCGCCCGCCGTTGCTGACCGCCAGCCGCGCCGTGGCCGACGACCTGTGCCTGATGGAAAGGCGGGACGGCGTCTGGCGGCTGGCCGCGCTCAGCCTCTGCGCCCCGTCGTTCTTCACCGCCGAGCACGCCATCGGCAAGAGCATCGCCGAACTGCATGGTCCCGTACCCGGCTTCGCGGAACGGTTCCAGAAGCGGGTGGAGCGGGTGTTCGACGGCCTGAGGCCGGAGTTGGTCCTGGAGCGGCGCAACTGGTCGGTGATCAACACCGACGATCTCTACACCCCCGACCCCGCCCCCTACCGCGCCCGGATCGGCGAGATCGCGCCGCAGGAGGCTGGGCGGGCGGTGTTCCTGCGCATGGAGCGCCAGACGCTGCGGCGCCTGCCGCGCACCGGGGGCGTGCTTTTCACCATCCGCGTATGGCGCCAGCCGCTGGAAGACCTGGACCAGGATCCGGCCCGACTGAAGGCCTTCGCCCGGGCCTGGCGGACCGTCACGTCGGATTTTCGGGCCTATAAGAAACTGCACCTGTTCGACGAACTGGTCGGCGGCTTTCTTCGCGCAAGGGGTGAATAGGCAAGCGTCAGCGTGGCGTAACGGCGTTTAATGGCGGCAAGCCCTTTTGAGATGCGGGATTTGTGCGACATGCGACTGCTTCTTCTGTCTTCGGCCCTGACCGTCGGCGCGGGGCTCGGCCTGGCCGGCGCAGCGCAAGCCGCGAACTCCGAGGGGCCGCCCCCGCCCGCGCCCATCTTCTATTGCCCGACGCCGGCGCCGGCCGCCGCGCAACCCCGCGTCCTGGCCTGCCCGGCCCACGCCCGCGTCTTCCGAGCCCGCCACGTCCGGCGCGTGCGCCACGGGCTGCGGGTTCGGGTGGCCGGCGCCGAGCGGCCCTATAATCCCGAAGACGACGGCGTCTCCGCCAGCCAGGCCTGGGTCTACCGCTACGAACTGGCCCAGGGCGGCCTGCACCCGTGGGAAGTAGACGGCCGCTGGGACGTGCGCCCCCGCCACCCGCTTGGGGTTGCGCCGCCGCCTCCCCCGCCGCCCTCGCCCGAGCACCAGTGGTCCGGCGCCGATGGCCACGAGGGCCGGGATGTCGAGGAACACCGCTTCGCCGACCAGGACCGTGACGACGACGCCCGAGCCTGGAGCCATCACCACCATCACCATGACCACGCCGACGACCACCACCAGATGGCGGATGTCGACCGGGACGAGCGTGAAGAGCGCCGGCAGGCCTATACCGACGAGGGCTCGGACTACGGCCAGGGCGAGGGTCAGTCTTCAGGACGCGAATATCGCTACAGCCATGGGGACGACCGCGCCGACGCGGACGAACACGGCCACGCCAGCCACGATTACAGCTACGAGCGCCGCCAGTACGACAACGGCGGCGGGTCGGTCGAAGGCAACCGCAACGGCAGGGCCTACAGCCACAGCTGGGGCGACAGCGGGCGCGGCGCCGATCCCGACGCCGATCGGAATGGACAGTACCGGCAGGGCTATTCCGAGCGCTTCGGACAGGCCGACCGCGACGCAGCCGGCTACGCCCACCACAGCGGCGGCGGCTATTCCTATTCGGAAGAGGGCGGCGATACCGGCTGGCGTGGTGGCCACGTCGGCGAGGGCGGCGGCTACGCTCAGGACGATCGCGGCTATGGCCCAGATGGCTTTGGCCCAGATCGCTTTGGCCAAGCAGGCGACAGCCAGTTTAGCGACGCCGCGGATGGTCCGCCGGCCTGGCGCACCAACACCGGCGGCGGCTACGAGGTCTACAGCGCCGCCGGCCGCGACTCCCAGGGCTATCTGGTCTGGGCCGGCAAGCCCCGCGCGCCTGGACAATAGGCCCCCCGGAGCGGCGTCAGGCCGCCAGGGGAATCCAGATCGTCACGCCGCCCAGGCCCGTCGCCGGGTCGAAACCTGGATTGTGACGCTCGAGGCTCGGGGCCGCGGCGGCCGCGCGTTCACACGGCCAGTGGTTCCAGATCCGCGCATAGGTCGCCCGGATCGCCGAGATGTGGCCGGGATGCTGGAAGACCGCGTAGGTCGCCGCCGGCAGGCGCAGGCGGCGCAGACCAGACGGCAGGTTCGTGAAGTCGGCGACCTCGGCGGCGCAGACATACTCGAAACGCCCCCCGTCGTCGGCTGGGGTGAGCACCCCGAGCGGAATAGCGCCCGGCCGGACCGCCAGCTCGCCCAGGAGGGGCATGAACCGCCGCCACTGTGAGGGAATGGCGTCCAAATCGCCGAAATCGTAGCTCTGGCCGATCCCCGCCGCCAGCACCGGACCAGCGGCCTGGATCGAGGGCGGCGCCTCGGCCGGCGCGGGGCCGTGCATCAAGGTGACGGGCCCGATCAGGGCCAGGCCGTCGAGCGAGGCGGCACGGCGCACCTGCTCCGGCGTCAGGCCGAACTGGGCGCGGAAGGCGCGCGTGAAGGCCTCGTGCGAGCCATAGCGGCTCTCCAGCGCCAGATCGAGGATGCTTCCCGCCCCGTAGGCCAGGGCGCGGGCGGCCTCGGTCAGGCGGCGCGCGCGCAAATAGGCCATGACCGGCTGGCCGACGGTCTCGCCGAAGGCGTGGGCCAGGTGGTGGCGCGAGACGCCGCAGGACTGGGCGATCCCGGCCAGGGTCAGGTCGGAGCCGAGATTCCGATCGATCACCCAGAGCGCCCGGTTGGTCAGGGACATGACGGCCTTCGACGACGCGAGACCACCGTTTTCCGCCGACCCGCAACGCCGATCAAGCGCCAGGACCGCGCTGGCCCTAAGCCTGTCGTCTGATCCGTCCGCAGAGAGCCGTCATGGAAAACCGCACCGCGCGCGCCCTGGTCGCCGCGCTGAAGGCCCGCCAGGTGAGCGCCGTCGAACTGCTGGAGGCGGCGATCGCCGATATCGAGGCCGGGGACGGCGCCATCAACGCCGTGGTCGTCCGCGACTTCGACCGGGCGCGGGAAGCGGCGCAAGCCGCGGACGCCGCCCTGGCGCGGGGCGAGGAGGGACCGCTGCTGGGCCTGCCGATGACGGTCAAGGAGGCGTTCAACGTGGCCGGACTGCCCACCACCTGGGGCTGGCCCGGAACGCAGGGGATCCCGGTGAGCGAGGATGCCGTCGTCGTACGGCGCCTGAAGGCGGCCGGGGCGGTGATCCTGGGCAAGAGCAACATCGCCGCCGGCCTCGCCGACTGGCAAAGCGCCAATCCGGTCTATGGCGTGACCAACAATCCCTGGGATATCTCGCGCACGGCCGGCGGCTCGTCCGGCGGCGGCGCGGCCGCCCTGGCGGCAGGGTTCGTGAGCCTGGAGTACGGTTCGGACCTGGCCTCGTCCCTGCGCGCGCCGGCGGCCTTCTGCGGCGTCTATGCCCACAAGCCGACCTACGGAATCACGCCGCAACGCGGGTTCGCCCCGCCCGGAACACCGATCGCGGCGGCCATGCCGGCGATAGACCTCTCGGTGGTGGGACCCATGGCCCGCAGCCCGGGCGACCTTTTGCTGGCGTTGCAGGCCGCCGCCGGCGCCGATGACCCAGGCGCCGCGGCCTGGCGCCTGGAGCTGCCCCCCCCACGCCACGAGACCCTCAAGGCCTTCCGCGTGCTGGTGGTCGACGAGCATCCCTTGCTGACGACCGGCGCGGACATCCGCTCCGCCCTGGCGACGCTGGCAGGCCGGCTGGAAGCGGAGGGCTGCAAGGTGGGTCGCGGCGCGGGCGCCCTGCCGGACCTCGAGGCCGTCGCCGCGACCCAGGTGGAGCTGATGATGGCCATCTTCTCCGCCGACATGCCGGGCGAGGCCCACTCGATCGCGCACCGCGACTGGATCCGCGCCGACCGGCGGCGCTTCGATCTGATCAACGCCTGGCGCGCCGTTTTCGCGGAATGGGACGTTGTCATTTGCCCGGCCATGCCGACGGCGGCGTTCCCGCATGATGCGAGGCCCATGTCCGAGCGGACCCTGTTGGTGGATGGCCGGCCAATCCCCTACGAGACCCAGCCCCTGTGGGGGAGCCTCGCCACCCTCGCCGGGCTGCCGGCCACGGCCTTCCCGCTGGGCCTGGATACGGCCGGGCTGCCGATCGGCGGCCAGATCGTCGGGCCCTACCTGGAGGACCGCACCACCCTGGCCTTCGCGGCCCACCTGGAGGCGACGTTCGGCGGCTTCGTCGCCCCGCCGGCGCGGTAGACCCCGATTGGCGGACGGCCTGGGGCGTGTCATTCCTCGTTGACTTGTCGTCATCCCAAGTTGACAGTGATCACCTGAGAGAGGCCGCAGAGCCGCTGCACAGCCGCCCTTTGGGGGCCCCGGGAGACGCCGCATGACCATCCAGAACATCACCAAGGACATCAGCTACGAGGCCGTCGCGCCGGACGACTTCGAGTCGATGCTGACGCTGGATCGCTATGGCCAGCGCTCGACGGTGTTCGACAAGATCATCAGCGCCACCCACGACCACTTTTGGGATCCGCTGGACAAGAAGTACATCGACTTCGAGACCCCGTGGGACATGGAGAACGAACCACTGGTCCCCGACGACCAGATCATGTCGCTGCAAACCGACTACGTCTCCAACCACCTCAAGGACCCCAAGGAACGCACCCGGTTTATCAATGAACAGGTGCTGTGGCAGTTCTCCTCGATCCTGCACGGCGAACAGGGGGCGTTGAACCTGTCGGCCAGCCTGTGCCACGTCCTCTACGACCAAGGCGCCCAGGAATACGCCGCCAATCAGACCCGCGAAGAAGCCCGCCACGTCACCGCCTTCGCCAAGTACATCAAGGCCCGCTGGGGCCGCCCGCGCCCCTGTGGCCAGACGCTGCAGAACCTGCTGGTGGAGATCATCGGCGCGCCGGAGGTCTACAAGAAGATCATCGGCATGCAGATGCTGGTCGAAGGGCTCGCGATGGGCGCCTTCGCCAACATGTACCAGACCCTGCGCGATCCGGTGGGCAAGCAGCTGATGCAACTGGTGATGACCGACGAGGCCTTCCACCACAAGTTCGGGAAGATCTGGGCCGACCGCACCGTGCCCAAGCTCAGCGAGGCCGAGCGCAACATGGTCGAGGATTGGGCGGCCCACTGCTTCCAGTCGCTGCTGTTCAACATGGGCTCGCCGATGCAGCAGGCGGCGGTCTATCGCGACTTCGGCCTCGATCCGGAGAAGGTCATCGAGGGGCTGAAGGCCCTGCAGACCGACGAGCGCCGCCGCGAGCGCATGAAGGGCCAGACCAACATCTTCCGGGTCCTGATCAAGACCCTGTTGAACGCCGGCCTGATCACCGAGCGCACCCGCGCCTTCTACGCCTTCTACGTCGACATGGACGAGCTCCATGCCGAGGGCGACCGGATGGTGGGCGACGACATCGCCGAGGAAGGCATCGCCTATCTGCAGGCCATCAACTTCAAGGACCGCGCCGCGGCGAACCTGATCGCGGCCGAGTGATTTGATCTCCCCCTCGCGGAGTGAGGGGGAGTGGCGAGGGGAGCGAAGGCGACCGTAACCCGCCGAGGGAGAAGTGGCAAGCAAGCCCACAGGTCAGCGCCTGCCCCAGTCGCGCCGCCCTGGCCTTCGCGAGGGGAGGGCGGCTACGCCCCGCCGCACATGTGCTCGGCGTCCGGCAGGGACCAGGCCAGAAGGGTGCGCAGGTCGGCGGAGGCATAGACCTTGCCGCGTTCGTCGCCCTTGGGACAGTCCTCCGGCAGGCTCGCCAAGCAGACGATGGCCGGATCGCCAACCCGGGAGCGCTCGACGCCGGCCACCCGTTCGTAGCTGACCTGGAAGGCCCCGTTGGCGAACGCGGCGGCGCTGCCGCTGTCCGGCTCGCCCTCGAAGCGGTTGGTCTTCTCCGTCTGGACCGTCAGGCTGCACTGACCGACGACGCGCGGCAGGCGGCCGGGCATCGGTGCGGCGCCGCGGAGCCAGGCCGCGCGGGCGGTCATGAAGGCGCCGAGGCAGGCGCGGTCCTCGCCGCAGCCGGCGTCCCTGGCGCGCAGCCAGCCGCGTTGTTGCTGGCGGATCGCCGGCTCGCGGGCGACGCGGGCTTGGTAGGCCTGGCCTAGCGCGCGGTCCAGCTGGGTCAGCTTCGGATCGTGGCAGATGGCCCGTTCGGTGGGCGTGGCCGCCCGGCCACAATCAAAGGACGCGGCTTCGCTGGGCATGGCGCGGACGGGCGCGCCGGCGTCGAACAGGAGCAGGGTGGCGATCAGGCCGCCGGCCAGGGCCGGGGCGACGAAACGAAGGGTCAAGCGGCGGTCCTCACTGGCGGGGACCCAGATTCAACTGTCCCTCGCCAGGATTCAAGGGCGCCTCGGCTCCGCCGGCAGGATCAGCGCCAGTAGAGATAGACCGCCTGGACGACGCTGCCCATCAAGACCAGAAAGAGCGCCGTGCAGCCGCCAGCGAACAGCCGGTCGGCGATCGGGGCTTGCGCATGAACGACCGCTTTGGGGTTGCGCATGGTTCCGTTCCTCCATCGCGAGGGCGAAACATAGGCTCCGGCGCGTTAAGGAAGCGGTGACATCTCTCGCCTGTGGCGCGCCAATCGGGGCCGGCGCCAAATTCCTGGGCAAACCGGAGCGGAACGGGTCACGCGGCGCGACGATCAAGCGCAATCCATAGTCACGATCGCCCGGCGGGATCGGTCGGCGCGCCCGACGCGTTGTGGAATCGCGGCGCCCTTGCCCCCATTGAAAGCGCCGCGCGTACAGCGCCCTCGGCTTCAACAGCCGGGGGCGCTTGAATGTCGCGGCCCGGTTGTGGTCCTGGCCTCGCGGCGTCGTCTGCTCAAGGTAGCGTACGTAGGCGGGGGCCTGACGCATGATGACCGTCAAGAGCGATGACCGCTGCGTCGTCGTCCGCGCCGAACCAGCGGGCGGCGCCGACGTCCCCAAACCGCCGCCCGCAGCCAACGCCATGCGCCGCCGGGTGTTGCGCCGGCTGCTGAGGTGCGCGGCGGCCAAGGGGATCGAATAGCGGGACGAACGGACCACCCGGGGCCGGGTTCACCGCCGGGAGGGGTTCCTCCTGGTGGAGCCGAGGGGAGTCGAACCCCTGACCTCCTCATTGCGAACGAGGCGCTCTACCAACTGAGCTACGGCCCCCCTGCCCAGGGTCGGGAGGAGCGGCGCACATAAAGGCCGGCGCCTTGGGCTGTCAAGGATCAGCGGCGGCCGGCGGCTTGCATTGGCCGGCGCGCGCGCCTAGCTAGCGCCAAGTTCGCGGAGGGCATCCATGCTGGCGGTTATCGACTTCACCCAGATCATCGTGACGTTCCTGCTGGGAGCCGTGGTCTGGGTTGTGATCATCAACGCCGTGCTGTCCTGGCTGATCGCCTTCCAGGTCATTAATGTCCGGAACCGGGCGGTGTATTCGATCGTCTCGTTCCTTGACGCGGTGACGCGCCCGATCCTGGCCCCCGTGCGGCGCATCATCCCCACCCTCGGCGGCGTCGACATCTCGCCGGTGATCCTGATCGTGGTGATCCAGGCGGCGTCCGTGACGCTTGTCCCCGCCCTGTTCAATGGCCTGCGAAGCCTCGTCGGCGGCGTCTGATGCGCCTGAGCGTCCGGCTGACGCCGCGAGGCGGGCGGGACGCGGTGGAGGGCTGGGCCAGCGATGCGGCCGGGCGCGCGCACCTGAAGGTCCGAGTTTCAGCCGCGCCGACCGACGGTGAAGCCAACGCCGCGCTGGAGGCCCTGATCGCCAAGGCGGCGGGGCGGCCGAGGTCCGCCGTGCGGGTCGTGGCCGGCCAGACGGCGCGGTTGAAACAGGTCGAGATCGACGGCCTGACGGCGGCGCGAGCGGCGGAAATCTTTGGCGAACCGCCCGGCTAAGCCGGGACCGTCCGGGAAAAAATCGGAACACCAACGTGGGGTTGGCGCGTTCAAAGGGGTGAGCAGAAGGGCTCCCCCGATGCCGACGAAGCCAACATTTCCCTACGTGAACCCCGCGCCATCGCACCCGCGCGGCGGCGAGGGCCGCCGTGGGCAGGGACCGTGGACCCCGGCCGCGCCAAGGCCGGAGCAGGCGGCGAAGGACGCCAGGCCCGGCGCCGGCCGCCGCCTCGGCCAGCGCTGGCGTGACATTCCGCTCTGGGCGCGCTTGGGCGGGGTCATCGCCCTACTGATCGCCGCGATCGTCCTGTTCTTCCTGTTCGTCTTCCAGTGGAACTGGCTGCGCGGGCCGCTCGCCCAGGAGGTCTCGGGCCGCCTGCACCGTCCCGTGGCCATCACCGGCGACCTCGAAGCCCGCGTCTGGTCGCTGTCGCCAACCCTGACCGTGCGCGGCCTGGTGGTCGGCAATCCCCCCTGGGCCGGCAGGACGACAATGGCGACCCTGCCGCGGCTCAGCGTGAGCATCCGCCTGCCGGACCTGCTGCGCGGCAAGGTGGTCCTGCCGCAGGTCCTGGCCACGGCGCCGGACATTCACCTGCAACGCCAGGCCGATGGCAAAGCCAATTGGAATTTCGGCGATCCGCGCAAAGAGGCGCCGTTGAAACTGCCCGCCATCCGCCATTTCGTCATCGACGACGGCCACCTGCGGGTGGACGACCGGCAGAGGAAACTGGTGTTCGTGGGCACGGTGACCTCAAACGAGCAGGCGGCCGGGACCGGACGCGGCATCTTTGTGCTCGACGGCAAGGGGACCCTGAACGCCTCCGCCTTCGACGCCCACGTCACCGGCGGGCCGC
>FSUP01000139.1_pt1 | contig 17300 bp, 16 predicted proteins | sample 1637431 | NCBI WGS metagenome assembly FSUP01 (sample SAMEA3914816, study PRJEB12502) | metagenome | biome: forest; material: soil | place: USA | collected 2011-09-16 | depth 0.3 m | reverse complement strand
GGCGTGCGCGCCTCGTCGATCAGGATCGAGTCGACCTCGTCGACGATCGCGAAGTTGTGGCCCCGCTGGACCATCTCGCCGGCGTCATAGACCAGGTTGTCGCGCAGGTAATCGAAGCCGAACTCGTTGTTGGTGCCGTAGGTGATGTCGCTGCGATAGGCCTTCTGGCGCTCACTTTGGCTCAGGCCATTGACGATCACACCCACCGACAGGCCCAGGAACCGATAGACCCGGCCCATCCACTCAGCGTGCAGGCCGGCCAGGAAGTCGTTCACCGTGATCAGGTGGACGCCCTTGCCCTCCAGCGCGTTCAGGTAGCAGGGCAGGGTGGCGACCAGGGTCTTGCCCTCGCCGGTCCGCATCTCGGCGATGCCGCCTTTGTGCAGCACGATGCCGCCGACCATCTGCACGTCGAAGTGACGCTGGCCCAGCACGCGCTTGGCCGCCTCGCGGACCACCGCGAAGGCCTCGTTCATGATGTCGTCCAGGGTCTGGCCCTTGGCGAGCCGTTCCTTGAATTCATCGGTCTTGGCGCGCAGCTGATCGTCGCTGAGCGCGGCCATGGCCGACTCCAGCGCATTGATCTTGGCTACCCGGCCCATCATCGTCTTGACCTTGCGGTCGTTGGATGAGCCGAAAATCTTTGTCAGATCGACCATAGGGTAATGAATGTCCGGTTTGAGGCCCTGGCGCCGAGCGGGCCGCCGCGCACGGCCCGGTAAAGTCCTTCGCCTGCTCGAAAAACCGCTCGTAAAACGCGCGCCTGACTTAAGCAGCGCACCCTCTAGTGTCAACGAAAGGCGGTGCGCCAATCCTGCGCGGCGGGCGGGGGCTTGTCGTTTCGGCGGCGCCCGACGCCCTTCGGACGGGGCTCCGGCTACAGTTGGTCCAACCCATAGGCCGCGTGCAGCGCCCGCACGGCCAATTCGGTGTAGGCCGCTTCGATCAGGACGCTGATCTTGATCTCGCTGGTGGAGATCACCTGGATGTTCACGCCCTTGTCGGCCAGAGCCTTGAACATGGTCTTGGCGACGCCGGTGTGGCTGCGCATGCCGACCCCGATCACCGAGACCTTGGCCACGTCCTCGTCCACCGCCACGTCCTCGAAGCCGATCTGGGCCTGAGCGGCGCGGACGATCTCCACGGCGCGGGCGGCGTCGCGCTTGCCGACGGTGAACTCCATGTTAGCCGCGCCCTCGGTGCGGGCGTGGCTCTGGACGATCATGTCGACATTGACGTTGGCGTCGGCCAGGCGACCGAAGATCTCGGACGACACGCCAGGATGGTCCGGCAGGCCGAAGAGGCTGATCTTGGCCTCGTCGCGGCTGTAGGCCACGCCGCTCACGATCCGCTTTTCCACGATTTCCTCCTCGTCGCAGACGATGGTGCCCTGGTCGGCGGCTTCGCCGGGCTCGACGAAGCTCGACAGCACCCGCACCGGCACATTGTGCGCCATGGCCATTTCCACGGACCGCGTGTGCAACACCTTGGCCCCCAGGGAGGCCATCTCCAGCATTTCTTCGTAGCTGATCTTGGCCAGGCGGCGCGCCTTGGCCTCGATCCGCGGATCGGTGGTGTAGACCCCGTCCACGTCGGTGTAGATGTCGCAGCGCTCGGCCTTCACCGCCGCGGCGATGGCCACCGCCGTGGTGTCGGAGCCACCGCGGCCCAGGGTGGTGAGCCGGCCGCTGGCGCTGACGCCCTGGAAGCCGGCGATCACCGCAACTTCGCCATCGTCGAGCGCCGCATTCAGGGCGTCGGGTGGAATCTCTTCGATGCGCGCCCGGCCGTGGGCGTCGTCGGTGAGGATCGGGATCTGCCAGCCCATCCAGGAGCGCGCTTTGAGCCCCATGTTGCGCAGGGTCATGGCCAGCAGTCCGGCCGTGACCTGTTCGCCCGACGCCACCACCGTGTCGTATTCGTCGTCGGAACTGTCCAGCCCCTGCGCCGCGGCTCCCGCGCCGTCGGTCCAGGCCACCAGCTCATTGGTCTTGCCGGCCATCGCCGAGACCACGACGGCCACGCGCTTGCCGGACTCGACCTCGGCCGCCACGAGCCGCGCCACGCGCCGGATGCGCTCGAGGTCGGCCACCGAAGTGCCGCCGAATTTCATCACCAGACGGGACAAGCCGCGCCGCCCTCCTCCGAACGAAGGCGCCCTTCTAGCGACGGGGGGGCGGGGGGACAAGCGGTTGACGCTGGCATGGCGATGAACTACCTACCTAACTAGTCTTGGGAGGTAGATATGTCACCGGATCCAGACCAGATGTCGGCCATCGCCGGGCCGTTCGAGACCGTCTCGGACAAGATCCGCGCCCTCGACGCTGCCGGCTACGCCAGGGCCGACATCGCCCGCTTCCTGGGCAAGCGTTACCAGCACGTCCGCAATGTGCTGGTGGACGATGCGCAGAGGCAGGGCGGCTACACCCTTGGGCGGGCGGACCTCAGCGGCGTCAGCGAGGGCCCATCGCCCTACGACGCCGGCCAGAGCGACCGTCGCTATGTCCAGCCGCGCGGCGGCGGGATCTGGCGGCTGGTCGTCCGGGCCGACGGCAGCGTGTTCCTGCCGGTTGAGGTGATGCGTGCGCTGGGGCTGTCGCCGGGTTCCGGGGTGATCGCCAAACTGGACGGCAAGGACCTTATCCTCAACGACGGGAGCGCCGCGCTGAAAGAGCTGCAAGATCTCGTCATGAGTCTGGTTCCGCCGGATGTGAGGCTGGTGGATGAACTGATCGCGGATCGCCGCCGTGAAGCGGAGCGCGAGAACTCCGGTGGCTGAAACCGTCCTGGACTCGTCTGCGATCCTGGCCTTGATCCACGACGAACCGGGCGCCGCGACGGTCAGAGCCACGCTCCCCGAAGCCGTCATCAGCGCCGTGAGCTATGGTGAGGTGGCCACAAAGCTTATCGAACTGGGCGTTGCGGAGACCCAGATGCAGGAACTCCTGTGGCAATTCTATTGCGAGGTGGTCGACGCTACACCTGGCCAAGCCATCCATGCGGGGCGGCTGCGCCGCTCGACGCGCCACCGCGGCCTCTCCCTCGGCGACCGGTTTTGCCTGGCCCTGGCGAGGGAACTGGGCCTGCCGGTCCTCACCGCCGACCTGGCCTGGCGGGATCTCGACGTCGACGTCGAGATCGTCCTGATCCGTTGACCCGCCCGTCGCCCTGGTCCAGCACTGCGCCATGAACGCGCCAGCGCCTTCCGTGAGCTCCGCCTCCAGCATCGACCCGGCCGATGTCGCCCGGTTCTCGGCGATCGCGGCGGAGTGGTGGGACCCGAAGGGCAAGTTCGCGCCGCTGCATCATTTCAATCCGGCCCGGCTGGCGTTCATTCGCGAACAAGCGCTGGCGCGGTTCGGGCGCGATCCGAAGTCGCGGGCGCCGTTCGGCGGGCTGCGGCTGCTGGACATCGGCTGCGGCGGCGGGCTGCTGTGCGAGCCCATGGCGCGGCTGGGGTTCGCGGTCACCGGCGTCGACGCCTCGACCGAGAACATCGGCATCGCGGCCGCCCACGCCGCCGACGTGGGCTTGGCCATCGCCTACCGCGCCTCCACCGCCGAGGCACTGCTGGAGTCCGGCGAGGGCGCCTTCGACGTGATCCTGAACATGGAGGTGATCGAGCACGTGGCGGACCCTGGGGCGTTCCTGCGCGACTGCGCGCGGCTGCTGGCGCCGGGCGGCCTCATGATCGTGGCCACCCTGAACCGCACCGCCAAGGCCCTGGCGCTCGGCAAGATCGGCGCCGAATACATCCTGCGCTGGGTCCCGGCCGGCACCCACGACTGGCGCAAGTTCCTCACCCCCGATGAGATCCGCGGCTTCCTGGCGCGCGAACCGTTCGTCGTGAAGGGGCCGTTCGGTCTGGCGCTGGACTTGGCAAGCGGCCTTTGGGGTCGCTCAACCGACTCGGACGTCAACTACATGATGACGGTGACGCCGGCGGCGTGAGGCCGGGGTTCAATGCCAGGTCGCCGCCCGCGCCTGCGCCCGCACATCCGACGGCGTGGCGTCGAAGGCAGAGCGGAAGCGGCGGTTGAAGTAGGACAGGTCTCCGAAGCCCACCTTGAAGGCGATCGTGGCGATGGTCATGCCCGCGGCCGCCGGGCTGGTGAGCAGGGCGTGGGCCCGCTGAAGCCTCTGGGTGGCCAGGTAGTTGGAGAAGCTGTCCCCTTCGGCCTCGAACAGGCGGCGAACATAGCGCGGCGAGACGCCCACGGCCTCGGCCACGTCTTCGGCGGATAGGTGCTCGCGCGCCAGATTGGCGGAGATCAGGGACTTCACCTTGGACATCCGGGCCGCGCGCAGTCCGCCGACGGCGGCTTCCATGACCGCCCGGCGCCCGGCCCCGACGGTGAGCGTCACCAACTCGCCGATGTGCTGGACCACCAGCTCGCTGGCGCCGGGGGACATGGCGATGTCGTCGTCTTCATAGAGGTGACTCACATAGTGGACCAGCAGCCGCAGGGCGTCGGTGGCGCGGGGAATGAGGCGGCCCGTCATGGCCTCGATATCGGGGAAGTGGGCGGCGACGGCTGACCGGGGCATGCGGATACAAAGCTGGCGTCCGCGCGCCGGCCGGACGATGTCGCCAAGTTCGGTGCAGCTCACCAGGGTGGCGTCGCCTTCACCGAGGGTCAGTTCGCCGCCGGCCCTCACCAGGGTGAACGAACCGCCAAGGTTCACCATCAAGGCCAGGTCGTCGTTGTCGGCGGCCACCACCCCGCGGGTGCGGCGGCTGATGGTCGGCCCCATCTCGCCCAGGCCCAGGCGGAACCCGTGCTGGGCGCGCATCATCACCTTGGCCGTGAAGGGGTCGCCGGACAGAGGATCGATGGCCACGCGCAACAGCTTGCGCGTCAGCACCTCGCGCCACAGGTCGAACCGGTCGGGCCGGGCGATGCGGTCGGTGGAAAAGCGCAGGAGCCTGAAGTCTGGCGGCGCCTCATCGATCACGGCAGGAACCTTAAACTGACGCGAGCACGCGCGGCCACTCGCGGCATAGGCGCGATCCCTCCTAGATTTGCAAGGCGCGGTCGAGGGCAGAACGGCATTCGGTGACCAACGCAACGTCTGGGAGGCGCAAGAACGGGCCGATGGCCGCATAGTCCCAGCCAAGGTTCCGCCCAGTCCGAGTGCGGCCGGCGCCGAATCCCTAGGGTCCCGCCGCGTCCGCCTGATCGGACGACGGGTTGGTGGGAGCCACTTTTGATGATTTCGATTCCAGGCGGCGCGGGCTCGCGGCGCGCCGTGGCCGCGCGACGTTCGCGGCGCATCGTTTTGCAATCCTCAGTGGCCCTGGCCATGCTGGCCGGCGCCGGCCTGCTGGCGACGCCAGCCCTGGCTCTCGACAGCGGCAACGGAACCGGGACCGGGACGGGCCACGTCGCCGTCAGCGACGCAGGCGGTTCGGCCGCCGTGGCCAACGGCGACTTCTCCATCGCCATCGGCGAAGCCGCCAGGGCGGAACAGTTCGACGCCACCGCGGTGGGCCAGGGCGCCGACGCCGCGGGCGAATCCAGCACGGCCCTAGGCGACTCCGCCAGCGCCGGGGACATTGGCGCCACCGCGGTCGGTTGGAACGCCTCCGCCAGCGCCGCTTACAGCGTCGCGGTCGGCCAGGGCGCCGAGGCCGACGGCAACAGCGCGGTCGCGATCGGCAACGCCTGGGCCAAGGCCGACTTCAGCACGGCGGTGGGCCAGGGAGCGCGCGGCGAGGGTGTGGATTCCTCGGCCTTTGGCGCCGACGCCGACGCGGTGGGCGACCACAGCGTTGCGGTGGGCGATGGCTCCTACACAGGGGCCGACGGCGGCGTGGCGCTGGGCTACCAGGTGCAATCCAATGGCGTGAACGACATCGGCATCGGCACGAAGTCCGCCGCCACCGGCGCCAGCTCCATCGGTATCGGGGAGTCGAGCTGGGCCGCCTTCGACCACTCCATCGCCATTGGCTACAAGTCCGAGGGGTTCGCGGTCAGCAGCGTCGCGATCGGCGACAGCAGCAAGGTGACAGGCGATGACGGGGTGGCCATCGGGCTCTCCGCCCAGGCCGGCTTCGTGGGCACGGCCGTGGGTCAGAGCGCGGTGGCGGCCAACGGTGGCGCGGCCTTTGGCTCCGGGGCCAACGCCAGCATCAACTCGATCTCCATCGGCGCGGGCGCCAAGACCACCCTGATCGACAGCGCCGCCGTCGGCGTCGGCGCCCAGGCCACCGGCGGGGGCAGCACCTCGATCGGCGAATTCGCCGTGGCCAGCGGGCAGGTGAGTTTCGCGGCCGGCGGTTACGCCACAGCTAGCGGAGGCGGCGCTATCGGGGAAGGCTACCAATCCAAAGCCACGGGTGAACAGAGCATCGCGCTGGGCAGCGGCGACGGCGCCCTGATCCTGGGGGCCGGCGCCGCGGGCGACGAATCCATCGCCATCGGCGCCAGCAGCGCCGCGACGACGGACTTCAGCCAGGCCGTGGGCTTCCAGGCCCAGGCCACCGGCGCCGCCTCGGCCGCCTTCGGCGACGGCGCGACAGCCTCGGGCCAGGAGGGCCTGGCCGTTGGCTTCGCCGCCCTGGCCAGCAAGGGGCAGAGCTCCGCCTTCGGGGCGGGCGCACAGGCCAATGGCCAGGCCTCCACAGCCCTCGGCTCGGACGCGTCGGCTGACGGTGACAGCAGCAGCGCCATCGGCAGCGGCAGCGCGGCCCAGGGCTACGCCAGCTTCGCGGGCGGGGCTCAGTCCGGAGCCATGGGCGACTATTCCAGCGCCATCGGCTGGGACGCCAGCGCCGTCGGCCTCCGCAGCATCGCCTACGGGGCCAATGCGACAGCCACGGGGACCAACAGCACCGCCATCGGCTCCGGGGACGGGGTGCTCACCCAGGGCGCCAAAGCCGGCGGGGCTCAGGCCGTGGCCCTGGGAACCAACAGCAGCGCGGCCGGAGACAACGCCACGGCCCTCGGCTCAGGCGCCAAGGCCAGCAGGGCCGGGGCGGTGGCGGTTGGTGAAAATGCCGCCGCTACGGGGATCGACGCGATCGCTATCGGGCACGGCGCAACGGCGACGGGCTCCGTCGCGGTGGGGATGAACGCCTCGGCGGCCAACGGCGGCGCGGCCTTTGGCGACAATTCCACGGCCACGGGCGCGCTCTCGACGGCCATTGGCCCGGGCGCCTCGGCGACGGCGCCCAACGCAGTGGCCATCGGCAGCGGCTCTGTGGCGACGACGGCGAACACGGTCTCGTTCGGGGCGCCGGGCCAGGAGCGGGTGCTCACCAATGTGGCGGCCGGCTCGGTGGCGGCGGGCAGCACGGATGTGGTCAACGGCAGCCAGCTCTATCAGACGAACCAGGCCGTCGCGGCCGCGCAATCCACAGCCAACCAGGCCCTGACCAACGCGGCCGGCGCCTCGACGGCGGCGGCGGCGGCGCAAGGGACGGCGAACACGGCGCTGGCCAACGCGGCGACGGCGCAGACCACCGCCAACACCGCCGTCACCAACGCCGCCACGGCTCAGTCGGCGGCCAACGCCGCCCAGAGCACCGCCAACACCGCCCTGGCCGCCGGCGGCGCCGCCCAGACGACGGCCAATACGGCCCTGGCCAACGCCGCCACCGCTCAGACCACGGCCAACACCGGCGTGGCCAACGCCGCCGCCGCGCAGACGACCGCCAACACCGCGGTGACCAATGCGGCCACAGCCCAGACCACCGCCAACACCGCTGTGACAAACGCCGCGACGGCCCAGGGCACGGCGAACACCGCCCTCACCCTCGGCCAGAACTCGGTGCAGTACGACGCCGGCGGCAAGACCAGCGTCACCCTGGACCCCGGCGGCGCGGCGGCGGCGTTGCACAATGTGGCCGCGGGCGTGGCGGCCACGGACGGCGCCAACGTCGGCCAGGTGCAGGCGGCCATGTCCGGCGCCGTATCGCAGGCCAAGACCTACACCGACGGCCAGATCGCGGCCCTGAACGGCGTGGTCCTGCACGACCGGCAGCGGGCCGACGCCGGCGTGGCGGCGGCCCTGGCCAGCGGCTACATCCCTCAGCCGGTCAAGCCGGGCAAGGGACTGGTGGGCTTCGGGATCGGCGTATGGGGCGACCAGGTGGGCTTCGCCGCGGGGCTGTCCAAGCGCTTCAATGACGATCGCACCACCGTGAAGGCGGGCCTGAACGTCACCAGCCACGGCCAGGCCGGCGGTGGGGTCGGCGTCGGCTTCGAGTTTTAGGGGCGGATATGTCGCGACCTGTCCTCGCCGTCCTGGCGCCCGTCACCCTTCTGCTCTCCCCCGTTCTGCTCTCTGGGGCGCCCCTGGTCGCGACGGCCCAGCCGGCGCCGGCGGCCGCGGCGCCGAAGCCGGGGTCTCAGTGGAGCCAATATCCGCGCATGCAGCTCGAGCGCACCTACGCCGGGCCGCTGCAGGACACCATCGTCGAGCGCTGGCGCGATCCCATCGATGGCGCGGTCTGCTACCTCTACCTGCCGGTGACCGCCCAGCACTCCGCGCCCCTGCCCAGCGGCTTCGTACAGTACGGGGCCAACACCATCGGCTCGATCAGCTGCGTGGCGGCGCCGCCCAGACCGCCGGCTAGATGAAGCGGCTTTGCTGGACCGCCTTCTGGGCGGGGGGCTTGAGCAGGCGCTCGATCCGCCGCTGCAGAACCTCGGCGTCGAAGGGCTTGCCCAGGTAGTCTGACGCGCCCAGCGTGACGGCCTTCTTGACGTCCTCGGCGCTGTGCCGGGCGGTCAGCACGATGATCGGCAGATCGCGATACAGGATGTTCCGCCTCAGGATGGTCAGCACCTGAAAGCCGTCGATGACCGGCAGGCCCAGGTCCAGGACCACCAGCTTCGGCTTGACTTCCCCGACCCGGTTCAGCGCCGCGGCGCCGTCCTTGACCCAGGTCGTGCGATAGCCAGCCGATTCCAGGCGCAGCATCAGCACCTCGCCGATCAACGGATCGTCCTCGACGATCAGGATGGGCGTCGCCCAGGCTCTTGCGGCGTCCACGATCAAGCCTCCCGAAGGCGGCGCGTGGCCGCGTCGGCCGGGGTCGCCGTCCACAGGGCCACCTTGGTCAGCAGGTCGGCCGGATCGATCGGCTTGCCGATGTGATCGTCCATGCCCGCTTCACGGCAGGCATCCAGGTGGGTGGGCAGGACGTTGGCGCTCAGCGCCACGATCGGGGTCGAACCGTTCGCCTCCGACCCGGCGCGGATCGCCCGCGTGGCCGCCAGCCCGTCCATGCCGGGCATTTGCAGGTCCATCAGGATGAGGTCGAATGGCGTGTGCAGGGCGAGTTCCACCGCTTCGGCTCCGCCGCCGGCTTCGGTGAGGCTATGGCCGAAGGAGCCCAGCATCGCCGACACAAGTTCGCGGTTCACCGCCACATCGTCGACGACTAGGATCCGCGCCGGCGCGCTGTGCCAGGCCTCAGCGGCCTCGATGATGGCGGGCGCCGCCAGTTCCGCGACGGGCGCCGCCACCGTGAACCAGAACGTCGACCCGCGGCCTTCCTTGCTTTCGACGCCGATGGCGCCGCCCATGCTTTCGGCCAGGCCCCGACAGATCGCCAGGCCGAGGCCCGTGCCGCCGTATTGCCGGCTGATGGAGCCGTCGACCTGCGAAAACCGCTGGAACAGCCGATCCGTCTGGGCCGCGGGTATGCCGACACCCGTATCCGTAACCGCTATGCGCAGGCAGCCGCCGTTGGCCGCCAGATAGCTGACGCCGACGGTGACGTTGCCCTGAGCCGTGAACTTGATGGCGTTGCTCAAGAGGTTCAGCAGCACCTGCCGAAGCCGGGAACTGTCGGCCAGCACCATTGCGGGCAGTTCCCCGCGCACCTCGACGCGCAACGTCAGGCCCCTGTTCCGCGCCTGCGCCTGAACCAGCTCGACGGTCTCGCGAAGGCAGGCCTCCGGTTCGAAGGGTTGCGGGTCGAGTTCGATCTGACCGGCCTCGATCTTGGAGAAGTCGAGCACGTCGTTGACCACCGACAGCAGCGTCTGGCTGGCCGTGACGATCCGGTTGGCGAAGGTCTTGGCCTTCGTCGGCAGATGCGGCAGTTCCTCCAGCAACCCGGCAAAGCCGATGATGCCGGTCAGCGGGGTGCGGATCTCATGGCTCATGTTGGCCAGGAATTCGCTCTTGGCCACGGTCGCGGCCTCGGCTTCGGCCTTCTTGCACATGAGCGCGTCTTCCATGGCCCTGCGATCGGTGACATCGCGCAGCTGGGAGACCATGCCGATCGGCACGCCCTGGTCGTCACGAATGATCGATGGCCGGCCCTCCAGCCAGGCCCAATGCCCGTCCTTGCACCGGACCCGCTGTTCGTTTCGCTCCCCGATCGCCTGTGGCAGGTCTTCCGCAACGATGGCGATCCTCTGGCGCAGTTGTTCGGCATCGTCCGGATGGATGAAATCCAGCAAGCTGCGTCCGACGAGCTCCGGCGGCTCATACCCAAGTTCTCGGCACGACGGCGAGGCATAGACCAGTGCGCCGGCGCGGTCCCACTGGATGATGATGTCCGTGGCGTGCTCGGCCAGCAGGCGGTAGCGCGCCTCACTCTCGGCCATGGCGGCCTCGGCGGCGCGGCGTTCGGTGACGTCACGCAGATGCGATATCGCCCCAAGAATCGTCCCGGATCGGTCGTGGATCAGCGACGAATGCCCGTCGAGCCAGAAGACCTCGCCGGACTTCGCCAGGACCCGGTACTCCCGGCGATCACCGCCAGTCTGCGGGCGGCCTCCGAGCAGCTCAAGGGTCCGCTGGCGGGTCGCCACCAGTTCGTCCGGATGGACGAAGTCCACCACCGAGCGACCGACCATCTCGTCCGCGACGTAACCCAGCAGGCGGCATGCCGGCGAGATGTACTGGATCACGCCGTTCGTGTCGGCGCGCACGATGATGTCCGTGGAACGGTCGGCCAGCAACCGGTATCGCGACTCGCTCTCGACCAGGGCGTCCTGGGCGGACCGGCGGCCGGAGATGTCGCGCAGGCTGTTGGTTGAGCCGTTTGGGCGTCCGTCTGCGCCGAAGGTGATCGCGGGATTGCCTTCGACCCACACGTATCGGCCGTCTGCCGTCCGTACCCGATATTCGCGGACGTTGCTGCTTCGGTCGTCGGCGGAGCCTCGCAGCGCCGTCTGCATCATCTCCAGCACGATGGGGACGTCGTCGGGATGAGTTAGGTCGAGTGAGTCTTTACCCACCAAGTCTTCCGGCGCGTAGCCGAACAGCCGGGTCGCGTTGGACGCATAGAGAATCTTGCCGGCGCGATCGAAGCTGAGCACGAGGTCCCGCGACGTCTCGGTGACCAGGCGGTACAGCGCCTCGCTCCGGGCGAGCGCCGCCTCGGCCGCCTTGCGCGCGGTGATGTCGCGAAGCTGGGTGACCACCTCGACCGGGGCGCCGTCCGGCGCGCGCACGATCTGGGGACTGCCCTCCATCCACACCCACTCGCCCGACGCTGTCCGCAGCCTCTGTTCGCGGTTGGCCATGGGATTCACCGGCGCGCCCGAGAACGGGTCGGCGACCAGCCGCTGAAGGTGCTCCAGATCGTCCGGATGGACGAGTTCATAGCCACGGTGGCCAATCAGATCCTCCGGTTCGTAGCCGTAGCGCCGGCACGAGGGCGAGACGTAGAGCACGGTGTCGGCGGAATCGATGCGCAGGATGATGTCGGTCGAATGGTCCGCCAGCATCCGGAACTCGCGCGCGGCCGCGGCCAGAGAGGCTTCAAGTTCGCGGCGTCGAACCATGGCGGCGGCCAGGGGGAAGGAGGTCGCGGCCAGCGCAAGCAGGAACAACTGCAGGTTCAGAGCGCCCTGTTGCATGGCGTCGGGGGTCAGGGGCGTCAGTCCGTGGCCGCGCGCGGACAAGCCGACCGAGATCAGGCCCACGGCCAGCAGGCCGATGGCCGCCCCGGCAATCTCCGCCTGATACGCCAGCAGGCACATCGCCACGAACACCAGGAACCGGATCTGCAGCGGGGGCGCCAGGAAGACGAAGGCCGTCGCACCCACCAGCAGGCCAAGCAGCGCCAGATTCGCAACCACCCGTCGCGGCGCGAAGAACCGGGCGATCGATGGCCCGTCCAGCGCCAGCAACGCCGGCGTTACAATCATCAAACCCAGCGTGTCGGCCATGGTCCAGACCGTCAGGGCGGACCAGAACCGCTGGCCTCCCGAAAAGTGCAGTACCGTTGCGGCGGCCAGGGCCGAGACAGCCGACGTGGTCACGGCCGCCACGCCGAAGGCGATCAGATGGCGGTTGCGCGACAGGTCCAGCCGGGGTCCGGCGAAATGGCGCAGGAGGACGGCGCAGCCGGTGATCTCGAGGCTGTTGCACAGCGCAAGCCGCACGGCCATCTGATCACCGTCCCGGGCCAGCAGGGCGCCGATGGCGTTGCCGACGAAGCCACCGAGGAGGAAGGCCGGCCAGCGCCGCGCAGGTATCCGCACCAGGCAGGCCAGGACCACTGCGTTCGCCGGCCAGATGGCGGCGACGCGGCCGCCGTCCCGGGTCAGGCTGATCGACAACCAGGCCAGCGCGCCAACCGCCACGCCGACGCCCATCGCCCAGGCGATGTCCTGCAGGAAAATTGGAGGCCGCCGGGCCGAGCCGCCCGAAAACACGAAATCAGCCGAACGCTGCTGCACGCCCCAACTCCCGCTTCTGTCGCCTTCCAGCGCGGGACGTCTTTGCGTCGAAAACGGTTAAACGCCGGCTGTCGCGCGACGCGACCAAACGTCGCGATGTCAGTTGACGTCGGTCTTCTTGGGTGGTTCGGGCGGCAGGGGAGCGACCGGTATGCCGTCCTGCACCAGCGCCTTGACCTCGGCGGTGGTGGCTTCGCCGAAGATGCCGCGCTGCTCCGACTGGCCCTCGTGGATCGCCCGGGCCTCCTTGGCGAAGGTGTCGCCCACATAGTCGAAGTTGTCTTCCACGTGCCGGCGGATGTGGCTCATGACTTCCACCATCATCGCCTGGCCGCCGGCCTCGCCGGCCGGCGCCTTTCGAGCTTTCGTGCCGGCGACGGCGGGCGCCATGATCTGCTTGGCCACCGCCCGCGTGGCGCAAACCGGACATTCCAGGAGGCCTGAGGCCGATTGGTCGTCGTAGTCTGAAGAGGCGCTGAACCAACCTTCGAACTGGTGGCCGTGCTCGCAGGCCAGGGCGTAACGGATCATGCGGCGCAGCTTATCACGGACCGACGAACGCCCGCTCATTCTTCAACGCCGGGATCGCGGCGCGGGCCGTATCGACTTCCGCCAGGTCCAGGTCGGCCAGGACCACCGCCGGCTCCTCGTGCGCCGCCTGGGCCAGGATCTGGCCCCAGGGCGCCACGGCCATGGAGTGCCCGTAGGTCGACCGGCCGTCCTCGTGCACCCCGCCCTGGGCGGCGGCCAGGACAAAGGCGCCGGTCTCGATGGCCCGGGCGCGCAGCAGGATCTCCCAGTGCGCCGCGCCGGTGGGCCGGGTGAAGGCCGAAGGGACGGTCAGCACCTGCGCCCCCGCCTTGGCCAGCGCCCGGTGCAGCAACGGGAAGCGCACGTCGTAGCAGACGGTCAGCCCGATCTTGGTCCCCGCCGCCTCGGCCACGACGGCCCGGTCGCCCGGCGTGTAGCTTTCCGACTCCCGGATGCGGCCGCCGGTAGGCAGGTCGACGTCGAACATGTGCAGCTTGTCGTAGGTGGCGGTGACGGCGCCGTCCGGTCCCACCAGGGTCGAACGGTTGGCGCAAAGGCCGTCCGCCCGGCGGACCAGGGCCGAGCCGATCAGAATCCAGACGTCGAGCTCATCAGCCAGGGCGCGGAGGCCCAGCACGCAGGGGTCGTCTTCCAGGGCGGTCAGCTTGTCGAACAGCTTCGCGCGGTCGCGCTGCAGGATGTTGGTGCCCTCGGGCGTGACGATCAGCCGGGCGCCCGCGCCCGCCGCCTGCCGCACCAGGGGCTCGGCCTGGGCCAGCGCCGCCGACTGGTCGGCGGGCGTGCGCATCTGGATCAGCCCAACCTTCAACATCACGCGGCGAGCAATGGGTCGAGCTTGCCCGCCCGCTCCAGAGCCATCATCTCGTCGCAGCCGCCGATGTGCGCGCCGTCGATGAAGATTTGCGGGAAGGTGTTGCGGCCGGAGAGCTTGACCATCTCGTCGCGCTTGGCCGGGTCGAAGCCCGCTTCGACCTCCGTGAAGCCGACGCCCTTTTCCCTGAGCAGGGAAATCGCCCGGGAACAGAAGCCGCAGAACGGGCGGGTGTAAATCTTGACCTCAGCCATGGGTGTCCAACGTGGTGACGGTTTCAAATCCTCATATAGGACGAGGGGTAACATCTTTCACGCGCGCGATGACAGCCACGTCGACACACGCGGCGCCGGCGGCCTTCAGCGCCCGGGCGCAGCCCTCGGCCGTGGCGCCGGTGGTCAGGACGTCATCAATCAGCACCAGGCGCTTGCCCTCAAGCCTGGATCGCCATGCCGCCGACACGGCGAAGGCGGCGGCGACATTGCGCCGGCGGCCCGACCCGGACTTGCCGCCCTGGCTCTGCGTCGCCCGCCGGCGCACCAGGGCGTCGGGCCAATAGTCGAGGCCGGCCAGCCTGGCCAGGGGCCGGGCGACCTCCGCGGCCTGGTTGTAGCGTCGCCGCAGCAGCCGCCAGCGATGCAGCGGCACCGGAAGAACGGCGTCCGCCTCGGCCAGCACGTCGGCGGCGCCGCGGGCGATCCAACGGGCGAAAAGGCCCGACAGGTCCGTGCGGTCGGCATGCTTGAGCTTCAGGATCAGGTCGCGGGAATGCTCGTCGTAGAGGCAGGCGGCCCGGGCCCGATCATAGGCCGGCTTGCGCGTCATGCAGGCGGGACAGAGCGCGCCCGCGCCGCGGTCGTAGTCGAACGGCGCGCCGCAGCCGGCGCAGAACGGGGCCGAGATGAACTCGATCCGCGCCCAGAGCGCCGCGGTCATCCCTGGCGACAGCACGCCCTCGCCGGCCGTCTTCTCGTCCAGGGCCAGGGGCGGCAGGACCAGGTCCAGGGCCGCGCGCAGCGCCGCGGTCAGACGCGGACTCGGCCGCGGTGCTCCAAACTCGATAGCCAAAAGCGCCCTCTCCACGCCGGGTCCGTCCAAGGCGCAGCTTGGCATGGCCTTGTCCCTTGCAGTAGGCCTCTTGTCGTCCCGATATCGAGCGCCATGTCCGCCCCGCCTCTCCTTTTCGACCGCGCCCTGCACCGCCGCCGCCTGGCGCGCGCGGCCGGCGGCTATGCGGGCGCCGACTTCCTCAAGCGCCGGGCGGCCGAGGACATCGTCGAGCGGCTGGAGGCCATTCAGCGGCAGTTCCCCCTGGCCCTGGACTTGGGCGCCCGCAGCGGGGTGTTCGCCGACGCGCTGGCCCACAGCGACGCCGCCGCCAAGGTCGGTTTGCTGATCGAGGCGGACCTGTCGCAGGCCATGCTGGCGAGCCGCGCCGGCCCGCGCCTGGTGCTGGACGAGGAAGCCCTGCCTCTGGCCGACGCCTCGCTGGACCTGGTGGTGTCATCCCTGGCGCTGCACTGGGCCAACGACCTGGTCGGGGCCCTGATCCAGGCGCGGCGGGCGCTGAAGCCGGACGGCCTGTTCATCGGCGCGATCCTGGGCGGCGCGACCCTGACCGAACTGCGCCAGGCTCTGCTGCAGGCGGAATCGGAACTGGCGCCCGGCGTGGGCCCCCGCGTGTCGCCCTTCGCCGACGCCTATGACGGCGCGGCCCTGCTGCAGCGGGCCGGCTTCGCCCTGCCGGTCTCGGACGTCGACCGGGTGACCGTGCGCTACGCCCATCCGCTGAAGCTGCTGGCCGACCTGCGGGCGATGGGCGAGACCAATGTGCTGGTCGAGCGGCCACGCGCGCCCCTGACCCGGCCGATCCTGGCGCGGACGTTCGAAATCTATGTCGAAAGGTTCGCCGAGGCGGACGGGCGTGTCCCGGCCACCTTCGAGATCATAACAATGACGGGCTGGGCGCCGCATCCCGACCAGCAGAAGCCGCTGCGGCCCGGGTCAGCGAAGATGAGGCTGGCGGACGCGCTGGGCGTCGTGGAGCACAAGGCGAAGCGATAGACGCGATCGGCGTCAGCGTGTCGCGCCGCTCACCGCGGTGCTGATCTTGTCGTACATGATCGTGGTGTTGTTGCCGAACATGCCCATGGCGGTGACGCAGGCCAGGAAGATCAGGCTGATGATCAGGCCGTATTCGATGGCGGTGGCGCCGGACTCATCGCTCCAGAATGCGCTCAGATCAGATCGCACAGCCACGCCACCAGCGGGGCGTCCGCCGGCGGCATCGGATAGTCGGTCAGTTTCTGCGGTCTTACCCATGCGATCGCCTCGTGTTCACGCGCCGTGGCGACACCCTCCCAGCGCCGACACAGGAATAATGGCATGATCAGGGAAAATGAATCGTAAGCGTGACTGGCAAAAACGAAGGGTGCGAGGCAGCTTTTCGCAACTTTTATGCCTAGTTCCTCGTCCAGTTCGCGGATGAGGCAGGCCTCTAAGGTTTCTCCCTCCTCAACCTTACCGCCTGGAAACTCCCACATGCCTTCCAGTTGTTTACCCTTCGGGCGCTTGCAAATGAGCACCCGACCGTCGGTGTCGATGAGGGCGGCGGCGGCGACGAGCAGGGTCTTGGTCACGGGGTCGGGCGCCTTTCGAGGCAGCGGCTGGGGTGTGGCAAATACAGCGCGAACCGGCGCTGGAGAAGCGCCGTGGGTTGACTTCGCACCTGCGAAAGACGAAGTGACGGCCACGTTCCGCTTGCCGGAGCGTATTCGGCGCTCCAGCCGCGTGAGGGTCGCGAGAACCGCGACCTAGCCTGTTGAGCCCCGTCGAGACATCACCGATCGCCCGGACACGCGGGGCGCTCCCCAAGACACCGCCCTGACGGCGGCCCCGAGCGGGCCGCAAGACGTCCGCGCGATTTTAAGTTCAGAAAACCCAAACTCATGACTCAATTCCAAGATTTCGGCCTTGCGGCGCCGATCAACCGCGCCCTCGCCGAAAAGGGCTATTCCACGCCCACCCCGATCCAGGCCCAGGCCATTCCGCACGTGATGGCCGGCCGTGACCTGCTGGGCATCGCCCAGACCGGCACCGGCAAGACCGCGGCCTTCGCCCTGCCGATCCTGCATCGCCTGGCGCAGAACCGACGACCCGCGCCGCGCCGCGGCTGCCGCGCCCTGATCCTGTCGCCCACCCGTGAGCTGGCGACCCAGATCGCCGACAGCTTCAAGGCCTATGGCAAGCACATGGGCTTTTCCGTCGCCGTGATCTTCGGCGGC
>FSUP01000298.1_pt1 | contig 17646 bp, 17 predicted proteins | sample 1637431 | NCBI WGS metagenome assembly FSUP01 (sample SAMEA3914816, study PRJEB12502) | metagenome | biome: forest; material: soil | place: USA | collected 2011-09-16 | depth 0.3 m | reverse complement strand
TAGCCGCACTGGATCACTTCCAGGTCCAGCCACGCCTGCTGGACCTTGGCGCCGGCGGGGGGGGTGCCCACCGCTTCGATGGTGGTGATCTGGCGGCCTTCGACCATGCTGATCGGCAGCATGCAGGAGCGCAGGGGCGTTCCGTCCACGTGCACGGTGCAGGCCCCGCACTGGGCGATGCCGCAGCCGAACTTGGTGCCCGTGAGCTTCAACAGATCGCGCAGGACCCACAGCAGCGGCATGTCCGGCGGCGCGTCCACCGCGTGGACCTGACCGTTGACATTGAGGTTCGCCATCGCCGCACTCCCACGCCCAGGACCCTCCGACGACGCCCGTACTCCGCCGGACCTTTGCACAGGTTACAGCGGGCCGGGGCTGGAGTCAGCCGTAGGCAGCTTGGGCATGGAAGCGCCGGGGGATTGCACGTTTGTGCGGTGGTGCTGGGAGCAGCCGCGCGTCAGGGGCCAGGGCATTGACTCCGGCGCCGGAACAACGGGCGCCTCATCGGCTCAATAGCGGCTGCAGACCGTGATCCACTTGTAGGCGTCGTAGCCGTCGGTGTCGCGGTAGGTGACTTCGCGCCACTGGCAACGGCGGCCGTAGTCGTCGCGCCAGGCGGCGCCGACGCGGCCGGTGTACTGGTTCCGCCGATAGCCGCCATAGCCCTCGGCGTGGTAGGCGCCGCCCCCGCTGTAGCGATCCGGGTCCCTTTCGGCGCCGTAGCGCGAATAGTCGTCGGCGCCGCGCGCGTCGTAGTCGTCGGCGGGCGGGCTCTGGGAATAGCCTCGCTGTTGATCGTAGTAGGACTGCGCCTGGGCGCCGGCTGGGGCGGCGAGGGCCGCGGCGGCGGCGGCGGCAAGAACAAGCCTGAACATGACGGCGTCTCCGCTTGGCTGGCTATGCTTGCTGTTAAACGCCCGTCGCTTGTCAACGATGCACGCGGGGTGATGAATCCAGGCCGACGGCGGCGTGGCGCCGCCGCGATCGCGCCTCAGGCGTCCTCCTCAACCTGACGCGGCGTCAGGACCCGGCGCATCTGCTCCGCCGTCGCGCCCAGGCGACCCAGAATCAGTTCCAGGCCGCGGACCATGGTGCGCTGCATGGGTTCGGGCACGTCAGCCAGGCATTCGTCATTGCAGGCGCGGGCGGCGGCCTCGGCCTTGTGAAGCAGGGCCCGGCCCGAGCGGCTGACGTTCAGGGTGACCTTGCGCCGATCGGCCATGTCGACGCTGCGTATGACCAGGTCGTCGGCGGCCAACTGGTCCACCGTGCGCGTCAGGGTCGTGCGGTCGACGGCGCTCATGATCGCCAGCTCGGACATGGTGCAGGACCCCAGGCGCCAGATGACCGTCAGGGCGCGGTAGCGGCTGACGGTGAGACCGATGGGGCGGAGCAGCAGTTCCAGGCGGCTGTCGCGCACCCGGCCTACGGCCACCAGCAGGTTCAGCAGGTAGATCGACGGCTCGAACGGCAGTTCACCCGAAGGATCGGGAGGCAGGAAGGGACGCACCGACTGGCTCATGGAGCTGACCTCGCTGCTCCGGCGTCGGTGGATTGGAGACCCATCCGCGACCTGCGGCAATGGCGTTCATGTCGGCGCGGGAATAGTCCGGCCTTGCAACACCCGGCTGTTCTAGGCGTCCTGATGGCGCGCCGTGCGCCGGCGAGCGCTGCGGAGCATGGCGCCCAGCCAGAAAACGCCGGTGATCATCAGCGCCCAGGCGCCGGGCTCGGGGACCGCCGCGGCCTGAGGCGTGTCCAGCGGGACGAGTGGATTGCCGCCGCTGGGACCCGGCTGGCTGGTGCTGCCGTCGTCCGGAGCCGTGAAGGGGTTTTCCGGCGGATCGTCGGTGACGGGGCCGTTGAAGACCGTGTCGACGGCGTTGCCGACGGGAGCGAGGGGTATGTCGCCGTTGTCCGCGACCGCCGGGGGAGCGTAGCCCACCGACTGTTTCAGCTCCGGATGCGACATCAGCCGGTCCAGGAGATCGCCAGGGCGGCTGGACATCTGGACGCCGGCCGGCTTGACGCCGCAAGCGTGGCCCAGATGGGCCGGAGCGGCGCCGTGGATGGTTTTCGCAGCCGCCAGATGGACGTGGCGACGAACGTGGGGTTTGACGTGCTTGACCACGACCACGCCGGCGGGGCGCGGTGTGGCGGCGGCGACGTGGCGGTGCTTGGGCTTGGCGTGGTGATGCCCGGGCGCGCCCGGATGCGAAGGCGCGCCGGCGGCGACGGGGCGCGCGCCGATGGGGATGCAGTCTTCCGCCAAGGCCGATGGGGCCTGCGACAAACCGGCCAGGGCGGCGCACAGAGCCGCGACTGACTTAAGCTGGGTCATAGTCCCCCTCCGCTTGGCCGCAGACGCGACCCAAACTGGATCAGGCGTACGCCGCCAAGCTTGGCCATGCAAGGTGCAGGCCAGTCGGATTGGGCTGGCCTATCGCCGCAGGGGGCCGCCTCAGGACAGATGCGGGAAGCGCTGCACCGGCGCTTCCAGAGGCGCGGCGCCCATGGCCAGAGCGGCGTGGTTGTCCATGACGTCCTTGAAGGCGGTCTTGAACGCCGCCATCTCCTGCGGCGTGCCGACCGAGACGCGCACGGCGTTGGGCCAGACCGGCCAGGTGCGGCCGATGTAGACATTCTTGGCCTTCATGGCGGCGATCACGGCTTTGCCGCTCAGGCCCGTGTCGATCATGAAGCAGTTGGTCTGGGGATCGCCGATGACCTTGTAACCGGCCGCTTTAAGCCAGGCGAGCGTGTCACGGCGGGTGTCGCCGATGATCTTCTTGCGCGTGGGGACCAGGTCCGGGTCCAGGAGCGAGGCGCGGGCGGCCGTCGAGCCGGTGATCGGCATGGCGTTCTGGCCGAAGGGCTGCAGCTTGGCCAGCAGGTCCGGCCGCCCGACCGCGAAGCCGCACCGGATGCCGGCCATGCCGTAGATCTTGGAGAAGGTGCGAAGGACGATCAGGTCCTTGCCGGCGGCGACCTGGTCGAGGACGTCCTGCGCGTCCGACAGGTGGATGTAGGCCTCGTCCTCCAGCAGGATCGAGCCGGCCGGCTTGTTGTCCAGCGCCCACAGGATGTCCTGGCGCGTGGTGACCGTGCCGGTGGGGTTGTTCGGGTTGCAGATGTAGATGACGCCCGCCTTGGGGTCGGCGGCCACCATGGCCTTCACGTCGTGGGCGCAGTCGGCGGTGAGCACGACCTTTCGGATCGGGGCGCCGGTGGTCATCGAGGCGACCATGCCGGCCTCGTAGGACGGGTCGGCGGTGACGAAGCTGCGGGTTGGCGAGGTGAAGGCCAGAACGCTGTAGTGCAGCGGCTCCGACGAGCCGGCATAGACCGCGATGTGATCCACCGGCAGGCTGTGCTGCTCCGCGAAGGTGGCGGCCAGCTTCTCGGTCTCGCCCAGCAGATCGTAACGGCCGCCCAGCGGCGCGATCTGGGCGATGGCCTCGCAGGCGGCCTTGGAAGGGCCGAGCGGATTTTCGTTGGCGTTGATCAGCACCGCGTCGGCCGGGGGTCGGCCGGGCGCCTGGCCGTGCAGGGCCATGCCGGTCGGCGGCGCGGCCGTGCTTTGCGCCGCCCGGGCCAGGGTGGCCTCGGTGACGATCGGCGCCGCGGCAGCCAGGGCGGCGGCGCGCAGGAAGAAGCGGCGGCCGATCAGGCCAGTTTCAGATTCGCTGTCGGGCATCGCGGGACCTCCTCCATTCCATGCAGACGCCTCAGCCTGCGCCCGGCGGCGGCGCGTGCAACGCCGTTCGGCGATGGGGGCCAGGCGCGGCGGGGCCGGCGCCCACGCCGCGCGCAGGATGCGCGTCCACTGCGCAGCGGTTGCATCGCTCAGGGCGTGGGCGCGATGGCTTTGGCTTGGATGGTCGGCGTCACGCGGCCCACAGGGGGCGCACCTCGACCGCGCCGTGGCCGGAGGCCGGGCAGCGGGCGGCCCAGTCGACGGCGGCGTCCAGGCCCGGCGCCTCGATCAGGAAGTAGCCGGCGAGAACCTCCTTGGTCTCGGCGAAGGGGCCGTCAAGCACCTGGCGGCGGCCGTCCTGGACGCGCACGGTGCGGGCGCCGGCGCTGGGTTGCAGGCGGCCAGTCGCGATGAGGGCGCCGTCCCGGATCAGGGCCTCGCTGAAGGCGGCGTAGGCGGCCAGGCCCTGTTGCTGCTGTTCCGGCGTGAGACGCGGCCATCCGGCCTCGTCCACATAGGTGATCAGAAGGTATTGCATCGGATCTCTCCTGGTGGCCGGGAGTCGGCCGACAGTATGACGAATGGGGACAGCGGGGCGCCGACATTGGAAAATCACGCCGGACAGGACGACGGCCGAGGGCGTCGCAGGCGGGCTTTGCGAGCCCCGTTGCTGGGGATGGCGGCGGCGCTGTCGCTTTGCGCCGCCGCCCGCGGGGCTCCGGCCGAGCCGCCTTGCCGGGCGATGACCTTCGAGGGCTCAGGCTTCACCGTCTGCCGCTACGATCCGGCGAGGCAGGAGTTGCGGCTCGCGGCGCGGGGGCCGGCCGGCCCGCTGGCGAGCCTGGCGGGGCTGAGGGCGGCGTTGGGCGCCGACGCCGGGCGCGTGGCCTTCGCCATGAACGCGGGGATGTACGATCCCGCCCAAGATCCGGTCGGGCTGTTCGTCGGGCAGGGCCGGACGCTGACGCCGCTGAACCTGGCGACAGGCGAGGGGAACTTCTTCCTCAAGCCAAACGGCGTCTTCTGGATCGACCCAGCGGGCGCGGCGCATGTGGACGAGTCCGAAGACTTCGCGGCCAGGGCGCCGGACGCCGTCTGGGCGACCCAGTCGGGGCCGCTGCTGGTCAGGGACGGCGTGCTGCACGGCGCCATCGCCGCGAATGGAACCTCACTGACGGTCCGTGACGCGGTGGGCGTGAACGGCGGCGGCGGAGCGGTGTTCGTGATCAGCGACGGGCCGGTGTCGTTCGGCCGCCTGGCCCGGTTTCTGCGCGATCGCCTGGGCTGCCCCGACGCCCTCTACCTGGACGGCCACGTCTCCAGCCTGTGGGCGCCGTCGATGGGGCGCCTCGACCGGCGCGAGGACCTGGGAACCTTCGTGGTGGTGCTGCGCCAGGACACCGGCCCTACGCCCGCGCCACCCAGATGCCGACCAGGGCGGCGGTGCTCACGAAGACCAGGAAGCCATTGAAGGTCAGCAGCAGGGCGTCGGGAAGGTGGCGCGTGTGCGACTGCGTCGGCGTCGCCGCCCCGGTGAGTTCGCGCCAGACGGCGGCGCAGAAACAGAAGGCGCTGAACAGGATCAGGACCGAGCCGGTGACGCCCCCGAACCACACCGGCAGGATCTTGGCCAGCAGGGCGCGCGCCGCTATGCCGCCGAGCAGCGCCATGAGGCCCGTGCGGATCCAGGCGGCGTAGGTGCGTTCGGCCGCGAGCCGGGTGCGGAGCGTTTCGGCGCTTTCGGGTTGCGACCCCGGCTGTTCCTGGAAGGTCATCGGGCTGGAGAGCTCCTTCTTCGGGAGCTTCTATCGCACGCCCCGCCAACGCCCGTCTTGCCGCTGCCGGGCGTGAATTGGCCGTCAGTCAGGCCGCCGCGCGTTCGCCGTCGCCGTTGGCGGGGATGGGACGCCAGAGCGGGGCGATCCCGGGCGCCAGGGACAGGCGAACCCGGGTCCTGTCCGTCAGGCAGGCGGTCATCACGGTGGTGACGACCACGAAGGCGACCATGGCGTAGGGGCCGGCGTAGGGTTGGATCGACCAGCTGAGCAGGGCGAAGGGGATGGCGGCCGCCACGACGCCGCGCCAGGACGTCGCGCGGCAGATCAGGGCGACGGCGGGGATGGCGAACAGGGCGGCGTCATAGCGCATCGCATAGGGCGAGGCGAAGAGACCCGCCGCCATCAGGGCGATCAGGCGGAAGGCTGGATCGGTCCGCCGCCGCCATACGCTCGACACCAGGGCCACGCCGAGCGCCAGGAAGAGGCCGCGCAAGGCCAGGAGCTGGTCGGGCGACAGATGCAGCTTCACGCCGGCGCTGGCGGGGGAGAGGAGGCTGGGCAGGAAGGCCGGGTCGTACAGCACCACGCGCTCGAACCGCGGCAGGGCCTCCAGCCAGGCGATCCAGGCCGACGGGCCGAGCCAGACGGCGGTGATCAGGGCCAGGGCCGCGCCCGTCAGCGACGCCGCGATCAGGGGCCGCCAGGCGCGCGCCGCGAGCAGGGCCAGGGGCAGGGCCACCAGCGCCGAGGGCTTCAGCGAGGCGGCGGCGCCCAACAGCACCCCCGCCAGCAGCGGGCGGCGCTCCAGCAACAGCACGCCCAGGGCGCAGGCCGCGGCGGTCAGGAAGGTGGTCTGCGCCGCGATGACGGTGAGCGACGTCGCCGGCAAGGCCGCCAGCAGCAGCACGGCCGCGATCCGGTCGCGGGGAATGAACTTCAGCGCCGCAGTGAGCAGGGCCGCGATCGCGGCGCAGACCCAGAGCGCCGTGCTGATCCAGAACGGGGCGAGGCTGAGCGGCGAGAAGATGACCAGGGCGCTGGGCGGATAGATCCAGGGCCGTTCGCGGTGGAGCGCGCCGATCACCCACCGCTGGGCGTCGGTGATGGCCTGGAAGTCGTAGAGGTGGCCGGGGTGGGTGAAGGCCATGCCGCCCGCCGTCCACAACGGCAGGTAGTCGATGGCGAAGGGCTGGATGTGCAGGATATGGGCGTTCTTGCCCCAGTCGATCGCGGCCAGGGCCAGGACCGCCAGGGCGATGGCGGGATACCGCACCCACCAGGGGATATTGCTGGACCCAAGCTTCGCCGCCCAGCGCCGGGCCGCACTCGCGACGCGCGTGGTCGCATCCGGCGCGCACGACGCATCATCCTCCGCAACCGAACTCATCCACGCCCCCAGAATGGACTGTTCACCGAATTCGATGAAGTCGCTGACTAGCCTTGTTCGCCAGCCTGCTGAAGGCCCCTACCTTCAAGCCTGACTGGAAAGGGTCAAATGCACAGGGAACGGGCGAAGTCGAGAGCGGAAGTGTCGCTTGGGGACGGTCGGCGAGCGGATTTATCCACCGTCAGCCCGGCCCCACGCCAAATTGAGGGCCGGGCGGGAGGCTCGGGCGTTAGCGGCCAGAGGCTGCGAGTTCGGCGATCAGGCCGGTGGTGAGGGCGACAAGGGCGTAGCCGCCGTCATCGGTGCGCACCCACTGGTAGCCACGGCCGGGCGGATGCAGATGAAAGCGACGGTAGTCAATGTAGTGGGACGGGGCTCGGTATTCCGGCGGCACGCGGTCGCCCCGCCGCCAGTGTCCGTTGCCTCCGTCATGGTGGCCTCCGTCATCGTGGCGCCCGTCATCGTGGTGTTGGGCGACAGCCACGCCGCCGCCTAACGCCGCCAGGGCCAATGCGCCGGCGAGAGCGGCATGGATCAGGGTCTGTTTCATCGTCTCTTTGCTCCGAGGCCGTCATGCGGCGGCCAAACACCGCGTTTTAGCGGGCCCGGATTGCGGTGAGACGGCGGGCCGGTATCCAGGCGGACATAGGTCGCCACATCTGTGACGCTGGACAGGCGGCGAGGATGGCGGCCAGTCTGGGGTGCTATTTCTGTCGGCCCATCTGGAGGCAAGGCCATGACCCTGAAGTTGTTCGGTTGCGTGTGCGGCCACCTGGACAGCGTCGCCGCCAGCATGGGGCGGGAGGGGGACCGGGTGAGGGCGCCCATGCCGTTCTATGTGATCGAGCATCCCCAGGGCCTGGCCCTGTTCGACTGCGGCCTGCACGAGGGCATGCTGGACCCGTCGGAGCGCTATCGTCGGCTGCTGGCCAAGCAGGGGATGAACGTAGAGCTGACGGCGGAGGCGACGCCGACGGCGCGGATGCACGCCCTGGACCTGGATCCGGCAACGGTGAAGTGGGTGGTGCTCTCGCATCTGCATTTCGACCACGCCGGCGGCCTGCACCAGTTCCCCAACGCCACGGTGGTGGTGCAGAGCCGCGAGTGGGAAGCCGGCTTCGACGACGAGCTGGCCGCGCGCTATGGCCTGCCCAAGGCCTACTTCGACCTGGGCCACAAGGTGAAGACTATCGATGGCGAGCATGACCTGTTCGGCGATGGCTCGGTGACCTGCCTGCCCAGCTACGGCCACACGCCGGGGCACCAGTCGCTGCGCGTGCGGGGCGAGGGGACCGATCATATCCTGACCGCAGACGCCTGCTACTTCTGCGACGTGATCCGCACCCGCACCTTCCCGCCCTTCGCCGATCCGGCCGCCATGAACCGGTCGCTGGACGCCCTGCTGGAGCTGATGGAGCCCGAGACGGTGATGGTGTTCGGCCACGACCCCGACCAGTGGGGCGAGGCTCCGGTGCTGCCGACGTCGCGGGGCTAGGCGCAAGGCCAGCAGCCCGCCCCGCGAAATGGCGGGCGTGGAGATTCTTCAGCCTACGGTGCAGCTTATGTCGTCCGAGCGCGTTCACCATATAACAAGGGCATCAGAAGCGCCCGCGGACGACGAGGAACAAGATGCACGCCCAACTTGCCGCCGACGATGGTTTCCGCGCCGAACTCACCCCCGTGATACCGCACATGCGGGCGTTCGCGCGCACCCTTTGCGGCAACGCCACCGAGGCCGACGACCTGGTGCAGGAAGCCCTGGCCAAGGCCTGGAAGAGCCGGGCCAGCTACCAGGCCGGCACCAGCCTGAAGAGCTGGCTGTTCACCATCGTGCGCAACCAGTTCTATTCCGACAAGCGCCGGTCCTGGCGCCAGTTGTCGCTGGACCCCGAGACCGCCGAGCGGACCCTGATCGCGATTTCCAACCCGATGGGCGGCCTTGAGCTGGACGAGGTTCGCCGGGCCCTGAACCTGCTGCCCGACGACCAGCGCGAGGCGCTGATCCTGGTGGGCATCGCCGGCATGCCCTACGACGAGGTCTCGGCCATCTGCGGCTGCGCAGAGGGCACCATCAAGAGCCGCGTCAGCCGCGCCCGCCAGCGCCTGGCCGATATCCTGAATGGCAAGGCTCTCGTCCCCGACGGCCTGCGGCCCGGCGACGCCATGGACATGCTGCTGGCCGACGCCAAGCGCCTATCCACCCGCGCCGCGGCGTGACCTGATCGATCAGTCCTGGCCGACCGCCATCGCCAGAGTCGGCGGTGTCAGGTGGATTTCGCGGACCAGGCCCTCGGGCTCGGGTGACACGACGTTGGCTCCCGCGCGGCCGATGCGCCATGTGAAGGCGCGGCTGGCGCTGTAGTTCACCACCGCCCCCGCGATGGCCCCGGCCAGGGCGGCCAGGACCCAGGCGTCGGTGAGCTGCTTGATGACCACGCCCAGTCCCTCGCTGATGGCCGCACCGCCCAGGCACGACAGGTAGAACACTGCCAGTCCGCGGATGGCCGCCGCGCCGGTCAGCCGGGCGTCGCGGAAGGTCAGGGCGTTGTTGAGGAAGAAGTTCGAGGTCATCGCCGTAGCGATGGCGAAGCCCTGGGCCAGCCAGAACGGCGCGCCAAGCAGCTTGACGCCTTCGAGGGCGGCCAGGTGGACGCCGACGCCCAACGCGCCGACCGCCGCGAACAGGGCGAAGCGGGCCGACAACAGGCCGTTGGTGCGCTTGGCGATCAGCAGGGCGGCCAGATCGGCCATGACCCGGAAGTCCAGCTTGGACTCGCCGGCGATGCGGGGGCGCAGCGCGCCCCGCGCTTCGACGGTCCGTGGCGCGCCACGGCCCGAGGCGATCACGTCCAGCAGGATCTTGAACCCGACCCCCGACAGGCGGGCGCGGACCTGCTCGTACCAGGCCCGGTGAAAGACGAACTGGCCGCTCATGGGGTCGGTGACCCGCACGCCCAGCGCCAGGCGGGTCACGCGGGTGGCGATGCGGCTGATGGAGTCGCGGAAGCCGGTGAGTCCCGTGCCGCTGTCGTCAGCGTAGCGGCTGACCAGGGCGACGTCCGCGCCGGAGTCGATCAGCCGGTCGTAGATCTCGCGCAGCTTGCGCGGGTCGTGCTGGCCGTCGCCGTCCATGACGCCCAGCACCTCGCCGCGGGCGGCGTCCCAGCCGGCGATGGCGGCCGAAGCCAGGCCCCGCACGCCCGTGCGGCGGATCAGGCGGACGTGGCTGTTGCGCGCGATCACCGACAAGACCACCTCGGCGGTCCGCTCGTCGGCGGAATCGTCGACGACGATGATTTCGTGGCTGATGGGCGAGAGCGCTGAGCCCAGTTCGTCGATCACCCTGGCGATGCACTCGTGCTCATCCAGGGTGCAGATCACCAGGGACAGTTCCGGCCGGCCATTGTGCGGACGCAAGCGCTGGACCTGGCCGGCGACGGGAGCAGGGGCGGCCGCCCTGGGGGCTGGATTTGTGACCTCGCGGCGGATGAGCAGGCCGCCGGCCACGAAGACCAGGGCGATGGCGGGCGGGGCGAGTCCGGCGGCGATGGGCACCAGGGACAGACAGGACAGGAACCAGGCGACCAGGCAGATGATCCACAGCGCGCGGCGGGCGCCGAAGCCCTCGCCAAGGCCCAGGCGCGCATCGACGGTGATGGCCAGGGCGATGGCGGGGGCCAGCATCTGGAGGTCATAGCCCATCAGGCGCGGGTTCAGCAGTTGAGCCACGCCGATGCCGAACAGCCAAGTCTGGGCCGGGTTGAAGTCCGCGACGCGGATGAACCGGTGCGCCGCCCAGGTCAGTAGCGCCGCGAAAGCCACATAGCCGGCGAAGGCCGCGGGGCCGACGGCGCCCAGCGGGCTGACCCAGCCCAGGAAGCCGATGCCCGGCCGGCCTTGAAGCACGACGTGGTTCAGCGCGCCGTTCCAGGCGGCGGCGTCCGCGCCGGCGGTGAGGAAGGAGGCGGCGATGGCGCCGCCCACCACCAGGGCGCCGATGCAGGACTGGAGCGCCCGGGTCTTCAGGGGGCCGCGGTCCAGCAACAGGATCACCAGATAGGTGGCGAAGACCGGCTTGACCGCCGCGGCCAGGGCGACGGCGGCGATGAATGGCAGGCGCCGCTTGGGAAAGGCGAACAGCGCGCCCAGCACCAGGGCGTGGCAGAGGATGGCGATGTTGCCGCAGGCGACCACCCCGCCGGTGATCAGCGCCAGGCCGGCAAGGCGATCCCTGGGTGCGATATCGATCGCGCGGGTCCGGAACAGGGCCAGGCCCAGCCAGGCGCCGGCCGCGACATAGGCGGTGACGTACAACGCCTTGAGGTGGGCGAGGCTGATGACGGTCAGCAGGGCCGCCGCGGCCCTGGCGACCATCGGCGAATAGACGAAGGCGGCGGGCCGCAGCCCCGCACAGGCGCCGCTGACGGCGTACATCGACAGACCGTGCTGGGCCTGGACGCCGGCGCAGGCGACGGCGTCGAAGTCATTCCACCACCAGTAGCCGGTGAAGAGCCGACTAACCAAGGCCACCGTCAGGGGCAGGGAAAGGATAACCGCCAGAAGCCAGGTTGGCGCCGAGTGCAGAGCAGGCAAGGCCGGGGTTCTACGGATCCTGCCGTCGATGCTGGTCATGAAAGTCAGGGCCTGTTCTGTTTACGGCGCAGGGGTAGTGGGGAGGGAAGACAATCTATGAGCGACTCCGGCCGTCTTGTTGCGCGAGGCGCGGCCTTGGTCGGATTCGCGGGACGACCGCAGGCGGCCCGGCCGCTGAAACGCGCGCCAGACTGGTCTGTGTCGCCGCCGCGAAGCGGGCGTCGAGTCCGGAGCGGCGCATTCGGCGGCCGCTCCGCAAAAGCTTACAGCGTCAGTGAACGATGGCCCCGCCCAACGCGCGGCGTTCTGCGAACAGCATATCGTCGGTCTCTGACCGTCGTTCGGCCAAAGACGCCGTTCGACCCTGGAGAGGTGCCAAGCCAAAGTGGCCAACATGTGTTCTAAGCGTTGCAACAAGGTGGTTCCAGATACACGCCAAAATAGAATTGTTACAGGAATCAAGCTTGACCATGGTGTCTCCGGTCTTGCCCATGCCGGGTTCCCGAAACCCTAAACGCACTTGAGGGCGGAAAGGTCTTGGCGCTTTTCGCTTGGAATTTTCCGCTCGTGCGGCAGTGGCCATGGCTGAGCATCATCGAGGCTTGGCCGCACATGCATTGGGCAGGTGAATGGGGGCGGGTGGAAACCGATGGCCCAAGGGCGCCTACGGCCTGGCCGCCGGCGCGCCCCAGCCGCCGCCCAACGCCTTGAACACGGTGATCTGGTCGGTCGTCAAGGCTGAGTCGGAGGCCGCGACGGCGGACTCGGCGGAGACCAGGTTCTGCTCGGCGGTGAGAAGGTCCAGCTGGCTGGTGGAGCCCGCCAGGTACTGGCCGTGCGCCAACTCATAGCCGCGGCGGGCCCTGTCCTGCGCGTCGGCCAGGGCCTGGCGGCGTTCGAGCTCGGCGCTGTAGGCGGTGAGGGACTGTTCGGTCTCCTTGAGGGCCTGCAGGACGACCGAATCGAAGCTGGCCAGGGCGGCCTGCTCGCTGGCCTTGGCCTGGCGCACCCGGGCCCGCGGCAGGCTCTGGTTGGGGAATGCCCAGCTCACGCTCGGCCCGACGCCCCAGGTCAGTCCCTTGCTGCTGAACAGGTCGGACAGATCCGAGGCGGCGCCGCCATAAAGGGCGGTTAGCTGGATCCGGGGATAAAGGTCGGCGGTGGCGACGCCGATGCGGGCGGTGGCGGCGGCGACCCGCCGGTCGGCCTGGCGGACATCCGGCCGGCGCTTCAGCAGCGCCGCGCCGTCGCCCACCGGGATCAGGGACGTCAGGCGAGGCGGGGTCACGCAGGCCTCGGCTTCGGTGGGGGCGTTGACGGGCGTTCGGCCTAGCAGGGCGGCCAATTGGAACAGGGCCGAGCGCCGCTGCCCTTCGAGCGGCGGGATCGTCGAACGGACCTGGGCCACCAGTCCCTGCGCGCGCACCACCTCGAACTCTGTGCCGGCGCCAGCCTCGCGCCGGTTGATGGTGATCTGCAGCTCTCTGCTGACAACATCCAGCGAACGGCGGGCCACGGCGATCTGTTCGCCCAGAGTGCACACCTGGGCGTAAGCGCGCGCGGTCTCCGCGGCGACGGTGACCTTGAGTCCGTCCCTGGCGGCCGCCACGCTCTGGGCGTCGGCGCGGGAGGCTTCGATCGAACGGCGCACGCGTCCGAACAGGTCCAGTTCGTAGGACGCGTCGAGCAGGGCGTCGAACTTCCAGATGGTCTCCGGCTTGTGGCCGCCGATCTCGAGGATTTCGTCGGTGAGCGCGTCGCGGCCGTACACCGCGCCGGCAACGCTGGTCGTGGACGGGTAAAGACCCGACCGGGAGGCCTCCAGCGCCGCGCGGGCGACCGACAGATTGGCCTCCGCCGTCGCAAGGTCTGAGTTGGCGGCGAAGGCCTCGCCGACATAGCGATCCAGCAGGGGGTCGTTGTAGAGCCGCCACCAGTCGTCGGGCGGCAGGGCCGGGGTCTCGGCGGCGGGATTGAGCGAAACCAGCGGCGCCTGGGCTCCGCTGGGGGTTGGCGGGGCGTGGTAGTTGGGCCCCACGGCGCAGGCGGCCAGGTTCGCGGCGAGCGCGGCCACGAGGCCCAGCTGACGGGTGGGACGGATCGGCCTCATGACGCGCGGGTCCCCGAGGCTGCTGGGGGAACCTCGGCCGGGGGCGGTGGGCGCCGCGCGAAGAGCGGCAGGTACGAGGCCGGCCCGATGGGCGCGGGCCTGTGGGCCACGACCACGGCCAGGGCCAGCGCGGTGAGGCCGCCGACGACCACGAAGCCGTCGATGACGCCCTGGGTGGCGGCGGCGCTGCGTACGATCTGGCCCAGGACCGTGGCCCCACGCGCCGCGGCGGTGGCCGGGTCCACGGACTTGCCGGTGGCGGCGGCGTAGGCCTGCAGCCGCTGCAGCACCGCGGGGTCGCCCGCCGTGACGTGCAGGCCGATGTGGTTGGAGGCGATCTGGCTGCGCATGCGCACCAAGGTGGCGATGAAGGCCGTTCCGATCTGGCCGCCCATCAGGCGCGCGGTCTGGATGGCGGCGCCGAAGGTGAGGGCGTCCTCGGGTTTCAGGTGCAGGATGCCGAAGAAGATGATGCCGGAGAGGGCGAAGCTCTGGCCGAGGGCCTGCATCAGCTGGGAGACCAGGAACTGGTCGGAGGACCATAGCGGCGTCAGGCCGTGCGCTACCATCAGGCAGGCCAGGGCGATCATGATGAAGCCTATGGAGGAAACTAAGCGCGGGTCCGAGCGGCGCAGCATCACGGCGGCCAGGGGGCAGACGATCAGCTGAGGCGCGGCGATCCAGATCAAGGTCTGGCCGACCTCCATCGCCCGGAAGCCTCGGACCGCGCCCAGGTATTGCGGGATCAGGTAGGCGGTGGACAGGATCGTCAGGCGCAGGAAGGCCACCAGCAGCAGCAGTCGGGGCAGGGGTTTGCCGAAGGCGACCTTGAGGTTGATGAACGGATTGGGATGCAGGTGCTCATGCACGATGAAGGCGACCACCAGCAGCAGGCCTGCCGCCAGGAGGCCGCAGACCAGGCCCGAATTGAGCCAGTCGAGGCGATTGCCCTGGTCCAGGGCGGCATAGATCAGCGCCAAGCCGATGCCGCTTGTCGCCAGGCCGAAACGGTCGGCCTTCGGGATGATGGCGACGGCCGGGTCGGGCTTGGTTCCCCACTTGAAACAGACGAACATGCCCAGGGCCAGGGGCACGTTTTGCCAGAAGATCCAGCGCCACGAGAGGTGGTCGGCGTACCAGCCCTCCAGGGAGGCGGAGATGTTGAGTGAGAGCTCCAGGTTCAGGGCATACAGGGCGATGCCATAGGCCCACAGCCGGGGCTGGATGCCGCGCAGGATGAAGCTGAGGGTCAGCGGGATGAAGAAGCCCGAGGCGATGCCGCCGCAGAACTGCAGGGCCAGCAGCATCGGCAGGTTGGGCGAGAACGGCGCCAGGAAGGAAATCACGGCGTAGGCCAGGGCGGCCTCCATGAGCACGCGCCGGGCCCCGAAGACGGCGCCCAGCCAGATGGCGAAGGGCAGGATCAACATCTGGGCCACGGTCTGGGCGGTGGTGATCCAGGCGCCGTCGTCGAAGCCCGCGTGCACGGCGCCCCGGATGTCGTTGAGACCGAAGGTGGAGAGCCGCCCGTTCAGGGTCGAGATGAAGGTGCCCAGCAGCACCGCGCCCAGGCCGAACCAGGGGATCGGCTGGGCGGGCGGGGCCGCGGGCGGGGCGGCGGCCGCTGCCGGCGCTGAGGGGGCGCCGCTCATCGCTTGCCGTCGCGGGCGTCGATCTTGGCCACCACCGACATGCCGGGGCGCAGTCGGTCCGCCAGCCCGTCGGCGTCGTCGATGGCGATCTTCACGGCGATGCGCTGCACCACCTTGGTGAAGTTGCCGGTGGCGTTGTCGGGGGGCAGCAGGGCGAATTGCGCCCCCGACCCCGGCGCGAACGCCAGGACGTGACCCTTGAGGGTGTGGCCGGGGAAGGTGTCCACCGCTATCTCGGCCCTCTCGCCCACGGCCATGTGGGTGAGCTGGGTTTCCTTGTAGTTGGCGATTACCCAGACCCGGGGCAGGGGCGTCAGGGTGGTGACCTGGCCGCCGACGCCGACGAATTGGCCCGGCCGGACCTGGCGCTGGCCAAGGACCCCGTCCTGCGGGGCGATGATGCGGGTGTAGCCGAGATTGATGCGGGCCAGCTGCAGGCTCGCCTGCTGGGCGGCGATGGCCGCCGCGGCCTGCGCCGCCTGGGCATCGAGGACGGCGAGCTGCCGCTCGGCCGCCGCGGCCTGGGCCCGGTTCTGGTCGAGCTGGGCGGAGAGTTGGGCGCGGATCGTCTGCAGCTTTTCCGTGGTCTCGATCGAAGAGGAGCCGGTCGCCAGAAGCTTCTGCTGGCGGGCCAGGTCGCGCGTGTTCTGGGCGAGCTGGGCGGCGGTCGAGGCGGCCACGGCCTTGGCGGCCGCCACATTGGCGACCTGCAGCACATGCTGGGCCTTCAGCGCCTGGAGCTGGGCCGTGGCGGAGGCGACATTGGCCTCGCCCTGGGCCACGGTGGCGCGGTAGTCGTCGTCCGAGACCTGGGCGATCAGCTGGCCGGCGCGCACGCGCTCGAAATCCTGGATCGGAACATCGCGGATGTAGCCCGGCACCTTGGCGGCGATGGGCGTGAGGTCGGACTGAAGGTAGGCGTCGTCCGTGGCCTGCCAGCCCGCCCCGCCTTGCCAGCGGTTCCAACGCGTGGTGACCACGATCAAGATCGCGAGGGCGGCGAGGAACACGAGGGCCCGCCAGATGACTTCCGGCGCCACGGCCCAATCGATGTTGAGACCGCGCCGCCGGAGTCTGGGGGATGGTCCAGGCGGGGGCGGTGGGTCTTGGGGCGCCGTCATGCGCAAAATCCTCGAATCGCGCGGCGAGCCCGGCGGGAGACGAACCTGAACTTGACCGACATCTTGGCGCCCCCCGCGACCGTCGGCAAAGAATACAAGCCTGCTACGGCCGACTCCGTAGCAGCGTCGCCGTTATTCTTGGCGCGTCGGGACGTGTATTGCCTGAAACGGTCGGCGCGGCGCCCCTCGCCGCTTGACCCTCAGACCAGCTTTGCGTCGAGGGTGATCTGTGCGTTCAGGACCTTGGAGACCGGGCAATTCTTCTCCGCCCCGGCGGCCAGTTCCTTGAACGTCGCCTCGTCCAGACCGGGGACTTCGGCGACCAGGGTCAGCGCCGACTTGCTGATCTTGAAGCCCTGGCCCTCCGGATCGAGGGTGACGGCGGCCTCGGTCCTGATTTCGGTGGGTGTGTAGCCGGCCCCCTGCATGGCGAAGGCCAGCGCCATGGTGAAGCAGCCGGCGTGGGCCGCCGCGATCAGTTCCTCGGGGTTGGTCCCCTTCTCGTTCTCGAACCGGGTCTTGAAGGAATAGGGCGTCTCCGAGAGCACGCCCGAATCGGTGGTCAGGTCGCCCTCGCCCTCGCGGCCCGTGCCGCGCCAAGCCGCCTTCGCCTTACGGATCATGGTGTTTCCCTTCGTGATTGAACGCCGAGGTCGCCTGCCGGGGTAGGGCCCCAATGTGACGCCGTATTGAACGCCCCTGCCGAGGCGGAGGTCGCCTACAGCGTCACCGGTTTGCCGTGGGGTGTGCGGCGATAGGCTTGCGCCCAGGCCTCCTTGCGGTGGGCCAGGGTGGCGCTGTCGGTGAGGCTGCGCTCGAGCGAGAGGCGCTCCAGGGCCGTCAGCCAGTGCTCGTAGTAGTGGGTTCCGTCATCGGGCTCGCCGCGGGCGTCGGCGGCCTTCAGTTCGGCGGACAGGGCCGCGGCCCAATCGGTCCAGGAGAAGGCGCCGGCGGCGTGGAGCTCGACCGCCAGGGCGAAGGCCTGGGCCTGCCAGGGCTCCTCGAACACCAGCCCCCCGCCGTCGACCGGCAGGCGCGGCAGCGCCTCGAACCGCTTGGTGGTCTCAGGTCCAGTCAAGGTCGGGCCCAGTCAAGGTCAGGCCCGGTCAAGGTAGGACTCCCACAGGTCGAGATAGACGGCGCTCCTCCGGGCCTGGCCGCCCACGGGTTCCGCCCCCCACAGCTCATCGGCCTCGAAGCGCACCTGATACAGGGGCTGGGGCTGCTCGCCCTGGCCGTGGGCGTTGGCGTCGGGGAAGACGTGGGCGCCGTGCCGGCGGGTGATGACGCCCTCGTGGCCCCGGACAT
>FSUP01000613.1_pt1 | contig 18085 bp, 14 predicted proteins | sample 1637431 | NCBI WGS metagenome assembly FSUP01 (sample SAMEA3914816, study PRJEB12502) | metagenome | biome: forest; material: soil | place: USA | collected 2011-09-16 | depth 0.3 m | reverse complement strand
CGTCGGCCATGCGGGCGGTGGAGGACCTGCGGGCGGGGCGGCGGGCGCCAGGCCTGGCGATGGAATCGATCAACCTGATCTCCCGGGCGCCGCCGGCGCCGACGTGGCTGTTCACCCTGGCCGCGGCGGCGGGCGCGGCGGCGCTGGCGGTGCTGTTCGGCGTTGAGCACTTGGCGGCGACAGGGCTGATCTTCGCCAGCGCCGGCGCCGGCGCGCTCCTGCGCCGGGCTCTGGCGCGGATCAGCGACAACGCCTTCCTGCAGCCCTTCGGCGCGGCCCTGCTGGCGGGGCTGATCGGGGCGCTGGCGGTGCGCTGGAACCTCAGTTCGTCGCTGCGCCTCGTCGCCGTCTGCCCCTGCATGGTCCTGGTGCCGGGGCCGCACGTGCTCAACGGCGGCCTGGATCTGATGAACGACCGCATCCACCTGGGGACCGCGCGCCTGATTCACGCCGGCCTGGTGATCGTGGCGATCGCCACGGGGCTGCTGCTGGGCCTGGCCCTGCTTGGGGCTTCATTGCCCGTGGACCCGGCGAGCCGGGCCGTCCCCCTCTGGCTGGACATGATCGCCGCCGGCGTCGCGGTCGCCGCCTACGGGGTCTTCTTCTCCATGCCCCTGACCATGCTGCCCTGGCCGGTCGGCATCGGCATGCTGGCCCATGCCCTGCGGTGGGCGGTGATGAGTCTGCTGGGCGCCAGCGCCGCGCTTGGCGCGCTGGTGGCCTGTCTGCTGGTCGGGCTGATCCTCACGCCAGTGGCGCGGCGCTGGCGGATGCCGTTCGCGGCCATCGGCTTCGCCTCGGTGGTGTCGATGATGCCGGGCGTCTTCCTATTCAGGATGGCCAGCGGGCTGGTGGCGCTGGCCGACAACTCGCACACGACCCTGGCGCTCATCGGGGGGACGACCGCCAACGGCGTCACCGCCTTCACCATCGTTCTGGCGATGAGCCTGGGCCTCATCGTCCCGAAGATGGCGATCGATCGTCTTGGCCGCCGGTCCGGCCGCGCGAAACCCTGAAGGATGAGGCGACATGCCTGAATCCGTCACGACGTCCGGACCGGCCGCGCCCCAGGCGGAGCGGCGGCTGGCGGCCGTTCTCAGCCTCATCGCCGGCATGGTCGACGTGACCGGCTTCCTGAGCCTTGGCAACCTCTTCACCGCCCACATCACCGGCAACCTGGTGGTCATCGCCGCCCTGGTGGTGCGCGGAGGGCCGGTGAACCTAGCGCAGGTTCTGGCCATTCCCGTCTTCATCCTGGCGGTCGGCGGCGCCTGGTTGCTGGCCCGTGTGTCGGCCCAACGGGGTTCACGCCTGGCGAAGCGGCTTCTGCTGGTCCAGTTTCTGCTGCTGGCGACGGTGTTGGTCTTCAGCGTGGTCACCAGAGCGTCCGCCCATCCTCACGGCCTGATGGCCGGCATCGCCGCGATGATCGCCGTCTGCGCCATGGCCTGCCAGTTCGCGCTGTTCCGGCTGGCCCTGCCGGGAGGACCGTCGACGGCGGTGATGACCGGCAACCTGACCAACACCGTCCTAGCGCTGCTGGACAAGGCCGCGCCGCGTTCAGGCCCGCCGTCGGACGCCGCCGAGCCGACGGACACGTCCCTGCACCTTCTGATCAACTTCTTCGCCGGCTGTGTCGCCGCCGCCGCCGCGGTCTCGGTGTTGGGGGACTGGGCATGGTCATTGCCTACAGCGCTGGCCGCCCTGGCCATCGCCTTGCAGTAACGGGCCGCGGCCTTGCCGCCCCGCCTGCCGTCAGGCGTTGAAGTTCAGCTTCAGGCCCGGGCGGGGCCAGCGGCACTTGTAAAGCCGGCCCGTGCCGGAGGCCGTCACCCAGGCGTCGCGCATATCGTCGCCGCCGAAGCAGATGTTGGTGGTCAGCGGATCGGGAAAGGCAAAGTGCTCGACGCCTCCGGCCGGATCGAACGCGGTGACGCCTCCGTTCACCAGGGTGGCCACGCAGACCTTGCCGCCCGCCTCTACGGCCAGGCTGTCGAGCATCTGATAGCCCGGCAAGGGACCCATGACCTTGCCGGGCAGCCACATGTCCTGGCTCGCCGCCAGCTCGCCCGGGCCGGAGATGTCGAAGGCCCAGACCCGGCTGGTGTAGGTTTCGGCCACATAGACGGTCTTGCCGTCCGGAGACAGGCCGACGCCGTTGGGCGTGACCAGGCCCTCGCGCACCCGCCTGATCATCGAGCCGTCGGGCCGGGCATAGAGCAGATGGCCGTGATGCATCCACTCTGCGTTCGACTTGCCGAGGTCCGAGAACCAGAACCCGCCATCGCGGTCGAAGACAATGTCGTTGGGGCCGCGCAGGGGCCGGCCGTCGCACTCGACATAGAGGGTGGTCACCGCGCCGGTATCCAGGTCGACTCTCTGGATCGAGCCGGAGACGTAGTCGGCAGGCGTGCCGTGCGGCGCGGTCAGGCCGTCCGGCCGGTCGATCCACTCGAAACCGCCGTTGTTGCAGACGTAGACCGCGCCGTCGGGGCCGATCGCCGCGCCGTTGGGCCCGCCGCCGAGGCGGGCGATCACGTGCTGTCGGCCACCCGGAGTGACCCGGGTCAGGGTCTGGCGGCGGATCTCCACCAGCACCACCGAGCCGTCTCGCATGATGATGGGGCCCTCGGGGAATTGCAGGCCCTCGGTGACCAGCTCGATATCCATTCGCGTTCCTCCCGCAGGCCTGAGTGGCGGCCAGCGTCCGCCGCATCGCACCGGCGGACGCCGCCCTGAGCGCCGAAAACGTCAAGGCAACTTCGGTTGTCCGAAACGTTCCATCTCTTGAACTTGTTATAAGATTGACCGCCCCGTCAAGCGACGCAGCAGGGCCTCCTCCGCACCACCTAGGATGCGACGATTGAACGCGTTATAGAAATTGTGTCGGCGCTTGACGGAAGGGAAGGATTGGCCAAGACGGGGCGTGTGGAGCGGGTCCGATCGCCGTGCTGCGTGGTCCGCCGTCGGCCAATCGAGGATTTGAGTGCGTGACGATTGTGATGTCGAAGGCTGAGCATCTGGAGAGTCCCAGCCGGCGCGTGGGCCGCCGGGAAGCCGGCAAGGCGGAGCGTCGGGACCGGATCATCAAGGCGGCGCGGGAGCTGATCCGCGAGACGGGTAACGCGGGCCTCTCCATGCGGGCCCTGGCCCAACGCGCCGGTGTCAGCCTGGCCACGCCCTACAACCTGTTCGGCTCCAAGCGCGCCATCGTGCTGGCCGTGCTGCAGGATGTGCGGGAGTTCCATGAGCGCTTTTCGACGCTGCGTTCGACCGATCCCCTGGAGCGGATCTTCCTGGCGGTCGAAATGCAGGTCGAGTTCTACGTGGCCGACCCCGACTTCTACAAGACGATGTGGTCGGCGGTGTTCGATACCTCGGATGACGTCCGCGCGGTGCTCTACAATCCCAAGCGCGATGCGTTCTGGCTGGGACTGATCGGCGACGCGGTCGCGGCCGGGGCAATTCTGGATGGAATCAATGAGGAGCTGCTGCTGCAGCAGTTGGATCACCTCTTCCGCTCGGTGATGCTGGACTGGGTCATCGGCGCCGTGGAGCTGTCGGTGCTGGCGGCCACGGTGCGCCTCAGCTACGCTCTGGTGCTGAGCGGCGCCGCGTCCGGCGAGTGGCGCGGCCCCCTGGTCGCCCGAATCCTGGAAGCCCAGAACAGCCTGGAGGCGGAACACCCATCGCTGCGGCGGGCGGCGGCGGATCGCCGCCCGGGCAAGCTCTCCCTCAGTGGAACCGGTAGCTGAACGACACCCCATAGGTGGCCGGCATGCCCGTGTAGTGCAGCAGCACGTCGTTCACGTGGTCGGCGGCGGTCCAGTACCAGGTGTTGCCGACATTGCGGCCCCAGACCTGAGCGGTCCACGGCCCGCGGCTGACGCCCAGGCGCAGATCGACCAGGGCGTACCCCGGCACCGCCAACGGGTCGTTGGCATGGTTGGTCGGACAGGGGCCGACAGGCGTCGGTGAGGGCGCGCCGGAGCAGGTGACAAACCCGCCGAAGATGGGCGTCACACCCGAGATGCCGGCATTGGCGAAGGCCGGGATGGGCGTGCGGTTGACGAAGAAGGTGTTGGTCGAGGTGACGAAGTTCACCGACACGCCGAAGAAGGCCTTAAGGTCATTGGGCAGATGCCAGTCGTACTCGGCGTCGACCGATCCCTGCCACTGCGGCGCCGACGGAAAGGCCTCGCCCGTAAAGTCCGCGTACTGGTTGAAGGCGTCGAAGTTGTAGTAGTGGCCAGGCTGACAGATGATCTCGCCCGGACGATGGCCGTACGGCACATGGAACGTCGGATCGATCACGGTCGCAAAAGCCGGATCCTGCGCCGGAGGTGGGGCGCAAGTGTTCCTCGAAGAGGTGTCGATGCGGCTGTGCTGGTAGCTGACCGCCGGGGTGATGGTCAGGCCCTTGAACCAGTCGGGCGAGTAGGAGCCGGAGAGCTCGAAGCCGATGACGTGTGACTTCGGCACGTTGACCAGCGAGGGCAGCGCGCCGAACAGTGGGTCGCTGACCGCGCCCAGGATCTGCTTGTCGGTGTAGTCGTAGTAGAAGAAGGCGCCGTTGACCCGCAGCGTGTGCTCCAGGAGCTGGGACTTGAAGCCCACTTCATAGGACAGCAGCCCCTCCTGCACGACCGGGTGAGTCTGCTGGAAGGTGGCCAGGGCGACGGTGGGGAACGACCCGCCCTTATAACCCTGGGAAATGTTGACATAGAGCAGGTGGTCCGGTGTCGGCTTCCAGTTCAGGCCGGCCTGCCAGGCGACGTTGTCCTGGTTGAGCCGCGCGAAGAACAGGCCGCCGTTGGGCGGCGAATTGAATGTCGGGCCGGGCCCGGTGGAGGCGCAGCTGCCCGGCGGCACCAGCACCGGCGAGGTGCTGCCGAATGCGTTCTGCAGCACAAAGGCGACGAAGGCCCAGGTGCCGTCCCCGCCGTCGTTGCCGCAGGTTCCGCCCAGCTTGTTCTCTCGGGTGTAGCGGACGCCGCCCAGCAGAGTGACGGTATCGAGGATCGGGTATTCGGCGTGGGCGAATACCGCATAGGTGTCGGTCACCTGGGTGTCCGTGGGCTTGGTGGGCCCGAGCGGAAAGCCGACATTGACCCCCAGGTTCGCATTGAAGGCGAACAGGGTCGGGCTGGCGGTGGAGGCGTTGTAGGTCTGGAGGAACTGGTCCCAGGTGTTGTCGTGCTCGTAGTTGCCGCCGACGATCCAGTTCCCCTTGCCCCAGAAATTCCCGGCGACCCGCAGTTCCTGATAGATGCTGGTGATCTTGCCGTGCTGGATGCTCTGGTAGTCCTGGATCATCATCCCGCCACCGTCGATGGCCTGGTGACGGCTGAAGCGTTGGACCGACGTCAGGGACGTCAGGGTGATGCCGCCCAATTCATAGTCCATGCGCAGGGCGCCGCTGAAATAGGTGTTGTTCTTGCGCGCCGGTTCGCAGCTCGTCGGTTGGCCGCCGGCCTGGACCACCGATCCGGGGCCCATGGACTCCGGAGGATTGTTCGGAACGGTCGGGTTGATGTTGACCTCGACATGCCCGAGCTGCTGGTTGGCGATCGGATCGAAGGGCGAGTTGTTGACGCAGGTGTTCCATCCGGCCGCCTGGTCGTTGTGCGGCGCCAGAGGATAGTCGCGGATCGCCGGGGCCAGCACCGCCAGGGGGCTGAGTTCGGCGATGCCGTAGAGCTGGCCCATCTGCGTCCAGCCGCGGTCGCGCCAGGTGTTCAGGGTCAGCAGAGCCTTGAAATTGCTCGTCGGCTTCCACTGGAAGGACAGGCGGCCGTCGATGAAGTCCTTGCCGCCGATCGTCTGGCCATTCTGTGTGCCGTAGCCGTTCTGCCAGGCGCCGCTCTCGTTGACCCGCCCGGCCAGGCGGAAGTCGAGGGTTCTGGTGAGCGGGCCGCTTACGAAACCCTGGACGTCGGCGTCGTTGAACCGGCCGTAGCTGGCGTCGACGCCGGCGGTGAAGTCATCCGTGGGCTTGTTGGCGATGTAGTTGATGGCGCCGCCAGTGGCGTTCTCGCCGAACAGGGTGCCTTGCGGGCCCTTCAGCACTTCGACCCGTTGCAGGTCCAGCGTGGCGCCGTTGGTGAGGGCCGAGAAGGGCAGCGGCGCTTCGTCGACATAGACGCTGACCGTCGGGCTGCCGGCCAGGGAGGTGTCCTGGAAGCCGACGCCGCGGATCGTGTAGACGTTGGTGCCGTAGTAGGTCGGCGTCGACTGGAAGCCGGGAACGATCTTCTGCAGGTCGGACGTATCGTGGACGCCGAGCTGAAGCAGCTTGTCCCCCGACGCGGCCTGGATCGACATGCCGACGTTGTTGATGTTCTCCTCGCGCTTCTGCGCGGTGACCACCACCTCCCCGACGGTCGAGGGGCTCGTCGCCTCGGCGTTGGCCGTAGCCGCCGCCAGGATGGTTGAAACCGCCTGAGCCTGCGCGGCCTGCGCACAGGCCGTAAGCATCACCGCAGACGCACCGCCAAAGGCCAGTGTCCTGAACCGCATATCCCGTCCTCCCAGCGCGCACGCTTCAACTGGCGTGCGTTTGTTTTGCTTTTGAACTCAGGCAGGCGCCGCTGGCGCTCAGCGACGACTGTCGTTTCAGGTCACCGACCACTGGATGAGAAAGCTTATATTGGGTTATAAGAATTTGTCCAGTTTTCAGCGAACGTCGATTGCGGGAAATTCCGCAGACCACCGTTCCGGCCGATCGGCGACGGAGAGCGCCCCTCGCGAGCGCGCCTTCGCTCGCAACGAAAAGGCCGAGCTTGTAAGGCAGAGCTTGTTTTGGCGAGGCTATTGGCGCCCCGCCGAACGCCTGGCCGGACCCTCACTGCGCCTGGCCCGCTCGGCGGAGCTTGAAGGTGTGAAAAAATATGACACGATATAACGATTACTACCACAACGGGAGCTTGAGACCTGCGTCATGGCTGATGCGTCCGAGGCGAGCGGCCTCACACGAGCCGGGGTGATCGCTGACCTGACTTCCAGCGGTCCGTTCGAGTTGGAGCTGGATCACTCGACCAGCCCACCGTTGCGCGTCTATCGCAACGCGCCAGCATCCCTGCGCGAGGTGCTGCTCTCGACGCTCCAGCACGCCGACAAGCCGTTCCTGATCTACGAAGACGAGACCCTCACCTACGCCGAGCATTTCGGGCGAACGGCCGCCCTCGCCCGATACCTGCGCGGCCAGGGAATCCGGAAGGGCGACCGCGTGGCCATCGGCATGCGCAACTACCCCGACTGGAGCGTCGGGTTCTGGGCGTGCCAGGCGATCGGCGCCGTGGTCGTGGCCCTCAACGCCTGGTGGACCGGGCCCGAGCTGGCCTTCGCCCTGAAGGACTCCGCGCCGTCGGCGCTTCTGATCGACGGCGAACGGCTGGAACGGTTGCGGTCACTGATCCCGGAACTCGACCTGAAGACCATCCTGGTCGCCCGGCGGGGCGGCGCCGGCCCGGGCGGGGCGGACTTCGCCGAAGCCCTGCCGGGTGGAGGCGAGTCACTGCCAGACGCCGATATCGGACCCGCCGACCTCGCCACCATCCTCTACACCTCGGGGACCACCGGGAATCCCAAGGGCGCCATGGCGACCCATCGTAACCACGCCACAAATCTGATGAACACCCTGCTGGCCGGAGCCGTGGCCCGAACGCTCGCCGGAATACCGGCCGACGCCCCGGCGCCCCAGCCAGGGGCGCTGCAGACCTTCCCCTTCTTCCACATAGGCGGCCTCACCGGGCTTCTCATCGGAGCGGCGATCGGCAGCCGCATGGCGTTGATGTACCGGTGGTCGCCGCCCGAGGCGGTGCGCCTGATCGAGACCTACCGGCTGTCCAGCGTCGCCGGCGTGCCCATTGTCGTGCGCCAGCTGCTGGAGTCGGCCCAGGCGTCCGGCGCCGAGATGGAATCGCTGCTGGGAGTGGCCTCCGGCGGCGCCCCCGTCCCGCCCGACCTCATCCGGCGGATCGGCGAGCAGTTCCAGGCCCGGGCCGCGCCGGGCAACGGCTATGGCCTGACCGAGACCACCAGCGCCGTGATCGTCAACGGCGGCGCCGACTACCTGGCCCGGCCCGAGAGCGTCGGCCGGCCGGTTCCCACCGCCGACATACGCATCGTCGACGAGAGCGGGGCCGACCTCCCCGTCGGGCGCGTCGGTGAGCTCTGGGTGCGCGGACCCAACGTCATCCCCGGCTATTGGAACAATCCGCAAGCGACCGAGGCGGCCTTCGGCGGCGGCTGGTTCCGCACCGGCGACCTGGGATACGTCGACGACGATGGCCTCTACTACGTGGTCGACCGCATGAAGGACGTCATCATCCGCGGCGGCGAGAACATCTATTGCGCCGAGATCGAGGCGGCCCTGCTCGAGCATCCCAAGGTGCGGGACGCCGCCGTCGTCGGACTGCCGCACGCCGACTACGGCGAGGAGGTCGCCGCCGTGCTCCAGGTCGCCGCCGAGGACATCGACGACCAGCTTGCCGAGGCGATCCGCGCCTCCCTGCGCGAGAAGCTGGCGCTATTCAAGATTCCGACCGCCATCCGGCTGGTCGAACAGGACCTGCCCAGGACCGCGACGGGGAAGATTCTGAAGCGCGAGCTCCGCACACGGTACTTCTGAGCGGGCCCAGCACGCCTGGCAGGGGAATGATGGCGCCCGCCTGGGCGACGATGTCGGTGTGGCGGAGGCCGACGGCCTCAATGCGGACGAGAACCTCGTCGGATCGCGGCGACTCCAGGTCAACGGTCCTGATTTCGAAGGCCTGAAGGGCGGCCGGCGCGACCGCCGCGACAATCTTCATACTCGTTCTCTTTCCGGTCTGCAGGTTGGGCGCCTTGGGCGCTTGTGGCGAGCTTTGCACGGCGGACCCGTTCGGTGCAGCGGTTGGGCGCGTGCTTGGGCCACCAGGACGACTCCCGCGGAGACGCTCAAACCACCTCCCCCTGGACTTCATCAATCGATCCCAACAACTGGAACAATTGAGGACAGTATTCGTTAACCGAAATTGCGTGGGTGCGGCCCGAACACATGAGCGCCCCATCCAGCTGGAGGGTTTCCCCATGAAGGTAAGGCTGTCAGCAGCAGCGGCGCTTTTGTGCGCCTGCTCGATTTTCGGCAACGCTCACGCGGCCAATTTACTGACGAACGGAAGCTTTGAGGACACCACAAATTTTGTGGATCAAGGCAACGACACGATGGATCTTAATGTTGGATCCACGTCCATGCCTGGATGGACCGTAAGCGGAAGTCACTATGTTTCGTGGATCGGGCCGACCAATCCGTTCAATCTTACAGCAAGCCCGAGCGGCGGCAGCTACTTCCTCGATCTCACCGGCTACATCAACGGCGCGCCGTTCAGCGGCGTCACACAGACCATCGCTACGACTCCGGGGGCGTCCTATCTGCTCACCTTCGACCTCGGCAGCTCGCCGCAATGGGGGTTGCAGGACGGCCTTACAGCAACCGCCGGCTCTGCGAGCGCCGTCTTCACCAGCACCAACAGCGGCTCGCAGACCAATCTGTGGCAGCCCGAAAGCCTGGCGTTCACGGCGAGCGGAGCGGCGACGACGATCTCCCTGGTTGGGAATTCGGGCGGCAATTACATCGGGCTGGACAATGTCAGTGTGGTCCAGACAGTGGCTGGCGTGCCGGAACCGGCCATGTGGGCGATGATGCTTATCGGCTTCGGTAGTGTCGGGGCCGCCATGCGAACGCACCGGCGCCAAGGGCTTGTCGCCTGATAGGCGACTCGAGCGCCGGGAGGACGTTGAACGCAGCGCTCGGCGCCGGCGGCCGCTCAGATCGGGTGCGCCTTAGATGCAAGGCGCCCTCCGGATGGACAAGACCATCGGGGCCACGGGCCTAGGGTGCAGGCGACTTGCTGCCCGGAGGCCTCTGATGTCGATGCTGGACTGGAATACCTATCGCTCGCAGGTTGTGGCCGGGGTGAGCGGTCTGGCCAAACTCACGCCTGATACGGTGAAGGGCTATGTCGCCCTGGGCGGGGCAGGACGACAGACCGCCCAGTTGGACGAGAAGACGCGAGAACTAATCGCTGTGGCCGTGGCGATTACCCTAAGATGCGACGGCTGCATCGCCGTTCACACGGAGGCGGCCCGGCGCCTGGGCGCCACGCGCGAAGAGATCGCCGAGGCGATGGGCGTCGCCATCGGGGTCAACGCCGGCGCGGCGATCGTGTTTTCGACCCGGGCGCTGGACGCCTACGCCGCCGGCGAGGCCGCCTGAGCTCACTGGCCCTCGCCGTTCCGGCGGTGGCGTCTTTCAATGGGAGCGGCCGGTGGACGTAGCGCACCGCAAGCGCACGGGTCGGGATGGGAACGTCGCCCCCTGTTCCGCCGCGCACAAAGTGCAGTGGGATGAGGTCTAGGCCGAACTCCCTTGTGGGACTGGCCTCTAATGGTGCCGCCGGACAGGATCGAACTGTCGACCTCAGCCTTACCAAGGATGCGCTCTACCACTGAGCTACGGCGGCATTCCCGTGTGCGGGAGGGCGGGTCATTAGCGAACCCGGCGGCCTGTGTGAAGTGAAAACCGCTTGACGTCGACCAAGGGTCATCAGCTTTCTCGTCCGATGGACGACAAGCCCAAGCCCGACAAGCCTTCGCCGCCGATGGCGCGGGAGCAGAAACTTGCCGCCGCCCTGCGCGCCAATCTGCGCCGGCGCAAGGCGCCGCCGGTTAAGCCGGCGCCGGCGGCCGACCCGTCCGCCGGCTCGTCCGACTGAGCCGACGGAACGCGCCGGCGCCCGGCGCATTTCTGAAGCTCAAGCGGTGTTCGCTTGGGTCCTGTGGGGACGCCGCGTGCTCTTGAGACCAGGATCGACCTGCTGGCGCGCCGCGACAGCGCCGCGCGCGGCGCTGATCATCGACATGGCCGACTATTTCCTGGCCGCGCGCCAGGCGATGCTGAAGGCCAGGCGGACGATCCACTTCCTCAACTGGGCCTTCGAGCCCGGAACCCGGCTCGATCCGAGGCCCGGACCGCCCGAACCGGACGAGGAGGACATCGCCGCCTTCCTGCGCAACCTCTCCGAGGCGCGCCCGGAGCTGGAGATTCGCATCCTGTGCTGGCAATCGGCTTTGCCGGTGGCCGCCACCCAGGACTTCTTCCCGATCAAGGCTCGCCGGCGCTTCGCCGGCAGCCGGGTCCGCTTCGTCCTGGATGGGCGACTTCCCAACGGCGCCTGCCACCATCAGAAAATGATCATCGTCGACGATGCCCTGGCGTTCTGCGGAGGCGGCGACATCGGTCCGGAGCGCTGGGACACCCAGGCGCACCTCGACGACGACCCCCGCCGAGAAAAGGGTCACGCCACCCTGGGCACGTTCGATTCCCGCCACGAGGTGATGGGGCTCGTCGACGGACAGCCCGCGGCCGACCTTGGCGATCTTTTCCGCGGGCGCTGGAAACGGGCGACCGGCGAAACCCTGCCGCCGTTCGAACCGTCCGCCGACGCCGCCGCCTTCGACGACCCCTGGCCCGAGCGCGTCACCCCGCACTTCGACAGCGTCCTGGCCGGGATCGCCCGCACGTCGGCGGCCTGGCGCCAGCATCCGGAAGTGCGCGAGGCCGAACGCCTGCATCTGGCCTGCATCGCCTCGGCGCGGCGCCTGATCTACATGGAGAACCAGTACTTCACCTCGCCCCTCATGGCCGAAGCCCTGGCCGCGCGCCTGGCGCAGCCGGACGGGCCGGAGGTGGTCCTGGTTTCGCACGAGCATTCGCCATCCTGGTTCGACCACATGACCATGGACCGGACCCGCTCGCTGTTCTTGAAGCGGCTCAAGACGGCGGACGTCTATGGCCGCCTGCGGACCTACTACCCGGTCACCCCTCTTGGACGAACCATCATCGTCCACGCCAAGCTTAGCATCATCGACGACCGTCTGCTGCGTATCGGCTCGGCCAACCTCAACAACCGGTCCACCGGCTTCGACAGCGAATGCGACCTTTCCTTCGAAGCCATGGGGCCGACGGCGGCTGCGTCGCGTCGGCGGATCGCCAACCTGACGACACGCCTCGTCGCCCACTGGCTGGGCTGCGACGAGGTCAGGGTCGCCGAGACCATCGCCCGCGAGCGCCAGTTGGGCCGCGCCATCGACGCCCTGCGCGCCGATGGCCTGGTGCGCCTTCGCCCGCTGGAGCCGACGCGGCTGGGTCCCGTCTCCACCTTCATCGCCGCCTTCCACCTGGGCGATCCGGTCGGTCCCGGCGACTCCTTCCGGCCCTGGCGACGGCAGCGGGAAATGACCATCGCCCGCGCCCAAGCGGCGGAACATCTGTCGCGGCCGCCCCCTTGCTCCGACCCGGCTCAGCCGGAGGCCGTGACCTCGAAGTCCATCACCAGCGGGGCATGATCGGACGCCAATGCGGTGACCCGGTCCCGCGGCACGGTCATTCGCTGCACGCTGATCCCCGCGCTGACCAGGATGTGGTCGATGGCCACGATCGGCATGCGAGAGGGAAACGTCGCCAGGCCGACGAAGGCGCCGCCGCCCAGACGCTCACCGGCCGGCGCCAGAGTCCTGGCGTCGCGCAGCCGGGCCATCAGACGGCGCAGCGCCCGCGACCCCACGACGGCGTTGAGGTCCCCAACCAGCAGCGTCGGCGGTCGGCAATCGGCATGGCCCAGCCACTCGGGCCCGGCCAGCGCCGTCGCCTGGGCCGTCTGCTCGGCCGGCACCAGGCCCAGGTGGGTATTGAGCACCTGCACCTGGACGCCGCCCACATCCACCGACAGCCACAGCGCGCCCCGCGGTTCAAGACCCCGGAAGGCGCGGTGCCCCGGATGCCCCGGCAGGGCGCCCGCCTTGATCCGGCGCTCCGGCAGCCGCGTCAGGACAGCGTCGCCATAACGCTCCTCCTCGATCACCAGGGCGGCGTTGAAGTGGAACGTCATCTCCAGGCGGTAGGCCAGCTCATGCGCCTGGTCGACCCCCCGGGTGCGCGCGCGCCCGACATCGACTTCCTGCAGGGCGACGATATCCGGCGCCTGGCGCGCGATGACATCGGCCACCCGGCCCACGTCCAGCCGCCCGTCGGTCCCGACGCAGCGGTGGACATTGTAGGTCATGATGCGGGTCATCGGCCCCTTCGCCTCATAGACCAACGCAAAGCGGCGCCCCGAGCCGGCGGTCAAGCGCTTCCGCGGGAAGTCCCCACGGGTCACAGCGTCGCAAGCGTCGCAAGGCCCCATCGACGCGCGCTCCAGTAGAGGTTAGCAAAACGTCGATGAAGGCCCCGTCCGTAAGACTGCTGCTGATTCTGCTGACCTTGAGCGTCATCGTTCCGGCGGTGGGCCTCACGGGCTTTTTGCTGTGGGCCGACTACCAGCGCCAGGAAGATCAGTTCGAGGCCCAGCTGCTGGCCACCACCCGCGCCGTGTCAATCGCCATCGACGGTCGCATCAGCCAGGGCGAAGGGGTGCTCAAGGGCCTTGCGGCCTCCGGTCCAGGCGAGAGGGACCTGTCCGCCTTCTACGGCCGGGCCCAGGCGGCGACCCGCGACCTGCCCGGCTGGATCTCCATGAACGACGCCGTGGGGCGCCAGGTGTTCAACACCCGCGCGCCTTACGGCCAGAGGCTCGATGGCCAGCTTGGGCCCATGGAGCTGGCCGCCTTGAACGCCCAACCGATGCTGGTGTCGGACCTCTACCTGGGCAACGTCTCAAAGGAGCAGGTGTTTTCCATCACCGAGCCGGCGACGATCGCCGGTCGCAAGTATTTCCTCAACTACGTCGTCTCGCCGCGCAGCCTCTATCCGGTCCTGCAAGGTCAGCACCTGCCCTCCGGCTGGGGGGTGGGAGTCTTGGACCGCAAGGGCCGTATCATGGCGCGCTGGCCGGCGGCGCCGGAACTCGTCGGCCGCACGGCGACACCCGCCTTCCTGGCCGCCGCGCGGCATGACGCCGAGGGGATCGTCAATTCGCGCAGCCTCCAAGGGCTGGACACCACCTCCGCCTTCAGCCGGTCGGCGACGACCGGCTGGACCAGCTCGATCGGTGTGCCCAGGTCGCTGCTGCTGGGCCGCGCCTTCCAGTCCATGGCGGCCCTGGTAGCCACGGCGGCGTTGCTGCTGGCTGCCGGTCTGGGGGTGACCATCATCCTCAGCCGGCGGCTGTCGCGCGCTTTCTCCCTGGCCGTCCGCCGGGCCGACGACCTTGGCCGGGGGAACCATCCGCGGCCCGCCAAGCCCGTGGTCGCCGAAGACGAGGCGCTGTTGGAGGCTATGGAACTGGCGGCGACGCGCCTGGACGAGCGCAATCGGGAGAACGAGCGGACCCGCGAGCATCAGCGCCTGCTGCTGAACGAACTGAACCACCGCGTGAAGAACACCCTCTCCACAGTCCAGTCCATCGCCCTGCAGACCGCCCGCCAGACGAACGCGCCCCAGGCCTTCATCAACGCCTTCGAAGGCCGCCTGCTGAGCCTGTCCAAGACCCACAGCGCCCTGATGAACGAGGACTGGGAGGGCGCCGAGCTGCGCGATGTGCTGGAGAGCGAGCTTTTCCACTACGGCGCCGACCGCTTCTCGCTGGAGGGGCCGACCGTGAAACTGCCGCCGCGCACCGCCCTGGCCCTGGGCCTTGTGGTGCATGAGCTGGCCACCAACGCCTCGAAATACGGCGCGCTCTCAGGCCCCGCAGGACGGGTCACGGTGGCCTGGTCGGTGGACGAGGCCTCCGACCCCGCGCAACTGAAGCTGGAATGGGCCGAGCGGGGCGGACCCAGGGTCCAGCCGCCCAGCCGCTTCGGCTTCGGCTCCCGCTTGATCGAACGCAGCCTGGTGGGCGAACTGTCGGGCAAGGTCGAGCGGACGTTCGGCGAGGAAGGCTTCACCCTGACCGCCTTCGCCGCCCTGCGGCCCAGCGGCGCGTCCAAATACGCCACCAGCCTGGTCTGACACGCGCGGCGAGCTGTTGCGGGCCCGGCACAGATCAAGGTCGATCCACCCCCAAACCGGCCATCGCCACATTGATAACCTCATTTTCCGTGTATGGGGCCGGTCGCGTCGTGTCGTCTTGTGGTTACGACAAGGTTACGGAGAGCTGTGATGAAGGGGTCGAGAGCGGCTCAGGCCCTCGCCCTTGGGCTGGGACTGGCGGCGAGTCTTGGCGTTGCCGCGCCGGCCATGGCCCAAAGCTGCCACGGCCTGCCTACCGGTGTGCGCGTGCTGCTGACGGTCGACAACGTGCGCTCCGACCAGGGCCAGGTGGCCGCCGTGGTGTTCGGTGACGATCCCAAGCGTTATCTGAAGCCGCACGGGGAACTGGAGACCATCCACGACCCGGCGCAGCCCCAGACCACCACCCTGTGCTTCTGGCTGCCGCACCCGGGGAACTACGCCCTGTTCGTCTACCATGACGCCAACTCCAACAATGATGTGGACATGGGCCTGTTCGGCCCGCGCGAGGGGTACGCCTTCTCCAATGACGTTCGGCCCAAGCTGTCGGCGCCCTCCTTCAAGTCCACCCACTTCGAAGCGGGCCCGGGCGAGACGACCCTGCGGGTCAAGCTCCACTATCCCTGACGCGGTCTTGCTCAGGGGGTGTCGACGGCCGCACGCGACAGGGAGGCTGCGGCGCGATATGAGCCGGCCGTGACCCAGAGCCCAGACATCGAATCTTCCGGCGACGTCCACGCCTTGAACCCTGGCCAGCGCGTCCTTGTCACGGGCGCGTCCGGCTTCGTGGGCGGCGCGGTGCTGCGCGCGCTGGGCGGCCGCGGCCTGACCTTGCGCGTCCTCGCCCGTCCGACGAGCCCCAAACGCAATTTCGAGGGCGTGGACTGCGAAGTCGCGCTGGGCGACCTGACCGATCCCGACTCCCTGGCCCGGGCCATGGACGGCGTCGACCACCTGTTCCACGTCGCCGCCGACTATCGCCTGTGGGCGCCGGACCCCTCCGAGATCATCCGCGCCAACGTCGCCGGGACCAGCGCCGTCATGCAGGCCGCCCTGGCCGCCGGCGTCAAACGCATCGTCTACACTTCCTCGGTCGCCACCCTGCGCGCCGGCGACGCCGACACCATCGTCGACGAGACCGCGCCCCTGGACGACGGCGAGGCCATCGGCGCCTACAAGCAGAGCAAGGTCGCCGCCGAACGGGTGGTCGAGCGGCTGGTGGCCGAGCGCGGCCTTCCCGCGGTGATCGTCAATCCCTCCACCCCTATCGGCCCCGGTGACGTGCGGCCCACCCCCACCGGCCAGATGGTGGTCGAGGCCGCCACCGGACGCATCCCCGCCTTCGTCGACACCGGTCTCAACCTCGTGCACGTCGACGATGTCGCCGCCGGAAACCTCCTGGCCCACGCCAGGGGCCGCGTCGGCGAGCGCTACATCCTGGGCGGCCAGGACGCTTCCCTGCGCGAATTCCTGGGCCAGATCGCCCGGCTTACCGGCCGCAAGGCGCCGACCCTCGCCCTGCCCCGCGCCCCGCTCTATCCGCTGGCCTTCGCCGCCGAGGCCGTGGCCCGGTTCACCGGCAAGGAGCCCCTGCTCACCCGCGACGCCCTGAAGATGGCCTCGCACCACATGTTCTTCACCTCGGCCAAGGCGGAGCGCGAGCTGGGCTACCGCGCCCGCCCCTACGTCCAGGCCCTGCAGGACGCCCTGACCTGGTTCGGCCAAGCGGGCTACCTGAAGTGATCGCGCTCACCCTCATTGCCGCCGTCGCCCTCGCCGCCTGGATCTACCTGATCCTGGCCCGCGGCCTGTTCTGGCTGGCCCGCGAGACCGACGACGCCGACAATCTGCCCGAGCCGGCCGTCTGGCCCGCCGTCGTCGCCGTCGTCCCGGCCCGCGACGAGGCCGACGTGGTCGCGCGCTCCGTGGGCAGCCTCCTGGCCCAGGACTACCCCGGCGACTTCAAGGTCATCCTGATGGACGACGCCAGCGAGGACGGCACCGCCGACGCCGCCCGCGCCGCGGCGGTGGAACTGGGCCGCGAGGACCGCCTGCGCGTGATCACCGGCGCCCCCCTCCCCGCTGGCTGGACCGGCAAACTCTGGGCCGTCAGCCAGGGCATCGCCAGGGCGCAGGAGGGCGACGAGGCGCCCGCACCGGTCTATCTGCTGCTCACCGACGCCGACATCGCGCATACGCCGGACAACCTGCGCGCCCTGATCGCCCGCGCCGAGGCCGGCCGGCTGGTCCTGGTCTCGCTGATGGCCAAGCTGTGCGTCAAGACCTGGCCCGAGCGCCTGCTGATCCCGGCCTTCGTGTACTTCTTCGACATGCTCTACCCCTTCGCCTGGGTGAACGACCCTCGGAACAAGACGGCCGCCGCCGCCGGGGGCTGCATGCTGGTCCGTCGCGAGGCCCTCGCCGCCGCCGGCGGGATCGAGGCGATCCGTACCGCCATCATCGACGACTGCGCCCTGGCCGCCCGCCTCGCGACCCAGGGCCCGATCTGGCTGGGCCTCACCGATCGCGCGCGCAGCCTGCGCCCCTACCGGACCCTGGGCGAGATCGCCCGCATGGTCTCCCGTTCGGCCTATGCGCAACTGAACTATTCGCCTTGGCTGCTGGCGGGGACGCTGATCGGCATGGCCCTGGTCTATCTGGCCGCGCCGCTGCTGGCGCTGTTCGCCGCCGGCCCGCCGCGCTGGCTGGGGTTGGCGGCCTGGACGCTGATGGCCGTCTCGTTCCAGCCCATGCTCAGCTTCTATCGCCGCTCGCCCCTCTGGGGGTTCGCCCTGCCCGCGATCGGCGCCCTCTACAGCGTCTTCACCCTGCAGTCGGCCCTGCAGGTCTGGCGCGGCAAGGGCGGCATGTGGAAGGGGCGCGCCCAGGCCATTGTGGGGGCCTCATGAGCGCCGTCGTAGCTTCCAAGGACGAGGGCGGCGAAAACTTCCCCGTCGGGTCTTTCCTGCTGGCCCCGCGCCACCGGCCGGTGATCCTGGACTTCTATCGCGTGGCGCGGATGTCCGACGACATCGCCGACCACGCCACCCTGGCGCCCGCGGAAAAGCTGGCGCGCCTGGCCGCGATCGAAGCGACGCTGAAGGGCGTTGACGACGCGGTTCCGCAAGCCGCGCGGCTGCGCCAGAGCCT
>FSUP01000144.1_pt1 | contig 18194 bp, 15 predicted proteins | sample 1637431 | NCBI WGS metagenome assembly FSUP01 (sample SAMEA3914816, study PRJEB12502) | metagenome | biome: forest; material: soil | place: USA | collected 2011-09-16 | depth 0.3 m | reverse complement strand
GTCGTGATAGACCTTGGGCATGGCCACCTTGATGGCGGCGATGTCCTTGCGCACCAGGTTGTAGTCCTTGTGCTTGTCGATCAGCCAGGCGGTGTGCAAGACCTGAAGCCGGAACTGCTGCAGCTGGATCCAGGCGTCGGCGATCTGTTCCTGGACCACGCCCAGGTCGGACAGGCGCCCGTCGCGGGTCTGGCGCGAGACGGCCCGGCGGCACATCAGGTCGAAGGCTCGCTGGCAGGCGCCCACGGTGCGCATGGCGTGGTGGACCCGCCCGCCGGACAGACGGGTCTGGGCGATCAGGAAGGCGCCGCCGCGCGGGCCGAGCAGGGCTTCGGGGCCAACCTCGACATTGGTGTAGCGCATATAGGCGTGGCCGCCGCCTTCACCCGCGCCGACCCCGATGCCGCGCACAATCTCCACGCCTGGGGTCTTGGTGGGAACGATGAAGATCGAGGTCTTCTGGTGGACGTCCTTATGGTCGGGATCGGTCACCGCATAGACGATCAGGATCGTCGAGCCGTAGGCGCCCGAGGAGAAATACTTCTCGCCGTTGATCACCCACTTGCCGTTGCGCTCTTCGGCGCGGGTCTTGAAGGTGGTGGGGTCCGAACCGCCCGCCGGTTCGCTCATGGAGAAGGCCGAACGGATCTCGCCGTTCAGCAGCGGCCACAGCCACTTGTCCTTCTGCTCGGGGGTGCCGTAGTGGGCGATGATCTCGGCGTTGCCGGTGTCGGGCGCCTGGCAGCCGAAGATCGAGGGGGCCAGGCTGTTGCGGCCCAGCTTTTCGTTCATCAGGCCCAGCTTCAGCTGGCCATAGCCCTGGCCGCCCAGTTCGGGGCCAAGGTGGCAGGCCCACAGGCCCTGGGCCTTCACTTCGTCCTGCAGCGGCTTGATGAACTTCTCCCGCGCGCCGGGCACCATCAGGTTGCGGCCGAGGTTGGAGAGGGGTTCGACCTTCTCCTCCATGAACTCCTCGATCCAATCGAGCTTCTTCTGAAATTCGGGGTCGGTTTCGAAATCCCACGCCATGCAAATCTCCCTTTTCACCGCCGGATTTGCGGCGGCTTTTTCAATTCTTGGTCTTTGATGAAGGCATTATCGACCGCCGCCACCGAAGGCGCAACGGGGGACGAACGGTTGTTTAAACCGGTCCGGGGGCTTGCTGGCGCCCGCCCTACTGGTCGTAGTCGAAGCCGCTGGCCTTGGCCTTCTTCTGCCCGCCGAAGGTGTAAACCAGGCCGACATAGGCCAGCCGGCCGAACTGCTGGCGCACATAGGTGTCGTGCAGCTGCGGCGTGTCGATCAGGCGAACGAACCTCTGTCCGTTGAGCAGGTCTCTCACCGTCACCACCATCGACAGGTCGGGCCGCAGTTCGCGCTTGTAGCCCAGGTTGACGAGGTTGATCGCGCTCACATAGCCCTGCGGCGTCAACCGCTTGTCCTGTCGCGTGAACGAGATCTGCAGGGTGTCGGCGCTGGTCGGCCGGTAGTCGAGACTTGCTTTCAGGTTGACCCCGGTCGTCGATTTCAGCCCCGACGCGCCCAGGGAGGTGGCGTCGATCTGGCTGTGGAAGACATCGCCGCTGAGGTTGTAGGAAAGCCGCCGGCCGAGCTTGCCGTTGGCGTTGAACTCCACGCCGCTGGATCGCCGCAAGGGCAGGTTGGCCTTGGTCACCAGGACGACATCGGCGCTGACCACATGTGTGACGTCCGTGACGCTGTTGCGGTCCTCGCGGTAGTAGGCCGTCGCGCCGTAGGTCACCGAGCCGGCCGTGGCGCTGTAGCCCAGTTCGTAGGACCAGGTGTCCTGCGGAACCAGATTGGGATTGCCGGCGCGCAGGTTGTGCGTGTCCTGGTGGTCCGAGAACGGATTGAGCGCTTCAGGGTCGGGCCGGGTGATCCGGCGGCTGATGCTGGCCGAGAGCTTGGCGTCATCGCCCAGGCTGCGGTCCAGGTGAAGGCTGGGATAGGCGCCGAAGTCGCTGCGCCCGCCGGGGATGGCGCCGGTGATCTGCAGGGTGGAGACGTCGCTTTCCTCCAGCCTCAGGCCGGCCTGAAAGCGCCAGGGTCCGAGGGGCGCCTGATAGTCGCCATAGACCGCATGCACCTGCTGACGGTAGCGGAAATGGTTGGTGACGGCCGGGTTGACCACCGGCTGGCCGGTGGCCGGATCGATGTTGTCGCCGATATTGTCGAAGCCGTTGCGATCGTCCTCCAGGTCGTAGCCCAGCTTCAGCTCGCGATCGTGCGGCAGAGGCAGGTCGTAGTCGGCGCTGAACTCCGTCTTCACGAGGTCCAGGTTCAGGTGCAGGTCGTCGAAGGCGGGGGCCGCGGCGGGCAGGTCGAAGGTGTTGGAGTAGGCGTATCGTTCCCGTTCGCGGGTGACGCTGTGCTGCAGCGCAAGACTGAGCGTCTCCTGCGGCCGCCACAGCTTCTGTTCGAAGTGCACGCCCTCGCTGGCGTCGACGCTCCACTCATGGCCGTCGCTGTGGCGATTGGAGATGCTGTCCGGCGATCCGGCCGGCGGACCGCTCGCATCGCGTTGGTCGAAGTAGCGGTGGCCGGTGAGTTCGCGGTGGCTGAAGGAGGCGCCGAAGGACTGCCGATCGTTCAGGGCGTAGTCCAGTCCGGCCTTGATCGACGGGATCAGCCGTTGGAAATGCTCGTCGATGCTCTGCTGGCTTTGGACCGGATCGCCGGATGTCGGGTCGTCGGCCACTCGGTTCGTGGTGGTCAGGCGCTCCTTGACGTCCCGGCGCAGCCCGATCCCGCCGGACAGGCTGAGCTTGCCGCGGTTGTAGGTCCCGCTCAACCCGAGCACCGCGCGGCCCTCGGGCCCGCCGCTCGCCTGGGCCACGCCGGAGAGGCCCGCCTTGCGGCTCTTCTTGGTGACGATGTTGATCACGCCGCCGGAGCCGCTGGCTTTGAACTGCGCCGGCGGGCTGGTCAGCACCTCGATCCGGTCGATGTCGCTGGCAGGGAACTGCTGCAGGCTGAGGCCGGCCGTGGCGCCGGAGAACTGCGCCGAGGGCTTGCCGTCCACCAGGATCGTGACGTTGCCGTCCCCTCTCAGGCTGACGTTGCCGTCGGCGTCCACCGCGACGGAGGGGACGGTGTTGAGCACCTCGGCGGCCGAGCCCGACGTGGCCTGAAGGTCGCTGGTGATCGTGTAGACCTTGCGGTCGATCAGGGTCTGGGTCAGGGGCCGCTGTCCGGTCACCACCAGCTCCTGCACGCCGGTGGCAGGCGCGGCCGTCGTGCTCCTGGCCGGCGTCGTGGCGGTCTGGGCCAGGGTCTCGGGGGCGGAGGCGAGCGCCAGCAACGCCGCCGGCCCAAAAAGGAATTTCATACGCTCCCCCGGCCCCGGCGCCGCCCGGCCCGCACTCGGCCTGGCCCCGCTTAGGCGCCGAAGCGTGATGATCGTATGTCTCTTGGATTGGGAATCGCCAATGTCGCGCCGTCGGCGACGGCGCCAGGGCGACGAAGCGTTGGGAAACCCCAATCCGGCGGCCATGCTCCCGATAGGGTGACCTTGGCAGACTGTCCATGCTGGCGGGGGCTAGCTCGACGGACGACCATGAAGTTCCTGACGTTCCTGTTTCTTATCTCGGCGATCCTCACCGCCGACGGCGCGGCCATGGCCGCGAACCCCGCGCCGCACTACAAGGGCTACCAGCTCGCCCCCTTGACCCGCGTGACCCTGTCGGAGGCGCGGCGGCTGGCGTTGCTGGCGCGCGGCGGTGTCGTTACCGACCAGGAGCTCCAGAAGCAGGCGGGCGGTTCGGGCCTGCGCTACTCCTTCGACATCAAATCCGGGGACACGACCTTCGAGGTCGATGTCGACGCCCAGACCGGGACGATCCTGGAGAACAAGGCCCAGGGTCCGCATTCGGACTGACCGGTTGACCTCGCCGCCATTCTGCATTTGCGTGTCGCCCCCAACATCGCGACAGACGCGAAGCGCCGGAGGCGACCGATGACCAAGCCCGAAACCGTAGGCCTTTCCCGGGCGCGCCTGGCGCGGATCGACCAGTTCCTGAAGGACCGCTATGTCGACGCCGGCAAGCTGCCGGGAGCGATCACCCTGGTGGCGCGCAAGGGCGAGATCGCCCACTTCGGCGTGGTGGGACAGGGCGATGTCGAGCGCGGGACTCCGCTGAAGGAAGACTCGATCTTCCGCATCTACTCCATGACCAAGCCGCTGACCTCGGTGGCCATGATGATGCTGGTGGAGGAGGGGGCCATCGCGCTGGAGGATCCGGTCGAGAAGTTCATTCCCGCCTGGAAGGACCTTGGTGTCTTCCAGGCCGGGATCGCGCCGGTGTTCATGACCACCCGTCCCGCCCGGCCCATGCAGGTGGCGGACCTGCTGCGCCACACGTCCGGCCTCACCTACGGCTTCCAGAACCGCACCAACGTCGACGCCGCCTATCGCAAGGCCAACTTCGGCGGCGTGGACTCCAAGCTGCCGCTGGAGGGCATGATCGCCGAGCTCGCCAAGCTGCCGCTGGAGTTCTCGCCGGGCGAGGCCTGGAACTATTCGGTCTCCACCGACGTGCTGGGCTACCTGATCCAGGTGGTGTCGGGCATGAGCTTCCAGGCGTTCCTGCACACCCGGCTGATCAGCCCGCTGGGCATGGTCGACACCGGTTTCCATGTGCCCGGCGACAAGGCCGATCGCTTCGTCGCCTCCTATGCCCGCGGGCCCAAGGGCGAACTGGCCCTGCAGGACGATCCGAAGAAGAGCAGCTACCTGGCCCCGCCCAGCTTCTATTCCGGGGGCGGCGGGCTGGTCTCGACGGCGAGCGACTACATGCGGTTCTGCCAGATGCTGCTGAACGGCGGGGTTCTGGACGGGACCCGGTATCTCAGCCGCAAGACCATCGCCCTGATGACCGCCAACCACCTGCCCGGCGGCCAGGACCTGACCCAGTTGTCGCGCTCGCTGTTCTCCGAAGCCACCAACGCCGGCATCGGCTTTGGCCTCGGCTTCGCGGTCAACATGGACCCGGCCAAGGCGCTGATCTCCTCCAGCAAGGGGGAATACTACTGGGGCGGCGCCGCCTCGACGGCGTTCTGGATCGATCCGGCCGAGGACCTGGCGGTGGTGTTCATGACCCAGCTGCTGCCGTCCAGCACCTATCCGATCCGGCGGGAACTGCGGACGCTGGTCTATTCGGCCTTCGACGACTGACGCGGCGGCACTTAGGACTGGACGAAACGGCGTTCGCCCGGCATGCGTTCCCCCGCCATGAGTGACCCCTCCGCCCAGATCGAACGCCTCGTCATATTCGGCGCCACCGGCGACCTCGCCGCCCGGATGCTGCTGCCGTCGCTGTATTTCCTGGACGCCGACGGCCTGCTGCCGCCGGGCGTGAAGGTGATCGGCTCGGCCCGATCGGCCATGGACCGCGAGGCCTTCGTTGCCCTGGTCCGCGGCGTCATGGACAAGCGCTCCGAAGGCGTCGACGAGACGGTCTGGAAGCGGTTCGCCGCGCGGCTCGACTACTGCGCCGCCGACGTCACCCGCGGCGAGGGCCTGAAGACGCTGGCCGAGCAGATCGCCGGCGCCGCGACGGTCTATTACCTGGCCCTGTCGCCCAGCCTCTACGGCGCCGTCTGCCGCGCCCTGGACGAGGCCGGACTGGCCTGCGGCGAGTGCCGGATCGTGCTGGAAAAGCCGCTGGGCCACGACCTGGAAAGCTCGCGCGCCATTAACGCCGAAGTGGCCGAGGTGTTCGAGGAGAGCCGGGTCTTCCGGATCGACCACTACCTGGGCAAGGAGACGGTCCAGAACCTGCTGGCCCTGCGGTTCGCCAACACCCTGTTCGAGCCTCTGTGGAACAACCTGGCCATCGACCATGTTCAGATCACGGTGGCCGAGACCGAGGGGGTCGGCGACCGCTGGCCCTACTACGACGAGTACGGCGCCCTGCGGGACATGGTGCAGAACCACATGCTGCAGCTGCTGACCCTGATCGCCATGGAGCCTCCCGCCGACGCGGGCGCCGATTCCGTGCGCGACGAAAAGGTGAAGGTTCTCAAGTGCCTGCGTCCCTTCACCCGCATGGACGCCCAGCAGATGAGCGTGCGCGGCCAGTACAAGGGCGGCGTCGTCGAGGGCCGCACGGTCAAGTCGTATGAGGAGGAGCGCGGCGGCCCCAGCCAGACCGAGACCTTCGTGGCCCTGCGCGCCGACATCGACAACTGGCGCTGGGCCGGGGTGCCGTTCTTCCTGCGCACCGGCAAGCGGCTGCCCGAGCGGCGGACCCAGATCGCCATCCAGTTCAAGCCCCTGCCGCACTCGATCTTTGGCGCGGCGGCCGATGGCGACCTGATGTCCAACCGCCTGGTCATCGACCTGCAGCCCAAGGAAGACATCTCTCTGCTGCTGATGAACCGGCGGCCGGGCCTGACGGGCTCGCGCCTGCAGGCCCTGCCGCTCAGCCTGTCGCTGGACGATGGCGGCCGGCGGCGGATCGCCTATGAGCGCCTGCTGCTGGACGTGCTGGCCAACAACCCGGCCCTGTTCGTGCGGCGCGACGAGGTGGAGCTGGCCTGGGCGTGGATCGACGGGGTGTCCGACAGCTGGGCCGACTCCGGCCTGGCGCCGCGCCCTTACGCCGCCGGCAGCTGGGGACCGGCGGGCGCCTTCGCCCTGCTGGAGCGGTCCGGCCGGGCTTGGCTGGACGAGTAGGAAGCTTAACCCATGCATCCTGTCACCGCGGACGTCACCGAGCGGATCGCCGAGCGCAGCCGCGAGGCCCGCGCCGACTATCTGGAGCGGATGCAGGGCGCGCGTGAGGCCGGCCCCGCGCGTGGCAAGCTCTCCTGCGCCAACTGGGCCCACGCCTTCGCCGCTGAGCCGGGGGACGTGAAGGCGGCGCTGCGCAATCCCAACGCGCCGAACATCGGCATCGTCTCGGCCTACAACGACATGCTCTCGGCCCACCAGCCGCTGGAGCGCTTCCCCGCCATCATCAAGGCGGCCGCCCGCGAGGTCGGGGCCACGGCGCAGTTCGCCGGGGGCGTCCCGGCCATGTGCGATGGCGTGACCCAGGGCCGGCCCGGCATGGAGCTGAGCCTCTTCTCCCGCGATGTGATCGCCATGGCGACGGCGGTGGCCCTGACCCACGACGCCTTCGACGGCGCCCTGATGCTGGGGGTCTGCGACAAGATCGTGCCGGGGCTGACCATCGGTTCGCTGGCGTTCGGGCACCTGCCGGTGATCTTCGTGCCGGCCGGGCCGATGACCTCCGGGCTGTCGAACGCCGAGAAGGCCAGGATTCGCGCGCTCTACGCCCAGGGCAAGGCGACCCGCGACGAGCTGCTGGACTGTGAGACCAAGTCCTATCACGGCCCCGGCACCTGCACCTTCTACGGCACGGCCAACTCCAACCAGATGCTGATGGAGATGCTGGGCCTGCACCTGCCGGGCTCCGCCTTCATCAATCCGGGCACGCCGCTGCGCGACGCCCTGGTCGCAGCTGCGCCGAAGCGCGCCGTGCAGATCGCCCAATCCTCCAATGATTACACGCCCATGAGCGAGGTCGTGGGGGTCAAGAGCATCGTCAACGCCATCGCCGGCCTGATGGCCACGGGCGGCTCGACCAACCACACCCTGCACCTGGTGGCCATGGCCCGGGCGGCCGGCGTGCTGCTGACCTGGGAGGACTTCGACGACCTGTCGCGGGTCACCCCCCTGATCGCGCGGGTCTATCCCAATGGCTCGGAGGACGTGAACGCCTTCCACGCCGCCGGCGGCATGGCGTTCGTGATCCGCCAGCTGCTCGACGCCGGCCTGGCCCACGACGACGTCGCCACCATCGCCGGCCCCGGCCTGCGCCGCTACCAGCGGGAACCGTTCCTGGTGGATGGCGAGCTTGTCTGGCGCGAGGGCGCCGAGCGTTCCCACGCGGCCGACATCCTCCGCCCGGTGGATGATCCCTTCCAGAGTGAGGGCGGCCTGCGCCTGCTCACCGGGTCGCTGGGCCGCGCCGTGATCAAGACCTCGGCCATGAAGGCGCAGCACCTGGTCGTCGAGGCGCCGGCCCTGGTGTTCGACCGGCAGGAGGACCTGCTGGCCGCCTTCCAGCGCGGCGAGCTGGATCGCGACTTCATCGCTGTGGTCCGCTTCCAGGGCCCCAAGGCCAACGGCATGCCCGAGCTGCACAGCCTGACCCCCACCCTGGGGGTGCTGATGGACCGCGGCCACAAGGTGGCGCTGGTCACCGACGGGCGGATGTCGGGCGCGTCCGGCAAGGTGCCGGCGGCGATCCATGTGACACCCGAAGCCGCCAACGGCGGGCCGCTGGCCTATGTCCGCGACGGCGACCTGATCCGCCTGGACGCCGAGACGGGGCGCCTGGAGATCAAGGTCGAGGGTTTGATGGCCCGTGAGCCGGCGCTGGCCCCGGCCGCCGGCCATGGCTACGGTCGCGAGATGTTCGGCTGGATGCGCGCGGGCGCGTCCAACGCCGACGAGGGGGCGAGCGTACTGTTCGCCTAGGCGCGGCAAGACCACGCCTACCCCCGGAATATCAGCCGCCTTTCCGCCAACCCCCTGATGCGGTCCATGTCGATGCCGTATTCCAGCAGGACCTCGACGCAGTGTTCGCCCAGTTCCGGGTGCAGGCGGGCGAAGCCGGAGCCGCCGCGGCTGAAGTCGGCGAAGGACCGGCTGGCGACCAGGTCGCCCCATTCGGGGTGGGAGCGCAGTTCGTAGAAGCCGCTTTCCCACAGCCACTGCTGGCCGCGCGCCTCGTCGCCGTCGAATACTGGGGCGGCGGGCACGCCGGCGGAGAGCAGGGCGGTGATGGTCGCGTCGCGCCCCCGGTCGCACAGCAGCATTTCGATCTCGTCGGCCAGGGCGCCGCGCCGGGGATGCCGCAGGATGTCCGGGTAGCGTTCGTCCCAGCCCCGGGCGCCCAGCACCCGCGCCAGCGCTTCGGCCTGGGCCTGCGTCGTCAGGCCCAGGGTCAGCCATCCGTCCTGGCAGGGGTAGAACCGGTCCAGCGCCGCAAAGCCGATGTTGTCGACATCGCCCACCGCCGGGGCGGGGGCGCCGGGCCAGGTGGTCAGGTCGCCGGACTGGAACATGGCGCTCTGGGCGGCCAGGCAGGTCTCGATGTTCTGGCCCAGGCCGCTCACCGCCCGGGCGTTCAGGGCGGCGATGACGCCGAAGCTGGTCATGGCCGCGGTCGCCACGTCGTTGATCGCCACCGAGTGGAACACCGGCTCCTGTCCAGGACCGCCCTGGGCGGCCATCATGCCGCTGCGCGCCTGCAGCAGGGGATCGAAGCCCGGCAGGTGCGCCTCGGCGCCCTTTGAGCCATAGGCGTTGATGGAACAGGAGATGATGCGCGGATTGACCGCCTTCAGCGCCTCGTAGTCGATGCCCAGGCGTCTGCGTACGCCCAGGCGATAGTTGTCGATCACCACGTCCGCGTGGCGGGCCATGTCGAGGAACACCGCCCGGCCCTCGGGGTCCTTGAGGTCCAGCCCCAGGCCGCGCTTGCCGCGGTTGTAGTTGATGAAGCCGGCGCCGTAGGGGCGGAAGGGGTCGCCGTCGGCGGACTCGATCTTGACCACGTCGGCGCCGAAATTGGCCAGGATCGAGCTGGCGTAAGCGCCGGCGATGACGGTGCCCAGGTCCAGCACCCGCACCCCCGCCAGGGGCTGCCGGTCCTCCGCTCCGGTGGCCGGCAGCGCGGCGCGGGGGGCGGTGAAGTCCTCGAAGCAGCGGGGCGTGGCCGGACGCATCAGGCGGCGGACTTCGCCGGGCGTGTCCGCCAGCTTCAGGGAGACGCCGGGCATCTCCACGGGCCCCAGGACCGGGTCTTCGATCTCGACCCGCATGGCGTTGTCGCACATGGGCCCGCTCCGCAGCCAATCGGCGCGCTCCTGCACCGGAGCTGCGGGCACGTCGTGGTCGCGCAGCCGTTGCAGCCAATAGGCCCTTGGGTGCTGGGCGAAGACGTGGGCGATGACGCCGCCGATATCCACCGCGCCCGCTGGATAGTCGCGCAGCTTGGCCAGGCCCAGGGCGTCGATGGCCTTCTGGAAGAAGTGGGGGAACAGCGTGCCCAGGAACAGCCATTCGCCATCCCCGCATTGGTAGAGCCGATAGCTCGCCGAACCGCCGAGGGGGTGGCCCTGCATCATGCCGGGCGCGTCCAGCAGGCCGATAGGGCCGGAGATCTCGGCGTTGCCGTGGGCGCCGCTGACCGTCACCGCCTGGCCGAGCCCGGTGCGGAAACGGTCCAGCAGGGCGGCGGCGGCGGCGCTGGCGGCCATGGTCGCCTGGCCATAGTGGACCATGGGCATGACGTGCCAGACCGGCTGGTCGCCGTAGCTGCCCTGGCGGAACGCCGTGCCGGTGAGGCCGGTGAGCATGGCGTGGTGTTCGGGGAGGTCGCTGTAGGGGCCGCTGACGCCGAAGGGCGGGACCCAGACGTGGATCAGGCGGGGATGCAGAGCGGTGAGGGTCGCGGCGTCCAGGCCCAGGGTCTCCAGCAGGCCGGGGGCGTGGTCGAACACCACCACGTCGGCCGCGACGATCAGTTCGTCCAGCCTGGCGCGGTCGTCCGGCGCCGCGATGTCGAGGACCGCGCGCATCTTGTTGCGGTTCCAGGTCAGATATCCGGTCCTGTGGCGGATGCGATCGCCCGCAGGCGGCTCGACCTTGATCACCGAGGCGCCGAAATCGCCGAGCAGCATGGTCGACATTGGCCCGGCCAGACCCTGCGACAGGTCCAGGATGCGAACGCCCTCGAATGCAGTCACCGACCAACCCCCGCCGTCAGGTCATCCGGCCATGGCCTGGGCCGGAAGCGCCGCCAGGAAATCCAGGATCGCGGTGTTGAAGGCGCCCGGCTGGTCGATGTTCGCGGAGTGTCCGGCGTCGGGGATGACGACCTTCCGCGCGCCGGGGATCTTGCCGGCCATGTAGTCGGATGCGGCCAGGAAGGGCGTGTCGTTGGCGCCGACCACGACCAGGGACGGGACCTTGATGTCGGGCAGGCTGTTGATCACCCGGGCGTCGCGCTGGGTGAGCATGCCGCGGGCGGCGCGGGCCAGACCGTCGGCGGAGCGGTGGCTGGCCGTGCGCATCTCCGCGCTGCCGGACGCCAGGCGGGCCAGGCCGTCCTTTTCGTAGCGCTCGGCGGTGCGCAGGGAGGTTTCGTTCCAGCCCTCGCGCGGTTCGTCCCGCTTGTAGCCCGGCCCGGTGTCGATGATCAGCAGGGCGCGGGTGCGGTCCGGGTGGACCAGGTTGAAGGCGAGGCTCATGTAGCCGCCCAGCGACAGCCCGCCGATGATCGCCGACCTGGCGCCCACGGCGTCCAGGATCGCGGCCATGTCGGCGACGGTGGCCTCTTCCGAATAGAGGCTCTGATCCTCGGGATAGTCCGACTGGCCGTGGCCGCGCATGTCCCAGGTGATCAGCTTGAAGTGTCTGGAGAACGGTTCGACCTGGCCCCGCCACATCTGGGAGGTGGCCGAATAGCCATGGGTCAGCAGCAGGGCCGGACCCTCGCCGCGAACCTCGTAGTAGATGCCGACACCGTCGCGATTGAGCCTGGCCATGGACGCGGTTCCTCCATCATCGAGCGTCTCCCGCACCCTTGTCCTGAGTTTCAGGCAAGGGGCGGACGGCGACAAGGGGGGATGGGCAGACGGGCGAAAAAGGATGCGGGGTGAGCGGCCCACAATCGGACCTTCGATCGGCCATCCGTGGCTAAAGGTGTCTATAGTGCGGGCCTCGGTCGCGCGCTCCGGCCCGGAGGCCGACCCGAGAGGCCCTGACGGAAGCCCAGGTCTTGGAGACGGATAACCTACTCCTCAGGTCGTTGTCGGCGGACGACTACCACGAACTGCAGAAGCACCTCCGGCCGGTGGGCTATCGGTCAGGGCACGTTCTCTATGAGCCGGAAGACGCCGTCGAATGGGTCTATTTTCCCGAGAGCGGCCTGGTCTCGCTGATTTCCGTCATGCTCTCGGGGGACCAGGTCGAATCCGCCGTGGTCGGCCGCGAGGGCGGGGTCGGATTTGTCGAGGCCGCCGGCGCGGGGATCATCTTCTCCCGCGCCATCGTCCAGATCGATCTGGTCGCGCAACGGGCGCCGGCGGAGGCCTATCTGCGGGCCCTGGACGCCAGCGCAACGCTGCGCCGAACGATCGCCTCGCATGTCGAGCTCACCATAGCCGAGGGTCGACAGACCATCGCCTGTATCGCGCACCATCCGGCCGAGGCGCGGCTCGCCTGGTGGCTGCTCGAGTGCCAGGAGCGAACCGGCCTGGACCGGCTGGACCTCACGCAGGAATTCCTGAGCGCCATGCTGGCCGTCCAGCGCTCGACGGTTTCGCAGGTGGCCGCCGGGCTGAAGGCGCAAGGCCTGATCGACTACGGCCGCGGGGTCATACGCATTCTCGACCCACCGGGCCTGCTGGCGAAGAGCTGCGAATGCTACGCCACCAACCGGCGCTTCCGCGACCTGATCGAAGGCGCGCAGGAAGCCCTTCGCCGAAAGCGCATTTAGGTGGGTCCGAGTGGCGGCCTTGCGCCCCCTCCACCATCCGGCGCTGCCGGATGGTCCCCCTCCCCCGCCTCGTTGGGCGGGTGAGGAGAAGGGCGGCTCTTCTCCTCCCATGCTAGCCGAAGGCGACGCGGGGGAGGTGGCAGACCGCGAAGCGGGCTGACGGAGGGGGCGCGGCCGACGGCGGCTACGCCCCGACGAACTTGCCCACGCGGCGTTCATTCACCGAACGCACGCCCTCGGCGAAGTCGGCGGTTTCGCGCAGCCAGGTCTGTTCGATCAGTTCGTGGTCGGTCTGGGCCTTCACGGCGGCGGCCAAATCGGCGCGGAAGGTCTTGCGGGTGGACTGGACCGCGAGGGGCGCGTTTTCGGCGATCTCGGCGGCCAGGCGCAGGGCGGCGGGGCGCAGGTCTTCGAGGGGAACGACCTCGTCCACCAGGCCCCAGGCCAGGGCTTCCTCGGCCTTGATGCGGCGGCCGGTGAGGCACATCAGCAGGGCCTTCTGCTCGCCGACCACGCGGGGCAGGGTATGGGTGATGCCGAAACCCGGGTGGAAGCCCAGCTTGACGAAGTTGGAGACGAACCGGGCCTCGGGCGCCGCCACGCGGAAGTCGCCCACCAGGGCCAGGCCAAGGCCGGCGCCCACGGCGGCGCCCTGCACGGCCATGATGATGGGCTTCCTGATCCCGAAGAGGCGCACCGCCTCGTGGTAGAGGGGGTTGATCCCCTGCATGCCGGCGCCGCCGACGCCCGTGGGGGAGGCCAGGTCGGCGCCGGCGCAGAAGGCCTTGCCGGCGGAGCAGACGACGGTGGCGCGCAGGCCCTTGTCGTCGTCTGCCTCCTCCAGGGCATCGGCCAGGGACCGCATCAGCTCGACGCTGACGAAGTTGTTGGGCGGCCGGTCGATCTCAAGGACCAGAACATGGCCTTCGATCGTGGCCGAGACTTCGCCGTACTGAGATTTCATTTCCGTGTCCCCAACAGGTTCCGAGCCACCACCCACTTATGCACTTCGGTGGGGCCGTCGTAGATTCGCATGGTGCGCAGCTTGGCCGCCATGAGTTGCAGCGGCATCTCCTTGGTCATGCCCATGGCGCCGAAGGTCTGCATGGCGCGGTCGACCACTTCCCAGGCCATTTCGGTGGCGTAGGACTTGATCATCGAGATTTCCAGCCGCACGTCGCGGCCCTGGTCCAGCTTCCAGGCGCAGTCGTAGGTCATCAGGCGGGCGGCGTGGATGCGGGTGGCGGCGTCGGCGACCCACCACTGGATGGCCTGGCGCTCCGACAGGGGCATGCCGAAGGTCACGCGCTGGGGGGCGTATTCGCAGATCATCTCCAGCGCCCGCTGGGCCATGCCGATCGACCAGGCGGCCATCTGCACCCGGCGTGTGCCCAGGCGCAGCTGCATGGGGGCGAAGCCGTTGCCCTCGGTCCCCAGCAGCTTCCAGCCCTCGACGCGGCAGTCCTCCAGGGCGACCTCGTAGGTGGCGGCGCCGCCGATCATGGGGATGCGGCGCAGGACGTTGAAGCCGGGCGTGCCCTTGTCGACCAGGAAGGCGGAGATGCCGCCGCGGGAGCGCTTTTCCTTGTTGGTGACGGCCATCAGGATGGTGAAGTCGGCCTCGGCGGCGCGGCTGATCCAGATCTTGCGGCCGTTGATCACCCAGTCGTCTTCGCCGTCCGCGCCCGGCACGCGCTCGGCCTTGGTGATCATGCCGGCGGGATCGCCCCCGGCGCCGGGTTCGGAGATGCCGATGGCCGAGACGGTCTCGCCGCGGACGTAGGGCTCCAGGTAGGCGGCGCGCTGGCGGTCGTTCACCGTGGCCATCAGCATGCGCAGGTTCGGGCTGTCGGGCGGGAGAGTGTAGGGGGTGACTGTGCGGCCCAGCTCCTCCTCGACGCCGACCATGGCCACGGCGGGCAGGTCGGAGCCGCCGATGTCCTCCGGCGCGTCCAGGCCCCAGAGGCCCAGGGATTTGGAGATCTCGTCCAGGCGCTGGTTCTCGGCGACGCCGAGGCCCAGGCCCTTGCCGTCGGCCTCGCGCGCCAGCACGGAGGGCTCCAGCGGCAGCAGCTCGTCCTTCACGAACCGCGCGACCAGGTCTTTGAGCATGCGGTGCTCGTCGCTGAGCTCGAAGTCCATGGTCTCTCCCGCAAATCTGTGGCGATTTCGCCCGCCCGTCAGGGCATTGTAGGGAGACAAAGCGCGGGCGTCATTCCTACCGCGAGGGAAGGCATAGGGGCAAAATGGCAAGAACGCCGTTGGGAAGTTACCGCTTTGAACTCGCATCGGCGCCGGGGTCGCCCCGCGCGCGCGAATTGTGGCTCCAGCATGCCGCGGGGTTTCTGCTGTTCCAAGACGTACGTGGATACGCCATCGAACTGGTCGATCCATCGCTCAGCGAACCCGCAAGGGCCGCGGTCGTGAAGGCCATCGATGACGCCGTCTACGGACTCATGATGGTCTTTGACGGCGTCAGCGGCAGCCTCCGAAGCCTCGACCATAGAGTCCATCTCAAGACTACGGTGTGTCTTTCGCGACGACAGGACGACAGGGAAGAGCTCGTCGAAGAGCTCGACCTCTTCCACGGCGACGGGATGTGCATGGGTTATCACGGGTGGCTGGAAGGGGACTTCGGAGAAGACCCTGTAGTCAACGGCGTTCGGAAATAGCGATCCTCCGTCGGTAAGAGTTGGGAAGATTGGGCATGGCAAAAAATCACACCTTGGCTACCGAAGTCACCGGCCCGCTGAAGGGCGTCCGCATCGTCGACATGACCAGCGTGGTGTTCGGCGCCTATGCGACCCAGATGCTGGGGGACCTGGGCGCGGACGTGATCAAGGTGGAGTTCCCGGGCGGCCGGCGCGGCGGCGGGGGCGACATCATGCGCTGGGCGGGCCACGTGCCCGACGGGGCGCCGGACGACCTTGGCCCCATCTACATGACCATCAACCGCAACAAGCGCTCGGTGCTGCTGGATCTGCGCGAGCCAAAGGCGGCCAAGGCGCTGCGGCGGCTGATCAAGACCGCCGACGTGTTCGCCGCCTCGGTGCGGTACGAGGGACTGAAGCGGCTGGCGCTGGACTACGACGCGGTCAAGGCGCTCCGGCCGGACATCGTGTATGTCCACGGCGCCGGCTATGGCGCGGGCGGCCCTTACGCCGGAGAGCCGGCCTATGACGACCTGATCCAGTCGGCCTCGGGCATGGCCGACATCCTGAACCGCACCGACGGCGACCCCACCCCACGCCTGCTGCCCAGCTTGATCGCCGACAAGGTCAGCGGACACTTCATGGCCCAGGCCGTCCTGGCGGCCCTGTTCCACAAGCAGCGGACCGGCGAGGGGCAGTTCGTGGAGGTGCCGATGTTCGAGTGCATCACCACCTTCAATCTGGCGGAGCACTTCTACGGCCACGTCTTCGATCCGCCGACCGGGCAGTGGGCCTATCCCCGCGTCGCCAATCCCGAGCGCAAGCCCTTCCCCACCAAGGACGGCTACATCGGCCTGCTGCCCTACACCGATCACCAGTGGGACCAGTTCTTCGAGGTGGCCGGATGGGGAGACAGCTTCGCCAAGGACCCCCGGTTCGCCGACTACAAGATCCGCGGCAAGCACATCCGCGAGCTCTACGGCCTGGTCGACGAGGTCACGCGCACCAAGACCACCGAGGAGTGGCTGGCCATCCTCAAGCCGCTGTCGATCCCGGTGGTGCGGATGAACCGCCTGGACGACCTGATGAGCGATCCGCATCTGGTGGCGACGGAACTGTTTCAGCGCTTTGAACACCCGCAGGTCGGGCCCTACTATAACCTCAGGCCGCCGGTGAACTATTCCGCCACGCCGGCCAACATCCGCCGCCACCCGCCGCGTCTGGGCGAGCACACGCATGAGGTGCTGGCCGAGCTCGAGGCGGACCGCGCCGCCGCCGAGTAGCGGCCAAGACAGCAGGAGAGGGCCATGCGCCTCAGACAAGTCGCCCTGATGGCCCACAAGATCGCGCCGGTGGCCGATCAGCTGGAACATGTCTTCGGGCTGAAGGTGGCCTATCGCGATCCCGGCGTCGGGGTCTTCGGGCTGGCCAACGTGGTGATGCCGGCCGGCGGCGAGTTCATCGAGGTGCTGGAGCCGGTCCGCGAGGAGGCGTCAGGCGCCCGCTACCTCGCTCGGCGCGGCGGCGACGCCGGCTACATGGTCATCCTGCAGGACGCCGACGCCATGGCCCACCGCGCGCGGCTGGAGGCGATGGGTGTCCGCCTGATCGCCAAGAGCCGCGACGGCCGCTACCGCTACACCCACTTCCATCCGGGCGACTGCGCCGGGGTGCTGCTGTCCATCGACAGCGTCGAGGGCGATCCGGCCTGGCGCGAACCCTTGAGCGACTGGCCGCCGGCCGGCGAACAGTGGCGCGACTACGAGAACGAGGTGACCCTGGGCGTCACGGCCGTAACGCTGCAGCACCGCGACCCCCGGACGGCGGCGGCGCGCTGGGGCTCGCTGCTGGACAAGCCGGTGGTCGAGGACGGCGACGCCTTCGAACTCACCCTGGACGGCGAGGCGATCCGCTTCGTGCCGCCGGTGGACGCGGACGGCACGGGGGTGGTCGGGATCGAACTGGTGGTGGACGACGTCGAAGGTGTGCTGGCGCGCGCCGAGGCGATTGGAGTGGCGACGCCGGACGGCGGGGCGCTGATCGGCGGGGTGACGTTTACGCCGGTGTCGGGGGTTTAGGGGGCGTTTCGGAGAGGGAAAGGGGCGGCGGCCTTGCGCCCCCTCCGTCACTCAGCGCGTTGCGCTGAGCGCCACCTCCCCCGCTTCGCCTTCGGCTCGCATGGGAGGAGGAGAGGTCGCGGCCTTCTCCTCCTCACCCGCAAAGCGCAGCGACGCGGGGGAGGTGGCGCGGCGTGCGGAGCACGACGTGACGGAGGGGGCGCAAGGCCACCGCGCCGACGCGCTTCAAACCGGCGCGAAGGTGAAGACCGGGGGGCCGCCTTCGGTGGGGGTCCACTTGACCTTGACCCTCTGGCCGATCTTCAGCGTGCCGGCGTCGTAGTCGATGATGTTGGTCAGCACCGCCGGGCCCTCGTCCAGGTTGACGTAGGCGATGGCGTAGGGGACCGGGGTGTTCCGGTGCATGACGCTGTAGGTGTAGATCACGCCTTCGCCGGGACTCTCTTCCCAGACCGTCTCGCTGGAGAAACAGTGTGGGCAGATGGCGCGGGGGTACCAGTGCGCCTGGCCACAGGGCGTGCAGCGCTTGATCAGGAACCGGCCCTGCTGGGCGGCGTCCCAGAAGGGCTGGCTCTCGACGTTGATCGCCGGGGCGGGGATGCGGCGGGTCGCGGGGGCTCCAGTGTCGGCCATCGATGCTATTCCCGTTCCATGATCAGGGTGGCCGAGCCATGGCGCGTGCCCAGAGAACCGCCCGTGCCGTGGGCGATGACGAGGTCCGGGTTGGGGACCTGGACCTTGGGGTGGGCCTCGCCCCGCGCCTGGCGCACGGCCTCGATCACCTTGGTGATGCCGCCACGGTTGGTGGGGTGATTGTTGCAGAGGCCGCCGCCGTCGGTGTTGAACGGCAGCTTGCCGACGCCGGAAATGAGATTGCCGTCGGCGACGAACTTGCCGCCCTCGCCCTTCTTGCAGAAGCCCAGGTC
>FSUP01000677.1_pt1 | contig 18549 bp, 15 predicted proteins | sample 1637431 | NCBI WGS metagenome assembly FSUP01 (sample SAMEA3914816, study PRJEB12502) | metagenome | biome: forest; material: soil | place: USA | collected 2011-09-16 | depth 0.3 m | reverse complement strand
TCGCCAGCGAGACCCCTCATCCGACCCGCTGCGCGGGCCACCTTCTCCCGCAAGGGGAGAAGGACACGGGTTGCTGCGTCACGGGTGAGCGAAGGCTCGGGATGAGCGGGAAATAGGGGCCAAGCGCTTGTGGGCTCCCGTAGGTCCCGCCGAACGATCCTACCGGTACCGCCGCCCGTAGTACCCATAGTTGCCGTCGGTCTTGTCGATGGCGATGGCGATGGCGCCGTTCTCGCCGATGGGCTTGCAGATCGCGCCGCCGATGTGCCGGTAGCCGTTGGTGCCCACGCCGACGTCCACATAGCCGTGCGGGCCGCGGTCGGGCTTGCCGTCGGCGGTTTCCACAGGTCCGCAAGGCCCCATCCGCGGGCCCTCGGGGCCGTCGGCGTACCGATCGGGCGCGCCGAGGTCGGCGGGGGCGGCTGTGGTCTTGGGGGCGGAGTTGGGATTGACGCCGCCGGCGGTCGGGATCGCTTCCTGCGCCAGCGCCGCAGCGCCCACAACCAGGCTGAGGCACAGGCCCAGGCTCAGAGCGCGGTACATGGGGAAACTCCACTGGGCAGACCGTCTTCAACCCTATGTGGGCGCGATCGAGGGCGAAAGCTAGGCGAACATGGTGACAGCGTTGCAATGGCGCCCGCGCGGGCAGGCGCCCGCGGCTTCAGGCCGACGTCTGCTGCTCCAGCTCCGGCTGAACTTCCGGCGCCGTCCACCGGGCGATGACCTCGAGCAGGCGCGCCGGGCTGATCGGCTTGCCGATGTGGTCGTTCATGCCCGCCTCGCGGCACTTGCCGACCTGTTCGGGCAGGACGTTGGCGGTCATGGCGATGATCGGCGTCGTCGTGCCGGCGGAGCGCAGGCGGTGCGCGGCCGTCAGGCCGTCCATAACCGGCATCTGCACGTCCATCAGGATCAGGTCGTAGGCCTTGCGTTCCACCGCGTGGATCGCCTCGACGCCGTCGCAGGCCGTGTCGATCTCGATGTCGAAGGGCCGCAGCAGCGCCTGGACCAGCTCGCGGTTCACCGCCACGTCCTCCACCAGCAGCAGGCGCACGGGGCGGTCGAGGTCGACGGCTTCCGGCTCCGCGTGCGGCGCGGCCACCGCCACGTCGGCGACGGGCAGGGTGACCTCGAACCAGAAGGTCGAGCCTTCGCCCTCAACGCTGTCGGCCCCGATGGCGCCGCCCATCATCTCAATGGTGCGCGTGCAGATCGCAAGGCCCAGCCCGGTGCCACCGAAGCGCCGCGAGACCGACACGTCGCCCTGGGTGAAGCGTTCGAACACATGCGCCAGCTGGTCGGCCGGCACCCCGATGCCGGTGTCGCGCACCGCCATGCGCAGGCGCTGGCCCTCGCCGTCCGGCCGCTGGCCGATGGTCACGGTCACGGTCCCGGCGCTGGTGAACTTCACCGCGTTGGACAGGAAATTGAGCAGCACCTGGCGCAAGCGCGGCGCGTCCCCCACCAGCGGCGCGGCCTCGCCCTCGGTGATCACCTCGACCTTCAGGCCCTTGTCCTCCGCCTGTTCGCTGATCAGAGCGGTCACGGCCTCGGCCTCGTCCAGCGGCTGGAAGGGCTGCGGATCCAGTTCGACGGCGCCGGCCTCCAGCTTGGAGAAGTCCAGCACCGTGTTGACGATCTCCAGCAGGGTGGAGCTGGCCTGGCGGATCAGGTGGGCGTGCCGCGCGTCCACGGCGTTCAGGGCCGGCGAGGCCTTCAGCAGCCCCGAAAAGCCGATGATCGCGTTCAGCGGGGTGCGCAGCTCGTGCGTCATGTTGGCCAGGAAGTCGGACTTGGCGGCGGCCGCGCTCTCGGCCCGTTCCCGCGCGTCGATCAGTTCTTGCTCCATGGCCTTGCGCGCGTCGACGACGCGGGACACCGAGACCACCTGCCGCCGCCCGCCGGGCTGGATGCTGTCGGCCAGGCAGAAGCTCGTCTCCGCCCAAGTGATCGTATCGTCGGCCCGGACCACGCGGTACTCGGTGATGATCTGCTCGCCGGGCTCGCTCAGCCCGCTCACGGCCTCCCTCACCCGTTCGCGGTCATCCTCGTGGATGAAGGTGTAGTTGGGCGTGGTCAGCAGGAATTCGGCGCTGTAGCCCAGCGCCCGCTCGACTGAAGGCGAGATGTATCCGCGGCTGCCATCGGTGTCCTGCAGGGCGATGACGTCGGTGATATTGTTGGCCAGCACCCGGTAGCGGGCCTCGCTCTCACGGGTCTGCGCCTCGGCCGCCAGATAGCGGGTGCGCGCGCTGAGCATCCGACGTACGCCGTCGGCCGCGAAGGTCACCGCCAGGAACAGCGTGCCCCAGACCGGAAGCAGGTCCAGCCCCATCGGATTGGGCGTGGCGATCAGGCCGGCGAGCATGGCCAGGGCCGGGACTATGCCGGCGGCCACGAACCCGGCCGGCGACTGATAGGCGTGCGACTGGGCGAAGAAGATCACGCTCAGCCACAGCACCACCGCGCAGATCGCGCCTTCGCGGGAGCCCGTGCTCCACATCAGCCAGGCGATCCCGGTCCATGCGGTGGTGGTGATCGCCACGTTGACCAGGTGGTGCAGGCGCAGGCTCGCGCTGGTCTTCTGGCCGTGGAACTGGGCGCGGGTGACGAACCAGCCCCAGCATTCGAGGCCGCCGACCAGGATCGCCCAGTCGGCCGCCACCGCGGGGGCCACGATCCGCGAACCGAGGGCGGCAATGCCGAGCATGATCAGGAATCGCAGCGCGAACCCCTGGTGCGCGCTGGCCGCCATTTCGTCCAGGCCATCGTCGAGCCATCGAGCCAAGGCCGTAGATCTCCCCCGTGTGGGGGCAATGTGCGCCAAAGGCCTTGAAATGTGCGTTAATGACGCAGTCTTACCGGAATCGTTCGATGAAACATACCCGGCGAATGAGTATCCGCGTGTCGGAATGTGGCGGCTCTGCGATCCGCACGCCACAGTTGGGTGACAAGCGGGGCTGTTCTCTGAGGTGACCCGAATGTCCAACACCACAGCCCGTATCCTGATCGTCGACGACGACTCCGAACTGCGCGCCAACGTCGCGGCCTATCTGCAGCAGCACGGCCTGACTGTCGCCCAGGCGGGCGGCTCCGCCGAAGCCGACAGCCACCTGGCCGCCGGCGACGTCGATCTGGTCGTGCTGGACGTTATGATGCCGGGCGAGGACGGCCTGTCACTCTGCCGGCGCATCGTCGACGCCCATGGCCCCGCCGTGATCATGCTCAGCGCCATGGGCGACGAGGTGGACCGAATCGTCGGCCTCGAACTGGGCGCCGACGACTACCTGGGCAAGCCCTGCAATCCGCGCGAACTGCTGGCCCGGGTCAAGGCCGTCCTGCGCCGCCACGAGGAGGGCGAGGGACGTCCCCGCCGCGGCGGCCAGGTCCAGTTCCGCGGCTTCACCCTGGACGCCGTGCGCCGGCGCCTGCGCGCCCCCAACGGCGAGACCATCCTGCTCACGGCCGGCGAGTTCTCCCTGCTCAGCGCCTTCCTGGAACACCCCCGCCAGATCCTGTCGCGCGAGAAGCTGCTCACCCTCGCCCGCGGTCCGGAGGCCGAGGTTTTCGACCGCTCGGTAGACGTCCAGATCAGCCGCCTGCGCCGGAAACTCCAGGCCGGCGCCGCCGAGACCGATCCGGAGGAAGTCATCGCCACCTACCGCGGCGCGGGCTATCTTTTGAACGCTCAGGTCATGCGGCCTTGGGCCTGATTGGCGAGGCGACGAGCCGGTGGAACTGAAACTCCGCCGCTTTCACATGACGGGCGCGCCGATCGCCCTGCAGATCATGGCCTTGCTGCTGGCCGCCGTCGTAGTGGCCAACGGCCTGAGCTTCCTGGTTGTCGTGCTGGTGCCGCCGCCCCGGCCCGCCATCTGGCGCGTCGCCGATGTCGCCGCCGCCCTGAAGGGCGGGCCCCTGCAGACCCGCGAGGGCAAGTCCCTGAGCCGGAGGATCGAGCCACGTCCGCCGCGCGCGCCGGACGCCACTTGGCAATCGGGTCCGCAGCATCTGCTGCTGGCCCAGGATCTGGCCATGCCGCCGGAGAAGGTCAGCCTGGTGGAGTCCCACCCGCTGCAACGGTTCGGCCCCGAATGGCTGGGCGGCCTGACCGGGTTCGGCCCCGGCGAATTCCACCGCCACGGCCGCGGCAGGCTGGATGATCCGCTCCGAGGACCACTGGCTCCCGGGGGCCGTGGCCCGGGCTTGGGCGGAGGACCGCGGGACGGCGATCGCGATCACGGTCCGGGTCCCGGCCCGTTCATGTTCGGCGACCCCGGCGGCTTCCGCGCCTTCGACCGCATGCCGCTGATCGGCGACTTCACCGCCGGCGCACAGATGCCCGACGGCCGTTGGCTGGTGGTGTCCTCGCCGCGCGAGCCCTTCCCCAACGCCTGGCAGTTTCGCGTCCTGCTGCGGCTGGCGGCCTGCCTGGTGGTGATCGGCGCCGCCGGCTTCCTGTTCAGCCGCCGGATCACCGCCCCGATCAGCGCCTTCGCCGACGCCGCCGAGCGCCTGGGCCGCGACCCGCGTCAGGGCGCCATCCCACTCTCCGGGTCGGCCGAGATCGGCAAGGCGGCGGCCGCCTTCAACCGCATGCAGGAACGCCTCAAGCGCTACGTGGACGACCGCACCGCCATGGTGGCCGCCATCTCCCACGACCTGCGCACCCCGCTGGCCCGCATCCGCTTCAAGGTCGAGGACGCGCCGGAGGAGATCAAGATCGCCGTCATCCGCGACATCGAGCGTATGGAGAACATGATCGGCGCCGTCCTGGCCTTCATTCGCGACGCCAGCGAGCCCTCGCACCGCGAACGGCTGGACCTGCGCTCCCTGGTCGAGGTGGTGGCCGACGACGCCGCCGCCATGGGCGACGAGGTGCCCGTCAACGGCGAGGATCGGCCGATCATCGTTGACGGCGACCCCACCGCCCTGACGCGCCTGTTCGGCAACCTGGTCGACAACGCGCTGAAGTACGGCAAGAGCGCCGAGGCCGTGGTGTTCCAGGCCGACGACCATGCGGTGGTCCAGATCCTCGACAGCGGACCTGGCTTGCCCGGCCGCGAACTGGAGCGGGTGTTCGATCCTTTCTACCGCTCCGACCCGGCGCGGACCCTGACCACCGACGGCGTGGGCCTGGGCCTGGCCGTCTCCCGCTCCATCGCCCGCGCCCACGGCGGCGACATCGTCCTGGTCTCGAACCTGCCCACCGGCCTGATTGCCCGCGTCACCCTGCCGTTGGCGGCGAGGCCTTCTACGTCTCGAACGTCGCCCTGAACCGGTCGCGCAGGACGTTCTTCTGCACCTTGCCCATGGCGTTGCGGGGCAGGTCGTCGACGAAGAACACCTTCTTGGGGGCCTTGTAGGCTGCCAGGCTCTGCCGCGCCGTGGCGATGATCTGTGCCTCGTCGCCCGCGCCGGCGATCACCGCCACCACCGCCTCGCCGAAGTGCGGGTGCGGACAGCCGATCACGGCGCTCTCACCGACGCCCGGCAGTTCGTCCAGGACCAGCTCGATCTCCTTGGGATAGACGTTGTAGCCCCCCGAGATGATCAGGTCCTTGGCCCGCCCGGAAATCCACACCCGCCCGTCCGGATCCAGACGGCCGACGTCGCCGGTGATGAAGTAGCCATCGGCGGTGAAGTCCTCGGCTGTCTTCTCGGGCATACGCCAGTAGCCGGAGAAGACGCTGGGCCCCTTGATCTCGATGACCCCGGTCTCTCCCGCCGCCGAGGCCCCGCCGATGCGCAGGTCCACGCCGGGCAGGGGATAGCCGACGCTGCCGGGGATGCGCGCGCCGTGCAGGGGGTTGGTGGTGATGATCGCCGCCTCGCTCATGCCATAGCGCTCCAGGATGCGCATGCCGGTGCGCGCCTCGAACTCGGCGAAGGTGCTCTCCAGCAGCGGGGCCGAGCCGCAGACGAACAGCCGCATGTGGGCCGCGGTCTCGCGCGTGAAGTTCGGATTGGCCAGCAGCCGCGTGTAGAAGGTCGGCACGCCCATCAACACCGTGGCCTTGGGCAGCAGGCGGATCACCTCGTCGTCGTCGAAGCGCGCCAGCCAGATCATCGGCCCGCCGTTCAGCAGGATGCAGTGCAGGGCGATGAACAGCCCGTGCACGTGGAAGATCGGCAGGGCGTGCAGCAGCACGTCCCCCGGCTGGAACCCCCAGGCCTCGTGCAGCGCCAGAGCGTTGGCCGCCAGATTGCCGTGGCTGAGCATCGCGCCCTTGGACCGGCCGGTGGTGCCGCTGGTGTAGATGATCGCCGCCAGGTCGCCGCTCGCGGCCTCGTGCACGCTCTCCAGCGGCGCCAGCCCAGCCGCCTCCCGCGCCAGGGCAACCGCGTCCGTCACGAACAACCTTGGCTCGGCGTCGTCCAGGAAGAAGCGGACCTCCGCCTCGGTGTAGGCGGTGTTGAGGGGCAGGTAGACGCCGCCGACCTTCAGGGTAGCCAGGTAGAGCATCAGGGCTTCGGGCGTCTTGGGCGCCTGCGCCGCCACCCGGTCCCCCACCTCCACGCCCTTGGTTTTCAGCAGCGCCGCCAGCCGCCCGATCCCCAGTTCCAGGTCGCCATAGCTGATCACCCCGCCGTCCGGCAGCAGCAGGGCCGGCGCCGTACGGTCGTCGGGAAAGCGCGAGGCCAGGAGGGCGTAGAGATTGGCGTTCATGGGTCCATCCAGTGGATGTCTGACCGTCTCGCACGCAAGCCCGGCCCGTTCAACGGCCCCCCCAATTGAGGGGATCGTCGCCGCGGCGCCTGCGCTAGCCATGGGTCACGCCTGAGTCGGCGTAGCGACGGAATGCCCACCATGGCCAACATCGACAAGCCGGCCCTCCCGCCCTCGGAACCGTTGCAGACGTCTCCCTACGGCGACGCCGACTATCTGTTCCACCTGCTGGTCGCGGTCAGCCGCCACCGGGATGACGATCTGGAACGGGCCTTGCGGCCGTTGGGCCTGAACCTTTCCTACTACCGGGCCATGGGCGTGCTGGCCCATTTCGCGCCATGCACGATGACCGAGCTGGCCGAGTTCAGCATGGTCGACCGCACCACCCTGACCCGCACCGTCGACCAACTCGTCACCCGCGGCCTTGCCGACCGTCGCCATGCCAAGGGCGACCGTCGCCAGATGATACTGTGCCTGACCGAGACCGGCTGGGCCCGCTTCGTGATGGCCCAGGAGGTGGTGCGCTCGCGCAATGAGGTGCTGTTGGCCAAGACGCCGGCGCACCTGCAACGCGCCATGATCCGGGCTCAACAGGCGTTGATCACCAGCTGGGATCTGGGCGAGGAACTGACCCATCGCCTGCTGACCCTGCGTCGCCGAGACGACACTGTAGGCCCCGACGCTGCCAACGATTGAAGGCGCCGTCGCCGGCTCGCCTGGTAAGCCCAGGTTCATCTAGACTAGCGGAACATGGCCCGTGAGGCGTCGGTCGGCGCCCAAATGACGCCGTGATCACGCCGCAGAGGACGCCCCATGAAGAAAACGACCCTTGGCCTTGCCGCGGCCGCTCTGATCCTGCTGTCGCTGGGGGGGCAGGCCGCCGTCGCCGCCCAGGCCGACCCAGCGGCCGCCCAGGTGGAGACCTTCGACAACAGCCTGCTGGCGACCATGAAGGCCGGCAAGGCGCTGGGCGCCAAGGGCCGCGCGCGCCAGCTGGCGCCGGCCGTCCAACGCGCCTTCGACCTGCCGTCCATGACCAGCTTCGCCGTCGGGCCCGCCTGGTCGCAGTTCACCCCGGCCCAGAAGCAGCAGGTGATCGAGGCCTTCACGCGCCTGTCGGTGGCCAGCTGGGCGCACAACTTCGACAGCTACAGCGGCGAGCAGTTCGTCATTGACCCCAACGTCCAGACCCGCGGAACCGACAAGTTGGTCCAGACCAAGCTGACCCGGCCCAGCGGCGATCCGGTCAGCCTGATCTTTCGCATGCGTCAGGTCGGCGGCACGTGGAAGATCATCGACGTCTACTACGGCGCCATCAGCCAACTTACGACCCGGCGGTCCGACTTTGCCGGTCCGGTGGCGTCCGGTGGCGCGGCCGGCCTGGTGGCTCACCTGAACCAGTTGACCGACAACCTGCTGAAGACCTGAGTCTAGGGCTGAGTGGGCGTCTCGTCCGGGGCGCCCATCAGGGCCGGCTGGAAGATCAGGGCGGACACCAGCGTCCACACCAGCGAGATCATCAGCAGCTTGCCCATGCTGGCGGTGCCGGGGTGGGTGGACATCCAGAGGCTGCCAAAGCCGGTGGCGGTGGCCAGGGCGCTGAAGAACACCGCCCGCGCCAGGCTCGAAGTCAGCAGGTGTGAGCCGCCCGAACGCCAGGACATCACGAAGTAGATGTGGAAGGCCACGCCGATGCCGAACAGCAGGGGCAAGGCGATGATGTTGGCGAAGTTCAGCGGCTGGCCGATGACCACGCAGCTGCCCAGGGTCAGCAGGCCGGTCAGGATGATCGGCGCCATCGTGATGGCCACATCGCGCGGCCGCCGCAGGACCAGGAACAGCAGGGTGGTGATGGCGATGAACGAGACCACGCCTGCCTGGATGAAGGCCTTCAGCACCGTCTCGCCGCTCTTGCTGATGCTGAACAGGGGGCCGGCGGCGTCGGGGGCCAGGGCGGTCACGGCGGCGATGAAGCGGCGCAGCACCTTGTTGTTGTTGGCGTCGCCCTTGGGAACGACGGAGACGCGCGCGCGCCCGTCCGGCGTCGTCCAGTCGCGGACCAGGGACGGCGGCAGGTTCTGAAGCGTCACAGGCTGGGCCTGGAACGAGGCCGAGATGTCGCCCAGCACCACCTTGAGGCCCGGCACGATGGTCTGCTCGGCCCGGGTCCTGGCGGCCGGAGGGCCCGACACCAGGGCCTCGAAATCGGCCGCCAGCCGGCGGGCGTCGACGGCGCCGGGATCGCCGGCGCTGGCCGCCGTGCCGCGCAGGGACGCCGCGGCCTGGCGGAGGCTGGCGATGACTTCCGCGTCGGTGGGCGGGGGCAGGGTCACGATGGGATTGAGGGTGATGTCCAACAGGTTGGCGGCGTCGCGGATGAGGGCCAGCTTCTCGTCCTGCTGGGCCGGGACCAGGTCCGACAGGGTGCGGGCCTCGGAGACCTCCGGCAGGGCCTTCAGCCTGGCCGCCAGCGCGTTGGCCGCCGGCAGGTTCGGGCGGACCACCTCCAGGGTGTTGGGCGACAGATTGGGGTCTCTGAGCAGGTCGAGCAGCGCCGCCACCGACTCCACCTTTGGACTGCGCAGATGCAGGGGATTGAAGTCGAAGTGCAGCAGCGGCAGTAGCGCCGCCGAGACCAGGGCCGCGATCCCCGCCGTCGCCACCACCCGCCGACGGTGGTCCATGATGAGGGAGTCTAGCTTCTCCAGCATCGGGTGGGCGCCGGTCTCCGGCGGGGCCTTCGGATGCATCAGCCGGATGAGCGCCGGCAATAGGGTCAGGTTCAGGGCCAGGGCGATGAACATCCCAAGGCCCGCCACCACGCCCAGCTGCGAGAGGCCGTGGTAGTCGGTGGGAGCGAAGGCCAGGAAGCCGGAGGCGATGGCGAGCGCCGCAAGGGTCAGCTGGCGGCCGATGCCCCGGCCCGACGCCACCAGGGCCTCACGCTCCTCCTCGCCCCGGGCCCGCTCGGCGCGGAAGCGGACGCTGAACTGGATGCCGAAGTCGATGCCCAGGCCCACGAAAAGCGGGATGAAGGCCACCGAGATGACGTTGAACCGGTCATAGACCAGCAGGCCCCAGGCCGCCGCCATGACCAGGCCGGTCAGGGTCGTGATCAGGATGGCCGCGATCAGCCGCACCGACTTCACCGCCAGCCACAGCATCAGCACGATGGCCCCCAGCGACAGGAAGGCGATCAACAAAGCGCGGTCGGCCAGGGTGCCGAACTCGTCGTCTTGCAGCGGCGTCTCGCCGGTGAGGCGCACGTTCACGCCGTGGGCGGCATCCAGCTTCAGACTCCTGGCCATCGCCCGGATGGCGTCGGACGCCTGCGCGCCAGGTTCCAGCTCATCGAAGTTGAGCTTGGGGTCCACGAGGATCAGGTGGCGCAGCTCACGCGGGTCGGGCCCTCCCCCGGCGATCATGGCGCGCCAGGAGAAATAGGCCGGCCTGCCCTTGTTCAAGGCTTCCAGGGTGTCGGCCAGGCTGTCGATCGGTCTGTTCAGGTCCTTCAAGGAGGCCTGGCCCGAACTCACCCCCTGCAGAGTGGTGTTCAGCGTGTCGGCCACGCCGCGCAGGCTGGGATCGGCGGCCACCGGGCCCAGGAACGGCTGGGCGGCGATCAGCTTGTCCATGTCGGACTTCACATCGGCCAGGGGGGCGTAGAGCAGGCCGTTCCTGGACCAGAAGGGGCCCGAATCCGCAAAGCGGACGCTGGGGAACAGCTTTGGGTCGGCCTGCAGCTTCTCGGCCAGGGCGTTGGTCGCCTGTTCGGCCAGCTCGGGAGTCTTGCCGTCGATGACGATGACGACCTGGGCGCTGTTCTGCGGGAAGGCCCTATCGAATGCGGCTTCCTGCTGGCGCCAGGGGAGGGTCTTGGAGATGAGGTCGTTGGTGTTGGTGCTGATGGCGAAATGGCTGCCAGCATAGACCGCCGCCGCCACGCCCAGGAGCAGGCCGACGATCGTCACCAGCAATGCGTGGTCGGCGCAGAACGCGACCCATCGACCGGCGCCTGACCAGCGCGGTCCCCTGGCCGCTTCCTGTCCGCCTATCGCCAAGCGGGCGCCTCCGCCTGCGCCAGCATCAGGGGTTGCGGCGCGGGCGCACTGACCAGTTCGACGGACGGCGCATCGCGGTGCTCGCCGCCCACGACGGCATCGAGGACGACGGCGCGATGCGGCAGGGCGCGAAGATCCAGTTCCGAGACCCCCCCGGTGGTCGGCGCCGGGGCCGGAGCCGGTGTCGCCGCGGGCGGCTGATCAGTGGGCGGCGCGGGTTCGGTGGGGATGGTCTCGAAGTCGGGCAGGGTGTCGCCCGGCGTATCGCGTCCTTCGACTGCGCTCTGCTGGTTCTGAAGATAGACCGAACGGAGGGTGGCGTAAGGGTCCGCCGCGTCGGCGAACAGGGCCTTCAGATCGGCGTCGCTGCGCGACCTCAGGTCCAGGCCCTGGATGACAGTGAGGCCCGCGCTGACCTCGAGGCGGCGCGGATAGTTGACCAGCTTGATGGGATCCAGGCTGAAGTCCGCGAAGGTGCCAATGGCGTCGCGCACGCTGGACGGGCCCATCAGTGGCACGAACAGGTAGGGCCCCGGCCCGATGCCGTAGCGGCCCAGGGTGATGGCGAAACCGTTGTCGTGGAACGGCACGCCGGCCTTGCCCGCCACGTCGATCAGGCCGCCGACGCCCGCCAGGGTGTTGCCGACAAGGCGGATGCTGGTCTCGCCCGCGCGCTTGAAGCGCAGCTGCAGCAGGTCGTTGGCCAGGATCGCCGGCTCGGAGATGTTGATCAGGAAGTTGTGTGCGCCCTTGCCGATCGGGCCAGGGGTCAGGGCGCGGTAGACCATGGCCGCCGGGCGGATGAGGATCCGGTCGAGGAAATTGTGAAACCGAAAGAACCCCCGGTTCATCTTCTGCCAAGGGTCAATGTCGTGCACGGATCGCTCGGCCTTGGGCGGCGCCACGGTCTCCGAATGCGCCGCCGGGGCGTGCAGGAGCAGGATCGCGCCGGCCGCCGCTCCGCCCAGCAACTGCGCAAGGCGCTGTTGGCCATGGTCGAGCTTGAGCGCAAGGCATGCGGACGCGGCGGGTCGGCGCTGATTGATCAAGCGTGAACTCCCGGAGACCAGATTCGGCGCCCCTCCGTCAGGTACCAAAAGAGCATACCTGGCGCGCCAATCACAACATCCCTGGCGCGGAGCACCAGGGATAGGGCGATGGCGGTGGACGGGTCGACCCCCACCAGCTTGCCCACGACGAGGAACGCGCCCTCCTGGACCCCGGCGGCCATGGGCACAAGGAAGAAGGCGCTGCGGGCGGCGCAGACAAGGCTGGCGATGACGACGCTGTCGGTGAGGCTGATAGGGTGCGACAGGCCCTTGGCCGCCAGCCAGATCTGCACGCCGCTGCCGAACCACGCAGCAGCGTGGAGGGCGGAGGCGAAGAGGATGCGGTTCGAGCGGCCGTACAGGGCCTGGATCGCGGGGGCCAGTCCGGACGCGAAGGCGCTGGAGAAACCCAAGGTCCTGGCCACGGCGCCGACCATGCGCTCGCCGGCCGCCAGGGCGCCGCGGTGACGGGACAGGGCGTAGAGCGCCAATAGCGGCGCCGCGCCGATCACGGTGATACCCAGCCACGCCTTGGCCTGGCTGGGGTTGAGGTGGCCCAGCAGCAAGGCGATGCCGACCAGGGCGAAGAGAGCCTCGGTGAGCGTCTCCACCGCCACGTCGACCACCGTGCTGGCCGCCGCCGACTGGCCGCCGCCGCCGCCGATCAGGGTCAGGGCCCGGGCGCTGACCACTTCGCCGAAGGCTGGGATGAAGCCCACCAGGTTGGAGGCGCCGTCGCGCACCCAGCGGGCGGCGGCGTAGGCGGGCAGGGACGCCTCCTCGCTGACCGTGCGCCAGGCCGCGGCGCAGAGGAACAGGGAGACGACCTGCACCAGCGCGACGGCGGCGAAACCTCCAACCCCGATCTGGGCGAGGGACTGCAGAATGCCGGGAAGACCCGCGCGCAGGGCCAGGAGGGCCGCGACGCCCGTCCCGACCAGGAAGACCAGGGGCAGGATGAGCTTGCGGATCACGCGGCCACCAGGTCGCTGAAGCGGCCAAGGCGCACTGCGCGGGCGGCCTCGATGACGGTGGGATCGATCAGGCCGGCCAGTTCGTCCGCCAGCTTCCAGTGGCGGGGCGGGGCGTGGGGCGAAGGCGGATGGGCGGAGGCAGGATGCAGGCCGATCTCGCTGACCCCGCCCGGCAGGTTGGCGATGGTGCGGACCATCTGGTCGGCGACCATATGCCCCCCGTCATTGAGTCCGAAGAACCAGTCGTTCACGCCGATGTTCGCGCGCTTCAGGCGCGCCCGAAGGCTGCTCCAGAGCGCGGCGTGGGTGGCGGCGGTGAAGGCCCGGCCGGCCAGGCCGTGACGGCCGGCGGCGCGCCAGGAGGGCAGGACTGGCTCATTGGGCACCCGGACGGCCCTGACGTTGTATTCGGCGGCCATCTCGATCAGCAGGCCGGTGAGGGTTGGGTGCTGGTGGAAGTGCCAGTGGCCGTCGACGTGGTCGAGGCGCAAGCCGGATTTGCGCCAGGCCTCAAACTGGGCGCGCATCTCGCGGCGGGCCTGCTCGCGGCCGGAGCGGGTCAGGGCAATGCGCATGCCGGTGAGAAAAGGCTTCGCCGCCAGGTCCCCGCCGCCGTTGGTCAGGGCCGGGATCTCGCACGCCGGGGCGGCGCTCGGGGCGTCCAGAAACGCCAGGTGCAGGCCGACGCCCAGGGTCGGCATGGCCTTGGCGCGGCGGATGGCGTCGGCGGCGCCCAGGCCCGCCACCACCAGACTGGCGCAGGTGAGGACGCCCTTGCGGTGGCCCTCCTCGACCGCTTCGTTGACCTCGTGGGAGAGGCCGAAGTCGTCGGCGGTGACGATCAGACGCCGATCAGGCAGGCGGCCGGCGGTCACGACACGTCACCGGTCAGGCGAGCGTGTGCGGCGTTGCGGGGGCTTCGAGCGAAGGCTTGGGGCATCAGGCCGCTTTTGCAGCGGCCGACCGCATGAATCGCTGCGCCAGTCGAACCATCGCCGGCACGAAACGCGGCCGGATCAGGCGTACGTCATAGCCGGCCATCCGGCGGTCATTCTCGGCCAGGCAGACTTCCATGAGTTCGGCGATGTCGATGTCGTCGGCGGTGATCGCCGAGGCGCCGGTGACGGTGAAATTGTTGTCCTGCGGCTTGGCCCCGTCGGCCACCGACTGGCCCATGCCGATCCGCTCCCAGCCCAGGAACACCCAGACGGCCATCACCTTCAGCTCGAACCAGGGCCGGCGCCACCAGGGCATGTTGCGCCGCCACCAGGCCACCCAGTTCACGAAAAACAGAATGTGCCGGCACTCCTCGCGCATCACCGGCTCGAAGGTCTCCACCAGTTCGTCGGGGAAGAATTTGGAGCGCCTTGCGAACTCGAACAGGCCGAAGGCGAAGAAGCTGTCGATGCACTCCGAAAAGCCGGTGACCATGAAGGCCCACTCGGTGTCCTTGGGCTGGACGTACTGCGGCTCGGGTTCGAGCTTGATGCCGTAGGCCTGCACAAGGTTGGAGAGGACGTGCTTGTGGCGCCCCTCTTCGAAGGCGTTCATGTCGACCGCCTTCTTCAGCCACGGATCATTGGCCACGACGTCGGCATAGGCCTTGACCCGCATGGAGGCCTTGCCCTCGGTCTGCACCGCGATGTCCCAGATCGGCAGGCTGATCAGCCGCTCGCGCATCTCTTCGGTGAGCCTGGGCCAGTCGATGACGGCGGGTTTGTAGGGGTTATGGGTCTCCAGCAGCATCTGGCAGAACATCGCCTTGTGCTGCTCCGAGCCGATCCGGAACGGGGCCGGATCGCCGCTCCAGCTGGTCGGGGCGTCGGGAAGGGTGTCGGCCAGGGCCATGGCTGGTCTCTCGTCAGGCGAGGCGGGGCGATCAGGCCGCCGCGTTGCGCCGTTCCTTCAGGAAATCAAAGAACTCCACGCCTTCCCTCAGGCGGCGCTTCATCATGTCCGGGCTGCGGACCATCTCGCTGACGATCGCCCCGATCTTCCGGGGTCGGAAGTAGAAGCTTTTGTAGAAGGTCTCCACCGAATTGAAAATCTCGGTGTGGGAGAGGTGTGGGTAGTGCAGCGGCGCGATCTGGATGCCGTGCTCGTCCACCAGCTCGGCATGCTCAGCGTCGAGCCAGCCGTTCTCCACCGCCTGCTTGTAGAGGAAGGTGCCGGGATAGGGCGCGGCCAGGGAGACCTGGATGGTGTGCGGGTTGATCTTCGCCGCCCACTCCGCGGTCTGCCGCATGGTCTCGTGAGTCTCGCCGGGCAGGCCCATGATGAAGGTGCCGTGGATGGCGATGCCGAGTTCATGGCAGTCCTTGGTGAACTGCTCGGCGACCTCGATCCGCATGCCCTTCTTGATGTTGTGAAGGATCTGCTGATTGCCGGACTCATAGCCCACCAAGAGCAGGCGCAGGCCGCCGTCCTTGAGGATCTTCAAGGTCTTGCGCGGCACATTGGCCTTGGCGTTGCACGACCAAGTGACGCCCAGCTTGCCCAGTTCCCTGGCGATCTCCTCGGCCCGGGGCAGGTTGTCCGTGAAGGTGTCGTCGTCGAAGAAGAATTCCTTGGTCTGCGGGAAGGCCTTCATCGCCCATTTGATCTCGTCGATCACGTGACCGACGCTGCGGGTGCGATAGCGGTGGCCGCCGACGGTCTGGGGCCACAGGCAGAAGGTGCAGTGCGATTTGCAGCCCCGGCCCGTGTAGATCGAGATGTACGGGTGCTTCAGGTAGCCGATGAAGTAGTTCTCCATCTTCAGGTCGCGCTTGTAGACCGGCGTGACGAAGGGGAGGCTGTCCATGTCTTCGAGGATCGGACGATCCTCGTTGTGGATGATGACGCCGGAGCTGTTCCGATAGCTGACGCCCTGGATGTCGGCGAAGGGCACGCCGTCGGCCACGTCCTTGATCGAGAAATCGAATTCGTTGCGGGCCACGAAGTCCACCGACGGGGCCTTCTTCATGGAGCCGTCGGCGTCCACCGCCACCTTGGCGCCGATCAGGCCGGCCTTGAGGTTCGGGTTGGCGGCCTTGAGCGCCTCGATGGTCTTCACGTCCGAGGCGAAGGACGGCACGGAGGTGTGCAGGACGGCCAGGTCGAAGTCCTTGGCCATGGCGACCACGTCGGCCAGGGTTTGGTCGTGCGGCGGCGCGTCGACCAGCTTGCTGTTCTCGACCAGGGAGGCCGGCTGCGCCAGCCAGGTCGGATACCAGAACGACTTGATCTCGCGCTTGGCCTGGTAGCGCGAGCCCGCACCGCCGTCGAAGCCGTCAAAGGAGGGAGCCTGGAGGAAGAGGGTGCGCAACTGAAAGAACCTCAATGATGGGTGAGGACGCCGTCCGGCTGGACGCGGAAGCGTCTGCCACGCCAGCTGACCGAGTTGGAAGCGAAGCTCGCCAGAAAGACGGAGAATGATAGCACGTCACGGAGGGGCAGAAGCCACCCGTTTCCCGCCATATGGCGGTCTTTGGCGCAGGTTGAAGCGTCGACTTGCATTTTTAGCACAAGCCGCGCGGTCAGCGCCGCGGCGACGCCGGCCAGGGCGGCGGGCGCCGGCCCCAGGAAGACCAGGGCGATCAGGGACAGCGGCAGGGCGTAGGTCACCACCGATCCGGCGTAGCCCGCACCCTCGATGAGCCGAATCGTCCGGCCCCAGCGAATCTCGTGATCGAAGAGCTCGCGGGCGCTGGTCTCGGCGCAGGAATGGCGCACGGCCATGGGGGGAATGGCGATGGTGAGGCCCAGCTTGCGGGCGGCGCGGCCGATCTCGAAGTCGTCGGCCAGCAGGTCGGCGAAGGCCTCGAACCCGCCCATGGCGGACAGCGTCTCGCGGCGCAGGGCGATGGTGGAGCCGAAACAGGGCTGGGCCAGGCCCAGGGCGGCGCCGAGGACCGCGTTGGGCAGGAACTGGTAGCTGACCGCCATTGCCGATAGCCGGGACCAGAAGCCGGCGGCCGCCACGCCGGTGTAGAGGCAGCTGACCACGCCGACGCCGGGCTGGGCGAGGGCGGCTGTGATTCGGGCCAGGTAGTCGGGAGCGACGGCGATGTCGCTGTCGCTCAGCACCAGCACGCCGTGACGGGCCTTGGCCATCATGTTGATGACGTTGGAGATCTTGCGGTTGCCGCCGGCCAGGCGCGGGTCGACGACCAGGCCGATGTCGAGATCGGGGTGGGCGGCCTGCAGGTTGCGCGCCGCCTGGGCGGCTAGGTCCTCCGCCGAATGGACGCCGAAGAGGATCTGCAGGGGGCCGGGGTAGTCGAGGGCGGCGAAGCTGGCCAGGGCTGCGTCCAGGCCCGGTTCAGCGCCGCTGAGGGGCTTGAGCAGGGTCACCGCGGGGTGCGCCGTAGCGGTCGGCGGGGGGCGGCGCATGAAGCGCGCCACCAGCACCGCGGCGGTCAGGGCATAGAGGGTCCCGATCCCGGCGAGGGCGAGGAAGGCATAGCCGATCGCGTGCAGAATCAAGGGCATGGGGCTCGATCAGGATACCGCGCCAGACGCGCGACGTCCCGGCCCCGGATCGACGGGCGGTGATCGAACGGGCAGGAGAAGGGGTCGGCCATCGCTGTCGATCTCCCGCAGGCTGTGTCCAGAACGGTCGCGGCGCCGCTTGAGCCACCGGAAGTGGTCAGAAGTTGGACACCGTGGCGCGAATGCATCGCGCGACAAGTTTGATACATAGGCCCCCTTGGCGCCGCCACAATCGGCATCCACTTACCGGCGGGACGATTTCCAGGTCCGGACCGCATTGGTGCGCGACCTGGGCAATCCTAGCCTAATCTTTCTCTGAATGGCGTAGTGGAGCATCGATGAGAGTGATTCTGGCTCAGCCCCGGGGATTTTGTGCCGGAGTGGTGCGCGCCATCGACATCGTCGAGCGCGCCCTCGAGAAGTACGGGCAGCCGGTCTATGTGCGGCACGAGATCGTGCACAACCGCCACGTCGTCGAGGGGTTGAAAACCAAGGGCGCCATCTTCGTCGAGGAACTGGACGAGATCCCCGACGACGCGCCGACCGTGTTCAGCGCGCATGGCGTTTCCCGCTCCGTGGTGGACGCCGCCGCGCGGCGCGCCTTGCCGGTGCTGGACGCCACCTGCCCCCTGGTCTCGAAGGTGCACAGCCAGGCCAAGCGCTATGTCGGAAGCGGCCGCACCCTGGTGCTGATCGGCCACGCCGGCCACCCCGAGGTCGAGGGCACCCTGGGCCAGGTGGACGAGCCGGTGTATCTGGTCTCGACGGAGGCGGATGTGTCGGCGCTGAGCCTGGCTGTCGACACGCCGATCGCCTACGTCACCCAGACCACCTTGAGCGTCGACGACACCAAGGCGGTGATAGCTGCGCTGCGGCGCCGATTCAGCAATGTTGTGGGTCCGAACACGTCCGACATCTGCTATGCGACGCAACACCGGCAGTCAGCCGTGCGCGACATGTGCGAGCTGGCGCAGGTGATCCTGGTGGTCGGGGCCAAGAACAGCTCCAACTCCAACCGTCTGGTCGAGATCGGTCTGGAGGCGGGCGTGCCCAGTTACCTGATCGAGGACGCCTCGGCGCTCAATCCGGACTGGCTGGAGGGCGTGGAGGCGGTGGGTCTGACGGCCGGCGCCTCGGCGCCGGAGGCGCTGATCCAGGACGTGATCGCGGCCCTTCGTCGCCGCGGACCGGTGGAGGTTGAGCTTATGGACGGCGTCGAAGAGAATATCGAGTTCAGGTTGCCCGCCGAACTCAGGGCCTAACAGCCCCGAGTCGTGTAAGATCGCGGGGCCATAAAGTAGTCAACCGGCCGGCGCGGGGCG
>FSUP01000375.1_pt1 | contig 18775 bp, 23 predicted proteins | sample 1637431 | NCBI WGS metagenome assembly FSUP01 (sample SAMEA3914816, study PRJEB12502) | metagenome | biome: forest; material: soil | place: USA | collected 2011-09-16 | depth 0.3 m | reverse complement strand
CCGGCGGGTCTGGGGCCTGGACCACCCGGACGCCAATATCGACCACCGCCGGGTCCTGAACCTGGAAACCTACTGGCGGCGGTGCGGCGCCAGGACCTGGCTGTCGGTCCGCCACGCGCCGGGCTTCACCTTCGAAGGACCCCTGGAGCCGGGGGACCTGCTGACCTGGCGGCTGAACGGCCGGCTGCCGCACGTGGCCGTGGTGGACAGCGCCGGCGTCGCGCCCATGGTGATCCACAACATCGGCGCCGGGGTCGAGCGCTGGCCGCTGGCCTTCTTCGCCCCGCACAGGGCCGTGGCGCACTATCGCTGGCGGCCCGCCTCTCGATCGCGGCGTCTGCTTTGACGCCATCGCACCTGGAACCTGCAACCCTGCAACCCCTCCCGGCGGCAAGCGTTAGGGGCTCTGCCCCCATCGTCGACAAGGACCTTCGCCGTGAAACCCGCACGTCTGGACAGTCCGACCGAGATCATTCGCCCCTTCGTCTGGATTTGGGCGGTGTTCTTCGCTACCGGGTTCTGGGGCTACTTCGCCCTCAACCCGCTGAACTGACCCATCGCATCCAGGACGCAGGGTGACCGCAGTTTCCACTCCGGCCGCCGGAACGTTTCGGCAATGGCGCCTGCTTCTCGTCATCGCGGCTGTGCTGGCGGTGGCGGTTCTCGTCCTGCTTGCCAGCCGCAACCTCATCGCCAGGGCGCTGGCCCGCGCCTGGCTCAAGGACCAGGGCGTGGCCTCGGCGCTGGAAGTGCGCGGCCTGTCCCTGACCGGCCTGACGGCGCGGCTCAAGCTCGGCGACCCCGCAGCCCCGGACCTGAGCGTCGACGAGATGGACGTCGGCTACGCGCTGAACGGCCCCTGGAACAGCCGCCCGCTCGGCGTCTCCACCCAGTCCGTTCGCCTGGTGCGTCCGGACATCGTGGCGCATTGGGACGGGCGCCGGTTCACCTACGGCGCCCTCACGCGCCTGGTCGAAGACTTCCTCAGGCAGCCCGCCAACCCCGCCAACCCACCGCCGCGGATCGTGATCGAGGACGGGCTGGCGCACCTGGCGACGCCCTATGGCGTGATCAGCGTCCATGGTGACGCCCTGATCGACCGGGACGGGCTGAAGGACTTCCAGGGCCGCATCACGCCGACGCGCCTGACCCAGGGCGGAATCGTCCTGGTGACGCCAGGCGGCCCGGTCAGCCTCGAGCGTCGGCGCCGGACCCTGGAGGTCGAGGTCAGGCTTCCCCTCGACGAGGTCCGCGCGCAGGGCGTGGGGGCCACGAACGGGCGGCTCCTGCTCTCGGGGAACCTGCCCTATGCCGCCGCCGGCGCCGTCACCCTGACCGCGGACCTCGCCGCCGACAGGCTTAGCGTCGGCGCCACGGCGGCCACGCACGCCGTGCTCCGCTGGAACTTCGAAGGCTCCGGCGAGCTGGGATCGGCGGGCGGCAGCGCGGCCGGGGTCGGCCGCCTGGAGATGCACGCCGACAGCGTCATGCGGGCCGACCAGGGCCTAGGCGCGACCAGCGCGGCGCTGGACCTGCCCCAGCTGTCGCTGGCGGCGGGCTCCGGGGCCTTCAGCGCCGCCGGCGCGGGCCGGGGAACGGCGACCATCGCCACCCTCGCCGCGGCGGGAGTCCACGCCGAGGGCCTGTCCAGCCGTTTCGAACTTGGCCGCTTCGCCTTCCGGTCGGGGCGCAGCGGGACCTGGAGCGCGGCGCTGGCCGGCACGACGCGCGCCGGACGGGTCCTCGCGGGAGGGCTCAACCTGACCGACGTGAAGCTGGACGCGGCGGGCCACGTCGCGCCCGACGGAGGCGACCTTTCCGGCGCCATCGCGGCCGCCGGAGCCGCCGATCCGGCCACCGCCAGGCGCCTCGCCAAGACCCTGGCCGCCGTCGACGAGGGTTACGCCGCGGCCTTCGAGCGCGCCGCCCGGCGGTTCACGCTCCAGGCCCCCAGCCTGCGCCTGGTCGGCGACGGGCGGAGCATGGCGCTCACTGCCGGCCGGCCGATCCGCGTGGCCAGCGCCTCGGGCGCGGTGCTGACGCTGAGCGCCCGGTCCGGCGCCCCCCTGGCGCGGCTGGCCGGCGGGGCCGGGCAAGGGGCCCTCGACGCCCGGCTGGACGGCGGCGGCCTGCCCCACCTGGAGGTCGATGCGAGCGACTGGCGGACAGCGGACAGCGTGACCCTGGCGCATCTTGACCTGCGCGGCGCGTTCGACGCCGGCCCGCTGCACGGCGCCACCCTGGCCGCCAGCGGGGCCGCGCGCCTGGCCGGCGACGAGGCCAGCTTCACCCTGTCGGCCTGCGCGCCCCTGGCCGCCGACGCCGTCGTCATGGGGGCCAACCGGCTGGCGGCCGTGACGGGCCGCCTCTGTCCGACCGCGGCGCCGTTGATCGCGACTTCCGGCGGTGGCTGGCGGGCGGCGGGCCGGTTCGAGGCGGCGAAGGCGTCCCTGTCCCCGGCGGAGGTCCGGCTGGCGGACGGCGCCGGCCGCTTCGACCTCGCCGCCAACGCGCGCGGCGCCTTGAGCGGCGCCATCGACCTGACCAGCCTGACCGCTTCGGACGGCGCGGCCCCACTGCGGTTCACCCAGCAGACCGCGCGCGGGCGATTGCAGGTGGCCGGCCACGAGCTGACCGGCCGTCTTGTCTCCGCCACCGCCGGCGGGCGCGACCTGGCCACCCTCACCCTGGCGCACGACCTCACCACCGGCGCCGGCCATGCCGAGATCGACAGCCATGGCGTCGCCTTCGCCAAGGCCGGCCTGCAGCCGGTCGCCCTGACGCCCCTGATCGCCTTCGCCCGGGACGCCGAGGGGCCGTTCGCCTTCACCGGCCGGTTCGATTGGACGGCCGGGGGCGTCACCAGCCAGGGCGTGCTCTCCACGACCGGCCTGACGTTCAAGAGCCCGATGGGGATCGTGCGCGACCTGAAGGGCGACGTGCGCTTCACCAGCCTGGCGCCCCTGGTCACCGCCCCCGACCAGACGCTCAGCGCCAGCGCCATCGAGGGGGTCGCGACCCTCTCCGACCTGACGGCGACCTTCGACGTCTCCAGCACAAGCCTGGCCCTGGACGTCGCCCACGGCGTGACCGCCAAGGGCCAAGTGAGCCTGGAGCCCATGACGCTGGCCATCGGCGAAGGCGCCAACGGCGCGACCCAGGGCGCCCTGGTGCTGAACCACGTCGACCTTGGCCAGCTGCTGGCGGCCTCGAGCCTGGCCGACAGCGTCAAGGTGGCGATGGTGGTGGACGGCCGCCTGCCGTTCACGGTCGGTCCCGACGGCGTGCACTTCCTGCAAGGCCACATCACCGCCGTCCAGCCCGGCCGCATCTCCATCGCCCGGTCCGCCCTCACCGGCATGCAGACCGGCGGTTCGGCCAGCTCATCCGGCCCGGCGGTGAACGCGGTGCAGGACCTGGCCTATGAGGCGCTGGAGAACCTCGCCTTCGACAACCTGGAGGCGGACGTGGCCAGCCGTCCCGGCGGGCGCCTGGGGATGATCTTCCGGATCAAGGGCCGCTACGATCCCCCGACCCGGCAGAAGGCGGAATTCAAGATCTCCGAGCTGCTGAACGGCCAGGCCTTCCAGAAGAAGATCCCCCTGCCGTCGGACACCCCCATCGCCCTGAACCTCGATACGTCCCTGAATTTCGACGAGCTGATCACCTCCTTGCAACAAATCTGGCGGCGCGATACCGCGCAGACCCGCAATTCAGCTGTCGTTCAGCCAACGAAGCCCTAGTCTCTTCCCGCACAAGGAACGCCGACGACATGATCCAACGCAGACTGCTCCTCGCCGCCGGCTTCCTGGCCGTCACCTCCGGGGCCCTGACCGCCTGCGCGCCGACCGTGCACGTCAAGGTCGACCCGATCACCATCAACGCCAAGCTGGACGCGGATGTGCGCATCCGTCTGGACAAGGAAGTCCAGACCCTGATCCAGCAAAACCCGAACCTCTTCTAAGGACCCGCCGCCATGCTGATGCGCAAAACCTTTCTGGCCATCGCCGCCGGCCTGACGCTGGCCGCGGCCCTGCCCGCCGGCGTCGCCCTGGCCCAGGGCGCCGGGGACGTCGCGGCCGCCAAGTCCACCGTCGACGCCGCCAAGGCCAAGGGGATCGTGGGCGAACAGGGGGACGGCCTGCTGGGCTTCGTCTCCGCCTCGTCGGACCCGCAGCTGAACGCCGCGGTGGCGACGATCAACGCCGGCCGCACCGAAGCCTACCGCAACATCGCCTCCAAGACCGGCGTCTCCGAACTCAACGCCGCCCAGGCCGCCGCCCAGCAGGTGATCGGCAAACTGCCGTCCGGCTACTATTACCGTCCCCTCGATGGCGGCTGGACGCGGAAATAGTCGCCTACCCGCCCCGGGCCACGAACCAGCCGTTCTTGAAGCCCTCGGCGGCCTTGCCATAGACGAAGGGTTCGCCCTCGGGGGTCAGCATGCTGCCGCCGGCCGCTTCGAGGATGGCGTGGCCGGCGGCGACGTCCCACTCCATGGTCGGGCCGTGGCGCGGATAGATGTCGGCGGCGCCCTCGGCGATGCGGCACAGCTTGATGGAGGAATCCATCGGCTCGCGGATGTCGAAGCCGTAGTCGGCCGCCAGCTTGTTGGCCGTCTCTTCCTTCATGGTGTGGCTGATCAGGGCGATGGCTGAACCCTTGGGCCAGGGCCGGACGCGGACCGGCGCGCAGGCGGTCTCGTCGAACTGGCGCTTCAGGGCCCGGCCGTCGCGGGTGAACCACAGCTCCCCACTCGGCGGCGCGGCCACGGCGCCGGCCACCGGGCGGCCGTTCTCCACCAGGCCGATGTTGACGGTGAAGTGCGGATCGCCTCGGATGAAGGCCTTGGTGCCGTCCAGGGGGTCCACCAGGAAGAACCGCGGCCCGATGGTGTCTGGCGTGCCGAACTCGCTGGCGTCCTCCTCGGAGATCACCGGAATGTCCGGAAAGCGCTCGGCCAGGCGTTTCAGGATCAGCGCCTCGCCCTGGCGGTCGGCCTCGGTCACCGGGCTTTCGTCGGACTTGGCGTGGACCGCCAGCCCCGAACGCCACAGGGGCAGGATCAGGCGCGCGGCCTCGACCACGATCTCCGCCAGCTGGTCGCCGATCATGCGTCAGGCCTCGGGTCTGCGCCGACCAGCGCCAGGTGGACGACGTCGGCGTCGATGACGTGCTTGCCGGCGTGTTCGAAATTGACCGTGACCTTGCGGCCGGCCACCGACTGGACCTGGCCGTCGCCCCAGTCGGCCCGGTCGGGATGGCGCACGATCACGCCCGGTTCTAAGAAGGAATTCATCGGCGCTTATTACGAGGCGCCCACCATTTGCCAAAGCGCCAAATCAGGTAAGGGTCGCCCGCGATGACCGACGCCGCACACACGTTCCCTGATCTCACCGCCCCCGGCGCCCCCCCTGTGTCGGCCGAGGAGCTGGCCGCCAAGCTGGCGGCGCGCCTCTGCCACGACTTCATGAGCCCGGCCAGCGGGATCATCTCGGGCCTGGACCTGCTGGACGACCCCAGCGCCAAGGACATGCGCGACGAGGCCATGGACCTGATCGCCAGTTCGGCGCGCAAGCTGGTCGACCTGCTGACCTTCGCCCGCGTGGCCTTCGGGGCCTACGCCAGCGCCGAGTCGTTCGACTCGCGGGAGCTGGAGGGCCTGTCCACAGGCGTCTTCGCCCATGTGCGGCCGCAGCTGGAATGGGCCGTGGAGGCGCCGCAGCTGCCCAAGGCGGCGGCCCGCGCCCTTTTGAACCTGATGCAGATCTCCGCTGGCGCCCTGGCCACGGGCGGCCTGGCGCGGGTGACGACCAGCCAGGCCGACGGGCGGATCACCGTGCTGGTCGAGGCCAAGGGCGCGCGCGTGCGGCTGCACCCCGACGTCGCCGCCGGCCTGGCCGGCCAGCCGCTGAGCGAGGGCCTGGCGGGCCGCTGGGTCCAGGCCTACTACCTGCACGCCCTGACCGCCGCCGCCGGCGGTTCGGTGTCGGTGGAGCCGGGGGAGGAACAGATCACCTTCCGGGCCGTCGTCCCGGCCTAGCGACCTAAAAAGGGCTGGGGATAACCCCGTCCCCACACCGGTCCTTAACCAAAGCGGCCGCAAAACCATGGACTGATGTTCCCTGGGAGCGCCCTCGTCGTGAAGACCTGCCTTGTCGTCGATGACAGCCGGGTGATTCGAAAGGTGGCCCGCCGCATCCTCGAGGACCTGGGCTTCGAGATCGCGGAGGCCGCCGACGGCATGGAGGCCCTGGCCTGGTGCCGCGCGGCGATGCCCGACGCCATCCTGCTGGACTGGAACATGCCGGTGATGGGCGGCCTCGACTTCCTGCGCAAGCTGCGGGCCGAGCCCGGCGGCGACGCGCCGGTGGTGATCTTCTGCACCGTCGAGAACGACCTGGCGCACATCGAAGAGGCCCTGGAGGCCGGCGCCGACGAATACATCATGAAGCCGTTCGACGGCGACATCATCGAATCCAAGTTCGCCGAGGTGGGGCTGTGAGACCCGACGACATCAGCCTGGTCATCTCGCTCTGCCGCGCGCGGGCGGGGCTGAAGGTCTCGGCCGAGAAGACCTACCTGATCGAAAGCCGCCTGGCCCCCGTGGCCCGACGCGAGGGCTTCAACAGCATCCCCGAAATGCTCGGCGCCATCCGCGCCAAGCGCGACGAACCGCTGATCTGGGGCGTGGTCGAGGCCATGACCCTGGGCGAGAGCGCCTTCTTCCGAGACCGCACGCCGTTCGAGGCCTTTCAGAACGAGATCTACCCCACCCTGTCGCGCGCCCGCGGCGGCGAACCGATCCGGGTGTGGAGCGCGGCCTGCGCCGGCGGGCAGGAGATCTATTCCCTGGCCATGCTGGCCGAGATCATGCGCATCGAAGATCCCAGCGTGCGCCTGGAACTGGCGGCGTCGGACATCTCGGCCAGGGCGCTGGAGAAGGCCCAGAGCGGGATCTACAGCCAGTTCGAGGTTCAGCGCGGCCTGCCCATCCGGCTGCTGGTCAAGCATTTCGAAAAGACCGGCGACCTGTGGCGCCTGTCGGCCGATATCCGGCGCACCGTCCGTTGGCGCCGCATCAACCTGATCGCGGGCCTGGGCGCCGTGGGCCGCTTCGACGTGGTCTTCTGCCGCAATGTGCTTTCGGGCCTGGAGCCGCCGTTCCAGAAGAAGGTCCTGGAGGACATGGTCCTGGTCCTGCCCGACGACGGCTTCCTGGTCCTGGGCGCCAAGGAAAGCGCCGACGCCGCCGGCGAGGCCTTCAGCGCGGTGAGCGGCCGTCCCGGCCTCTTCCGCCGCAACCCCGCCTTCCGGGCCGCCGCCGCGGCCTAGTCGCCACGCATCAGCCGCGCAATCTCGCGTGGGCCATCGTCGCCGCGTTCCGCAAGCCGCTGCGCCACCCTGGCGACTTCAGACGGCTTGTTCTGCGACAGCTTGGTGGTCCCCTCGAACCGGCGGATCGGGACTTCGTAGGCCTGGATGCCGCCCAGCAGCGCCTCGAACCGGGCCGGGGTCATCTTGGCGCGGGTCCAGGGCGGCTTGGGGGCGAGCGCGGCCTCGAAGTGAGCCGACAGGTCGTCGAGCAGCGTCGCCGCGCCGTCGCGACCCAGCGGCCGCGCGTCACCCTCGATCTCGGCGGCGACATAGTTCCAGGTGGGGACCTGGTCGGCGGCGGCGTACCAGTCGGGACTGACGTAGGCGTCCGGCCCGGTGACCACCGCCACCAGGCGCGGATTGGCGGCCAGGGCGGGAACCATGCGGTTGGCCGCCGACAGGTGGAACCGCAGCAGCTCGCCGGCAATCAGCACCGCCGCATGCGCCGTCACCGGTCCGCGCTCCCCCTGGGCGGCCAGGACGGCGAAGCCGCGCGCCGCGACGAAGGCCCGCAGTGTGTCCTGGTCGTGTTCGGCGAAGGCGGAGGCGGGATGCATGGCGGCGTGTCCAATCGATGGACCCGCCGCCTAGGGCCAAGCTGATCGCTCGTCCAGCGCTAAACCGGCTGCAGGGCCGGCGTCGGAAACAGCAGGCGGGTGGTCAGGCCGCCGCGTTCGTTTGGGGCGAAGTCCACTTCGCCGCGCAGCTGGCGAGCGAATGCGGTCATCAGGGTGCGGCCCACCCCCTGGCCGACGACGGGCGCGGGCGCATCCGGTCCGGCGCCGCCGTCGCTGATGCTCAGCTCCGCCTGTTCGCCGCGCACCTTGAAGACCACCGCCAAGTCGCCACCCTCAAGGCCAACCCCGTGCTTGCGCGCATTGCTGATCGCCTCGACGGCGAAGAGCGCCAAGGGGGCTAGGCGGTCGGGGTCGATCACCAGGGGGTCGATGGTCAGCTCGGTACGCACCGGGGCCATGGCGCCGGCGTCGCCGGACAGGACCTGGGCCATCAGTTCGTCGAGGAATTCGCGCAGGTCGACCCGCTTCAGGTCCGGGCCCTGGTAGAGCGAACGGTAGATGAGGGCCAGCGCCGCGATGCGCATGCGGGTGTCGGACATCGCCATCCGCGCGGCGGGATCCGACAGGGCCCGCTGCTGCATGTTCAGCAGGGAGGAGATGACCTGCAGGTTGTTCTTCACCCGGTGGTGGATCTCGCGCATCAGGTCGTCCTTCTGGACGAGGGACTCGCGCAGCGACGCGTCTCGCGCGGCGATGGTCTGGGCCATGGCGTCGAGGGTCTGGGCCAGATCGCGGATCTCCGGCGGCGCGGCCGCCGCCTTCAGGGGGTGGACGCTGAAGCGGCCGCGTCCATAGATCGCCGCGATCCGCTGAAGATAGGCGATCCAGCGGATCACCCCGCGCTCGGCCACGATCCAAACCGCGGCCAGCGCCAGGGTGAAGGCGACCAGCGGCAGGGCCAGGGCGGTGAGCGGATTGACCCAGGCCCAGGTGACGAGGCCCTGGGACGGCGCGGACATGATCACATAGACGTCGTTGCCGACCAGGGGCGCGGAGGAGAAGATCCGCAGCACGCCGGTTTGATCGCGGCCGAACCACAGATTGGACTTGCCGCCGCTGGTCAGGCGCCCGCCCAGCGTCGCCGGGAAGGCGGGAGCCGACGTGGCGCTGAGATAGCGGCCCTGGCCGTCGGTGAGGGCCACTTCGGAGCCGCTCGGCAGGGACCGGTCGGCGGTTTCGGGTCGCAGGCTCGCAAGGGTGATCACCGCCGCCAGGGCGCCGTTGAAGCCGCCCGAATCGTCCTCCGCGCGCACCGCGGCCAGAACCGCCGGCTCGGCGGCGTAGCCGACGCCCGGATCACTGGCCACCACAACCGGCTCGCCCTGGGCGAGCTTGCGGAACCAGGCGCGGTCGCGGCGCGCCGGATCCGGCGGGGCGGTGGCCGCGGCGCAGGCGACGCGCCCGATCGAATCGAAACGGATCAGGTTGGCGTAGCCCGGGATGCGTCCGCGAACCTCGGCCAGGCGCTGGGCGCACTGGAAACCCACCGAGCCGGGGGCAAGGGTCTCGAGCAGCACGTCCGCCGCCTCGATGCGCGCGCGCGCCGTGGCGGCGCTGCGCTCGGCGGCCGCGGCCAGCATGTCCCGCTGCGCACGCGCCTCGCGGTCGAAGTCCAGGACTGATTGGAAGCCGCTCAGGACAAGCACCGGCAACAGGGCGATCGCCAGGGCGATGCCCAGGCGCACCCGGATGCTGGTTGAGGAGCCGTGCGGGACCTTGTCCACCTGTTCGCTGCCGACGGCCTTTGCGTCGCCGTCGGACCTCCGGCGGCCGAGGTTCAAGCCCCGGCTTTCGGCAACAGGAACGGCGAGGCTCCCGCTCTTCACCGCAGCGCGCTCAAGCGCTCCGCGTCGGCCATGATCGTGCCCATCGCTTCCCCCGCAGGAGCGCCGTCGCGTTCGTAGTCGCCGGCCTCCAGCACCGCTTCGAGCGCCCGGCGCGCGCGGGACACCCGGCTCTTCACTGTGCCGACCGCACAGCCGCAGATGGCGGCGGCCTCTTCATAGGCGAAGCCGCCGGCGCCGACCAGGATCAGGGCTTCGCGCTGCTCGGGCGGCAGCATGCCCAGGCCCTGCCGCAGCTCGTCCAGCGCCACCGGCGCCATAGGATCATCCGGCGCCACCAGCGTGCGTTCGGCGGCTTCCTGATCGAGCTGGCTCTGGCGCCAGGAGCGCCGTTTCTCGGAATAGAACTGGTTGCGCAGGATCATGAAGGTCCAGGCCTTCATGTTGGTGCCCAGTTCGAAGCTGGTGCGCGCGCTCCACGCCTTCATCATGGCGTCCTGCGCCAGGTCGTCCGCCTGGGTGGCGTCGCCGGTCAGGGTACGCGCGAAGGCCCGAAGTTGCGGGATCAACGCCGTCAGTTCGCGCTTGAAGATGTTGTCCCGTTCACGCTCATCCAGCACCTGCGGGCGTTCGGCCTGATCGTCCGAAACCCTGTCATCAGCCGCCATCAGCCGTTCTCCGACTGCTTGTCGTCCGCTCGTCTCAAGATATCTAGGAACTCGTCGGGAACGGGTTCGTTCACGACTTCGTCAAACATCTGGCGCAGTTTGGCGCCGATGGCTTGCTGACGAAGCCTGGCTTCATCGAACGCCGTCGAACGCTTAGGCGGTTGCTTCATGGCCTTGATATTGATCATGCCAAAGGCGCAGACGGCAAGGCCCACGCCCCCCCAATCGGTTTACATCGACAGTCCAAACGCCAAAAGCTCTCACCGGTTCCCTTGTCTCGACGAGAGGACTAGAATTGCCCACAGATAGTTGGAACCGGCAGCCTCCAGTCGCGTTAGGGGCTCCTGGGGCGTCAGCGGCCTGAAGCCAGCCGCCGCCTTCTTCCTGTCGGCCTCGATTCGGGAGGGACTATGAGTCTTTTGGCCAAGCTGGCGCCGCATCTTCCGTATATCCGCCGGTATGCCCGCGCGTTGACTGGTTCCCAGACCACTGGGGACAATTATGTGCGCGTCGCTCTGGAGGCGCTCGCCACAGGAGAACGTTCTCTGGACGCGGGGGTTTCACCGCGCGTCGCGCTTTACCGCGTCTTTCACGCCATCTGGTGCGGAACCGGCGCCAACCTGGAAAGCCCGCCGCAGGACGCCACCGCTTCCGGTGAAGCAGGCCAGCGGTTGATGCGTATGGCCCCGCGCTCGCGTCAGGCGTTCCTGCTGACCGCCCTGGAGGGGTTCACCCCCAGCGAGGCCGCCCTGATCCTGGGATGCGACTTCGAGGAGGTCGAGGCGCTGATCGCCACCGCCCAGAGCGAGATCGACGCCGAGTTGGCCACCGACATCCTGATCATCGAGGACGAGCCGGTGATCGCCGCGGACATCGAAGCTCTGGTCAAGGAGCTGGGCCATCGGGTCACTGACATCGCCGCCACGCGCGGCGAGGCGGTGGCCGCGGTCCAGCGTCAGACGCCGGGTCTTGTGCTGGCTGATATCCAGCTGGCCGACGGCTCCTCGGGCATCGATGCAGTCAAGGACATCCTCCAGCGCCACGACGTGCCGGTGATCTTCATCACCGCCTTCCCTGAGCGGCTGCTGACCGGGGAGCGTCCCGAACCGACGTTCCTGATCACCAAGCCGTTCCAGCCGGAAACGGTGAAGGCGGCCATCGGCCAGGCCCTGTTCTTCCACCCGCGCCGGACCCGTCAGGCAGCCTGACACGGCCGGCTGGCGAGACGGAACGGCGGCGTCGGCGAGGCGTTTTCCTTCCGCGGCCCGCGGCATGTCCCGGGCATTGGATAGGGAGATATCGCCATGCTTGGGTGGGCGCTGATCTTCGCACTGCTGGCCATTGTAGCCGGCTTTCTTGGTTTCTTCGTACTGGCGGCGGCGGCGGCTCTAGTAGCCAAGGTTCTGTTCGTCGTCTTCCTGGTGCTTCTGGTGCTCAGCTTCCTGGCGCGCGCCATCAGGGGTCAGTCGGTCGTCTAGCGACCGCCATAAGGAGTCCGGGAAAGAGGCCGCCCCTGCAGCGGGGCGGCCTTCTTCATTGCGGATAACCCGCCTGCGGCGAGGGTCGGGCCGCGGGCGTGTGCTCCATGGCGGCCTTGCTGGTCGGCTGCTGGTCGGCGGAGCGCAGGTCGTGGGCGCGGTAGGCCAGGACGCCGAAGACAGCGGCGAGCGCCAGGCCCATGGACGCGGTCAGGATCACAAAGGCATGGCGTCCGCGCCGGGCTTGGCGGACGTGGCTGACATCGGTATGGCTCATGGTCGAGTTCCCCGGATCGTCTTGCCCCGACCGAACAACGTTCGGCATGGCGAAGCTGTTCCGCTCGCCAGGCTCGCCCGCGAGATTTCCTCCAAAAACTCGCCGCCCCGCCGGAACCACTTCAGGGGGATAACGTTTCCACTTTGCGGAGGCGGCGACGCCCCCCCGACTTGTGACCGGCGAAAGCCGGTCAGCCGTCTCCGCACCCCTTCTCGATGATGCACTCAGTTGGCGGTTCGATGGATGTCGAGCCGCCATTTCCTGCTCTGTCCCGCCTTGCGCGCCTGAGCTCAGGCGCGGGTGCGCTGCGCCAGATGAAAGGTGACGTCCACGCGTCGGCGCAGCGGTCTCACCGGCCCGCGGCGGGGCTGGTCGCCAGCGCCGCCCAGCGCCGTGGCGTTGATGTCCACGTGTTCGAGGCCCTTGGCCGCCAAGGCTGCCGTCACAGCCGCGGCGCGGTCCTTGGAGAGCTGCAGATTGGCGTCCGTGACGCCTGGACCGTCGGCCAGCCCGACCACATCGACGCCCTGCACCTGGCAACGGCGGGCGTGGTGTGCGGCGCTGGCGATCAGGGCCTGCGCCTCGGGGGTCACCACGGACGAACGGGGCTCGAAATAGATCGAGATGGAGAAGTCGGCGCACGCGGGTGGCGACTGGATGATCGGCATGCGGGGCATGTGGACCTTGGGCAGGGTCTCGCAGCCGGTCAACCACAGCGCGCCGGCGAGGGCGGCGGCCGCCGTCGCCGATCCTGTCCAGCCGCGCCCAATCCCCGCTATGCCCAGCCGCATGACCTAAGACCCTCCCGGTTCTCCGCCCGCGTCGCGGTGCGAGGGCCGCAACCATAGAACAGCAAAACCAGGTTCGGTGAAAGCATCGCGACCCCTGAGGATTCGGGAACCCGCGCAGACCTGCCCCGTTCGGCCTTGGATAGTTAGTTAGCCCCGGAGATCACCATGCGATCCTGGTTCAGCCGGCGCCGAACGGCGCCGGATCCCGAGACGGAGAGCGAGCTTGCCGCCGCCGATCCGGACTCCACCCACGCCGCGATCGAGCCCGACGCCGCCATCCGCGACAACGCCGCCCACAACTCGGCCGACAGGGCCCTGCGCGAAGCCTATGAGCGCGGACGCCGCGACGAACGCGCGCGACGTCCCACGTTCTCCCTGGTCTCCGTGGCGGTGCTGATGGCGGCCATCGTCGGCGGCGGCGCCCTGTATCTGGCCGTCAAGGAAGGATCCTTCAGCCAAGGCGGCGCCGTGGTCGACCACGGCATCTCCTCGGCCGCCGACAAGGTCCAGGCCCCCGTCCGCGGCGCCGCCGACCGTGCTGGCTCCGCCCTGGAACACGCGGGTCGAAATCTGAAAGAGAAGGCGGGCACGGGCGACCAGGCCAGTCGCTGACGTCGAAGGCCGCGGCTAGCGCCGCGGCGGTTCCTGGCCTTCCAGGAACGAGCGCAGCGCGGCGCCCAGGTAGCCCGGGTTGCGCACGGCCATGAAGCCGGCGGCCAGGGCCGCCGTGACGGCCACCACGGGCCGTTCCCGAACAAATTCGAAAGCCCGCTCCAAGAACGCCTCGGGGCCCTTCGCCGCCGGCGGCGGCTTGCGCGATCGACCCCCGGCCAGCCCAAACAGAATTCCGCCGATCGCCATGAATACGGCGGCTGATCCGGCCACCGCGGCCGCCGCGCCGGCCCGGCCGAGGTTGGGCTCGGCGAAGGCGTACAGGGCGAAGCCGAACGCGAACACGGCCACGGCGGCGCAGGCGGCGAAGGCCGACGCCGCCGCCATGCCGAACATCAGCCGGCGGAGCAGGCTCCGGATCAGCTTAGCGGTCCTTGCCGGACGACAGCAGCAGACCCAGCAGCAGGCCGACGCCAAGCCCGGTGAGGGCGGCGGTGACCGGCCGCTCCTTCACGCGCTCGACCAGATAGCGCTGCGCTTCGTCTACGCGCTCGCCGGCGTTGTCGGTATAGGTGCGGGTCTGGGCGCGCAGGGCGTCCAGACCTTCCTTGAAGACCTTTTCGGCGGCCTTGGTCGCCTCGGCCAATGTCTTTTCGGCGGCGCTCATGGCCTCGTTGAAGCTACGCTCGCCATGATCCACGGCGTTGGTGGCCGCGCCCTTGGCGGCCTTGGCTTCATCCACGGCGTTCGTCATGCTGTCGGCTGACATCGCGGTTCTCCGGGCTTTAAACGTCACCTTCGGGAAGAACCCACAAAGGCCGCCCGGACAACGCTACCGGACGCTGCAGGTTCCGCCCCTTGTGAGGGCTGGTTCCCAATATAGCCTTAAGCGTGAAAGAATTTCGACGGGAACCTTGCAAATGAATAGCGGGGTGTCGCCGGCAGACATCTAAGCCTATGGTTCAGGTATGGCGAAGCAGACGCCCGAGCTTCAACAAGGCCAAGGCATAGTGGCCAAGGACGGCGCCGACGAGGGCCGCGCGGCCCTGGCGCTGGCGGCGGCCGGCATGGGCGAGTTCGACTACGACCCGCAGGCCGACGAAATCCTGATCAGCCCCCGGATGGCGGCGATCACCGGCCTGCCCGCCGGTCGGCTGGCCAACGGCCGCGACGCCGTCTACGGCCACATCCACGTCGACGACCTGGAACGCGTGCGCCAGCACCTGGAGCGGGGGCTGTCCGAGCAGGGCCGTTTCGAGGTGCGCTACCGCATGGTGCGGCCGGACAACGGCCGGGTGCAGTGGATGTACACCGCCGCGGCCGCCGAGCCGCCGGAGGCGCGGCCGATCCGCCGCCTGATCGGTGTGGTCCAGGACGTCACCGAACGGCGCGGCGACGACGAATTGCGGGCGACCATGGTGGCCGAGCTTGACCACCGGGTGAAGAACGTCCTGGCCTCGGTGCAGTCGATGGCCCTTCAGTCGGCCCGCAAGACCGCCTCGCTGGACGTGTTCCTCAAGACCTTCGCCGGACGCCTGGAGGCCATGGCGTCGGCCCACACCCTCCTGACGGCCACACGCTGGCGGGGGGCCGAGATCGGCAACATCGCCGCCGCGGAACTGGGCGGCCTCGCGCCCGGCCAGGCCCACTGGCAGGGACCCGAGATCGTCCTCAATCCCCGCGCCACCAACGCCCTAACCCTGGCCCTGCACGAGCTGGCCACCAACGCGGTGAAGTATGGCGCCCTCTCCGCCGAGGCGGGCCGCGTGGACGTGACCTGGCGGCCGCTCGCCGAGGGCGGATTTGAACTGGTCTGGCAGGAGCGCGGCGGGCCGCCGGTGATCGTGCCCCAGCGGCGCGGCTTTGGCGCAACCCTGCTCGAGCGCGTCACCGGCCGCGAACTCGGCGGTTCGGCGGTGCTGGAGTTCAGGCCGGGCGGCGTGCGGGCGCTGTTGCGCGCCGATAGTTCGGCCCTTGCCTCGGCGCCGACCGTGAAGCCGGTCACGACGGCCCAGTCGCCGGCGCGGCCCCCTGTCGAGATCCCGCAGGCCTCGTCCGGCGTCGAGACCGCCGACGACATCCGCGGCATGAAGATTCTGGTGGTCGAGGACGCCGTCCTTCTGGCCATCGAGCTGGAATCGGGACTGACCGAGGCCGGCGCGGAGGTGGTGGGCGTGGCCGCGACGCTGGAGGAGGCGCAGGCCATGCTGGCCCTGACCTTCGATGTCGCCGTGCTGGACGCCAACCTGAACGGCGAGTCCGTGACGCCGGTGGCCGTGGCCCTGGCGGCCCGCGGGGCGCCCTTCATCTTCGCCACCGGCTATCGCGATGCGGACCTGACCACAGAGGCCTTCGACGCGCCGGTGGTGCGCAAGCCCTACAACGTCCACCAGATCGCCGCGGCATTGGTCCAGGCGGTGGGCCGCCGGCCGGCGGCGAACGCGAACTAGGCTAGACCGATCTGCGAATCTAGTTTGCAATACGCAAACTCAAGTTGCGTAGATTGACCTCCGCGACGAGCCCCCCAACACCTCCGCGAGGACTGATGACCACTCGACCCGGTCAGGCCTATGGCCTGCTGATTGGCGCGCCCAGCGCTCCCGCCCCCCGCCTCCCCGTTCCCGTCGCGCATTTCGAGGCGGAAGCCGGCTCACCCCAGAACCCCTTCTACCCACGCAGCCGTGAGGAAGCCGAGGGCCTGCCCTCCGGCGCGCACTTCTACGACCCGGCCGGCACTCTGCGGGCGAGGTACTGATGGCTGGGTGGACAGGTGAAGGTCTTGGTAATGTCGCAACCCCAGGTCCATCGACCCTGGGACCCCCAAAAACAACACCGTCAGACCATGGTTCAGACCCGGCCAGATCAGTTGCATTCTCAAGCGATGATCAAACGCCTGCTGGCTGGACTTCGCCCTTGGGCAGATCGGTGAGGCCAACCTCAAACCCAAAGATCAGCAAGCAAGGCAGCGACGATCCCCCATCCAGTGATCCGCTGTTCGCCCCTCTTCGCGAGTGGTCCAATCCGGAGTTCACCCCAACCATCCCGATCACGGATCCGCCATTCCCACTGCAGCAGCCCGTTGCACTACCTGCGCCAAGAGGCGAGTTTTCGATGAAGGTCGTCAAACTACCGCCTCTCCCTCACGCGCCCTACAACTACCCTTACGGTCCCGGCTATTCCGATCACCAGACTGACGAAAAGGGCGGCCAAGCTGCGCTGCAGCCGCCGGCAACCGCGGAATCTATGGCCGGCCAGGGCGCTCGCGGCGCTGTCGGCGCTGTCGAGTCCTTGGCTCTCGAATTAAGCGACAGCCCCTTTCAGCATCCCGAGCAGTTCGCCGAGCGCTTGGCCACACATCTCTTCAACCCGAAACACCTGGGCCTCTGCAAAACTACGCCCTAGCAGACACCTTTGACACCGCCGCAACCTTGGCGAGGGCGCTCGGTGCGAGAACCCCCGCCAACCCTTTCGGCGAGACCACTGCTCAGCTTCAAACACATCAGTCGTGGCTGAAGGACCAGCCGCGGAACTCGGCAGAGCAAGGCGCCCGCACAGTTGGCGCCTTTGTCCCCGGACTGGCGGCCGGTCCGGCTGGGGAAGCCGGCATTGCGCGGCAAGTTCTTATCCGAGGCGCCAACGTCCTGTTTCCGACACTTGGAACGATCGGCGGGCAGGCCGCGGTTGGCGCCCTCGGAGGTACGGACGACCAGAAGAAGGCGGCTGGTGCCCTGGGGGGTTTCCTTGGTGGTGGTGCGGCCGCCTGGCGACTTGGTGGACCAAGGCAGTCAAGCTGGCATTCGGATGACTTGGGAGAGTTGATAGGCGGACGCATAGACGTAAATCCAACTGTCCAATTCGGCGGAGCGCATGAGCAGGTTAGGGGAATCCCAGGGTATGAATCCCACCACATGCCCGCTGATTCAGTGAGTCCGATTGCCCGAAACCGCGGACCTGCGGTCGCACTCCAGGTTGAAGACCATCAAAACACAGCAAGTTACGGCAACAGCGTGGCCGCTTCGTGCATATCGAGCCAAGCAAAAAGCGCTAATCGACGCGGGCGATTACGCTACGGCACAAAAGATGGACATGGATGACTTACAGGACAAATTCGGCAATAAGTACAATGAAGGGATAGATCAGGCCGTTCGATTCAGTCGTAAGAGAGGTTATGCAAAATGAAATACAATATACTGCCATCCCACGGCGTCGACGGAATTGTTTTCGGCACGAAGAGAGCTGAGGTCAGGCGGTCTATCGGGAAGCCTCACGTTCCCTGCGGGCGCGACCCCAACGACGACTTCTTCCCGGGCCTCGGAATTTTCGCGTACTACAATCTCAATGACGAATTGATCGCGCTTGAATTTGCGGCGCCGGCAAACCCCGTCTTGAAGGGGACGGGATTCATTGGCCAGCCCTTCGCCCAGGCCAGGGCTTTTCTCGATTCCGCAGGCGGACGTCTGACGGACGACGAAGCTGGGGCGACGGCGCTCAATCTCGGCGTCGGCCTGTTCGCGTCCGGCGCGAAGAAAGATCCGATGCAGCCCGTGGAGGCGGTAATCGTCTTTGCCCCCGGATACTACGACTGAGCCGCGCGCTAGACCGGGGCTGTTGCCTCAGATCACCCCCCGCGCCCTCAACCGCGCCAGAGCCGCCACATCCAGCCCCGCCATCTCGCCCAGCACCACGTCCGTGTGCTCCCCAAGCGATGGCCCGGGCCAACGGACCTCGCCGGGGGTTTCGGAGAGCTTGGGGAAGGCGTTCTGCATACGGATGCGGCCGAACACCGGGTGGTCGGTCTCGACGATGGCTTGGCGGGCGATGAACTGGGGGTCGGTCAGCATGTCCGGCGCGCGATAGACCCGGCCGCAGGGCACCCCGTTATCCTCCAGCAGCGCCAGCAGGTCGTCCAGGGCGAAGGTGCGGGTCCAGTCGGCGATCAGTCCGTCCAATTCGCCCTGATGGCGGCCCCGCGCGGCGTGGTCGGCGAAGCGGGGATCGGCGGGCAAGTCGGCCCGGCCCATCACCCCCGCCAGCCGCGCGAACACGGTGTCGCCGTTGCCGCCGATCAGGATCATCTCCTCGCCGGCGGTGGGATAGACGTTTGACGGGGCGATGCCGGGCAGGATGGCGCCGGAGCGTTCCCGCACATAGCCGGTAATGTCGTACTCGGTGATCATGTTCTCCATCATCGCCAGCACGCTCTCATAGAT
>FSUP01000639.1_pt1 | contig 20316 bp, 18 predicted proteins | sample 1637431 | NCBI WGS metagenome assembly FSUP01 (sample SAMEA3914816, study PRJEB12502) | metagenome | biome: forest; material: soil | place: USA | collected 2011-09-16 | depth 0.3 m | reverse complement strand
GTAGGACAGCGAGTCATTGGTGATCAACGTCTCGTCGGGGAGGTAGTCGAAGCTGGTGGTGCGATAGTCGGCGCCCACCGCGAACTTCACTGCGCCGGCCGGCAGCGTGAACACCGAACCTTGCAGCGTGCCTTCCACGAGCTTCTGGGTCTGGGTGTTGACGCTGTGATCGGTGCGACCGGCATAGGCCAGGCATGCGGCGGAGATCGGGTTGTTCCCCAGCGCGTTCCAGGCAAAGCCGCTGCAACCCGGTGCGCTCGCCGTCCCGCCCAGGATGCTGTTGATGGCCGAGCGGCTGACGTCTCCAAAGCCGTTGTTGACGAACTGGCTATGTCCGATCGAGCCGTAGACATCCCAGGTGAGATCGGTACCAGGAATGTCGCCCTTCACCCCCGCCTGCGTTTGCCAAACGGTGTACTTGAAGGTTTCGACGCGGTTGCCGAACGCCGACATCAGCTTGGTCAGGATCAATGGGCGCGTGGGCGCCGGCGAGATCGACGACAGGATGGTCTGTAGCCCAGGGTTCCCGGTCACGAAGGGACTGTTTTGGGGGATGATCAGCGGAATCGCCGCCTTGCTCGATCCCGGACCGGTCTGATCGAGGGCAGAGGATTCGGCGAAATTGAACTGCCCATAGGCCGTGATGTGTTCGCTGAGATTGTAGGTGGAGCGCGCGAACACGTTGTATTTGGTAAGCGGCACCTGCACCGCGAAGTACTGCCCCAGGGCGACCTGCACTGCGGCGCAGTTCGCGCTGATGTTGACACCCTTGATTGTGCCCAGGCCCTTGTAGTCCTGAACGCAGTTGGGCGCGGCGTTCATGGTGAACACCGTGCCGTCGGTGTTCACGCCGATCGCGCCTTTGTACGCCCCCGATCCGGCGATCGGAGTCGTGCCGGGATAGCCGGCAAGGACGCTGTTGACCGCGGCGACGGTGGGCGCGCCGCCGCCAAAGTTGCCGGCCGCGATGATGCCTTCAGGGGGGCGGGCCAACTGGCGGATCGAGGCGAAGAATGGGCGGGCGGCGCCGTCGACGGCCGCCCGATCCGAATATTCAAAATCGAAGACCGCATTGCCTCGGTTGTCAGCGAAATTGCCGCCGACGATCGCGCTGACCTGGTTGGTCGCGCCGTCGCCATGGGTCGTGCCGCCGTGCTGATAGTTCAGCTCCATACCGCTGAAGTTGTTGCGCAGCTTGAAATTCACAACGCCCGCGACCGCATCCGAACCATAGGTCGCCGATGCGCCGCCGGTGATGACTTCCACATTCTGCACCAAGGCGGTGGGGATGGTGTTGAGATCGATGGAGCCGTCGGGGGCGGACGCCATCAGACGCCGCCCGTCGAGCAGCACGAGCGAGCGATTGGGCCCAAGACCGCGCAGGTCGCTGTAGGATTGGCCGCCGGCGAACCCTAGCGAGCCTTGCGCGTCGCCCACCTCGGCGGCGCCTTGCGCGCCCGAGAACTGCGGCATTTCGGCGAACGTGCGATCGAGCGAGGGCTGGCCGGAGGCGGCGATCTCCGAGGCTCCGATCGTGGAGATCGGACTGTCCGACTTGAAATCCCTCCGCGTAATGAGCGATCCGGTTACGACCACTTCTTGGACGGCCGCCGCCGGCGGGGCGGCCTGCTGGTCGGTCGGGGCTGCGTCGGCGGCGCGAGCCGGCTGGATGGCGGCCGTGGTCGCTAGGAGCGCGAGCGCGAGCGAAGAAAAGGCCACCTTTGACTGGAGAATTCGGCGCGCGCCAACATTTCGGCGCGCATATGCGCGCCCGCTTCTCGATGTCATGTTTGAACCCCCTAACGTCGTCTTATGCTGCGGAGACTTCGCGTCTTCTGAGTTCCGCCTGTTTTACCATCGAATACGAATCTGAATTGAACCTGAACGCAATCTAAACGCGCCGCAACAATGGCCGCGCCGATACGCCAGCTCCTAAGTCGCCAAAGGGCGCCGCGTACCTGGCAGCAGCCGTTGGCCGACCGCCAAGCGGCGCCCCAGGTTAGCTCAGCTTCGCGAAGGCCAGCAGCGCCAGGGTGACGGTGATCGCGCCGCCAATCCGCGTGGCGATCTGGGCGAAGGGCATTAGTTGCATCCGATTGGCGGCCGACAGGATGGCTACATCGCCGGTGCCGCCCTGACCGCTGTGGCAGGCGGTGACGATCGCCACGTCGATAGGGTGCATCCTGATCAGCCGCGCGACAAGGAAGCCGGTGCCAATCAAGGCCGAGACCGTCGCCACGATGGTCACCATGTTGGCGATGGTAAAAGCGCCCAAGAGCTTGTCCCAAGGGGTCATGGCTACGCCGATCGCGAACAGCAGCGGATAGGTAACCGCAGTTCGGAAAAACTGGAACACCGCGAACGCTCCCTGCTCAAGATCCGGCGACACCACCCGGCCGAGCTTCAGCAGGACAGTGATGAAAAGCATGGTCACCGGCCCCGGCCAGTTCCACAGCGCCTGCGTCAGGGCGCCGACCAGATAGAGGGCTACCGCCAGCACCGCCGCGGCCGCGACGGTGGTCAGCACTGGGTGCGGATGGACGGAGTTCTCTCCGGCCAAGGGCACGTCATTCTCTCCGATCGACAGCTGGCCCTCGCCGGTGAGGGACGGATAGCGCTTGCCCAGCATGTTCAGCACGCCGGCGATCATGATGGCGGTCAGGCTGCCGAACATCACCGACGGCAGGATCTGGGCCAGCAGGGCGCCAGACTGGGCGTGGCTGAACTGGGCGTAGCCCACCGACAGGGGGATAGCCCCTTCGCCGACGCCGCCGGCCATGATCGGCACGATCAGGAAGAAAAAGGTGTGTCTTGGCTCCAGGCCGAAGGCAAGGCCTACACTCATGCCGACCAGGGCCGCCGCCACCGATCCTGCCGCCAGGGGAATGAAGATCTTCACGAACCCGGCGACAAGCACGCGTCGGTCCATACCCAAGATGCTGCCCACGATGATCGCGGAGATGAACAGATAGAGGAAGTTACTCTGTTTGGTGAAGTCGGTGACCGACGCCACCAAGGGCTTGGGCAGGACCTGGGTGAAGACCAGGTAAGACGGAATGAAGGTGGCGAAGATGGCTGCGGCCCCGATCTGGTTGATGAACGGAATGCGCTTGCCCAATTCCGCGCATGCGAAACCGCCGACGGACAGCAAGGCGATGTTCATCAGGATGTCGGCGGGGACCTTGCCCTTAGCTACGAAGGCGGCCGCCAGGCCCAAGACCAGCAGGAATACCGGGGCCGGCACGATCCCGATCTTGAAGTCTACAAACCGCCACCAGGCGAGCCGGCCGGCCGACGCGGGGTTTTCATCGGCCGGCGTTCCAGGAGCCGAAGCAAGCTGAGGCGCGACGCCCTTCGATGCGGCTTCCATGGACACTCTCTCTCCCTGGCCGGCTCACATTTGTCGCCAAGCTCATCGTCTCTCTAGATTAGCGCGTGACTACTCGTCGTCCGCCTTGCCCGGCGCCATGTCACGCGGCGCGTACTCCAGCAGGGTGAAGGTGTCGTCGAAAAAAGTGTTCGGGTAGAAGGTTGCGGCGCGGCGGTTCACGGGCTTGGCGGGGTCGACCATGCCTTCGGCGGTCATGGTGAAAATGTGCTTGGTCGAGGGGTCCAAGGTCATGGTGCGGGCGATCGGCCGGGTGGTGAGGGCTTGAACCAATTCATAGCGGTCTGGCGTCACCTGATCGAAGATGACGATGTTGCCGTCCACACCATTGGACGTGAAAACACGGTGCGTCGAGGGATCGAACACCACCCCGTCGTTGCCCCGCCCGATCTCTGGCTGAGCGACGATGGCCCCGGTTGCGACGTCCAGCACAGTCAGGACCGGATGGTCGCCCTTGCAACCCAGAAACAAGCGGCCGTGGGCGTGGTCCAAGGCCATGCCGGTGGGCAGATCGCACTTGGGGAGCGGCCACTCCGCCACCACCGCTCTCTGGGCCGCATCGACCTTGGCCACCTTGCCGAGGTCCCGCTCGACCACAAAAAGCCCGCCCTGACCGTCTGGCGCGACCCCCTCCAGCTCCCCGGCCTCCATGTGCAGTCGGCCGGTGATGGCGCCCGTCCTTGCGTCCACGAAGGTCAGTTGATGACTGTCTCCCATAGTGAAGACCAGCTGCTTGGTGGCCGGGTCCAGGAAGGCCGCATCGGCGCTGTCGCCCAGTTTGATCCGGCCGATGGTCCGCAGGGTCGACAGGCGGAACACCGTCGTCGAGCCGTCGCCGTTGGTTGTGTAGCCGCGGTCGAACTCCGGCGCCAGCGTGGCCATATTGGCGCCTGCCGAATCCGCGATGGTCATCATCACCCGATGGCGCCGTACGTCGAAGACGGTGACACCGGCGGCGCGACGTCCGAGAAACAGCAAGGCGCGCCTGGGGTCGAAGCTGAGATAGTCCCAACCGGGCGATTTCCCCGGGAGCGGCGTGGCCCGCTCGAGCCTGTACGCCTGCGCCGCCGGCGCCGCGGTTGGGATCCCCATCGTCAGAACGGAGAGCGTCGCGCACCACCCCAGAATTTTTGGCATACCTTCCCCATCGGCTTCGAGGGCCCAATCTTTGATGGTTGGGAGGCTATGCGGTCTGCCTGAATTAAAGCTAACAGCAGACTGAACGGCAATTTAGTTTGGGTAATACTTTCCAGAGTGGCAGGCTGTAAATGAAAGTCCTAATCGTCGAAGACGAGGTTCGGCTTGGACAATTCTTGAAGCAGGGGCTCTCCGAGCATGCCTATACCAGCACGTGGGTAAAGACCTGCGCGGAAGCGAGTGACATGCTCGCCGATGGGCATTTCGATGGCATCGTTCTGGACTTGAACCTGCCGGATGGAGACGGTCTGGATCTTGTGCGGGAGTGGCGCGCCAGTGGCTTCACTGAACCCGTGCTGATCCTCAGCGCGCGCGACAGCCTGGAAGATCGGATCAGGGGCCTGGACCACGGCGCCGATGACTACCTGCCTAAGCCCTTCAGCCTCGAGGAGTTGCTCGCCCGCTTGCGCGCCTTGCTGAGGCGGCAGTCGGTGACTAAGAACACGGTCTTGGAGCGGGCCGGCATCCGCTTGGATCTCCTGGGCCACACGGTCCACGTCAACGGCGTCTCAGTGGATCTGACCGGCCGCGAGTACGCCCTGCTGGAGATCTTCATGCAGAACGCTGGGCGGGTCCTAACCCGCACCCTGATCTCGGAAAGGATCTGGGCGTCGCACTATGACGTCGATACCAATCTGCTGGACGTCTACATGAGCCGGCTTCGCTCGAAGCTGGAAGGTTGCGCTGGCCGCCCGGTGTTCAAGACAGTGCGCGGTATCGGCTACCAGCTGATATGAGGTCCATCGGCGTCAGATTGATCCTGCTCTATGCGCTGAGCGCCACAGCGACGCTCGCGATCCTGTTCGCCATTGGCTACCAGCTTCTCGCCGACCGCCTGACGCATGGGATGGACCAACTGAGTTACGCCGGCTTTGAACAGATCAAGGCGCGGCTGGGTGGAGACTACAAGAACCTCAATTCGCAGATCCTCGACCAGCGCATCCACGAGACCAGCGAGTTCTCGTCGGCTCTCTTCTACATCGCGGTGGAGATCCCCAAGACCGGCGTGCATTTCTATTCCAGCAATCTGCACGGCCGAGACATCCCCGACATCAAAGGCAAGCGGGCCTACAACGCGGTGATCCCGGGGGTGGGCGAAGCGCGGGTCAACGAATTTCTGATGCCGCCCTTTGACGTGACCATCGCCACGCCCACCCGCGCCATGCGCGACAGCATGCGCGCCTATGTGAAGGTCTGCGCCGCCCTGCTGGGCGCCATGCTGCTGGTGAGCATGGGCGTGGGGTTCTGGCTCAGCCGGGTGATCCTGAAACCCATTCGACTGATCCGTGAAACCGCCAATCGCATCGGCTCCGACAACCTCAGCGAACGCATCCCGACGCCTGAGGTCAATGACGAAGTGGCGGACCTCGTCAGGTTGCTCAACCGCATGTTCGAGCGGCTGGAGCAGGCCTTCGATCAGATTCGCCGCTTCTCCGACGAAGCCTCGCACGAGCTTAAGACGCCCCTCTCACTGATCCGGCTGCACGCTGAGAAGATGCTTGTCGACGGTGACCTTTCGCCTGCGCACACCGAGGCGGTGCTGGTGCAGATCGAGGAGCTGGCCCGGCTCAATCAGATAATCGATGAGTTGCTGTTCCTGTCTCGCGCCAACGCCCGCGCCATCGTCTTCAAGCTGCAGCCGCAGTCGCCGGCCCGCATGCTTGAGGCCTTCAACCAAGACGCCGCCGTCCTTTCGGAACACTATGGCAAGCGTTTCGCCTACTGCCACGAGGGCGAAGGCGCGCCGGCGTTCGAGGAGAAGTGGATACGCCAGGTGCTCCTCAATCTGCTGACCAATGCCGTAAATGCCTCACCGAAGGGCGGGCTGGTTTCCCTGCGCTCGGTCATCGCCGACGGCGTCTGGCGGGTGTCCATCGAGGACCAGGGGCCCGGCCTCACCGCCGATCAGCGCCTACGTATCTTCGAACGGTTCGTTCGCTTCAATCCGCCCGTGGACGGCGACCGGGGAAGCGGCCTGGGTCTGGCTATATGTCAGAGCATCATTCAACTCCACGCGGGCAAGATCTTCGCCGAGACCGCGCGCGAGAGTTCTGGACTGAGGGTCAGTTTCGAAGTTCCCTCCCCAGTCATGACCATGAGCGCGGGCTGACGCCTGCGTGACGGACGGCAGGCCGGCTCCAGCGAGCGCCATCACGACATAGTCGACCGGGGTCGCGTCGCTCGTAACAACGAGGTGGCGGCCGATCGTCGGCGGGTCGGAAGTGGTCAGCGCGCAAACATTCTCCGCAGGACGGTGTCCTCGAGCACGTAGTGGTGAAACAGCGCGGCGGAGGCGTGCAGACCAGCCAGGACCAGGATGGTGTTGGCCCCTAAGCCATGCAGGTCGCCGATCCGTTCCGACAGGGCGTTCCGCGCGGGGCCCCCTAGGTTGCCGGGCTTCGGCAGCTGCAGCAGGCCGAAGAAGCTGTCGCCGCGCAGCAGTTCGGTCGCTACCCCGCCGACCAGCACCGCTACCACGACCAGATAGAGCAGGACGTGCAACCCTTTGGCCAGCATGTCCCAGGAGCCGCTCCTGGCTGGCGCGAGCCGTCGCCCCGGACCAAGTCGCCACCAGAGACGCAACGCGATGACTGCGATCAGCAGTGAGCCGGTCACCAAATGGACAGAACGGGCATCGACGCGCGGCGTCCCCTTGGCGAACCAGTCGATGGTCTGGCCGCCAATCCACTGGCAGGCGATCAGGACGGCCACGGTCCAGTGCAGGGCGATCGTGGTTGAATCGTAGCGTTCGGCGGTTTCCATTCCAGAACTGTAGGCGAGCTTTCTGAAAGCCACCTGAAAAGGCAGGGTCAGCCCAAACTTAGGGCGATGAGGCGGCTGTTGGCGATGGCGACGCGGTGGGTGTAGCGGGCCAGGTAGGCCAGGACGGCGGCAGGTCCGCCGAAGGGGCGCTTGGCATAGACCACCCACTCGGCGCGGCGCAGGGGCGCCAGATGGGCCTTGAAGGCGTCGGCGAGCGGGGCCAGGGCGCCGAAGAAGCGGAGCTTGCCGGCGGCATGGAGCTGAAGCAGCCGGCTGAGGAAGAGATGCCGGAAGCGGCGTGAGAGGACGCGCACCGGCAGGAAGAAGCCGGGTCGGCAGGCGATCCAGCGCTGGCCGTCGACGGAGAGGCCGCCGCCGGGGACGATGCAGTGGACGTGGGGATGGTGGGCGAGCGCCGATCCCCAGGTGTGCAGCACGCTGACCAGGCCAATGCGGGCGCCCAGATGCTTGGGGTCGGCGGCGATGGACGTGAGGGTCTGGGCGGCGGCCTTGAAGAGCAGGTCGTACAGGGCGGCCTTGTTCTGGAGGGCGATGTCGGCGACGGCCGCGGGCAGGGTGAAGACGACGTGGAAGTAGGTCACGTCGAGGAGGTCGGCCTGGCGCTGCGCGAGCCAGGCGCGGGCGGCGGCGCCCTGGCACTTGGGGCAGTGCCGGTTGCGGCAGGAGTTGTAGGCGACTTGGATGTGGGCGCAGTCGTCACAGCGCTCGACATGGCCGCCCAACTCGGCGGTGCGGCAGGCTTCGATGGCCGACATGACCTTGAGCTGGCCAAGGCTCAGGTGTCCGGCGTGGGCGCGGCGGAAGGCCTCGCCGTGCTGGCGCAGGATATCGGCCACCTCCAGGGATGGCCGCGGCATGCGCGCCGCTTATGGCGGCGGCGGCCTGAGCAGGGCGAGCGAGCTCTTGACCTGGCCGAGGGTCTTCAAGGCCACGCGGGTGTAAATCGCGGTGGTGTCGAGCTTCTTGTGGCCCAGCAGCACCTGGATGACGCGGATGTCGGTGCGCTGTTCGAGCAGGTGGGTGGCGAAGCTGTGGCGCAGGGTGTGGAGCGAGACGCGCTTGTCCAGCGCCGCCGTCACCGCCGCCGCGTGGCAGGCGCGGTTGAGCTGACGGGTGGTGATCGGCTGGGCCGGGTCCCGGCCGGGGAACAGTCAGCCCTGCGGCCGGGCCGCCCGCCACCAGACGCGCAGCAGCGCCAGCAGATCGGGCGCGAGCATGACATAGCGGTCCTTGCAGCCCTTGCCTTGCTCGACGCGGATCAACATGCGGGCGCTGTCGATATCGCCGACCTTGAGGTGGACGATCTCCGAGGCCCGAAGGCCGCCGCCATAAGCAACGCTGAGGGCCGCCTTGTGCTTCAGGCTGGGCGCGCAGTGCCGCAGCAGCGCCACTTCCTCGGGGCCGAGATTAGCGCCAGGCTATCCGGCGGGGCTCCGGAGTGGCCAGCCGTACGCCGCCCATGCCCGCTTCTCGGACGGGAGCTAACGACGGTTCACGACCCTAAGCGGAAGTCAGAACCGTGACGGAAACTTGCCATTGAGACGCCAGCGCAAACGGCAGCTTTCCGGCCCGAAGCCAGAGAGAGAATTCGACCTTTCGCAGAGCGCGTCTAAACGCTCGACGATTGGCCCTCGCACGATCCGATCTCATGAGTTGGATTTGCGGGCGCGCCGGCCCAGCGCGTTTTGACGCAAGTTGGCTCTGACAACCCGCACGGCGGTGCATTAGGGAAAAGATCTAGCGCCTGAGTGGCGAAGACGACGAACGCCATTGCGGCGGGTTCCGACTTCGGCGCGCCAAGCGAAATCAACGCGACTTAGCCCCCGGCCTCACGCGGTCCCCATACATGTTCCGAGGCCGGAACGCGTCGTTCCGGACCATGCGCCTTATGCCGCCGCCTTTGCAGGCATAGCTCCCTGAAGCGCCGACGGGCGCCTGCATCAGGAGTTATGAGATGAAGGGCCTCCCCGCTTCCGCGGCCTTAGCGATCCCCGCGCCTTCCTACGCCAGCAGGCCGCAGGCCCAGGTTGCGAGCGGCTATCGTCCTCCGCCGCCTGGCTGGTACATCCGCAGCGAGGTTCGCGGGGCGTTCCCACAGCGAGTCGGGGACGACCCCACAATGCCGGCGGCGGAGTTTCCACCATGATCGGGACGCCGCTCGGGGTCGGCCTTTATGGCTTGTCGTGCGGCCTGGGCGGCAATGGCGCCGCGCATGTGCGGGCGCTTCGTAGCCTGCCCGCCGATCTTCGCATCGTCGGAGTCGCCGATCGCGTGCCGTCGAGGGCCTGGGACGCCCGACTAAGGTACGGGCTCCCCAAGGCCTTCGCCGATCTTGAGGCCATGCTTTCCTCCCCGGACGTCGACATCGTCGCGGTTGCAGCCGCTCTTCCCGATTGCGCCCACGTATTGCGAGCGACGATCGAAGCCGGCAAGGCGGTCATCGCCACATTTCCGGTGGCGATCGACCTGGCCGAGGCGGAGCCCTTGGCCAGGCTGGCGCAGCGCAAGGGCGTGCCCTCAGGCGTCGCGCTCAACGCTCGCCTCTCCCCCGAGATCGGAGCGTTGGGGCGGCGGATCGCCGAGGGTTACGTCGGAGAAGTGCTGTCCACCAGCATCCTCGGCGCTGGCCCGGGCTGGGGCGAAACCGTCGCCGAGGCGGAAGCCTGCAGGCTGGACCGGCGCAATGGCGCGACTCTCCTCACCGGACCCGTCGCGCAGATCCTGGACGCCGCCCAGGTCGTGCTTGGCGATCTCTGCGAGCTTAGCGCGCAGCTTGTGCAGCGCCGCCACCAGGCCCAGCTGATCGAGACGGGCGAGTCGCGGCCCATGACGAGCGCCGACCAGGTGCTGATCAACGGCCAGTTCGCCTCCGGGGCGCCCCTTTCGCTGCACCACCGCGGTGGTGCGTCCCGCGGTCCCGGCCTCTTGTGGCAAATCGCCGGGACTGAAGGTGAGGTGCAGCTCGCCTCTCCTGTCGGAGCCCCCACGAATCGGCCCTTGGTTCTCACCGGCGGCCGCGCCGGCCAGAGGGACCTGCGCCCGCTCTCCCTGCTGCAGCCGATCGGCGACGTCCGCGAGTCTGACGCCGTGCATCTCGCGTGGCTTTACGCGCGCCTGGCGAACGACCTGCGCGACGGATCGTCCACCGCGCCGAACCTCGAAGACGCGGTCCGCTTGCACCGTCTCGTCGCCGCCGTGGAAAGCGCCGCCTTCATGGGCCACCTCGTTGCTCGGGCGAGGGGAGGGCTTTGGATCGACTCCGAAACCGGCCGGCCGGCGCGCGGCGCCAGCCCCGTTTGGCGGAGCGCCTAAGGTCCCTGGGTCGGCGGAACCCCGCCAGGCTGCACCGCCTTTGAGCGGCTCGCCCGGGGACCCTCTTCAGCCGTTTGGGACGCCGGGCGCTTTTCCGCCAGCCGGGTGAGCAGGATCCGCGTCTGATCGACCACGATCGCCCGCACCAGGCGCCCGTGTTCGGGCGTGTAGGCGTCCGAACCGAGGCTCGCCAGGGTCAGGGTTCGATTCGCCTGGAAGACCTTGAACTGACCGTTGATGGCTTCCACCCGCAGGCGGGTCTCCAGGGCATCGGATGGCGCTCCGGAGAGGCGGCCGACGATGTCGCAGAAGGTGCGCTCAAGCCGGCTGGAGACCTGCGCCCGGATCACCTCAAACGCCTTGCCGGGACCAAATCCAGCCTGCTCCCTGGCGAGGAAGCGGGACCAGCTGGCGCCTTCGTCTCCGAGGAGCTGCTCGACGATGGACTCCACGATCGCGCAATAGGCCTCGATGAGGGCCACCGTCGGCGCGTCCTCCTCGACGAGCCGGACGGCCCGCGCCAGCATCGGATCAACGGCCCCGCGCACCTGCTCGGCGACGAGATCGGCGCAGGCCAAATAGAGCCCTTCCTTGCAGTCGAAGTAGTACTGCAGCGCCGGCGTGTTCACGCCGGCCTCCGCCACAATCTCGCGGGTGGACACGCCATCGAAGCCGCGCTCGCCGAACAGCCTCAGCGCGATCATGACGATGCGCCTTCGGGTCTCCTCGCCGCAGGCGTATCCGCCTGCCGATGGTCGCCGCCGGCTCGCCGACACCTTCATGGCCTCTCCTTGCGGTCGTCACGTTCAACCTGAAAATTATAGCAATTGACATTCTTGTGGTCTATTTTATTCTCGATTGATATACATTGTGCTCGACGCCGCACCATGACCGGTAGACCAGCCGCATGCAGGACCTCAACGACCTTAGGCTCTTCGCGGCCGTCGTATTCCACGGCGGCATTTCGGCGGCCTCCCGGGCCCTCGGCGCGCCGAAGTCGCGGGTCAGTCGTCGCATCGCCGCGCTCGAGGGCGACCTTGGCGTTCGACTGTTCGAACGCTCGACGCGGCGCTTCCGGGTCACCGACGTAGGCCGCGACATCTATCAGCACGCCCGCGCTGCGCTCTCCGAAGCCGACGCGATTGATGAGGCGGCCACGCGGCTGAAGGCGGAACCTCAAGGCCTGGTGCGCATCAGCTGTCCGCTGGGGGCTGAGCGCCGGTTGGGCGAGAACCTGAACGAATTCCTGGCCGACCACCCGCTGTTGCGGCTGCAATTTGTGGTCACGAACCGCCGCGTGGACCTTATCGAGGAGGGCATCGACGTCGCCGTCCACTGGGGCGACGAAGTGGACGCCGACGCCAGCTTGCAGGTGCGAACGGTCGCCCATGCCTCCCAGATCCTGGTCGCCAGCCCGGATCTGGCGAAGCAGCGTGGACTTCCCGATCGCCCGGACGCCCTAACCGGCTTCCCTACCCTCGCCGCGGCCGATCTGGTTGGACCCGCGCGATGGTCCCTGACCCACGCCGACGGCATGGCTGTGGAGGTCGTTCACCAGCCCAGGATGTCGGTGAGCGACTCGTGGCTGATCCGCGACTGCGCCATCGCCGGACTTGGCGTCGCGCTGCTGCCGGAACTGATTTGTCGCGACCCGCTGGCGTCCGGGGCCCTCGTCCAGGTGCTCCCAGACTGGCGGTCGCGCGATGGCACGGTCTACCTCCTCTTCACGTCGCGCCGCGGCCTGCTCCCCGGCGTGCGCGCGGTCATCGACTTCCTGGCCAAGGCGCTCCGGCCGACCGACGCGCCATTCTCGATCGCTGAGCCGGCGAGCCCGTTCCAGCCACGGAACGGCGTGTCCCCGGGCGCGCGGCTAGTTGCTGCGGGCTTGGCGCAATAGCTCTGTCCCACCGGGCGCAAGCCAGCGCCCGGCTCCCAGGCCTCCTGCCCCGCCCCCCGGCGGGAGGCCCCCCGGCGCCCGCGTCCCGTCCACTTCGGGCCGGGCGCCGGGCCCCCACTTCGGAGATTGGCGTGTCGACACAGCAGACCTCAACCTTGGAGGCGCGGGACTCCTCGCTTCCACAGGAGGAGCCGGTCCCGAGGACTAAGCCGAAGCCCGCGGCCCGCGAGGGCGGCGCGACCGCATGGCGGCGGCGCCTGCTATTCGCGGCGCTCCCCGTCGTCCTGATCGCCGGCGGCGTCGCCTACGCGATCGGCGGTAGAACCCTGTCCATCGAGAACGCCTATGTCGACATGGACAAGGTCGGCGCCTCGACGGACGTCGCGGGGACCGTCACACGGGTCGAGGTCTCGGAAAACCAGAAGGTCCAGGCCGGGCAAATCCTCTACCGCCTGGACGAGGCGCCCTTCCGCCTCGCGCTCGACCGGGCCGAGGGGCAGCTGGGCGTGATAACCAACGAGCTCGGCGCGACCCAGGCGAGCTACGGCGACTATCTGGCCCAGGTGCGACAGGCCGCTGTCGACGTGAACTACTACCAGACCGAGCGCCAGCGCCAGAAGGAGCTGCTCGCGCAGCACGTCGCGTCCCTGGCCGCCTTCGACACGGCCGAGCACAATCTTCAGGCGGCGCAGCAGAAGGCGGCGGCGATACGCCAGCAACTGGCCGGGGTTGCGGCGCGCCTGGACGGCGCGCCGGACGAACCCATCAAGCGCAACCCGCGGTACCTGGAAGCCAAGGCCGAGCGGGACGAGGCCCAGCGGCAACTCAACCACACGGTCGCGCGGGCCCCCTTTGCAGGCGTGGTGACGGGGATCGCCGCGACCGCGCCCGGGCGGTTCCTGCCTGCCTCCACCCCGGCGTTCTACCTGGTGGGCACGGAGCGGACCTGGGTGGAGGCCACGCCAAAGGAGACCGAGCTTACCTATGTGCGCGTGGGCCAGCCCGCCGTCGTGAAGGTCGACACCTATCCAGGCGTGAGCTGGCGCGGGGTTGTGGAGAGCATCAGCCCGGCCGCCGCCCAGGAGTTCTCATTGCTGCCGGCGCAGAACACCAGCGGCAACTGGGTCAAGGTCGTCCAGCGGATTCCGATGCGCATCCGTGTGACGCCGGACCCGAGGCTGCCGCCGCTTCGGGCGGGTATGAGCGTCGTGGCCCAGATCGACACCGGCCATGCGCGCGGCCTGCCGTTCTTCCATCCCGGCGCCCGATCCTCCGACACAAGTGGACGCTGATGAGCGACCGGCCCTCGGACGGCGCAGACCATCGCGCCGCGATCACCATTTGCGTGATCCTCGCCGCCCTGCTGCAGGCGCTGGACTCCACCATCGCCAATGTAGCCCTGCCGTTCGTCCAGGGCAGCATGGCCGCCAGCCAGGACCAGATGGGCTGGGTGCTGACATCCTATCTCGTGGCCGCCGGGATCATGACCCCCGCCACGGGCTTTCTCACCGGCCGGTTCGGCCTGAAGAACGTCATGCTCGCCTCGGTCGCGGGCTTCACCGTGTGCTCGATGCTCTGCGGCGCGGCGCAGTCTTTGCCGCAGATCGTGGCGTTCCGGCTGCTGCAGGGCGTCTTCGGCGCCCCACTCATCCCGCTCTCGCAGACCGTGCTCATGAACATCTACCCAAAGGAGCGCCAGGGCTCGGCCATGGCGTTGTGGAGCGTGGCTGTCATGGCGGGGCCGGCGGTGGGACCCGCGCTCGGCGGGTGGCTCACCTCGGCTTACAACTGGCGTTACGTGTTCTACGTCAACGTGCCGGTGGGCGCCGCCGCCTTCACGGGCCTCTGGCTGTTCCTCAAGGGGCCGCCGCTCAACATCAGGCCCAAGCTCGACTGGCTGGGTTTTGGCGCGCTCAGTCTTGCGATCGGAGCCTTTCAAGTGCTCCTGGACCGTGGAGAGCAGCTCGACTGGTTCGCCTCCAAGGAAATCCTCATCGAGGCCCTGATCGCCGGGTCCGCCTTCTACATCTTCGTGGCCCGCATATCGACGGCGCGCGCGCCCTTCTTGCGTCCGGCGCTGCTCCGTGACCGGAACTTCACTGCAGGTACGCTCTTTGGGACCATTCTGGGCCTGACCTTCTATGCGTCGCTGGCGCTGCAGCCGCCCTATCTGCAGGGCATGATGGGCTATCCGATCCTGACCACTGGGATCGTGCTCGCCCCGTTCGGCCTGAGCCAGATGGCCGCCTCGATGCTGGTGGGTCGCCTGGTCGGAAAGGTGGACACCCGTGTGCTTCTGGCCGTCGGCCTGGGCCTCATCGCCTGGTCCTTCTACCTCCGGCTCGGCTGGACGCCCGACGTGTCCGCCGGCGCGATCGTCACGGCCGGGGTGATCCAGGGCCTGGGCCTGGGAACCATCTTCGTGCCTCTCAGCATCACCGCGCTGTCCAGCCTCTCCGCCGACATCCGCGCCGAGGGCGCCGGGTTCTTCACCCTGGCCCGCAATCTTGGCTCCGGCGTTGGCATCGCGGTGGTCAACGCGCTGCTTCTGCACAACATCCAGGCCAACCACGCCGATATCGGCCGCTACGTCACCGCGACGAACCTGGGCTTCACCGACCCGTCCGTCGCGCGCCTGCTCAATCCGTTCACGGCGGCGGGGCGCGCCGCGCTCGACGCGACGGTCACCCACCAGGCGCAGGTGATCGCCTACATGGACGACTACAAGCTGCTGATGATCGCGACGCTGGCGATGTTCCCGCTGCTGCTGGTCTTCCGTCCGGCCGCCGCCGCCGCCGCCGACCACGCCATGGTGCTCGAATGAACTCTGGACCCGCGCCAGCCCGCCGCCGGACCCTTGCCCTGCTCCGGCGGATGGCCCTTCTCGCCTCGACGGCTGCGCTCGGCGCCTGCACCACGGTTGGCCCCGACTTCAAGACCCCGGCGCCGCCTCCGGCGAGCGCCGGCTACGTCTCCCCCGCCGAGCAGGCGCCGGCGAACGTGGTGATCGCCGCCGCCGGACCTGAGGACCGCTGGTGGACCCTGTTCGGCTCGCCGGCGCTCAGTCGCACGATCGAAGCGGCGGTCGCGGGGAGCCCGACGCTTGAGGCCGCGCAAGCGCGCCTGGTGGCGGCCCGGGAAGAGGTCGCGGTGGCGACCGGCGGGCTCTATCCGGAGGTCGGCCTCGGCGCCTCGGTGGCGCGGGAGAAGCAGACGGCGGCGAGCTTCGGCCTGAAGCCGAGCACGGTCCGGCTGCCGCCCAATTTCAACCTCTACCAGGTCGGGGTGACGGCCAGCTATTCGCTTGACCTGTTCGGGGGAACCCGGCGGACCATCGAGGCCCGCCAGGCGATCGCCGACACTCGCCGCTACGAGCGCGATGCGGCCGCGGCGGCGCTGGCCGGCAACGCCGCGACGCGCGCCATCGAGATCGCCACGACGCGCGCGCAACTCGCCGCCCTGGAGCAGATCCTGGCGGCGGACCGCGAGACGCTGGATCTCGTGCGCAAGCAACGCGAGGCGGGCGCCGTTTCGGACCGGGACGTGGTCGCCGCCGACGCCCAGCTCGCCGCCGACACGGCGCTCGGGCCGCCGCTGGAGCAGCAACTGAGCGCAGCGCGCCACGGCCTGGCCGCGCTTGAGGGCACATCGCCCGCCGAATGGTCGGCGCCGGACATCGACCTGGCCGACCTGCGCCTGCCTTCGCAGCTCCCCGTGAGCCTTCCCTCCGAGTTGGTGCGCCATCGTCCCGACATCCGCGCGGCCGAGACCGAGTTGCACGCCGCCAGCGCCCAGGTCGGCGTGGCGACCGCGAGACTGTATCCGCAGATCACCCTTTCCGCGGGCTACACCGCCAGTTCGCTGAACGGCTCGCCCATGTTCAGTCCCGCGGGCGCGGCCTGGAGCCTGGCCGGCGCCCTGGCGCAGCCGATCTTCGACGGCGGCTCCCGCCGCGCGGGCCGGCGGGCCGCCGTCGCCGAATTCCAGGCCTCTGCGGCCGACTACCGTCAGACGGTGCTGCTGGCCTTCTCGCAGGTGGGCGACATCCTGACCGCGCTGAACCACGACAGCGCTCTGCTGGAAGCCCAACGGCGCGCGCTCGATCTCGCCACGGAGTCGCTGCGCCTCGAGCGGCTCAACTATACCTCCGGCGAGGCGGGTGTGCTGAGCCTGCTGGACTCCCAGCGCCAGCTCCAGCGGGCGGCCCTGGGACACGCCCAGGTCCAGGGACAGCTCTATCTGGACGTCGTCCGGCTGATGGTGGCGACCGGCGGCTCCGGCTGGCCCGGTTCCCCGCCCGATGGGCCCGCCCCCGGCGCGGCAAGGACCGCGCGCTAGCGCCGCGGCGCGCGCCTGGAACACGATGGGACCAGGCGGAGTCGCCAGACCGCCGGATCGTGCTCTGCCTGACCCGTTATCCTTCCTGAACGAGGCGCACGGGTGCGGCATTCTTCAACGACTTAGCCGTCAAAGTGCCGAAGCTCCGCCCACGGTGGCGTTGGTGGGCCTAACCTCACGATGAGATGACGAGGCCCGATTTCGGCCTCGACCGAATTTGCGGGGCGAAGTCTCCATGACCCGCTTGAAGGCCGTGCTGAAGGCGCTTTCAGACTCATATCCGAGCGACAGGGCGATTGCGGAGACAGGATCGCTGGAATGCTCAAGCCTGTCGCCCGCCAGCAGCATGCGCCAGCGCGTCAGGTATTCCATGGGTGAAGCCCCGACTGTCGCCTTGAACTTCTGGGCGAAGGTCGATCGGGACATGCCGGACCGTTCCGCCAGCGCCTGCAACGTCCAGCGGCGCGCCGGATCCTGATGCATCGCGGTGATCGCCGCGCTCATCTGCACATCCGCCAGGGCGAACAGCCATCCGACGCCGCCGCTGGAGCCTTCCGCCAGATGCAGGCGCAACGCCTGGACCAGCACCATGTGGGCCAGGTGCCGAGCGACCAGCAGGCCGCCCGGCTGGGGCTCGCACAGCTCCTGCATCATTCGCTCCAGGGACCAGCGCAGGGCCGCCCGGTCGGCGTCCTTGCGGATGTGGACGATGGGCGGCAGCACGCCCAACAGGACGCTCGCGTGGTGGCCGGCGAAGTCGAACCACCCCCCGATGCCGAAACAGTCTCCGCCGCCGTTGAACGTGGCGACGGCGCCGTCGCCCGCGGCTGAAATGAACGTTTCGGCGTCGACGGGCGTCAAATCCAGGTCGCTGGCGAGCCGGAAAGGCCGTCCCCTCGGCAGCAACAGGCAGTCCCCCGCCTGCAGGCGCACCGGATCGGCGACGCCCTCCACGGACAGCCAGGCTTGGCCGGAGACCACCGCGTAGCACTTGACGCCGTCGTGCGCGGCGAACTGGATCGACCACGGCCCGGCCAGGTCGAAGCCACGCACCATGGTGTTGCGCGGCTTCAGCAGCGACAGCACATCTGACAGCGGATCCATCAATGTCCCTGGACGATTGCGAAAGCAACACGGACTTTAGCGCATAGATCGTCCGCATTCCACCGCCTATCCTGATCATCGCGGGCTGCGGATGTGGCTCTCGATCGCCATGAAGGATGGATTGGCATGCGTGTATTCGTCACCGGCGCGACCGGCTTTATCGGTTCCGCCATCGTTCAAAACCTGTTGCGGAGCGGCCATCGGGTGGTCGGTTTGGCGCGCAGCGACGAGGCCGCCGCCCTGCTGGCGACCTGGGGCGCAGAGGCCCATCGGGGCAGCCTCGCTGACACCAACAGTCTCGCCGCGGGCGCCCGCGCCGGCGATGGCGTTATTCACACCGCCTTCGTCCACGACTTTTCCGATCATGCGGCCTCCGTCGAAACGGACCGGCGCGCGGTCGAGGCGTTGGTCGGGGCGCTGGAGGGCTCGGGCAAGCCGATCGTCATCGCCTCCGGAACCCTGATGGTCGCGCACGCTCGCCCGGCCACGGAACAGGACGCGCCCGTCAGCCTCAACGTGCCGCGGGCTGCGTCGGAGGCCATGGTGCTGGCGACCGACCGCGGCGTGCGTGGCAGTGTCGTGCGCCTGGCGCCCGCGGTCCACGACCTGACGCGCGCCGGCCTCGTCAGTCTGCTGGTCGCCCAGGCGCGCGAGAAGGGGGTCTCGGCCTATGTCGGCGACGGTGAGAACCGGTGGCCGGCGGTTCATCGTCTCGACGCGGCAGACCTGTTCTGCCTGGCGCTTGAGCGAGCCGAACCCGGGACCCGCCTGCACGCGGCGGCCGAGGACGCCATCTCCATGCGGACGATCGCAGAGACGATCGGCGAAAGCCTGGACCTGCCGGTCCGGAGCATCGCCGCCGAGGACTCAATGGCGCAATTCGGCGCATTCGCGTCGTTCGTCACGCTGGACAATCCGACCTCCAGCACCCTGACGCGCGAGACCCTGGGATGGCGGCCGGAAGAAACCGGGCTGCTGGCCAACATGCGCGAGAGCCGGTGTTTCCAATGAGCGCTTCATCGTCATCCCTCAGGTTGTCCGCCACCTGTTGGAAGGCCGACAGGACGGTCTGCTGATAGTCGGCGAAGGCGGCCTGATAGGCGTCCTGGGCGCCTCGGCGGAGTACATGGACGGACCGTGGATCCTGGACCTGAGCACCAATCCCCTGCCTTCGGCCTGCGCCTGACCCAGACCCCCACCACCTGCAGCGTTTGCTTGGCCAGGGCCGCGTCCTACTGAGGCGGGGACGAACGCAATCGGTCACCCGTCCAAGGCTTGGGTCCGCCGGTCGCCCTTGAACCGGCTCAGGAGGCGATCGGCGTTCGCTTCACGAGTGATTCCCTCAGGCCTGTCCTCAATGTCGGCGATCAGGGCCTCGATCTGCAGTCGCGTCTGGTCGAGGCGCTGCTCCATCGCCCTGATATCGTCGACCTTCTTCCGCAGGGCGTCAAGCAACGCCCCATCGCGGCAGTGGGCCAGGTCGCCGGGCATGAGGCGCCGAATCTCTTCGAGGGTGAAGCCTGCGTCCTGGGCGCTGATGATGATGTTCAGCGCCACGAGCGCCTCAGGCGAATAGGCCCGATAGCCGTTGACCCGGCGGGTGACACTGATCAGCCCTTGCGCTTCGTAGAAGCGGATGCGGGACGCACTAAGGCCGGTTCGCTTCGCCAACTCCCCAATCTGCACGGCGCGCTCCTTCCGGCTTGACCCTCAACTTCACTTAAAGGTTAGGGAGATGGCGGTCCAGGAGTGAAAAGCCCCATGCTCGCATACGTTCTCAGTCGTTACGGCCGTCCCGAAGGCTCGTCGTTGATGGAGGTCCCGGCGCCGACGCTTGGGCCGCGCGACATTCTCGTCGACGTGCGCGCGGCGGGTCTGAACCCCGTGGACTTCAAATTTCGGCAAGGAATGCTACGCCCCATCTACCGGCCGAAGCTTCCGCTCGTGCTCGGCAACGAGTTCGCTGGCGTGGTCGTGGCTGTCGGCGATCAGGTCCAGCGGTTCTCTGCGGGCGACCGGGTGTTCGCCCGTGTCGAGAAGGATCGGCTGGGCGCCTTCGCAGAGCGGGCGGCCGTCGGTGAGGACTGCGCCGCCCACATGCCCTCGACCTTGGATTTCGAGGCCGCGGCGGGCGTGCCCCTTGCGGCGCTGACCGCCCTCCAGGCGTTGAGGGACGAACTGGGCCTGAAGCCGGGGTGGAAGGTCTTCATTTCGGGCGGCGTCGGCACGTTCGCGATCCAGATCGCCAAGTGGCTGGGCGCCCATGTGACCACGACCGCTTCGACGCGGGGAGAGG
>FSUP01000348.1_pt1 | contig 21206 bp, 13 predicted proteins | sample 1637431 | NCBI WGS metagenome assembly FSUP01 (sample SAMEA3914816, study PRJEB12502) | metagenome | biome: forest; material: soil | place: USA | collected 2011-09-16 | depth 0.3 m | reverse complement strand
GGTGTCGGAGTCGTCGATCCAGCGCGAGCCCAGCGCCTTCTCGATCAGGGCGGCGGCGAAACCGGTGCAGTCGATGTAGAGGCCCGCCGTAAGCACGCCGTGTTCGCGGGTGGTGACGCTGGCGATGGCGCCGGTCTCGTCGAGGCTGACCTGTTCGACGTTGCCCACCAGGTGCTGGACGCCCAGTTCCTTGCCCACCTCCTTGAGCAGGCCAGCCAGCTTGCCGGCGTCGAAGTGGTAGGCGTAGCCCAGCGGGCTGGAATACTGCGGGTCATCGATCAGCTTGGGCCCGCGCCCGGCCTCGCAGACCGCGTCCTGCAGCGTCACCGCCTCGGAAAACCGCACGTCCCCCGCCAGGCCCAGCATCCAGTAGGGCGCCAAGTCCAGGCCGCCCATCTCATGGGGCCGGGTGAAGGAGTGGTAGTAGTAGTCGTGGACGCCGGCCTTGGGCGGCCTCGCCCAATCGACGAACTTGATGCCCTGCTTGAAGGCCGCATTGGCGCCGCGCATGAACCGCGCCTCATCGACGCCGATGGTCCGCATGGTGGTCTGGATGGTCGGGATGGTGCCCTCGCCCACCCCGATGATGCCGATCTCACTGGACTCGATCAGGGTGATCGCCACCCCGTCCGGCCGGTTGGCCCCCAGCTTGCGCGCCAGATAGGCGGCCGCCATCCAGCCGGCGGTGCCGCCGCCGACGACGAGGATATCGTTGATCGGTCCGGCCATGTTCCCCCTACCCGGCCTGCGGGGCCAGGACCCGAAGGCCCTGCGCCACCCGATCGGCCTCCGGTCCCAGCAGCACGTGCCAGGAACCAGGACCCGGATGCGCCAGCCCCCGCACACCCAACGCCCGAAGCGCAGCCTCGTCCACCTTGCCGTCATCCGCCAGCGCCAGCCGCACCCGGCTGCAGGCGGACCCCAGGTCTTGAAGATTGCCCGCTCCGCCGATGGCCGCAAGTAGCGCCGTCGCCGCGGCCGTGTCGGCGGGCCCCGGCGGTGAGTCCATTGCCGTGGCGGCGGTGACGGCGGGCGCGGTCGCCAGGGATCCGAGCGCCTCGCGGATCTCCCGCGCCAGATTGTCCGCCGTCGGGCCGATCACCACCTGAAGGTCCCGCGCCGAGGGCCGGATCAGGCCGCGCGCGCCCAGGGCCTTCAACCCCGCCTCGTCGACCGCCCCCTGGTCGGCCACCACCAGGCGCAGACGGGTCGTGCAGGCGTCCACCGAGACCAGGTTGGCGCCGCCGCCCAGGGCGTCGATGAACCCGCGCACCCGGCCGCCGGGCGCCGCTGTGGCGCTGGCCCCCACGGCCGCCACGGCGTCGGTCTCGCGCCCAGGGGTCTTCAGGTCGAAGCGCTGGATGAAGAAGCGGAACAGCCCGTAGTAGATGCCGAAATAGGCCAGGCCCACGGGGATCAGCAGCAGGGGCCGGGTGGCCTTGTTGAAGTTCAGCGCATAGTCGAACAGGCCGGCGGAGAAGCCGAAGCCCAGCTTCACCTTCAGCGCGTCCATCAGCACCATCGAGACGCCGGTCAGCACGGCGTGCAGGGCGAACAGAGCCGGCGCCAGGAACATGAAGCTGAACTCAATGGGCTCGGTGACGCCGGTCAGCATGGCCGTCAGAGCCAGCGACAGCAGCATGCCGCCCACCGCCTTGCGCCGCTCGGGCCGGGCGGTGTGGTACATGGCCAGGCACGCCGCCGGCAGGCCGAACATCATCACCGGGAAGAAGCCGCTCATGAACGCCCCGGCGCTGGGGTCGCCGGCGAAGAAGCGGTTCAGGTCGCCGGTGGCGCCGTGGAAGTTGCCGAGGATGAACCAGGCGATGTTGTTGAGGATGTGGTGCAGGCCGGTGACGATCAGCAACCGGTTCAGCACACCGTAGATGAACAGCCCCACTGGCCCGGCGGCGACGATGGCGCGGCTCAAGCCGTCGACGCCCTTGTCGAGGCTGGCCCAGCTCAGTCCGACAACAAAGGCCAGGCCCAGGCCGGCCAGGCCGCTGATGATCGGCACGAACCGGCGGCCGCCGAAGAAGGCCAGGTATTCCGGCAGCTTGATGGCCCCGAAACGGTTGTAGAACCCTCCCGCGATCAGGCCGGAGATGATCCCCAGCGGCACGCCCAGCCTGTTCACCGTGCCCGACTTGAAGTCGGCGCTGGCCAGGTCGGCGGCCTTCTTGGCCAGGCCGGCGATCACCTCCGGCGGCGTGGCGATGAGCGCCGCGGCCCCCTTGGTGGCGACCAGGAAACAGACCACGCCGGCCAGCCCCGCCGCGCCGTTGCCGTCCTTGGCGAACCCCACCGCCACCCCGATGGCGAACAGCAGACCGAGGTTGGCGAAGATGGCGGCGCCGGCCGACGCCACGAAGTCGATGTTGAGCAGGTCCGGCTGGCCCAGGCGCAACAGCAGCCCCGCCACCGGCAGCACGGCGATCGGCAGCATCAGCGCCCGGCCCAGGGGCTGCAGCGCTCCCAGGCTGAGGCGCGGAAGCTTGAACGGGACGGCGGCGGCGGTCATGGGCGGGCTCCCGTATGCAGGGGCTGGTTGGCGGCGAGGCGCAGGGCGCGCACCTCGGCGGCGGAACTCTGGGCCAGGGCGCGGGTCGCCAGTTCGCGGCAGGCCGGCAGGGTCAGGGTCCGCACCAGCGCCTTGATCTCCGGAACCGCCGAGGCGGCGCCGGAAAGCTCGGTGACGCCCAGGCCAAGCAGGATGGGCACGGCGGCGAGGTCCGACGCTAGGGCGCCGCAGACCGCGACCATGCGCTCGCGCTCCGCCCCGCCCTCGGCGGCCATCCCGATCAGGCGCAGGACGGCGGGGTGCAGGGCGTCGATCTGGCCGGCCAGCTCGGGGTTGGTGCGGTCCATGGCCAGGGCGTATTGCGACAGGTCGTTGGTGCCGAGGGACAGGAAGTCGGCCTCCCCCGCCAGCAGGTCGGCGGTGACCGCCGCGGCGGGCGTCTCGACCATGACGCCCACGGACGGCCGCGTCGCCTGGCCCAGTTCCGCGGCGATCTCGTCGGCCATGACCCGCACGGCCGTCAGCTCGGCCAGGCTGGAGACCATCGGCAGCATGATCCGGCACTGGCCGTACGGCCTCACGCGGAGGATGGCGCGGATCTGGGTCTTCAGCAGCTCCGGCCGCCATAGCCCCACGCGCACGCCGCGCAGCCCCAGCGCCGGGTTCTCTTCCGGCGGCAGGGTCAGATAGGCCAGGGGCTTGTCGCCGCCGGCGTCCAGGGTGCGGACGATCACCGGGCGGCCGTCGAAGGCGTCGGCGATGGCCTGGTACTGCGCCGCCTGTTCGTCCTCGGTGGGCGCGGTCTGGCGGTCCAGGAACAGGAATTCGGTGCGCAGCAGGCCGCAACCTTCCGCGCCCATGGCCGCCGCCGATCCGGCCTCCGCGACACTGGCGACGTTGGCGAAGACCTCGATGCGGACGCCGTCGGCGGTGCGGCAGTCCTCGTGCGCGGCGGCCTGGGCGGAGCGCCTGCGGGCGCGGACCGCGGCCAGGCGCAACTGGGCGGCTTCGATCTCGGCCGGCTTGGGCGCCACCTGCAGCAGGCCCGCGTCGCCGTCGAGGATCAGCAGGGCGCCGTCCTCGATGCCCAGCACCCGGGGACCGGCCGCCACCACGGCGGGGATGTTCATGGTCGCCGCCAGGATGGCCACGTGCGAGGTCGGCCCGCCCCGCGCCAGGCACAGGCCGGCGATGCGCGAGGCGTCCAGGGCGATCAGTTGCGAGGGCAGCAGGTCCTGAGCCAGCAGGATGGCGTTGTCCGGCAACGGACGCGCCGCCGTCACCTCGCCGCTCAGCTCCAGCAGCACCTGGCGCTCCAGGTCCTTCAGGTCGTCGGCCCGTTCGGCCAGGCGCGGATCGCCAAGACCCTCCAGCACCTCCACATGCGCGCGCACCGCGCCGCGCCAGGCCAGGCCCGCGCTCAGGCCCTGGCAGATGGCCTCACGGGAAGCCTCGACGAGGGCAGGGTCGTCGAGGAACGCCAGGTGGGCGTCCAGAATGCCGCGCTGGTCGGTCGACCCGGCCTGGGCCTGCTCGGCCAGCCGCGCCTTGACGGCCACAAGGGCGACGTCCAGCGCCTGGGTCTCCTCTCCGACCCCGGCGGCGATCTCCGCCACGACGATCTCGGGCTCCACCAGGCGCACGGCGGCGCCGATGGCCAGCCCCGGCGCGGCGCGCACCCCCCTGAGCGTGGTCAGGGGCACGACCTCGGCGGTCGGCGCCGGCGGGGAGGGTGGCGGCGGTTCGGCCGCGGGCATGGCGTTGATCTCGCCCTCGATCACCGCCGCCAGGGCTTCCACGGCCGCCAGGGCGCCTTCGCCCAGGGCGCGCAAGGTCACCGTATCGCCGCCGCGGACGCCCAGCGCCATCACGGCCACCGGGCTTTTGGCATTGGCGCGGCGGTCGCCGAATTCCACCTCGATGCGCACCGTGGTCTGTTTGGCGGCGTTGGCCAGCAGGGCGGCGGGGCGGGCATGCAGGCCGTTGCCGTGGGTGACCGCAACCTGGCGCAGCGCCTCGCCTTCCCCGGCCGTGTCGGCGGCCCCGATGGCCGCCATCGGGGTCATCTCCATCAGTACGTCGCCCACCCGCACGGACTGACCCTGGGTGCGGCCGGTGATGAAGAAGGCGTCGCCGTTGGTGAGGATGATCGGCGTGATCAGGCTCTTCGCCCGCCGCGCGATGATGTCCATGTCGAAGCTGATCAGCCGCTCGCCGGCCGCCACCGTCTGACCGTTGGCGACGTGGACCTCGAAGCCCTCGCCGCTGAGGCCGACCGTTTCCAGGCCGATGTGGATCAGGATCTCGGCCCCGCCCTGCGTGCGCAGGCTGATGGCGTGGCCGGTGTGGTGCACGCTCAGCACCACCGCGTCGCAGGGCGAGCAGAGCACATTGCCCGTGGGATCGATGGCCAGGCCGTCGCCGAGCATCCGCTGGGCGAACACCGGATCGGGCGTCTCCTCCAGCGGCGCGGCCCAGCCGTCCAGCGGCGAGAACAGGGTCAGGGTCTGGGTCATGGCGCTCTGGGTGACGGGATGGCGGCCTGGCGGCGGAGGGGCGAGGCGGCGAACGGTTCGAACTGCGCCCAGTCGATCGCCCAGATCGGGTCCACACCCCGGGCGGTGAACTGCAGGCAGAGGTCGTGGCGGCCCGGCCGGGGCGGGATGTTGACGCGCAGCGGGGTCACGGCGGCGCTCAGCGCCGCCCGCGCCAGGGGCAGGCTGGCCACCAGGTCGCCGGCGCAGCTGTCGGCGCGCACCTCCAGCTCGCCCTCGGCGGTGCGCGGCGGCCGCAGGGCGATCTTGGCGAGATCGGCCCCGAGCTGAAAGTTGAAGGGCAGATTGCCCACCGCCACCGTCAGGACGCCCCCATCCGCCAGATCCCGACCCTGATACATCCAGCAGGGGTTCATGATGTCCACCAGGAACACGGCGCGCGAACCCGCCACGGGGGCGTCGTCCTCGAGGTTGAGGGACAGCTTGTCGGTGCAGAGCTTCAGGGTCTGGCTGACGCGGCGGGCCAGGGCCTTGGGCTCCAGGCTCTCGTCCAGGATGGTGGAAACGCGCGCGCCCTCGTGGAACGCCGCCGCGCGGAGCCGCAGGGGGCCGGTCATGACTAGGGGCTGGGCATAGGCGGTCGACGCCGCCGACGGGGCTGAGCCGTCGGTGGTGTAGCGGATGTCGCCGACGCCGGACTGGCTGGAGAGCGCGATCTGGGTCTGGCCGGTGACCGGATCGACGCGGGGCTCGGCCTTCAGGGTCAGGGCGCTCTCGTCGGAATGCAGGCCCAGGGCCTTGTAGCGGCGGATCTCGGCCGGCAGGCGCCCGACGAAGCCCGGCCAGTCCTTGGCCGAAGCCGGCGACCAGCCGATCTCGGCCACCGCGGCGGCGCGGGGGAAGGTCATCGCCTCCAGCCGCCGCTCGGTGCGGATGTGCTCGGTCCAGAGGTTGGCCTGCAGGCCCAGGATGTGGCGGCGTTCCTCGTCGGTGAGCTTCCCGGGGGCCGGATCGAAGGCGTAGACGTCCTTCAGCGTCACCACGCTCCCCCGTCCCGGCGGCTCGTCCGCTAGGTCGCCCTGGCGATGGTCGAAGTAGAGCACCGGCGAGGGGGCCAGCACCGCGTCGTGCCCGGCCCGCGCCGCCGCCAGGGCGCCATAGACTCCGTGCCAGGACATCACCGTGGCGTCGGCGGGCAGGCCGTCGCCCAGGATCTCGTCCCAGCCCACCAGCCGGCGGCCATGGGCGTTGAGGAAGGTCTCGATCCGCTGCAGGAACACCCCCTGCAAGGCCGCCTCGTTGGCCACGCCCAGCGCCTTCATCCGGGCCTGGACCTGGGGCGAGGCTTTCCACTGGTCGCTGACCGCCTCGTCGCCGCCGACATTGATGTAGCGGCTGGGGAACAGGGCCATCACCTGGGTCAGCACATCCTGCAGGAAGGCGAAGGTCGGTTCGTCGTAGTTGTAGATGTAGGGGAAGACGCCCCAGTCGCCCTGGGCGCCGCTGGGCGCCGGCCCGGCAGAGCCCAGCTGTGGATAGGCCAGGATCGCCGACAGGGCGTGGCCGGGCATCTCGATCTCCGGCACGATGGTCACGCCTCGCGCCTGGCCGTAGGCCACCAGGCGGCGCACATCGGCGGCGGTGTAGAAGCCGCCGTAGGGCGTGGGCTTGCCGGTCTTGGGATCGACCTGGGCGTCGGCGGCCGTGGGCGTGCGCCAGGCGCCGACCTGTGTCAGGCGGGGATACTTCGGGATCTCCAGGCGCCAGGCCTGGTCGTCGGTGAGGTGCCACTGCAGGACGTTGAGCTTATGCAGCGCCATCCAGTCGATCATCTGTTCGATGAAGGCCACGGACTGGTAGTGGCGCGCCGAGTCCAGCAACAGGCCGCGCCAGGCGAAGCGCGGCTGGTCGGCGATGCGCGCGCCTTGCAGGGTGACGCTGGCCGCGCCCGCGCCCGACGGCGTCAGCATCTGCCACAGCGTGGCGGCGCCGTAGAACAGCCCGGCGGTGGTCCGGGCTGACACCACCACGCCGCCCTCGCCCACCGTGAGGCTGTAGGCTTCCGGCCCGACCTGGGTGTCACTGTTCCGTTCGAAACGGATGCCGGGGCGCACGACCGGCGCGGCCTGGACCACCAGGGCCGGGCCGCCGGAGCGTGCGACCAGGCCGGCCAGTTCCGCCGCCACGGCCCGCGCTTCGGCGTCGCCCGGGGGAACGGAGATCGGCGTGCCTGCGCCGACGGTGAAGGCGCCGCTGGCCGGCTGGATGGAGGCCGGAGCGGGGATGATCGAAAGGGTTTCAGCCCTCGCGCCGCCGGCCAGGCTCCAGGCGATCAGGACGGCGACAAGGGCGGCCAGCAGGACGCCGGGCAACCATGCTGGTCGGCTCGCGCTTTCGCTGCTGTTCGACCGCCAGAACGCCATCCACGCCCCCGCTTCACTTTACCGGACAAAACAATAGCGGAGCGGGCGACCGCTCCGCCGAGTTTTTTGGGGAGGATAGTTCACGCGCCAGAGAGGGGTCCGCGCGGCCAGTCGAAACGCCCAGCCGCGCGGATCCGTCATCAGAACTTTGCCCGTGCGCCGAGGAAGAACATGCGGCCGTTCTTGTAGATCCGGGCCGGCTCGTTCTTGTTGTTGTCGTAGTACTCGGTGAGCTTGGTATCCAGGATGTTCTGGACATCGAAGGTCAGGGCCACGTTGTGGGTGAGGTTGTAGGAGAGCGAGCCATCCAGATCGCCGATGTTGCCCGAGTAGAGCGGACGATTGGCGCGCTCGGAGTCGTAGTCGATGAAGTAGGCTGAGCGGAAGTTGTAGGACAGCCGGGCGCTGACCCGCTCGTTCTCAAAGTAACCCGTGATGTTGGCCGAGTGCTTGGAAACCGAGGGGATCGGCACGCCCGACTGCGACGTGGCGTGGGTGTAGGTGTAGTTGGTCTGGAGCCCAAAACCGCCCCAGATCGGCTGCTGGTAGTTGAGCTCGATGCCGTCCACGACGCCGCCGTTGGCGTTCACCGGCCGGCCGACGAGATAGTTGCAGGTGAAGAGGCTCGGGCCGGCCAGCACGCAGTTGTTGGCCGGGTTGGCGATCCGCGGGTCGGGGGCGCCGCCCGGCAGGGTCGCGCTCGCCGCCAGGGTGTGGCGCTCCACCACCGCCGCGGAGACGATGTAGGTCGAGATGTCCTTGTAGAAGAAGTCGACCGACAGCAGGGACTGCTTGGCGAAGTACCACTCCACCGAAGCGTCATATTGCGTCGCACGGTAGGGATTCAGGTTCGGGTTGCCGCCATTGCCGGTGAGCAGGGAGTCGGTGAGCGAGGTGAACCCGACCATCTGGGCGTAGTCCGGACGCGCCACCACCCGACCGGCCGCCGCGCGCAGGACGATGTCGTGGGTCAGGTCCCAGGCGAAGTTGGCGCTGGGGAGGATGTCCGTATACGTCTTGCTGGCCGCCGTCGGCAGGTAGTAGCCGAAGGGATTCTGGATCGCGCCCGCCGTGGTGGACGAGACTCCCACGGTGTTGGCGATGGAGTGGTCCTTGGTCTGGACGACGCGCACGCCAATGTTGCCGCGCCAGTTGTCACCGGCGAACTTGCCCATCAGGTAGCCGGCGTAGGTCTTCTCATTGAAGGTGAAGCTCTCGTTCGGCCCGTAGTGATTGCAGTTGAGAAGGCCGATACAGCCGCCCGTCTGGTTGACGGCGTTGGGGTCATAAATGCCGGGGGCCGGCAGGCCGTTGTAGAAGGACTCGATCTTGGCCCGGTCGGCGGTGATGTAGGAGGTCAGCGAGCCTGGGACCGCGATGCCGTCCAGGAAGTCGCTGGGCGTCAGCGGTCCGGCCACGTCGGCCAGGGTGCAGGGGTGGCCATTGCAGGCGGTGGCGCCGGGTCCCGTCCACGGCAGCAGAGCTCGGCGCTGGCCGTAGGTGACGTTCACGTCGCGGTCGTGGCTGGTGTAGCGGACGCCGAACGACACCGACTTGAATGGGCCGTTCTCGATGAACCGCTCGCCGTCGAACTTGGTGTAGAACTCGCTGTCGTCGTTGAGGATGGTGTTGTTCGAGGCCCAGCCGAGCGACAAGGGCTGGCTGTCCACCGCCGGGTTGATGTTGGTGAAGTGGACCTTGGGAACCCCGCCCGTCAGATCGTAGCTCACCCCGGTCGAAGCCGTGGTTTCCCAGAACGGCTGGTGATCGGTGTTGCCGACAGCGTCGGTGTAGCCGACCTGGCCGCCGAACTTCCACTGGCTGTTGGGCGTCCAGGTTCCGTCCAGATTGATGGACCGGACCTGGGTGTGGGCCCGCCGATCGATGGCGTCGAACACCACGCCCGAGCCGCCGGGCTGGTTGAACGTACCGGCGGTGATGACATTGCCGGCGATCTGATTGGCCGTGAAGGTCTCGCCCGGCGTCGTCGCCATGGCGTTGTTCTTGCTGGTCCCCCAGAAGAGGTAGTTCTGATTGAAATTGTCGGCGTTCATATGGGAGTAGAGGCCAGTCAGATTCAGTTCGATCTGATCGTTGGGGCGCCACTGCACGCCGAAGTTCGCGCCCACGCGCTCCCGGGTCTGCTGGAAGATTGTCGAGCCGACGAGGGACGGAATGATCAGGCTCTGGCCGGGCGTGGCCCCGACCACGCTGCCCGCGCTGACGCCCTGTGTGACCGTCGCCGGGATGTTGAGGGTCTCGTAGCCGAGCACCTCCATGCCGTCGCGCTTGATGTCGCGCTTGTCGTAGGTGGCGCCGACCAGGATCCCGAAGGTCTTGTCGGAATTGTGCCAGCTCAGCAGGCCCGAACCGGTGGGGCTCCACTTGCCCGACTTCTCGTCCAGCACGCCCTGGAACGAGCCGCTGGCGGTGATGGCGTCGAGATCGAGCGGGTTGCGCGTGTGAACATTGACCGTGCCGCCGACGCCGCCGTCGTCGATGTCCGCCTCGGGGCTCTTGTAAACCTCGAGCCGGCCGACGACCTGCGAGGGCAGCATGAGGTAGTTGAAGCTTCGGCTGGCTTTCAGCTGGTCAAGGATGAACCAGTCGGCGGTGGCCACCGCGTGGCCGTTCAATTCTGTCAGGTTGAGAGTCGGCGCCGTGCCGCGGATGGAAATCCGCTCGCCTTCGCCGAACTCGCGGGAGATGGTCACGCCCGGCACCCGTTGCAGGGATTCGGCGACGTTCTTGTCCGGAAACTTGCCGACGTCCTCGGCGGTGATCACATCAAGGATCACGTCGGCGCTGCGCTTCGACTCGATGGATTGTTCCAGGGACTGCCGGATGCCGACAACCACCACCTCGCCGACATCGCTTCCGGCCTTGGGCGCGGCGTCCGCGGCCAGGGCCGGAACCGACATGCCCAATAGCGCCGCGGCGCTCACCGTCCCAATCAGAACTCGCCTGCGTAGCGCCATAGTGTTTTCCCCTGTCCCCCAGGACCCTCGGCAGCTTCCCCCGCCGGCAGGTCCAATTGAATACCAATCAAGTCCAAGCTCGGGTCTGTCTGCGTTGAATCCTCAAGCTTGATCCCTAGGCTGCCATCAAATCTTCACGAATGGCAAGCCCAAAATAACACCAATGAAAGACCACGAAACATATTGGTACGCAAATGGTTCTAGGCTATGTCGCAGAGGGATGGGGCGCCGGAAGGGGTCCTCTCCGCGTTTGAGGAGACACTGTTGCCGTCGTTCCAGGACATCGTAGGCCGTCTGGACGAACAGGGCCGCGCGCCGCTTTACCAGCAGCTGCAGCGGGCCCTGCGCGAGGCCATCAACGACAAGCGCCTGCCCCCCGAGGAGGCGCTGCCGGCGGAGCGCGACCTGGCCGAGGAATTCCAGGTTTCGCGAATCACCGTGCGCAAGGCGCTGGACGGGCTGGTCACCGAAGGCCTGCTCATGCGCCGCCAGGGCGCCGGCACCTTCGTGGCCTCTCGGGTTGAGAAGAGCTTCTCGAAACTGTCGTCGTTCTCGGAGGATATGCTCTCGCGAGGTCGCACCCCGCACAGCGCCTGGCTGAACAAGTCGGAGGGCAGAGTGTCACCCGAGGAGTCCATGACCCTGGGCCTGAGCCCCGGCGCTGTCGTCTATCGTTTCAACCGCATCCGCTACGCCGACGGCGCGCCGATGGCCCTGGAGTATTCGACCATTCCCGGCTTCTGCCTGCCGTCCGTCGATGCGGTGGAGGATTCGCTGTACGCCGCCCTCGAACGGGCCGGCAACCGCCCCGCTCGGGCCCTGCAGCGTCTGCGCGCCGTCCTGTTCAACAGCGAGCAGGCGGAACTGATGCGGGTGGCCGACAAGGCCGCCGGCCTGCTGATCGAGCGCCGCGGCTTCCTCAAGGATGGCCGCCCCGTGGAGTTCACCCAGTCCTTCTACCGCGGCGACGCCTACGACTTCGTCGCCGAACTCAATTCCCTGAACGACTGATGGTGTTGGAGGCCCCAAGTATCCGCATGGAAGAGCCGACCGGCACGCCAGGCGCGACCCCACCGCAGACGCCCCCACCCGAGACGCCCGTGACCCGAATGTTCCAGGAAGCGGCGCAGGCGCCGGGCGCGGTGCGCCGGCAGCTCGCCGCCAACGCCGCGGTCATGGCGCATCTGGGCCGGACCCTCCGCGCCCGCAAGCCCGGTCTTGTGGTGACGCTGGGCCGCGGCAGCTCGGACCACGCCGCCACCTATGCGCAATACCTGATCGAGACCCGGCTGGGCGTCGCCACGACCTCGGCCGCGCCCTCCGTCAGCTCCCTCTACGCCGCCACGCCAGGCCTGGACGGCGCCCTGTGCCTGGCCATCTCGCAGTCCGGCAAGAGCCCCGACCTGCTCGCCGCGGCCCAGTCGGCCAAGGACGGCGGCGCCTATCTGGTCGCCCTGGTGAACGCCGAGGACTCGCCCCTGGCGGACCTCGCCGACGCGGTGATCCCGCTGGGAGCCGGCCCGGAGCTCAGCGTCGCCGCCACCAAGTCCTACATCACCGCCCTCACCGCCATCGCCCAACTGGTCGCCGCCTGGGGCGAGGACCCGGCCCTGGCGGCCGCCCTGGCGGCGCTGCCCGAGCATCTCGACGCCGCCTGGGATCTGGACTGGAGCGCCGGCGTCGCGCGCCTCAAGACCGCCCGCAGCCTCTACGTCATCGGCCGGGGCGTCGGCTTCGCCGTGGCCCAGGAAGCCGCGCTGAAATTCAAGGAAACCTGTGGCCTGCACGCCGAGGCCTTCAGCGCCGCGGAGGTCCGGCACGGTCCCATGGCCCTGGTGGGTCCGGACTTCCCCGCCCTGGTCTTCTCCCAGGACGACGAGAGCCGGACCAGTGTCGAACACCTAGTCGGCGAACTGCTGGCCAAGAACTCCGACGTCCTGTTCGCCGGCGCCCCCCTGGCTGGCTCCGGACTCGGCGCGGCGATCACGCTCCCGGTGCTGACCGGCGACGCCACCGCCGGGGACCCGGCCCTGCAGCCGATCCTGCTGGTCCAGAGCTTCTACCGCATGGTCAACGCCCTGGCCCTGGCGCGCGGCTATGATCCCGACAGCCCCCCTCACCTCAACAAGGTGACGGAAACCCTTTGATGGCGACCGCCTTTGTCAACGGCCGCATCCTGGAAGGCCAGGCGCCGGCGGAAGGCCGCGCGGTGCTGGTCGAAGCCGGCCGCATCACCGCGGTGGTTCCGGCCGGCGATCCGCTCCTGCGCGGCGCCGCGACCATCGATCTGCAAGGGCGCCTGCTGCTGCCCGGCTTCAACGACATCCAGGTCAACGGCGCCGCCGGCATCCTGTTCAACGACGCCCCGACCGTGGAGTCGATCCGCGCCATCGGCGCGACTCATCGGCGCTTTGGGACCACCGGCTTCATGCCGACCCTGATCAGCGACGACCTGGCGACGGTGGCCCAGGCCATCGAGGCCACCCGCCAGGCCATGGCCCAGGGCGTGCCGGGCCTGCTGGGCGTGCACGTCGAGGGCCCGTTCCTCAACGAGGCGCGCAAGGGCATCCACGACGCCTCCAAGTTCCGCCTGATCGACGAGGACGCCATCGCCCTGCTGACGTCCCTGGGCGCCGGCCGCACCCTGGTGACCCTGGCGCCGGAGAAGACCCGGCCGGCGACCATCCGCCGCCTGGCGGACGCCGGCGTCATCGTCTCGGCGGGCCACACCAACGGCTCCTACCAGGCGATCCGCGCCGCCCTGGACAATGGCCTGACCGGTTTCACCCACCTGTTCAACGCCATGTCGCCCCTGACCAGCCGCCGCCCCGGCGCCGTCGGCGCGGCCCTGGAGGACCAGTCCAGCTGGTGCGGCGTCATAGTCGATGGTCGCCACGTGGACCCGGTGGTCCTGCGCATCGCCCTGCGCTGCAAGCCTCTGGACCGGTTCATGCTGATCACCGACGCCATGCCCAGCGTCGGCATGACCGACAAGACCTTCACCCTGCAGGGCCGCACCATCCGGGTCGAGGACGGGGTCTGCGTCGACGCCGACGGCACCCTGGCCGGCTCGGACCTCGACATGGCCAGCGCGGTCCGCAACGCCATGAGCATGCTGGGTCTGGACCTGGCTCAAGCGGTGCAGATGGCCAGCCACACGCCTGCGGCCTTCCTCGGCCTCGGCCACGATCTCGGCCGCATCGCCCCCGGCTACCGCGCCAACCTGGTCGCCGCCGACGACGACCTCAACGTCGTCGCCACCTGGATCGACGGCGAGCCTTCGGCAGCTTAGAGCAAAATCGGCGGTGCGGCGGCTTTGCGCCCCCTCCGTCAGACCGCTGTCGCGGTCTGCCACCTCCCCCGCGTCGCCTTCGGCTCGCATGGGAGGAGAAAAGCCGCGCTACCCCTTCTCCTCACCCGTGAAACGGGGGAGGGGGACCGTCCGGCGAAGCCGGATGGTGGAGGGGGCGCAAGGCCAACACACCCAACCCAAGTCGAACTAACTCGACCGGCCCCCCAACGCTTCCAGCAAGGGCCGCAGCGCCTCGCCATGAACCCGCCAGCGGCCCACCGAGCGGCCATGGACCGGTTCGCGCACCTGCGCCGCGCTCGCCGTGCGCACCGGCCGGTCCAGGGCCGCGAAGTCCAGGCAGGCCGGGTCCCAGTCCAGGCCGAGATGGGCGATCAGCCGCCGCGCCTGGCCCTCGGGATCGGCGACCAGGTCCTCATAGGCGACCTCGATCATCACCCCCTCCGGCAAGACCGCGCGCCAGTGGGCCATCAGCGCGTCGTAGGCCCGCCAGTAGCGGCCCAGTTCGGCCAGATCGTAGGTGTGCGGCTGGTAGCCGGCGAACAGGGTGGAGAAGCACGAGAGGCAGGTGTCGATCGGGTCCCGCACGGTGTGGATGATCCTCGCCCCGGGCAGGGCGCGGAGGATCGCGCCGAGATGGCGGAAGTTGCCGGGCATCTTGTCCAGGATACGCGCCGCGGTGGGCGCCGACGTCCGCACCTCGCCCAAGTACCGCGCGCCAAGGTCGGTCCAGGCCGCTGGCGGCAGGCCCGGCGCCGACTCGGGCCAGGGCGGATGGGTCCGCGCAACCTCCTCCATCAGCGCCGGCCAGTCCGTGCGCTCGCCGGCGCCGTACACGGACGGATGGCCGGCCAGGATCTGCTCCACCAGGGTGCTGCCCGAGCGCGGCATGCCGACGATGAACACCGGCGCGGGATCGGCCGCCCCGCCCGGCCCTCGCACGACGCCGGCATCGAAGGCGGCCGCGGTTCGCCGCATCCCGGCCAGGACCTCGGACTCGTCATATTGAAGTGTCCGCCGCTTGGCGGCCGCCCCGCGCCTGAACGCCTCCAGGCTGTCGGCGTGGCGGCCCGCGTCGGCCAGCGCCTTGCCCAGGGCGAAGTCCAGTTCGATCCGCGCCGCCGGCGCAAGGTCCGTGACGGCTAGGGCCTGCAGCGCCGCCAGGTCCGGATCGTCCGGCGAGAAGCGTTTGGCCTGGGCCAGGCTGCGATGAAACTCGGCCCTCGACGGTTCCAGCCGCAGGGCCGTCCGCAGCGCCGCCTCGGCCTCGGCGCGCCGGCCCACGGCCAGCAGGGCGTTGCCGAGATTGTGGTGAGCGGCGGCGTAGTCGGGGCGCAGGGCGATCGCCCGGCCATAGGCGGCAAGGGCGGCCTCCGACCGGTCCAGGCTCTGCAACACCCCGCCGAGGTTGTTGAAGGCTTCGGCGTGATCCGGGCGCAGGGTGGTGGCGCGCTCGAACGCCTCGGCGGCCGCCGCCGTGCGGCCCAGGTTGACCAGGGCCACGCCCAGGTCGTTGGCCGCCGCCGCATCGTCCGGCCGCTGGTCCAGCACCGCGCCCATCAGCCCAACCACATCCCGCCAGCGCCCCTGCGCCGCCGCCGCCACGCCCAGCTGGTAGAGCGCGGCCACATGTCCCGGCGCCGCGCGCAGGACGGTGCGATAGCGGTCCGCCGCCTCCGCGATCCGCCCCTCCCCATGCAGGCGCAGGCCCTCGGCGAAGGCGGCCTCCGTGCGGTCTGGAAACGGATCGGTCATGGGCGACCGTTGCACCGGGGTTGAGCCCCGCCGTCAAGCTTGACCGGCCCAAGACAGCTTAGGCGTCGAGATCCGGGCGGACTGTCAGGGTCTCGATGCTAGCCCCGCGGATCAGGATCAGCTCGGCGTCCTGGTCGGCGATTTCGGCGGTCAGCAGCCGGTGCAGGTCGTCGACGGTGAACACCTTGGCTTGCGCGAAGCCCAGGATGACGTCTCCCGCCTTCACCCCCGCCCGCTCGGCCGGTCCGCCGGCGGTGATCTCGGAAACCAGGACGGCCGTCGCGCCTTCCCGTTGCAGCCGCCGCGCCAGGCGCGCGTCCAAGGGCGTGGTCTGGCCGCCGAGGCCCAGGCGCGCGCGGCGCACCTTGCCGTCCCGCATCAGCCGCGCGGTGACGTCCACGGCGGTGTCGACGCCGATGGCGAAGCACAGGCCCTGAGCCTGGCCGATCATGGCGGTGTTGATCCCCACCACCCGGCCGTTGCCGTCCACCAGGGCGCCGCCGGAGTTGCCAGGGTTCAGCGGCGCGTCGGTCTGGATGACGCTCTCGATCAGCCGGCCGCTGGGCGAGCGCAGGGTGCGGCCGAGCGCGCTGACGATGCCGGCGGTGACCGTGGCCTGGAAGCCTAGGGGGTTGCCGATCGCCACCACCAGCTGGCCCACGCGAAGGCGGGACGAACGCCCGAACTCCGCATGCGGCAGGCCCGTCGCCTCCAGCCGCAGCACCGCAAGGTCGGTGGCCGGATCGTCGCCGATCAGGCGCGCCTCGAAACGCCGGCCATCGGTGAGGCTGGCGGACAGCCGGCTGGCCCCGCTGACCACGTGGCTGTTGGTGAGCAGGTAGCCGTCCGGGGCGAACAGGACCCCCGAGCCGGTTCCCTGTCGCCCCTTGGCGCTGGTCGCGGCGATGTGGACCACCGCCGGGCCGACGGTCTCGAAGGCGTGGGAAACCCGGGCGGAATAGGGATCTAGCGCTTCATCGGCGCGCTCGGCCGTGTCGAATGCCATGCCGCTCAGATGGGCGTGCTGCGAGCCGCTCGCAAGACGGCGCTACCAGGCGCCCCGACGGCCCAGTTTGCGCTTGGCGCCGCGGACCGACTTTGGCCTATGTCGGCCATGAGCGTTTGCGTGATCGGTTCCCTGAACCTCGACATCGTCTGCCGCGTGCAGGACCTGCCGGCCCCCGGCGAAACCGTCGCCGGCCTGGGCGTCGAGCGCCTGCCCGGCGGCAAGGGCGGCAACCAGGCCGTCGCCGCCGCCCGCTGCGGCGCCGCGACGTCGATGATCGCCGCCGTGGGCCAGGACGAGGCCGGGAGCGTCATGTTGGCCAGCCTCCACGGCGCCGGCGTCGCCACCGACCAGGTGGTGGTGCTGGCGGACCATCCGACCGGACAGGCCTACATCTGGGTCTCCGCGGCGGGAGAGAACAGCATCGTCGTGGCCGGCGGCGCCAACGCCCTGCTGACGGCGGAGCATGCCGGTAATCCCGGCCGTCACGCCGTCCTCCTGGCCCAGTTGGAAACCCCGGTCGCCACCCTCCAGGCGGCGTTCGAACATGGCGACGGCGCCACGCGGATCCTCAACGCCGCCCCGGCCCTGGACGAAGGCCGCACCCTGCTGCCCCTCACCGACATCCTGATCGTCAACGAGACCGAACTGGCCCGCTACGCCGAGCTGCCCACCGTCCCCGAGGCCCTCGACGACGTCGCCGCCGCCGCGCGCAAGCTGATCACCCGCGACGGCCAGACCGTGATCGTCACCCTGGGCAAGGCCGGCGCCGTGGCCGTGGACCGTCAGAACCTGCACCGCGTCGAAGGCCGATCCGCCCGCGTCGTCGACACGACCGGGGCCGGCGACTGCTTCTGCGGCGTCCTGGCGGCGAAGCTGTCGGAGGGCGCCGACCTGCCCATAGCCATGCTCTGGGCCAACACCGCCGCCGGCCTGTCCACGGAAAAGCCCGGCGCCGCACCGTCGATGCCGACACGGTCGGAGATCGAGGCGGCGCTAGCGCGTTAGCCGCTCCTAGCTAGGCGAGCTACCCCCCCGCCCGCCGGTACTCCCGCGGCGACACCCCGTACTGCTGCCGAAACGCCCGGCTGAAATGCGCCGAGCCGTTGAAGCCCCAGCGGAAGCAGATGCTTGAGATCGAGCTGTCGGCGTAGCGGGGAGCGACCAGGTCCAGCCGGCATCGCTCCAGCCGGCGCCAGCGGATGTAGTGGGTGAAGCTCTCGCCGGCGGCTGTGAACAGCTTCTGCAGGTAGCGGGAGGAGACGCCCTCGGTCTCCGCCACCCGGCCCAGCGTCAGATCCGGCTCGGCCAGCAGGGTTTCGATGGTCTGGCGCACGCGGTGCAGGTGCGCCTCCCGCGTCGCCGCCGGGCCGCGCGGCGCCAGGGTCTCCCCCGACGACAGGCTCGAAGCCAGGAACTCCGTCACCGCCATTTCCACGGGCCGCAGCTGGTCGTCGTCGAGATCTTCCAGCGTCTCGGCCAGGGCCCGCAACAGGCCGGAGAAGACGTGATTCACCCCCGCCGCCGCCGGCAGATGGCCGATCCTCAAAGACCGGGGCGCGACCAATCGGTGGTCGAGGGCGACCCTTGGTGCGGTGATGAACAGCAGGCGGAAGCGGGTCTTGAAGGTCAGGGACGCGGCCATGCCGGTCGGCCCGAAAACAATATCGCCGGCCTCCACCACCGCCTCGGCGTGGCCGTCGTTGAGCATCGCCGTGCCGTCCAGCAAGGCCGCCACCCAGATCGCCGCCGGCTGGTCCTTGTTGCGCCCCGATATGGTCTGCGCCCCGGCCCGCACCACCGAGAACTCCATCCCCATCGGCGAGACCAGCGAACTCACCGAGGCGCTGGAGCCGTCGTCCTCCGGCGCCGCCTCCACCGGCAGCCGCAGCCGCACCATCGCCTCGCGCCAGGCCTCCCGCCGCGCGTGCAGCGGATAGACGTCGGTGGTGAACGACCAGGCCTTCACTATTCCTCCACACCGGCTCCCCGCGCCGGGAAGATCGACCTCGGCACGCGCACATGCACGCCCTGCCGCCCATCCACCACCTGGGTTACCCCGAAGTCGGTGGCCACGCTCATCAGGGAGTAGGCGTCGTTGCGCGACAGGCCCACGTGGTCGGTCAGCAGGCCCAGCATCTCCAGGGAGGCGTCGCGCATGGCCACGTTCAGGTCCTCGTTGAAGCCGTGCACGATCCAGTAGTTGGGGGTCTCCAGCAACGGGCTGGGGACCGTGAAGTCCTTCCGCAGCACCACCTGGAACAGGACGTTCAGCGACGCCTCGATGGCCGTGCCCGACAACTCGCCGTCGCCCTGGCTGACGTGCGGATCGCCGATGGAGAACAGGGCGCCGTCCACCTGCACCGGATAGTACATCGTCGCCCCCGCGCCGATGCGCCAGTTGTCGATGTTGCCGCCGTGCAGGCCGGGCGGGATGGTGCTGACGCGGCCGGTGGTGTCGGGCGCCACGCCGGCGGTGCCCAGGTGCGGCCGGGCCGGAACCCGCACCCCCTTCAGGGCCGGCTGGCGATCGCAGACCGGACAGTTGGTGATCGTGCCGGGGGTCAGGTACTTGCCGGGGAAGTCGTAGGCGTAGAGCGCCTGGGCGTGGCCGGCGTTGGCGTCGAGCTCATAGATCGTCACCCGCTCCTTCTCGCCGAACTCCTTGTACAGATAGCCCCAATTGGCGGCCAGGTTGGAGCCGTAGTTGCAGCGCGGGACCATCCGCAGGTAGCGCACCTCCAGGATGTCCCCGGGCTTGGCGCCCTCCACCCAGATCGGCCCGGTCATGATGTGGACGCCGGGGTTGCGGTCGGTCTCCGGCACCTTCTGGAAGATCTCGGTGACGCCCTCGTCCATCATCAGCTCCGGCGCGTCGCCGGCGTGGTGGGTGATCGCCTCGGCTTGGATCAGGTCGCCGCTCTTGACCTTCAGCACCGGCGCCAGGGCGGCGTCGAAATAGCCCCAGTGGATCGTCTTCGGCGTCGCCGGCAGGTGGTGCAACGCGCCCGGCAGGGTGTCGGCGCGGGTCTCTCCCGCCTCGCAGATGAACGCCATGTCTAGCCTCTCAGGTCCCGCGTGAAATGTTACGCAGCCTTTGAAGCGCCTTCCTCGTGCGCGCCCAGCACAATACTCATCATGCTCAGCGATTTGTGCTCGAAGTGGTCAGGTTCGAAGCGCGCCGCCTCTTCCGGCGCCCGCGTTCCGAGCACATAGAGCAGCGGCCAGAAGTGATCGGGGTCCGGCACGGACATCACCGCGTCCTGGCCCTGGGAGGGATAGTCGATGACCTTCTGCGGCTCGTCCTTGGCCACGGCGTCGCGGATGTAGTCGTTGAACCGCACCGCCCAGTCGTACGCGGGGGCGTAGCGGCCGGCCCAGTCCATGACCCGCAGATTGTGCACGATGTTGCCGCTGCCCACGACCAGCACGCCCTCGTCGCGCAGGGGCGCCAGTTTGCGGCCGATCTCATAGTGCCAGGCCGGCGGCTTGGTCGCGTCCATGCTGAGCTGGACGATGGGGACGTCGGCGTCCGGAAAGGCCTTCGACAGCACCGACCAGGCGCCGTGGTCCAGGCCCCATTCCGACTGGTCCAGCGCCACATCCAGCGGCGAGAGCAGTTCCTTCACCCGCGCCGCCAGGGCCGGGTCGCCGGGCGCGGGGTACTGCACCTGGAACAGGGCCTCGCCCAGCCCGCGGCCGAAGTCGTGGATGGTCTTCGGCCGCTCCATGGCCGTGACCGCCACGCCCCGCGTCAGCCAGTGGGCGGAGATGCACAGGACCGCCTTGGGCTTGCCGATCTCGCGGGCGATGCGGTTCCAGGTCGCCGTGGTCTCGTTGGTCTCCAGGGCGATGGTCGGGCTGCCATGCCCGATGAAGACGGCGGGAAGGCGGGCCACTATTCGGCCGCCACGGGCTTGAGGACCTTCTGCTCGCGCAACTTCCGCCAAGTCTCCTGGTAGCGCGGCGTCAGCCAGCCGTTGAAGGCCCGCTGCGCGCCCTCCTGCCAGGAATAGCGGCCCCGCGGCGCGAAGCGCGAGCGCAGGCCCACCTGCACCATCTCATCCACGTGCATGTCCTGGGCGATGATCTCGCTGGCCGCGGCCATGTTCATATTGAGCCGATGCTGGAAGGCCGGATCCTCCATGGCGCCCGGCGCCACCAGGATGCCGGTGTCCATCTCGTGGGTCTCCGCCCCGGTCGCGCGCACGATCAGATAGATCACCATGTCGCTCATGATCACCAGCGACAGGGTCGGCGGCATGTTGGCGAACAGCATGCGGTTGCGCTCCACCTCCCCCAGGCCCGGGAAGATCGGCAGAAGCGCCTTCTGGGTGACGTTGAAGCTGGCGTCGGGGTGCAGAGTGCCGTTGAAACGGTAGTAGCCGGCGGTGTCCTCGGGCAGGTCCGGAAACACCGCCAGGGCGCTGGGCACGAAGTCGTGCAGCGGGCCATGGTGCAGACGGTTGGCGTGATAGCCGTCGTTGTTGTTCTCGAACATCACCTTCCAGTTCCAGGGGTTCTTCCCCGCGGGACCGGGACGCGGACCCTCGGCCCTGGCGAGGTCGTAGGGCGCCAGCACCTCCGTCACCGCCGCCAGTCGCGGCGCCAGCGGGGCGGCGTCGGCGTCGAAGTTGATGAAGATGAAGCCCTGCCAGACCTCGACCTTGAACGTGGGCAGCGCCACCGACTTCTTGTCGAAGTCGCAGGTCTTCTCC
>FSUP01000344.1_pt1 | contig 21460 bp, 17 predicted proteins | sample 1637431 | NCBI WGS metagenome assembly FSUP01 (sample SAMEA3914816, study PRJEB12502) | metagenome | biome: forest; material: soil | place: USA | collected 2011-09-16 | depth 0.3 m | reverse complement strand
GCCTCGGTCTATGCCGGGGTCGACGCCACCAGCAACACCACCGCCTCCAACGGCGGCCAAATCTACCTGATCCTGCAGTCCTTCGCATACCGCGACGCGCACCACCTGACGCAGGCGGGGATCATCGCGGACCTGAAAAAGCGTCTCGCGTCCATTGACGGCGCCGACATCCGGGTGATCGCCCCGCCCTCGGTCCGCGGCATCGGCACCACCGGCGGCTTCCGCATGATCGTCGAAAACCAGACCGGCGCTACGCCCGAGCAGCTTGAGGCCGTCACCCGCGACCTGGTCGACGCCGCCAACAAGTCCGACGCCGTCGCCGGGGCCTTCACCAGCTTCAGCACCAAGTCGCCACGCCTCTACGCCGAGATCGACCGCACCAAGGCCGAGATGCTCGGTGTCAGCGACTCCTCTGTGTTCAGCACCTTGCAGACCTACCTGGGCTCCACCTTCGTCAACGACTTCAACCTGTTCGGCCGCACCTTCCAGGTCCTGGCCCAGGCCGACCAGCCGTTCCGCAACGACGAGTCGAGCCTGGGCGAACTGCGCACCCGGTCAGTCAGCGGCGCCATGGTGCCCTTAGGATCGGTGGTGAACCTGCGCCACATCACGGGCCCTTACCGGGTGCTGCGCTACAACCTGTACCCGTCCGCCGACGTCATCGGCGACACCAAGCCCGGCTATTCCACCGGACAGGCCATGGCCACGATGGAGCAGCTGGCGCGCGAACGACTGCCCGCGGGCTATGGCTTCGAGTGGACGGATCTGGCCTACCAGCAGCAGCTGGCCGGCAACACCGCGGTGCTGGTCTTCATCCTGGCGGTGGTGTTCGTCTTCCTTCTGCTGGCGGCGCTGTATGAGAGCGTCACCCTGCCGTTCTCGGTGATCCTGATCGTGCCCATGTGCCTGCTGGCCGCCATGCTGGGGGTCAATCTCAAGGGCCTGGACAACAACATCCTCACCCAGATCGGGCTGGTGGTTCTGATCGGACTGGCCGCCAAGAACGCGATCCTGATCGTGGAGTTCGCGCGCCAAGGCGAGAACGATCTTGGCCTGGAGGCGCACGAGGCGGCGGCGGAGGCCGCACGAACCCGACTTCGCCCGATCCTGATGACGTCCTTCGCCTTCATCCTTGGGGTCGTGCCGCTGGCCTTTGCCGTCGGGGCGGGTGCGGAGATGCGCCAGGCCCTGGGCGTGGCGGTGTTCTTCGGGATGATCGGGGTGACGGCCTTCGGCCTGCTGTTCACGCCGGTGTTCTATGTGGTCATGCGCGCGGTCTCGGCCCGCCTGCCCAAGCCCGCCAAGGGCAAGGGCCGCCATGAGCGCGTCGGCGGCGGCGGGCCGGCGTCAGGGTTCCAGGGCCCGGGTCCGGAGGACGTGCCGTGAGCCGCCGCCGCATCGCTGGGACATCGGCCGCCGCCCTGAGTCTCACGGCCCTGAGTCTCACAGCCTTGGGCGCCTGCGCCGTCGGGCCGCGCTATCAGCAGCCATCCACGCCGCCGACCGCGGCCCAGCCGTTCGTCTCCAGCCGGGCGGGCGTCGCCGAGGACCAGCCCCTGCCCGCCACCTGGTGGCGGCTCTACCAGGATCCGGTCCTGGACGGCCTGGCGCAGCAGGCCCTGACCGAGAACCAGGACCTCAAGGTCGCCGCCTCGAACCTGGCCTTCGCCCAGGCGCTGGTGGAAGAGGCGAAGGCCGGCCGCTACCCCTCCACGGACCTGTCGGGCGGCGCGACCTACGGCAAGTCGGGGCAGGGCTTCGGCAATGGCGGCTCCGGAACCGGCGGCGGCGGCGCGCACATGACCTATTCCGGGGGCTTCACGGCGGCCTATCAGGTGGACCTCTTCGGCCGCGTCCGGCGCACCATCGAGGCGGCGCGCGCCAACGCCGATGCCGTGCGCGGGGCCGAGGACGCGGTACGTGTCACGGTGGCCGCCAACACGGCCCTCGCCTACGCCAATATCTGCGGCCTGGGCGAACAGCTCGCGGTCGCGCACCGCTCGCTGGATCTGGTGCAGCAGACCTACGACATCACCGTTCGCCAGCGCGACGCCGGGGCCCTGTCCGACTTCGACGTGGCGCGCGAGGCGGTGCTGCTGGAGCAGGCCCGGGCCGCGATCGGTCCCCTGGAGGGCCAGCGCCGCTCGGCGCTCTTCACCTTGGCGGCCCTGATCGGGAAGACCCCGGCCGAGGCGCCCCAGCAGGTGCAATCCTGCGCCGTCCCGCCACGGCTGGCCAGGGCCCTGCCCGTCGGCGACGGCGCCGCGCTGCTCAAGCGCCGCCCCGACATCCGCGAGGCGGAGCGCAGCCTGGCCGCGCAGACCGCGCGCATCGGCGTAGCCACGGCGGACTACTTCCCCACGGTGACCCTGGGCGCCTCGGTGAACAGTTCGGCCAGCGGCATCGGCCAGCTGTTCAGCGCCGCGGCCACCGCCTACAGCCTGGGCCCCCTGGTGACCTGGTCATTCCCGAACGTGACCCTGGCCCATGCCCACGTGGCCGAAAGCCGCGCCCTGGCGCAGGGGTCCCTGGCCAGCTTCGACTCCGTCGTCTTGCAGGCGCTGAAGGAAACCGAACAGTCGCTCAGCACCTACGCCAGCGAGCTTGACCACCACGCCGCCTTGGTCCTGGCCCGTCAGCATGCCGATGAAGCCCTGCGCCTGGCCCAGATCCAGTACCAGGCGGGCAGCGCCAGCTTCCTGGACCTGCTTCAGGCCCAGGCGACCCAGGTCGCCGCCGACCAGGCTGTGGCGTTCTCGGACCAGGCGATCTCGGCCGACCAGGTGGCGGTGTTCCAGGCCCTGGGGGGCGGCTGGGAGGATGCGCCGGCCGTGCAGCCGCCCAGGCTGGGAAGCCGTTGACAACCCAAGCGGTAGCGGCGTTGACGGCCAGCCATCGTCGAAGTCTTGTGCCGGCCGCTTGATAGAGGAACACGCTTGGCCAACATTCGGCCCTACGCCCAGGAGGACCTTGAGGCCCTCTATCGGATCGCCCTGAAGACGGGCGAGGCGGGCGACGACGCAACCCACCTCTATGAGGACGCCGAGCTGGTCGGCCACATCTACGCCGCCCCCTACGGCGTGCTGTCGCCGCGGACGGCCTTCGTCGCCGAGGACGAGGATGGCGTTGCCGGCTACATCGTCGGCGCCCTGGACACCCGCGCCTTCGAGGCCCTCACCGAAGAGGCCTGGTGGCCGGCCCTGCGGCGCCGCTACGTCGACCCCGTCGACCTGTCGCCGGAGGTCTGGACCCCCGACCAGACCCGCGCCTACCAGATCCACCATCCGCATCCCGCGCCCAGACGGGTGGTCGAAGCCTATCCCTCCCACCTGCACATCAACCTGCTGCCCCGCTTGCAGGGCCGGGGCGTGGGCAAGCGGCTGATGGATACCTGGCTGGATACGGTGACCGCCCTGGGCTCCCCGGGCGTTCATCTGGGCGTGGCCTCGAGCAACGTGCGGGGTCTGCGCTTCTATCGGGCCTACGGCTGGGAGCAATTGCGCCTTGGCCCACCCGAACTGGGCTCGATCTTCTTCGGGATGACCCTGCCGCGGTGACGCGTCAGTCCTCCTCCATCATCTCCCGCGTGATCCGATAGTCGCCGTCCAGCCACGACAGGATCTCCCGGGCGCCGGGGTGGTCGAAGGGCTGGTAGCGGGCGCGGAGGCGGCCGGCGACGTCGGGTTGCAGCCGCTCCAGGCCGGTGTCGTTGAACAGGCCCAGGTGCCGCTGGACCACGGGCGCCAGCTCCGGCCCCAGCACCTCCAGCGCCGCGCGCTGGAAGGCGGCGCCGTATTCGTAGGCCTCGCCCAGTCGATAGCTCTCCGCCAGGCTGATGGCCGGGATGCGGGTCAGCACCGGCTGCAGGGCCGGATTGACCGCGTGGGCCGCCAGGTGAGGCGCCAGGCTGGCCGGGCGGCCGGTGAAGGCGCGGATGTAGAGGTAGGGCGACATTCGGGGGCCGTCGTTGACCGGGTAGTTGTCCCACAGGAACGGCTTGCGCCGAAGTTGGCCGGCGACCCGCGCCAGGTGGCCGGGGCTGTACTCCCGCGAACAGACCTCCTCGCCAGTCCAGAACACCTCGATGGCCGGATCCAGGGCGGCGCCGAAGTCCTCCAGATAGCCCTCCGGCCGGCGCCCGTACCCGGTGTCGAGCTGGATGTCGTCTGAATAGTAGGTGGGGCATGCGATGATGCGGCTGGCCTTGGTGCGCCCGGCGATCCAGTGCAGGATTTCGACTTGGGTTCGGGCCAGGTCCGGAAGATCGCCGCGCATGTCGTCGAACAGGATGCCCAGGTCCTGGACCCCAAGCTCGTCCAGCTGCGCCAGCTTGCGACCCAGCACCGCCTTCGCCTCGTCGCCGAAATCCCGGTAGATCTCGAAGGGGCTCAGCCCCACCCCAAACCGCACCCCCTGGTCGGCGCAATGAGCGGCCAGGTCCCGCAGCGCCGCGGTCATCTCAGCCGGGTGGTCCTCCTGCCAGCGCTTGCGCAGATAGGGATCGGCCTTGGGGGCGTAGATGTAGAAGCCGTAGCCGTGAGGTTTCAGGGCGCTGACCTGATCGCGTCGCGCCTGCCAGCTCCAGGGCTTGCCGTAGTAGCCCTCGATGATCCCCAGTTCGATGCTCAACGGCCGGCTCCCCCTGTCAGCGTCATGCGGCCTCAGTACCGTGGCGCCGGACGGGAAGCGACGCCGGAATCGGTGAGGGCCAGATGGGTCAGGGTCTGTTCGTCGTGTGTCATGCGCCAGGACAGCAGCTTCTGGGCGTAGTCCAGCATCACGGAGGCGTACGCCGGGTCGCCGGCCAGATCGTTCAGTTCGTCCGGATCGGCCTGCAGGTCGAAGAGCAGCGGCGGCAGGCGGTTGAAGTGGACGTACTTGAAGCGCTCGTCGCGGATCACGTTGAGGCTGCACTGGTGCAGGGTCAGGCCCAGCTTGGCCTCCGCCGCCTCGTCGGTGACATCCCGGAAGTCGTATTCCCAGTGCGCCTCGGTCCGCCAGCTCGCCGGCGCCCCTTCCCCCCGCAGGAACGGACTGAGATCCATGCCGTCGCACTGGGGCGGCACCGGCGCGCCGATGGCGGCCAGGAGGGTGGGCATGATGTCGACGTTCTCGGTGAACCGTTCGACCACCTGGCCGCGCGTGGCGTCGGCGCAGGCGCGCGGGTCGCGGATGATCAGGGGGATGCGATAGGAGGCGTCGAAGTAGCCGCATTTGCCCAGCAGCCAATGGTCGCCCATCTGCTCGCCGTGGTCGGAGGTGAAGATGATCAGGGTGCGGTCGATCAGCCCGGAGCTTTTCAGGAACGCCATCAGTCGGCCGATCTCGTCGTCCACCCGGCTCATCAGTCCGTAGTAGACCGCCTTGAGCCGCCGCAGTTTCAGCTCCTGGTCCGGCGCGCGGAACTGCCGCTTGGAGAGCTGGTGCGCCAGCCAGGGATGTTGCCGCGCCTCCTCGTCAGCGCTGGCCGCACGGCGGAAACCCGGCACGGCCCTTGGGTCGTAGAGGGCGTTGTAGGGTTCCGGCGCCACGAACGGCGGGTGCGGGCGCAGCCACGACAGGTGGGCGACGAACGGCTGCGTGGCGCCTCGCATGTAGTCGATCAGACGGTCGTTCAGGAAGGCGGTGTCGTCGACCTGCGCCGGGTAGGCCATCGGCCGGGGATGGGGCGCCCCATCCTCGTATTCCGGCCCCGGCGCGCGCAGGCCGTAGGCGAAGCCCGGATGGTCCGGGGTCTCATAGCCCTCGCCGTTCAACCAGTCGGTCCAGGCGACGGGCCGCCCGTCCATGGCGCAGACCGTGCGGATGCCGGGCAGTGGCCCTTCGTAGGTGCGCAGCCAGGGATCGTCCTCGTCCAGCTCGCGCGGGTCGCGGCTGGTGTCGGTGTAGCCGAACAGGACCGGGTCGTAGCCCAGCTTGCCCGACTCCAGCGCCCAGTTGGTGTGGCGCGCATCCAGCGGCGTGCCGTTGGTGCCCGAACGATGGTTCTGCAGGTAGAGGCCGGTGTGCAGGCAGGCGCGGCTGGGTCCGCAGGGGGCGGTATTGGCGAAGTGCCGCGCGAACAGCACCCCTTCCGCCGCTAGGGCGTCCAGGTGGGGCGTGCGGACCATGGGGTGGCCCAGCGCCGACAGGCAGTCCCCGCGCCACTGGTCGGCGGTGATGAAGAGGACGTTCAGGGGTTCTGACGGCATGGAGCTCCCTTGGATCCTCCTCGCCAGGCCGCATCGGCCCGCGGGCGGTACTATGACCTGATCAGTGACAACTTATCGGCCGCGCCAGGATTGACAACGACCGGCTTTGGCCCGTCCGATGCCGGTCAAGAACAGGACAAGACCCAGGGAGACTTCAGCATGGCGAGCACCGCCCCATCCACCGCCAACGACACCGATCAGGGTGACGAAGTCCTCTACGCGGTGGCCGACCACATCGCCACCATCACCCTGAACCGGCCACAGCGGATGAACACCATCTCCGGCCCGATGCTGAACCAGCTCACCCAGCGCCTTCTGCAGGCGGACGCCGACAAGGACGTGCGGGTAGTGATCCTGACCGGGACCGGGAGGGCCTTCTGCGCCGGGCTCGATCTGACGGAGGCCACGCGCTCGGACAATTCCGGCGGCATCATGGGCGGCGCGGGTGTCGCCACTGATCTGGACCTGCGCAACACCCCGCCCACCGTCCTCTTCAACATGGGCAAGCCCACCATCTGCGCCTTGAACGGCTCCGCCGCCGGCTATGGCATGGACACGGCGCTGGGCTGCGACATCCGCCTGATGGCCAAGGGCGCCAAGATGGCCGCCGCCTTCACCAAGCGCGGCATCGTGCCGGAGAGCGGCGGGACCTGGTTCCTGCCGCGCCTGATCGGCTGGTCCAAGGCCGCCGAGCTGATCTTCACCGGCCGCACCCTTACCGCCGACGAATGCGTGGAGATGGGCCTGGCCTCCGCCGCCATCCCCGAAGCGGACCTCCCCGCCGCGGCGCGCACCTTGGCCCTGGAGATCGCCGCCAATGCGCCCCTGGCCGTGCAGGCGTCGAAGAAGATGATGCGGATGGGCCTGAACGAGACCTTCAACGACCACGTCCACCACGTCTTCCTCCAGCTCCTGCCGCTGTTCCGGACCAAGGACGCTGCCGAGGGCATGCGGGCGTTCATGGAAAAGCGCCCGGCCGAATTCACCGGGCGCTGACGCGGGTCACTGAATGCGGTGCGAAAAGGCCCAACGGATCAGCCGGCCCCCTCGCCAGGTTGAGTGATCAGCCTGCCCACCAACCTTCCGGCTCATAGCCAACGTTGTAGGCCACCTGCTCCATGCCGTCGCGAACAGCATCGCGGTAGCAGTCCCTGCCGTCGCCGTCGTAGGCGTCGTAGCGGTTCGACAACTCGTCGCAGGCCGATCGCGCGGCCCGCTCGATGCGCACCTTCAGGATGTGCGCGTCATAGCCGGAGGTCAGGTCCAAGTCGCGGTAGGTCACCACCCTGTGGGCCTGCACCAGTTCGATCGGCGCGCCGATGGCCGAGCGGCCGATGACGCGAGGAGGCGAGACTGTCACGCCTTCTAGCGTCGTGTAGTCGGTGTCCTGGTCATAGCTGCTGTCGTGGTAGTAGGGGTCCTGGGCGTGAGCCGGCAGGACGGAGAGACCAAGGCCGACGACGCTGGCGGCCACGCCGCACAAGGCCCGTCGGGCAAAGCTGCTAGTATTGAAGGTCATGTGTTTGCTCCATGATCCGGTAATCACGGCGCGGAGGCCCGTCCTTGTCAGGGACTTCGAGCCGTCTGCATCTGCCGCATCATCGCGCCAAAAATAACACGAGACGATGCGATCGGTTCCTTGACTTTGACCTCTAAATGTGGCGCGAAATCCTGATCGAGAGCTTGGCCGTTCGGCCATGAGGCGTGCCGAGACCTTTTCAAGGCAATCCTGGTCTTCAATCAGCCGCAGGAACCATCGAGTCCGGCGAGCCTGATCCTCCGTGAACGCTTGCCTGTTTGGCAGACCGCGCCGGCCGGCCGTTGGCCGGCGGAACGTAAGTTTTTGAGCGGGCTGACGGAGGGGGCCGCATGCGCCATCCTCTGACCAGTCAAGCCGCCTGGGCCGTCTCGAACCACTCCTGCACGGCCGGCAGCACCAGGTCGGGCACGTTGAAGCCGCGCGTCACCAGGGCGAAGGTCCCGTCCGCACTGGGACCGGCCACCAGGGTCGGGAAGCCGGTGACCCCGGCGCGCTGGGCGATGGCGTAGTCGCGCCAGGTCTCCATCTTCACGCCCTCGTCGGCCAGCAGGGCGGCGAAATCCTCCCGCACGAAGCCCAGTTCGGCCGCGAGGTCGGCAAGGACCGACGGATCGGTGACGTCCTGGTTCTGGGCGTAGAAGGCGCCCTGGATGCGCACCAGCAGGGCCAGGGCCAGGGTCTCGTCCTGGCGCCGCGCCAGCACCACCGCCCGCGCGGCCGGATCGGTGTCGTAGACGAACCCCTCGCGATCGAAGAAATCGTAGTCGAAGGGCTGGCCGGACGCCTCGTGGACATGCTCCCAGTGGCTTCGGGTGTCGGCTTTGGCGGCCGGTGTCATCGCCTTGTCGGTTCCGGGGCGCAGGCCGCCCATCACCAGGCGGATGGGCAGCTCGTCGCCGAAGCGCCGGCGGATCAGAGCCATGGCCGGAACGAACCCCCAGCACCAGGAGCACATGGGGTCGGCGAAGTAGATCAGATGGGGGCGACTCTCCTCCATGACGCGAGGCTAGCACGGGCGCCGAGGAGCGTCCCCCCGCCTCTCCGCCTTGTGAGCGCCACCCCCCGCTGTGAGAATTTGTCGGTTGAGCCTCGGCCCTCCCCGGCTAGGCTGGCGCCACAAGAACCAACGGAGTGAAAGCATGCTCGACCTGCACTACTGGCCGACGCCCAACGGCAAGAAGGTCACCATCCTGCTCGAGGAATGCGGCCTGCCCTACAACATCGTGCCGGTGAACATCGGCAAGGGCGACCAGTTCACGGACGGCTTCCTGAAGATCAATCCCAACAACCGCATGCCGGTGCTGGTCGATCACGAACCCGAAGGCGGCGGCGCCCCGATCAGCGTCTTCGAGTCGGGCGCGATCATGATGTATGTCGCGGAAAAGGCGGGGAAATTCTATCCGCAGGACCTGCGGGGCCGGCATGAGGTGAACCAGTGGGTCATCTGGCAGATGGCCAACCAAGGGCCCAAGTCCGGCGAGGCCGGCCACTTCCGGCGCCTGGGCGACACCCAGGGCGATCAGTCCTACGCCGTTCGCCGCTTCACGGACGAGGTCAACCGCCTCTACGGCGTCCTGAACAACCGCCTGTATGACCGCCGCTACCTGGCCGGCGACGAGTACACGATCGCCGACATGACTGCCTACCCCTGGACCATCAACATCGAGGGGCAGGGCTCGGACATCAATGAGTTCAAATACTTCAAGCGCTGGTTCGATGAGCTCAGCGCCCGCCCCGCCGTGCAGCGCGGCCTGGCCGTCACCGCCGGCCCGGCCGAGGATTTCACCGCCCTGTCCCAGGAGGAACGCGAGCGCCGCATGAAGCTGCTGTTCAACCAACGCGCCCGGCCCGCACCGGTGAGCTAAGGTAGGAAGGCGCTGACCTGCGCCAGTTGGGGCGCAAGGCCACCGCTCGGGCGCCCTACCTCCGCCTCGCCGCCGCATAGATCGCGTCGATCACGGCCATGTTGGCGACCGCGTCCTCGCCGCCGGTGAGCGGAGTGGCCTCGCCGCGCAGCACCCGGGCCACGTGGATCAGCTGGGCGGCATAGGTCGTCGGCCCCTCGACCGGATGGCGGGTCTCGACGCCGTCGATCACCGTCGTGAAGCGCCCGCCCATCTGCGGGGCCACGAATACCAGGATCTCGAGCCGGCCGCGGTCGCCCAGGATGGCCAGGCGCGCGGACGGCGACGGCGGGGCCATGGCGCAGGTGATAGTCGCTTCCGCCTCGCCGAAGCGGAGGCGGGCGGAGATGCTGGAGTCGACGCCGTCCTCGAACGTTCCCGTGGCCGACAGGACTTCCGGCTCTGACCCCATCAGGGTGCGCAGGGCGTGGATCGGGTAGAAGCCAAGGTCCATCAGGCCACCGCCGCCCAGATCCGCGCGCCAGCGCAGTTCGTCCGGCGTGCGGGCGATGGTGACGCAGAACTCCGCCTCGGCCGATCTGACTTTGCCCAACGCGCCGGCGCGCATCATCGCCTCGGCGCTGCGCAGGACGTCGTGGAAGCGATAATGCGCCGCCTCCAGCAGCGGACGGCCCGCGGCCGCTGCTTCCTCGACCATCGTCCGCGCCTCGTCGGCGTTCATGGCGAAGGGCTTTTCGCACAGCACTGCCTTGCCGGCCGCGAGGGCCGCCAGGGTCCAGGGAAGGTGTCCGGCTGGCGGCAGGGCGTTGTAGACCAGGTCCACGTCGTCGCGCCTAACCAGCGCGGCGTAGTCCGCCGCCACGCCGGGGATGCCGTGTTCGGCGGCGTAGGCGGCGGCTCGGTCCGGGTCGCGGGCGGCCACCGCGGTGATTGCGAAGTCGGGGTTGTCGCGGACCGGCGTGATCACCGCCGTGGGGGCGATCTTGGAGGCGCCGAGCAGGCCGATGCGGATGGGGCTGTTCATCAGCCGACCAGGGCGTCGGCGTTCAGGGTCCCGCGCCATTCACGCGCCCTGGTCTTCAAGGCGTCGGTGAGGCCCAGCGGCGTCATGCCCTCGTCGTCGATCTCTTCCAGCACCTTGAACTCGAAGGCGCCCTCGCCCTGCGCCGTCCAGGCGGCCTGAAGCTTGCGGTTCGGGTGTGAGCCGAGCCGCAGGGTGAACCAGACGCCGTTCTGCTGCTGCGTCAGGTTGCGCGACATTCCGATCCAGGTCTCGCCCGTGGCGGCGCAGACCACGCCGAAGACGCCGGCGGGGCGCCTCTCTTCCTTGTAGGCCTGGAGGATCTCGCGCTTGCGGGCCTTGTCCATGGTGTTCGCTCCGACGGGCTAGATCGCCCGGTCCTTCCAGTAGGCGTCTTTCAGCAGGCGCTTGTAGAGCTTTCCGGTGGGCAGGCGGGGCATCTCGACGATGAAGTCCACCGAGCGCGGGGCCATGTAGTGGGCCAGATTGGCCTTGGCGAAGGCCAGCAGTTCGGCCGCCAGTTCGTCGGTGGGATCGTGGCCGGGCGCCGGTTCGATCACCGCCTTGACCGCCTCGCCCATCTCCGGATCGGGCACGCCGAACACGGCCACGTCGCCGACCTTGGGATGGGTGATCAGGGCGTCCTCGATCATTTGCGGATAGATGTTCACCCCGCCGGAGATGATCATGAAGGCCTTGCGGTCGGTCAGATACAGATAGCCGTCCTCATCCAGGTAGCCGACGTCGCCCAGGGCGTTCCAGTTGGGGTGTTTCGGGTGGCGCGCCGCCCGCGTCTTCTCGACATCGTTGTGATATTCGAAGGTCGGCGTCTCGCGCTCGAAATAGACCAGACCAGGTTCGCCGATCGGCAGTTCCTCGCCGTCGTCGTCGCAGATATGCAGCACGCCCAGGGCCGCGCGGCCCACGGAGCCCGGATGCGCCAGCCAGTCCTCGCTGGTGATGAAGGTCGAGCCCGACCCCTCGGTGCCGGCGTAGTACTCGTAGAGCACCGGCCCCCACCATTCGATCATCTGACGCTTGACCTCCACCGGGCAGGGCGCGGCCGCGTGGATGGCGACCTGGTGGCTGGAGAGATCGAAGGCGGAGCGCGCGGCTTCCGGCAGCTTCAGCATCCGCACGAACATGGTCGGCACCCACTGGCTATGGGTGACCCGGAATTGCTCGATCAGCTTCAGCGCCTGCTCGGCGTCGAACCGCTCCATCATGATCACCGTCCCGCCGTGGGACTGGACGCTGAGCACATAGGCCAGGGGCGCGGCGTGGTAGAGGGGCGCCGGTGAGAGATAGACGCTGTCGCTGGTCAGGCCGTAGCGGTTGACCAGCTGCCGGGTGGCGAAGCCCTCCGCCGCGGTCGCCTGGGACAGCGGCCGCAGGATGCCCTTGGGACGGCCGGTGGTGCCGGAGCTGTAGAGCATGGAATCGCCCATCCACTCCTCGTCCAGGGACTGTGGCGGGGCGGAGGCCAGGGCGTCCTCATAGGAGTCGTAGCCGTCGATCGTCCCGTCCATCATCAGCCGCACGGGGCAGTTCGGCATCAGGTCCAGCAGCGCCTGGGCCGCCTCCCGCTTGGCGAAGGAGGTGATCAGCGCCTTGGCCCCGCAGTCGCCGATGATGTAGGCGGCCTCGTCCGGCGGCAGGTAGCGGTTGACGGTGGTGACATAGAAGCCCGAGCGGAATCCGGCCCACACCGGCTCCATGAAGCGCAGGTTGTTCTCCATCAGGATGGCGATGTGGTCGCCGCGCCGGAACCCCAGGCCATGGAGATACCGGGCCAGGCGGTTCGACCGCTCGTTCAGCTCGGCGAAGGTGACCTGCGCGCCCGTGTCGGCCGAGATCATGGCCGGCTTGTCGGGCGTCAGTCGGGCGTGATCGGCGAGGTACATGGCCGCGCCCTAGTCCAGGTCCATGCCGTTCATTCCGGCGTTCTTGCGGGCCGTCTTCATCATCTCGGCCACTATGGCGCCCATCTCGTGCGGATTCTTGGTCGGCTTGGCGGTAGGTCCGCGATGCCAGCCCTCGGCGATGGCCAGGACGTTGCCGCTGGCCTCGAACATCCGGCCGCTGACCTCGGCGGACTGCTCGCTGGCCAGCCAGACCGCGATCGGGGCCACCCACATCGGGTCGCCGGACTCGCGCCGTTCCTCGGTCACCGGGCCGCCCAGGTCCTCGGTCAGGCGCGTCAGGGCGCCCGGCGCGATGGCGTTGACCGTGACGCCGTAGCGGCGCAGCTCACGCGAGGCGATGATGGTGAAGGCGCCGACGCCCATCTTGGCCGCGCCATAGTTGGTCTGGCCGATGTTGCCGTAGATGCCCGACACCGAGGAGGTGTTGATGAGGCGCGCGTTGACGCTCTCGCCGGTGGCCTTGTTCACGTCCCGCCAGTAGGCGGCCGCGTGGTGCGCCGGGGCGAAGGTGCCCTTGAGGTGCACCTTGATCACGGCGTCCCACTCCGCCTCGGTCATGTTGACCAGCATGCGGTCGCGCAGGATGCCGGCGTTGTTGATCAGCACGTCCAGCTTGCCGAAGGTCGACACCGCCTGGTCGATCATGGCCTTGGACTGTTCCCAGTCGGAGACGTCGGCGCCGTTGGCCACGGCTTCGCCCCCCGCCGCCCGGATTTCATTGACCACTTCGTCGGCGGGACCAAGATCGGCGCCGGCGCCGTCACGCGCGCCGCCCAGGTCGTTGACCACCACCTTGGCGCCCTCGGCCGCCAGCATCAGGCAGTATTCCCGCCCGATCCCACGCCCGCCCCCGGTGACGATCGCCACCCTGCCCTCGCACAATCCCGCCATTCGATTCCTCCACCAATGTCCGTTCGCCAGTCGCCGGCGCCGACCCGGCGGTCATCGCCGGGCGGCGCCGCCCGGACGGGGCGTCTTCATCGATACGGAAGAGCTCGCGCGATGCGCCCTGCGCTTCCCCGACGGCAATTCAGCCCGCGTCCGTGAAGGCGCGTTTTTCTTGTCCTGCAATGGATACGCGAAGGTCGGCGGCGGCCGCAACCCGCCAGGCGGGGCGCCGTCACGTAAGACGTGACGGTGGGATCAGGTCGCATCGTGCCCGAGATTCAAAAGTTTGAGCGGGTCGCGGGCGGAAAACCGGTACCCACTTTTCCTCAACCCGCTCTAGGCTTCGGGCCGCGACACCTGGCTGAAGAGCGCGTCTTCATCCCAGATTTCCACCGCGTCGCAGGTCGTATGTTCTTCGAGCAACTGTTCGGCGCGGGTCTGGGCCGACACTTCGTCGGGCCACAGGGAAAGCTCCATGGCAGGCACGCCGCCGTCCGCGCGCACGCAGAGGAACGTGAAAGTCTTCAAACTCGCCTCAACCCATACTGAAGCATGCATCAGCCTGCTCGCTGTGAATCTACGCCCTGGTCGGCAACGATGATTGCTCGCACCCCGGACTTCACCTTGGCCGCTTTCACTAGGCCAGGCCAGCATAAACATCGTCGAGTAGTCGACGGACCTGTCGCTTTCTCATCAACAACGATGAATAGTATTTTCTGTTCTTACCAGCGATCGGCATGCCCCGTCCGGTTGTTGACACCGGCCGGGGCTACAAGTGCAGCTTGGTCAGCGCGCCATGTTGATTACGTGCAACTGGGTGAACTCGGCCAGGCCCTCTTCGCCCAGCTCCGTGCCCAGGCCGGAGAACTTGGCGCCGCCGAAGGGGATGTTGGGCGCCAGGTCGGCGTGCTTGTTGATCCACACGGTGCCGGTGTCCATCCGCTCGGCCAGGGCGTGGGCCTTGTCCAGGTCGGAGGACCAGATCGAGCCGCCAAGGCCGTAGGGCGAGGCGTTGGCGCGGCTGACCGCGTCCATGTCGTCGGCGAACCGGATCACCGGCAGGACCGGCCCGAACTGCTCTTCGTCCACCAGCCGCGCGCCGTCGGTGATGTCGCGCACGATGGTGGGGCGGATGAAATAGCCCTTGCGGTCCGGCGCCTCGCCGCCGGCGATGACCTTGCCGGTCTTCCTGGCGTCGGCGATCAGGTCCATGACCTTGTCGTACTGCATCTTGTTCTGCAGCGGGCCGAACTGGGTCCCCTGCTCCAGGCCGTCGCCGATCACCGCCGCATCGGCCAGCACCGCCAGCTCATCGCACACCGCGTCATAGATGCTGTCGTGAACATAGGCCCGCTTCATGGCGATGCAGACCTGGCCGGAGTTCTGGAAGGCGCTGGCGAACAGCTTGGGGGCCACGGTCTTGGGGTCGTTGTCGGCCAGCACGATGCCGGCGTCGTTGCCGCCCAGTTCCAGGGTGATGCGCTTGAGCGCCTCGGCCGCGCCGGCCATCACCCTCTTGCCGGTCTCGGTGGAGCCGGTGAAGGAGATCTTGCGCACGTCCGGATGCGCCGTCAGCGCCGCGCCCAGGTCGCCGTTGTCGGCGATGATGTTCAGCACGCCCGGCGGCAGCAAGTCCTTGATCAGGGCGCCGATGCGCAGGGTCGACAGCGGCGTCGTGGGCGCGGGCTTGAGCACGATGGTGTTGCCGGCCAGCAGGGCGGCGGGAACCTTGAAGGCCATCAGGATCAGCGGGAAGTTCCAGGGCACGATCGCCCCGATCACCCCCAGCGGGCGGCGCCGCGCCTCGACCCGGCGATTGGGGCTGTCGTCCAGCACCTTCACCGGCAGGTCGAGCATGGTGAAGTAGCGGAAGAAGGCGGCCGCGCCGAACACTTCGCCAGTGGCGTCACCGATCGGCTTGCCCTGCTCCTGGGTCAGGATGCGCGCCAGCTCGGCCGCGTTGGCCTGGATGACGTCGGCGATGGCGCTCAGCGCCTTCTTGCGCTCTTCGATGGGCGTGGCGGCCCAGGCCGGGAAGGCGGCCTTGGCGGCGGCGACGGCGCGGTCGAGCTGGGCCTTGGAGGCGCGGGGCGCCTTGGCCAGCACCTCTTCGGTGGCGGGGTTGATCACGTCCATCGTGGCGTCGCCGTCTTCCAGCGCGCCGCCGATGAGCAGCTTGAAGTCTTCCATGGCTTGTCCTCCGATGGCGGCGCCGGGTCCGGCCGCCCGCATTCCTGAACACCGATAACATGGGCCCGACGCGGGCGGTACCGCCCGATCTTCCCTAATCTTCCGGCGACGGCTTGGCTTCCGCTAAGGTCACGCGCTTAGCAAAAGCAGGCTGACCCTGCGGGCGGCAAGGAGGAAAGCATGAGCACGTTCCGAACGGTCGATGTCGGCGAGGTTTCCCTGCGTTGCGCCATCGAGGGAACCGGGCCCCTGGTGGTCATGGTCCACGGCTTTCCGGAGTCCTGGTACTCCTGGCGTCACCAGATCGGCCCGATCGCGGCGGCCGGCTTCACCGCATGCGCCATCGACGTGCGGGGTTATGGCGGCTCGGACAAGCCCCAGCCCGTGGACGCCTACGCCATGGAGCGCCTGACCGGCGACGTCGCCGGCCTGGTCGAAGCCCTGACGCCGGGCGAGCCGGCGGTGCTGATCGGCCACGACTGGGGGGCGCCCATCGTCTGGAACACCGCCCTGACCCGGCCGGCCAGCGTGCGGGCGGTGGCGGGCCTGTCGGTGCCCTACGTCGGCATCGGCCCCCGCTCCATGCGCGAGATGTTCGAGGCGGTGTTCACCCAGAACGGCAAGTTCTTCTACCAGGCCTATTTTCAGGACGAGGGCGTGGCCGAGGCCAAAATGGAGGCCGACGTGCGCGGCGCCTTGCGTCGGTTCTACTACGCCATCAGCGGCGACGCCCCGGACGGGACCTGGCCGAACGACAAGGTCCACGGCGATCCGCTGCTCAAGGGCCTGGTCGACCCCGACCCCTTCCCGGCCTGGCTGACGGCGGCCGACGAGGACTATTTCGTCGGCGAGTTCGCGGCGTCGGGCTTCCGAGGGCCGATCAACCGCTACCGCAACCACGACCGCGACTTCGCCTGGCTGCAAGCGTTCCGCGGTCGCAAGATCGAGCAGCCCGCCCTGTTCATCGGCGGTGAGCGCGACCTGGTGCTTTCCATGTTCGGACGCCGGCCGCACGACGAGCTGCGGGCGATGATCAGGGCCGAGGTTCCCGACCTGCGCGGGGCGGACATCCTGCCCGGCTGCGGCCACTGGACCCAGCAGGAACGGCCCAACGAAGTTAACGAGCGTTTGCTGGCTTGGTTGGGCAAGCTTTAACCAAATAGAAATTTGCGCGCCATGGTGGCGCCTAAACACTTTGTTCGTCGACCATTGGTAACCCTGCCCCTTCAGGCCGCCGCGACAGTCGGCCGCATGGGGGTTTCTTGGGGTGACGGCGTCAGACGGGGCATTAACCGGCAGCGGCGAAGCGACAGCCATCGACTTGCCGGACGTCGCTCGCCTGGACCTGCTGCCGGCCGCCATTCTCATCTGCGACGTCGCCGGCGTCGTCGTGCAATGCAATCGGGAAGGCGCCGAACTCTGGGGTCCGCTGGCCGGCGCACCGCCGCGCATCTATTCCCCCGAAGGTCGTCTGCTGGCCATGGAAGACACACCGGTGGCCCTGGCCCTGCGGACCGGGGCGCCCGTCCGCAACCGCGAGGTCTGGATCGACCGACCGGGCGCGCCGCGCGTCTGCGTCATCGCCGACGTCAACCTGCTGAAGGGTGAGGCGGGCGATCTCACCGGCGCGATCATGGCCCTGCGCGATATCACCGAACGCAAGGACGCCGAGGCGGCGATCCACCAGCAGCATGTGCTGCTACGCGCCCTGTACGACCACACGCCCGACTGCGTGAAGGTGGTCGCCGAAAGCGGGGAGGTCCTGAGGATCAACGCCGCCGGGGCGAAGATGATGGGCGCCAACAGCCCCGCCGACCTTATCGGCGCCAATGTGACGGAATTCCTGGACCCCGCCTACATGCCGACCTGGCGTGAGAACCACGCCCGCGTCTGCGCCGGCGCGTCCCTGAACTGGGAGTACGAGGTCGTCGGCCTGGATGGCCGCCGCCGCTGGCTGGAGACTCACGCGGTGCCGCTGAAGACCCCCTTGTGGGGCCTGGTCCAACTGTCGGTGACCCGCGACGTCACCAACCGCAAGCGCAACGAGGCGCAGCTACACGACAGCGCCCGGCGCATGGGCGAACTGCTGCAGGCCCTGCCTACCGCCGTCTACACCACCGACGGGGAAGGCCGCCTGACCTTCTACAACCAGGCCGCCGTCGATCTCTGGGGCCACCGCCCGCCCCTGCTGGAGACCCGCTGGTGCGGCAGTTTCAAGCAGTTCAACACCGACGGAACGCCCCTGGCGGACGAAGACTGTCCCATGGCCATCACGCTGAAGACCGGGGCGCCGGTCCGCGACGTCGAGGCCATCCTGGAGCGCCCGGACGGCGTGCGCGTGCCCTTCGCGCCCTATCCCACGCCCCTGCACGACGAATTCGGACAGGTGATCGGCGGGGTGAACATGATGGTGGACATCTCCCGCCACCGCGCCGCCGAAGACTCCCAGCAGCGCCTGATCGACGGCCTGATCCAGGCCGAACGCGAGCTGATCGACTCCAAGGACGCGGCCGAGGCCGGCGGCGCCGCCAAGAGCGCCTTCCTGGCCACCATGAGCCACGAGATCCGCACGCCGCTGAACGGGGTGCTGGGGATGGTCCAGGCCATGGCCCGCGATGAGCTCAGCCCGGTCCAGGCCGAACGCCTGGGGGTGATCCAGCAGGCGGGCGCCGCCCTGCTGGCCATCCTCAACGACCTCCTCGACCTCTCCAAGATCGAGTCCGGCAAGCTGGAGCTCGAGGAGGGCGAGTGCGACGTCGGGGAGATCGCCGGCGGCGTGGCCCAGGCCTTCACGACCCTGGCCACGGAAAAGGACATCGGCTTTGTCCTGCACATCACCGACGAGGCCAGGGGAGTCTATCTGGGCGACGCCACGCGGCTGCGTCAAATCCTGTACAACCTGGTCTCCAACGCCCTGAAGTTCACGCCGCAGGGCAGCGTCGCCGTGCGCGTCGAGCGGCCGGACGAGATCCTTCGCATCCGTATCAGCGACACCGGCGTCGGCATCGCCCCGGAGCGTCTGCCCTTCCTGTTCGACAAGTTCGTGCAGGCGGACGCCTCGACCACCCGCAAGTACGGTGGCACCGGCCTGGGCCTCGCCATCTGCCAGCAGCTGGCCAACCTGATGGGCGGGGGCGTGACGGTCCAGAGCGCGCCCGGCGTCGGCTCGACGTTCACGGTGGCCCTGCCTCTGACGCGTCTGGCCGAAGCCTCGCGGCCGGCCGCGGCCGGCCACGCCGACCCGGAGTTCGCGCCGCCGTCGCGCTCGATCCGTATCCTGGCCGCGGAAGACAACCCGATGAACCAGCTGGTCCTCAAGACCCTGCTGCACCAGGTGGGCGTCGAGCCAGTCGTCGTCGGCAACGGCCAGGAGGCCGTGGACGCCTGGCGCGACGGCCAGTGGGACGTGATCCTGATGGACATCCAGATGCCGGTGCTGGATGGCCCCACCGCCGCGCGGATCATCCGCGACGAGGAGATCGCCACCGGCCGCCGCCGCACGCCGATCATCGCGCTCACCGCCAACGCCATGTCCCACCAGACCGAGGCCTACACCGACTGCGGCATGGACGCGGTGGTGGCCAAGCCCATCGAGGTGGGGCGGCTGTATGCGGCCCTGGAGATGGTGCTGGCGGGAGAAGAGGCGGCGGAGCTTCCCGAAGCAGCGGTGGGTTAGCCTCTCCCCTTCCCGCAATTAGTTGACTTGGGCAACCATCTGACCGAACCTCCCGCCGAGGAGGATCCGCCATGTCGCCTGACCCCGCCGGCCCGATCGCCGCCATCCGCGCCTTCAACCGCTTCTACACCCGTCGCATCGGGGTGCTGGACGAGGCGCACATGGGCAGCGGCTTCACCCTGGGCGAGGGGCGCGCGATCTATGAACTGGCGCAGGCCGACGGGCTGACCGCCAAGCAGCTTGGCGAAATCCTCGCCCTGGACGCCGGCTACCTCAGCCGCGTGCTGCGGCGCTTCGAGGACAGTGGCCTGCTGGAGCGCCGCGCCGATCCCAGGGACGGCCGCAGCACCCGCCTGCACCTCACCGGCTCGGGCCGGGAGGTGTTCGCCCGTCTCGACAGCCGGTCCGCCGAACTTGTGTCGGAGATGATCGGGCCCTTGTGCGAGGCCGACCAGGCCAGGCTCGTCGCCGCCATGGCCACGGTGCGCGACGCCCTGGATGGCCGCAACGCCCCGCCCTCGCCGCCCGCCGTCACCCTGCGCGGCCTGCAGCCGGGCGACATGGGCTGGGTGGTGGAGCGGCATGCGGTGCTTTACGGCCGCGAATACGGCTGGGATCGGACGTTCGAGGCGGTGGTGGCGGATATGGCGGCCCAGATCATCCGGCAGCTGGACGACCCGGGCGCGCGAGCCTGGATCGCCGAGCTGAACGGGCGCCGGGTCGGCTGCGTCTTCATGGTGCGCGAACCGGACGCGGACGGCGTCGGGCGCCTGCGCCTGCTGTTGCTGGAGCCGGAGGCGCGCGGCATGCGGCTGGGCCAGCGGCTGGTGGACGAGTGCCTGGCCTTCGCCCGCGCCACCGGCTACCGCGAGGTGGTGCTGTGGACCCACACGGTGCTGACCGCCGCGCGCAACATCTACGCCAGCCGGGGCTTCGAGCTGATCGAGACCCACTTCCACAGCGACTTCGGGCCGGAGGTGCAGAGCGAAACCTGGCGGCTGGTGTTTTGACGGCGCGTGCGGGCCACGGGTTTGGGGGCCAAGCGCCGATGACGCGGCGGCGCCATTGACGACGCCCCCTCGGCTGAGGCCTATAACGCCTGTTTGAATTTCCGGGCGCCGGGCGATAGAGCCCTTGTCCGCAAAGGCTTCCGAGGGAAACGCCATGACCGCAATCAACGCCGTGACCGACTATGCCCGCGAAGGCGACGTCGGCGTCATCACCCTGAACTCGCCGCCGGTGAACGCCCTGTCGGCGGGCGTGCGCGACGGCCTGGCCGGTGGCATGGCCGCGGCCATGGCGGACAGCGAAGCCAAGGCCGTGGTGCTGATCTGCGAGGGCCGCACCTTCATCGCCGGCGCCGACATCACTGAGTTCGGCGGCGCCCAGAAGGGCGCCAGCCTGTTCGACGTCCAGGACGCCATGGAAGGCTCCAGCAAGCCGGTGATCGCCGCCATCCACGGCACGGCGCTGGGCGGCGGCCTGGAAGTCGCCCTCTGCGCCCACTACCGCGTGGCTGTCCCCTCCGCCCGCTGCGGTCTGCCGGAGGTGAACCTGGGCCTGCTGCCGGGCGCCGGCGGCACCCAGCGCCTGCCCCGCATCGTCGGCGTGGAAAAGGCCCTGGAGATGATGACCAGCGGCCAGCACGTCCCGGCCAAAGCCTGCCTGGAGATGGGCCTGGTCGACGAGATCGTCGAGGAAGGCAAGCTGCGCGAGGGCGCCATCGCCTTCGCCCGCAAGGTGGTCGCCGAAGGCCGGCCGCTGGTGCGGGTGCGCGACAACAACGCCAAAGTCGAGGCCGCCCGCGGCCATCCGGAGATCTTCGCCAACTTCCGCAAGGCCAACGCCCGCAAGTTCCGCGGCTTCCTGGCCCCGGAATACAACATCCGCTGCGTCGAGGCGGCGGTGAACGAGCCCTTCGAGGAGGGGCTGAAGGTCGAGCGCAAGCTGTTCGGCGAGGTGATGAGCGGCCCGCAGAGCGCCGCCCAGCGCTACGCCTTCTTCGCCGAGCGCCAGGCCAACAAGATCCCGGATGTGCCGGACGACACCGCCGTGATCCCGATCAACAAGGTCGGCGTCATCGGTGGCGGCACCATGGGCGGCGGCATCGCCATGAACTTCATGAACGCCGGCATCGCGGTGACCATGGTGGAGGTGAAGCAGG
>FSUP01000535.1_pt1 | contig 25938 bp, 20 predicted proteins | sample 1637431 | NCBI WGS metagenome assembly FSUP01 (sample SAMEA3914816, study PRJEB12502) | metagenome | biome: forest; material: soil | place: USA | collected 2011-09-16 | depth 0.3 m | reverse complement strand
TACCAGCAGTCCGCGCCGCGTGGGGCCGCCGGCCGCCAATCCCGCGGGGGCGGGGGCGGAGGCGGGGTGAACTGGTGGGCCAGGCCGCCGTTGCCAGCGGCCCGCAACCCCCTGCTTGGACGCTGGCGGCAGGTCGCCTCCCGGGGCGTTTCGGGACCGCTCGCCGACTTTCCCGGCATCGAGGTCGCCAACGGCGCCCTGGCCGGGGGTTGCAAGTCGATGTTCGGCGGGGGCGTGATCGCCTTCGAGCCGACCGCGCTGCAATGGGTGGCGCCCGACGGCCATGAGGAGATCCTCAATCACGTCGCCTACCGCGCCAACGGATCGGAAGTCGTGGTGCTCTCACGCGACCCGGGCGCCATACCGGCGCTGATCTTCGGCTTTCCAAACCACGATCACGCGGTCGTCGCCTTCTTCAACTGCACCATGAATCGCCTCGGCGCGCGGCCGCTGGCTTCCGGCGCAGGGGCGGGACTTGCGGCCGGCCGGCACGCCCCGACCGCGGCTGTCGCAACGGCCCCTGCCCCATCGGCCGCCGCCAATGCGGTGCTCATCCTCCAGGTCGGCGCCACGAATGCCGGCGCCTTCACGCCGTTCGGCAACCTTCGGCTCGTGGTGACGCCGGTGGACCCGGCGACCACATTCAGGAACGCCGGAATAGTGCCGCCGAGCGGTATAGTCTCACCCCCCGACCAGATCTTCGCCGACTGTCACCGGGCCGACCTTTGCGTGCGCGATTGGCGGGCCCTGGGCGTCGGCGCCAAGGGCGTCGTGCTCACCGATGCGACCGGCCACGTGCAGACGCCGCAGTTCGCCGCCGGCCGCTACTATGTGCTGGGCATAACGGCGTACCGAGGCGGGGCGCTGATCTGGACCCAGCCGGTCAATGTGCATCCCGGGACCAACACCATGACGCTGGATCAGAGCAACGGCCGCACGTTCCCTTAGAGGTTAGGTGGTGTGGACACTCATGCCACCCCACACCTGCGTCATCCTCGGCCGTCAGTGCCGAGGATCCATACGCGCTGTAGAGGTGGTCGCGGAGCGGCAGCGGAGCGGCGCAGGACGGTTGCGGCTGGCGCCAGTGCTCGGCTCGCCCTTTGGTACTCGCCGCCCGCTCTCACGCGTTCATGGACCCTCGGGACTGACGCCCGAGGGTGACGGGGGTGGGGGCTTGGGAGGGGAAACTTCCACAGACCCTCGCGGGCGGACGGCCTTCAGTGCGTCGCCATCCAATCGGCGGCCGTGTCCAGGATGCCGGCCAGGACTTCGGCGTCCTTGCGGCTCGTCTTCGCCGGGACGTGAAAGGCGTGATCGGCCTCGTCGATGAGCTCGAGGCTCGCGCGGCCCTGCAGCCCGGCGATCGTCCGCTGCAGGAGTTCCAGGTCGGCGAGCTGATCCCTGGAGCCTTGCAGGAACAGCATCGGTATCGTGACGGCGGAGAGGTGCGCCGCGCGCGCGTCCGACGGCTTGCCCGCCAGGTGCAGGGGGAAGGCGAAGAAGACCAGGCCGCTTACGCCATCCAGCGGCGCCAGAGCCTGAGCCTGAGACGTCATCCGGCCGCCGAACGACTTGCCGCCGGCGAACAACGGCGTCGAGCCGGCCCGCCGCCGGGCCTCGGCCACGGCGCCGCGCACCGCGGCGTGGGCGACCGGGGGCGGGTCCACCCGTTTGCTTCCACGCTCCATGTAGGGGAACTGGTACCGAAGCGTCGCCACGCCGCGCTCGGCCAGGCCGTCCGCGATCGCCACCATGGACTTGTGGGCCATCCCCGCGCCGGCGCCATGCGCAAGCACAAGACAGGCTTTGGGTTGCAACGGCGCCTGCCAGAGCCCGGAAACCGGCTCGGCTCCATCGACGGACAGTGAAATGGCTTGCGGTTCCATGACCGCAGAATAGCGTTTGTCCGCGGCGCCGTCATCGCCGCCAACTAGGTCGCCGACTCCCATGCCCAACGGCATCGACGCCTACCGAGCCAAGAGACGCTTCAGCGAGACGCCGGAGCCGAAGGGCGGCGTGGCGGCCTCCGAAGAGCCGATCTTCGTCGTCCAGAAACACCACGCCCGGCGCCTGCACTACGATCTGCGCCTGCAGATCGGCGACGCGCTGAAGAGCTGGGCTGTTCCGGAGGGGCCGTGCCTCGACCCGAAGGTGCGTCGTTTCGCCAAGCTCGTCGAAGATCACCCGCTCGACTACGCCAGCTTCGAAGGCCGCATTCCCGCCGGCAACTACGGCGCCGGCACGGTGATCGTCTGGGACCGCGGAACCTGGGTGACGCTGGCCGACGCGGAAGAGGCGCTGGCTGCCGGCGAGCTCAAGTTCCGCCTCTCCGGAGAGAAGCTGGCCGGCGGCTGGATGCTGAAGCGCCTGCCGGACGATCCGACGAACTGGCTGCTGATCAAGGAGCGTGACGTCGCCGCGCGGCCGCTGGGCGAATACGACGTCCTGCTGGAGGCGCCCGACAGCGTGGTGACCGGCCGACCGGTCGACGAGGCGCCCGCACCGGCCAGGAAACCGGTGGCGCCCCGCAAGGCCGCCAAGATCCCGGGCGCGGTCGCCGCGCCCATGCCGTCAAGGTGGCGACCGCAACTCGCCACCTCCGCCATCGAGGCGCCGAAGGGCGAAGGCTGGCTCCACGAGATCAAGTACGACGGCTATCGAACGCTGGTCTTCATCGACGGCGGGAAGGTGCGTCTGGTCACGCGCAACGGGCACGACTGGACCTCGCGGTATGGCGCGCTGGCCAAAGCGTTCGAGAAGCTGCCCTGCACGAACGCCATCCTGGACGGGGAGGTGGTGGTGCAGGATCCGCGCGGGGTCACCTCGCTGGATCTGCTCGAACGGGCGCTGGCGGACGGTGAGACACACGCCTTCACCTATTTCGCCTTCGACCTCTGCTTTCTTGACGGCCACGACCTGAGCGGCGCCCGCCTGATCGATCGAAAGCTGGCCCTGGAAGGCCTGGTCGGCGGAGTGGTCAACACGCGATTCCCGCTGCAGCTCAGTGAGCATATCGACGGCGACGGCGAGGCGCTGTTCGTTCAGGCGAGCCGCATGGGCCTCGAGGGCATCGTCTCGAAGAAGATCGACGCGCGCTATGTCCAGCAACGGTCCGCCTCCTGGGTGAAGGTCAAGCGGGTCGATGTTGGCGCGTTCGCGGTCATCGGTTTCCTGAGCAACGGCCCCGGAATGGCCTCGTCGCTGATCCTCGCGGAAGATCGCGACGGCGAGCTCGTCTATGTCGGCCGGGTCGGCTCGGGGATCGGCGACGCCAAGGCTCGCGAACTCCATGCCCTGTTGTCCAAGATCCCGCGGGCGGCGCCCGTGACGGCGGCGCCGCGAACCGCGGGGGCGCATTGGGTCGAACCTCAATGGACCGCTGAAATCGGGTATCGCAGCCGCTCGACGCAAGGCTCGCCCCGTGCGCCCGTCTTTCTCGGCTACGCAGCGCGCAAGCTTCCGCGCGGATCACGCTCGCTCAAGCCCAAGCTTGTCGGGGATCGCGACCTGGCCGCCATTCAGCTGACCAACCCGGAGCGCGAGATCTTCGCCGGCAGCGGCATGACCAAGCTGGACGTGGCCCTGCACTACGCCCGCGTCGGAGACTGGCTGTTGCCCGAATTGCTGCATCGCCCGCTGACGATGCTTCGCTGCCCCAGCGGCGACATCAAGGACTGCTTCTACCAGCGCCACGCCTTCGCCGGCCTGCCCGCCGGCATCGAGACCATCGACCTCGCCGACGAGGAAGGGCGCGGGGCCTTCGTCACCGTCACCGAGGCCAGGGGGTACCTCGCCCTGGCGCAGTTCGGCGCGATCGAATTCCACCTCTGGGGCTGCCGGGTCGACGATCCGGAGCACCCCGACCGCCTGGTGATGGACCTCGACCCCGACGCGGATCTTCCCTGGGCGCGGGTGTGCGACGGCGCGGAGATCCTGCGGGACCGGCTCGAAACCATGGGATTTCGCCCCTTCCTGCGCACCACGGGCGGCAAGGGGCTGCACCTCGTCATGGCGCTGGACGAAGGCCACGACTGGCGCACGGTCAAGGGCTTCGCCGAGGCGCTTGCGCAGTCGATGGCTGCGGATGCGCCGAACCTCTTCACCGCGGTCTCGTCGAAGGAACGCCGCAAGGGACGGATATATCTCGATTATCTGCGCAATGGCCGAGGCGCGACCGCGGTGGCGTCATATTCGCTTCGCGCCCGTCCGGGGTTTCCCGTCGCGACGCCCATCGCCTGGGAAGAACTCAGAAAGCTGTCGGGTGGTAACGTCTTCAACCGTCTTAACATCCATAGACGTCTGGACGGACTCGCCGCCGACCCCTGGAATGAGCTAGGATCAAGCGCCGTCAAGATAACGCCGAAGATGCAAAGCGGCGTGGGAATGAAGACATAGGGGAGCCGTCATGGCAGGGCGTGCGTACTGGAAGGGATACTTGAAGCTGTCGCTGGTCTCATGTCCGGTGAAGCTCTACTCGGCGACGTCTTCGACGGCCGGCAAGATCTCGTTCAACCTTCTGCACAAGGACACGCTGAACCGCGTGTCGCAGAAATACCATGACCCGGAGTTGGGTGAGATCGACCGTGCGGACCTGGTCAAGGGCTATCAGTTCGAGAAGGACCGGTACGTCGTCGTCACCGCCGAGGAACTCGAGGCGGTCGAGATCGCGTCCAGCAAGACGATCGATATCGACGGTTTCGTCGACGCCGGGGACATCGATCCGATCTTCCTGGATTCCGCCTACTATCTGGCGCCGGACGGTCCCATCGCCGAAGAGACCTTCGCCGTCATTCTCGAAGCGATGAAGCGCGTGAACAAGGTCGCGGTAGCGCGGATCGTGCTGTCGGGCCGTGAGCGCCTGGTGACCATTCAGCCCATCGTGGACGGCTTCAAGCTCACCACCCTTCGCTCGGCGAAGGAAGTGCGCGAACCCTCCAGCTCGCTCGACAAGCTGAACGTGAAGCTGTCGGACGACATGCTCAGCATGGCGGCCCAGATCATCGCGCAAAAGGAGATGAAATTCGCGCCCGAGAGCTTCGAGGACCGCTACGAGGAGGCGCTGATGGCGCTGGTGAAGTCCAAGATCTCAGGCGGCCAGCCGATCATCACCAAGGCGCCCGAACGCGGCAATGTCGTGAACCTCATGGACGCCCTGCGGCGCAGCATCGAGGAGGAGCGTCGCCCGCCATCGCCCAGTCTCGGCAAGGCGGCCGGGGCTGTCGCAGGCAAGGCGGCGGCGAAGAAGACCGCGCTCAAGGCCCCAGCCGCCAAGCCCACGGGTAAGAAGCAATCCGCTTAGCACGATGGATGTGCGGGGCCGTGCAGTAGCGCTCTACGGCAAGTTCTCGCCGGGGGTTCGTGATCGCCTGCAGCGGGAGATCGTCCGCGGCGGCGGCGAGGTCGCGCGGGACCTGATGCGCCGGAGCGACGTCTTCGTCGTCGGCGCTCTGGCGGCCGCCCTGATCGGCAGCGGCGCGCTGACGGCGCGCCTGCGGTCGGCGCGCGCCCGGGGCGTCCCGGTGCTGGGCGAGCGCGCCTTCGGCGCCGCGCTGGCCGGTGCATCGGCGCTGGGAGACGCGACCCTGCCGCTGTCGACGGCGCTGGCCCAGACCACGCTGACGCAGGACGACGCGGACATCCTCGCGGCCTTCGACCTGATCCTCATCGCGGACGACAAGTGCCGGTTCGGCGACGCCGGCACACTCCGCACAGCCGGGGAACTGCTCGGCCACGGACGAACCCTCGCCGACACGGTGAGGATATTGGCGCGGGCCCGCGATCTGTCGCCGTCGGGCCGCCACCGGATCGTCCTGACGCCATCGGGCGACGCCGCCCTGCAGTGGCAGGACGGACTCACAACGCTGGAGGGACAGGGCTACCTGCCCCTCGACGAGGACCATGCGAGCGTCGACGATCTGTTCGAGGCGGCGGCGCTCGCGGAGGCGAACGGCGAACTGGAGGAAGCGGCGCGGCTCTACGACATGTGCGGCCGCGCCGATCGCGGCGACGCCATCGCGCCTTACAATCTGGCGAACATACGCCTGGCGCAGGGCGCGCACGACCAGGCCGTGCTGGCCTACCAGCGCGCGCTCTCCCGTGACGGCGGATTTGTCGAGGCGCGCTACAATCTCGCTCAGGCCCTCGAGGCCGCCGGCAAGTTGGACGCCGCATCAGTCGAACTCAGCCGCGTCCTGGACGCTGATCCGACCCACTCGGACGCGATCTTCAACCTGGCGCAGCTGCGAATGAAGGCGGGCGAGATGGGCGCGGCCAAGGGCCTCTACGAGCAGTATCTCGCGCTGCACCCGCCGGACGATTGGGCCGCGATGGCGCGCAAGGCGATCGTCTATTGCACGGCGCGCCTGTCAGCCTAGATCGCCCGCCAACCAGCCTCAGAAGAAGCACGCCGCGCCGACGACGAAGGCGGTGCGGTCCTGGCGGTATCCGGCTGGATAGACCGCGGTCGGGGTCGTCGCCGTCCAGGCTGCATGCAGTTCGAAGTGCTTGAACTCGCGCGCGACACCGACGCGAAAATCGATGCGCGTGGCATCGACGTTGTGCAGATTTCGCGCGCCCAGACGCGCCAGGGCGCCGACATGTCCGAAGATCCGCCAGTGGTTGGCCGGTCGGAGCGCGCCGTCGAAGTCGACGTACACCGAGCCGCCGCCCTCGCCGATGTACTTCGGCGAATAGTAGACGTGCAGGCTGAGATCGTTCTTGCTCACGCCGGCGTACACTTCGGTATAGGTGGAGGACACCTCGTAATCGACGTAGGTCGTCACGCCGCTGTTGATGACGCCGACGTCCCACGACACGCCGGAGGCAAGGCGTCGCGCGTAGCCGAGATTGGCGACGTAGCCGAGGACCTGGGCGCCGCTGTGCCGGCTATCGACGAAGACGCCGGATATGGCGGCATAGGCGCCGCTGGCATGGTCGTAGGACAGGTTCAGGCTCACCGCAGGCCGACCGTCGCTCAGCGACACTCCACGCAGTTGATAGGCCGACTCGATCGACACGCCGGCGCCGACCTCGGCCCGGGCCGGGGCGGGAAAGCACGGCGGCAGGACGAAAACGACAAGGCCCAGCCAATGAAGACGGGGCCCCGCCACGCTGTCAGCGCACGGATGCGGAAATGACCCGGACGCGGTCGCCTAGATTGCCGCAGTGCGCCGCGTCGCGCAGAACTGTGGTGCAGGCGTCGATGACGCCCCCGCCGGGGCGCGCGGCCACGAGCGTCAACGATCCGATCGCCGGCCGGCCGCGCTCGCGCATCAGAGCGAACAGGCCGGCGACGTGGGCGGCCGCGAAGGAGCTGCCCGTCACCAGGGTCCATCGTCCGCCCGTCTGGGTGGTCGGCACGTCGCGACCGGGCGCACTGTAGACACCCGTCGGCGGCGGCCCCCAGGCCTCATCGGCCACGGCCACTACCCCCGCATGCGACGCCGGAAAACCGCCCCCTGGCAGATCCCGGTCGAAGGCTCCGACGACGACGATGTGGCGCAGTTCAGCCGCGTCCAGCAGCTTGCCGAGCAGCTGGTCCGGCGGTCCGCTGAGGCTGAGGTTGATGATCTGGGCGTTGTGGGTGATGGCGAAGTCGAGAGCCTTCGCCAGGCTCAGGCTGTCGCACAGCGTGGTCGCCGCCTTGCCGGGCGATGCGTTCACCTGCCAGCAAGCGCGAAGGACCATGAGCCGGGCGCGGGGCGCCACACCGGCTATTCCCAGACCGTTGTCGGCCTTGGCCGCGATAATGCCGGCCACATTGGTGCCGTGCTGTTCGGGCGCGACGCCGTGATCGAGGACGAAGTTTTGGCTGACTTCCACCTGACCGATCAGATCGGGGTGGGTCCGCTCGACCATGCTGTCGATCACCGCCACCCGGATGTTGCGGCCCATGGAGACCTTGTGCAACTCGGCCAGACGCCATTCGCGCGCCGCGGGCTGTACGGGGAACAGCGGATCGTTATGGGTCGCGGCGGCGCCCTGGGCCCGGTAGACGTTCATCGGCTCGGACCACAGCACACCGGGCTCTCGCGACAGAGACGCGGCGAGCTCAATGGCGGACCCGTCGCCTGGAATGGAAAGAACGAAGCAGTCCACGCCCGCCAGGGGCATCGGCCAATCGTCCACCACGGTCAGGCCCCGTTCGCGGGCCAGCCGGGCCACCACCTGACGCCGCGCACTGCGACCCATTCCATCGCCATAGCCGCCGGCATAATCAGCCCCTGGCCGGACATGGTCCGGGGGCAGACGCAGCATCACCAGAACCTGGCGGCTCGGGTCGGCGGAAGGCGACGCACGAGCGCTGCCATCCGGGCAGAGCATCAGCGCCACGCCGGCCAGCCAGGCGGTGACGCGGAGCCACAAGCGCCGGCGTGGGTCCCAGGTCATGGCCGTTCGCCAGGGTCGATCGGCTCGGCCAACAGCACATCCCTTCGCGCCTTCAGCCGCGCTAGGGCCACGGGGCGTTCGGCGTCGGGCACGCGCAGCACATAGGCGCCGGCCGCTGTCGGACCATCAACCACGCGGGCGTCATCAGCCTTGAGCATTTGTCGTATCGCCCCATCGGTGGTGTCCGGACGGAATATCACGACCACGTTGCCCGCCACCGTCGCGGGGGCCGAGCCAAGGGTATGATAGCGCGCCGGCTGCTGCGCCGGCGGCGAAAGCACCCCCGCGAGCAGGAAGAGACCCAATTGCGCCGCCATCACCCAACCCAGCCACGGAGCGCTGACGCGCATCAGACCGCCCAGCCTGCCGCCCAGCGTCCGCCACCATGAACGCACGGCGATGCGGCGGCGTTCCGGGGCGCCGTCCAGGCGGCGAAGCATCGAGGCCCAACCCAGTTCGATTCCCATCGGCAGGTTGGCGACCTCCACCGCCAGTCCGCGATCCAAGGCCAAATCCGCCTTGCAGTCGGGGCATTCGACCAGGTGAGCCTCCACCTGCGCCTGTTCATCTGGAGTGAGCTGCCCCGTTACGAACCAGGGCAGCAGCAATTGGACTTCGCGGTGTTGATCTCGATACAATTGAACGACCTTACCCATCACGCCCCCCTTCACAACCAATCCGCCAGCTGGCCGGCCAGCTTGCTTTTGAGCTGACGGCGCGCGTGGAACATGCGCGTCTTCACAGTATCCACGGGACAATCCATGATCTCGGCGATCTCGCGATAGCCGATCTCGTGGAAATAGGTCAGGTCGACCACGACGCGATGCGCCGTGGATAGCTGGGCCATGGCGGTCAGCAGCTGCTGTTGAAGCTGGCGACGCCCGAGTTGTTGTTCTGGTCCGGCTTCTGCGCTGGCCCGCAATTCGGCGCCGTCATCCTCGACCGGCGTGTCCTGGCGGCGCAACGCCTTCAGCGCCTTGCGATAGGCGATCGCGAAGATCCAGGTCGAGACCTTGCTTTTGCCGTTGTATTTGTGGGGTTGGCTCCAGACCACGAGCATCGTGTCGTTCAGCACTTCCTCGACCAGATGCGCGCGGCGCAGCATCTTGATCAGGAACCGGCTCAGCCGCGGATGATAGGCCCGGTAGAACTCTTCGAAGGCGCGCAAATCCTTGTGCGCGATCCGCTGAATTAGGGTCGCGTCGTCATCCCCGTCGGAACGGGAGGCGCCGCCGGCTTCGCCAGTCGTGACTTGCTTGCCAAGCATCGGCTGTCCCTGAAACTCAAGGTCAATGCCCGATGACGAACAAAAGGTTCAAAGGGCCTGCATTTTGGGCCTGCAAGCGGCCCGCGGCAAGGGACCTGCAGGCCCTCCACTCTGGGCGTTCTCCGCCCGAGACGTTCAGTCGAACGGATCAGAACGCCAGCCACGTGAAGACCCGTAGGATGTTCTGTCCGGCGGCGCTGCCGCCCGCCCCGTCGAAGTTCCTCCTGGCGCCGTTGAACCGTCCGTATGCGGTGAATTGGACCCCGACGCGCAGGTTCACCCGCCGCTGCGGCTGCGACCGGCCGCCGAAGGGGGTGCCGTCGATCTGGACTGTGACGCCGGAACTGTCCGGCTTGAACGTCCGATTGTTGGCGTAGAGCAGCGGGTCGGCTGACCCGGTGGTGTCGAAGGCCTGCACCGTCAGGCCGACCTTGTTGCGCCAGTAGTAGGAAATGTCGGCGCGTATATCGTGCAAGTCGTTGCGCCGATTGGCGGCCAGCCCGAGCGGCACGGAGGCGTCCAGGGTTTGTCGTTCGTCGATATATCGTCCGTTGACCGAGAACACGTCGCCATTGGCGAGCGGGGCCTGGTAGGAGACATCCACGCCAAGGTCCCGATAGGTGTCGCTGGCGCCGGCGCTCCGGTCGCGTCCGGGAAAGATGCCGGCCTGCATGCCGAACAGTCCGATTTCGACGGTTCGACCACCGAAATTCTTCTGGAAGGCGACGCGGGCATAGGGGGCCAGACCGTCGATGTCGCCGGGAGAGAACGGATCGGCGCCAAGGTGCGTCAGAGTGCTGGCGCTGGGCGAGCCGTAGGCGCCCGCCTCCAGGTAGATCTCCGAATTGATCCAGGCGTAGCCGGTCAGGCCAAGGACGCCCTGCGCCAGGGCGCCCGTCAGCAGCGGCGCGGCCGCCGGCGACGGCGCGAGGCTGGAGCCGGTGTAGGGGAAACCCCAGGCCGGCAAGGTATTCCAAGGGTCCTGTACGCCCGGGTTGTTGTTGAGGCTCGCGCCCAGGACGACGTTGGCCCCCTTGACGTTGGCCGTCGTGACGGCGCGGAGGTCCATGTTGTCCCAGGTCCAGGCCTTGGCGACGCCGTCGTAGGTCGTCTGGACGAAGCCTCCAAGGTGCGAGCCCAGTCCCCCGGCGAGGAACAGGCTCACCTGGTCGAGCGCGACATTGTCATTGGTCTTGAAGCTCGGCGCCGGGGCCGCCGGCTGGTCGTCCTGTGTGCGGAGGTAGGAGGCCACGGCCATGACGGAGATCGGCACGTTCAGACTGCCCGAGCGCTGGGTGTAGCCGCTCAACTTGAAGTTTCGGCCGTACGGTGTGAGTTGGGGGCCAAAGCCGCCGACGTGGCACATCTGGCAAGGCTGCCCGGTCTGCACGGCGAAGGCCGGCAGGGCGTGGGCGCGTGTCGCCGACAGCAACAGCGCCGCGCACGCCAGGATGAAATAAAAAATCACCCGTGGCCGGATCGCGTTTGAATAGTGAATCCACATGTCCGGACATCCGCTAATTTTCTTCACGACAACAACGTCCATTCCGACTCCGGAATGGAATACTTGGTCGCCCGTATTAGGGATATTCGCTCGGATGCTAAGGTCAGCACTCACACTTACTTAGCAGCGGTCACAGTCGTTCGGGCCGCTCCGTAGATGCCGGTCGCCAGCGAAAAGGTTCAACGGCCCGCGCAAGTCTGCGCCTTGCTTGCCCGCTTCGACGAAAGCGGACGTTCCGGGTCGATTTCCGGGTCCGGTGTTGAACCCTCGGCCCTCGAGACGGAATCAAGAGCTGTAGATTCCCATTCGGCGCGACGGTGTCTGGGGGCGCCCCCGACGCCCGATGGTTCCTGCGTCGTGACAGCCAGGCGTGGATTTGTCCTGGGCGTTGCCGCGGCGACTTTGAAAATTGGTCGAAGGAGGAAGCCATGAAGACCGTCGTAGGAATCGCGTCCATCGTGCTGGGGATGCTCGCCACCAGCGCCCTCGCCTCGCCCGTCCCGCTCACCGATATGCAACTCAGCGGGATCGTGGCCGGCGAGGACTTCACAATCGTCAATGAGGTGTCCGACCAGGCGGCCGTTGGGGCGCCGACCACCGATCCGCTGCTGGTCAATGCCTGGGGTCTGTCCGAGGCTCCGGCTGGCGGCCCTCTCTGGGTGTCCAACAACGGGACCGGGACCTCGACTCTCTACAATTTCACCAGCTTCGCCAAGATTCCGCTCAACGTCGCAATTCCGGGCGGCGGTGGCGGTGACGGCGCGCCGACCGGAACGGTGTTCACGAGCTTCACGGGCAACAGCTTCCGGGTTTCCGAGAACGGCGCGACCGGCCACAGCCTGTTCCTGTTCGACGGCGAGGACGGATCGATCTCCGGCTGGTCGCCGACGGTGGACCTCACCCACGCCATCATCGCGGTCGATCATTCCGCTCAGGGCGACGTGTTCAAGGGTCTGACCCTCACCAACCTCGGCGCCGCCCCGGAGATCCTGGCCGCGGACTTCGCTCACAATCAGGTCGAGGTCTTCAACAACCAGTTCCACCAGACCGGGTCGTTCACCGATACGTCGCTGCCGACGGGCTATGCGCCGTTCAACGTTCAGACGCTGAACGGCAAGGTCTATGTCGCCTTCGCCCTTCACGGCCAAGGTCGCGACGAGGCTCACGGGGCCGGCCTTGGCTTCGTCGATGTGTTCGACACCCATGGCCACAAGATCCAGACCCTGATCTCCGGAGGCGCCCTGAATGCGCCCTGGGGACTGACCATCGCACCGGCCAGCTTCGGCAAGTTCGCCGGCGCCCTGCTGGTCGGCAACTTCGGCGACGGCAAGGTGAACGCCTTCGATCCGACGACGGGAACCTTCCTCGGCGCGCTCTCGGCTCCGGGTGGAGCGCCACTGTCCATCGACGGGCTTTGGGCGCTCCGCAACGGTCCGAATGGCACGGTGGTCTTCTCGTCGGGTCCGAATGAGGAATCCCACGGGTTGATCGGGGTCATTCGTCCAAACTGGGCGGCGGCGTCCTGGGCATACCAATCGCACGTCGCCCTGGGTCATTGAGACCTGCCGGGACCGCACTGTGAAGCTACATAGGCGCCAAGGCCGTCACAGGAGTCCGACGGCCTTGGCCGTAGCGGTCGCGTTTGCGATCGCCGCGACCGCCGCCAACGCCCAAGGGCGCCTGGGCGACGGCAAGCCGGTCCGCTCACTGGCCGAACTGCGCAATGCGCAGGTCGTGCGCCAGAATTGGGATCTGTCGTGCGGGGCGGCGGCGATTGCGACCCTCCTGACCTATCAGCTCGGCCATCCGGTGAGCGAACGTGAGGTCGCGCTGGCCATGGTGCGCCGCACCACCCCGAACCTGGTGCGCATGCGGCTGGGCTTCTCGCTTCTGGACCTGAAGGTCTTCGCCGCCACCCAGGGTTTCGGCGCCGCCGGGTTCGGCGACATGACGCTAGACGATCTCGACGGCCTGGCGCCGGCGATCGTCCCGATCCGATGGCATGGCTTCCGCCACTTCGTCGTCTATCGCGGCCGGCGCGGGGGCCGCGTGCTGATCGCCGACCCGGCGTTCGGCAACCGAACCCTTTCCGAGGAGGTCTTCCAGGGCGTTTGGGCCAATCGCATCGGCTTCATCGTCTTCGATCCGGCCAGTCCGCGAGCGCCCAATCGCATGGGCGCGCCCGCCGAGCTCTTCGTCGTGCCGACACGTCAGACCGAACGCACCTCCATAGCAACCTTAAGCAACCTGGGTGGGCCATGAGCAACACCGCGGCATTCGCCATTTTCGCCGTCGCGACCGCGATTGGGATTGCTCCCGCCGCGCCGGCCCTTTGCCAACCCCTGACGCGCGAAGAGCTCGAGGCCGCCCTCAGCCGGCGCGATCAGGAGATCGCCGCGCTGGAGAAGCGAATAGCCACGCTAGAGGCGGAACGGGCCGCGGCGACGGCCCCCACGACAACAGCGGCGCAGTCCGTACCGCCCCCTCCGAGCGCGCCCGTCAGTTCGGTTGCGGCGGGGTCCGCCGGGCCGGCGACCGACGAGACGGCGCTCCAGGCACTCTCGCGCGGGCTGGTTGAACGTGGCGCGTTGCTTCTGCCCAAGTGGAGCTTGGAGGTCGCCCCCAGCCTCGCCTACAGCCACACCCAGAAACAGGGCCTGGTGTTGGTGGACACGCCAGAGGGCATCTCGACGGTGAGCGACCAGCGGCAGCGCGACGACGGGCTGCAGGGCCAGTTGGCGGCTCGGCTGGGCTTACCCTGGCGCAGCCAGATCGAGGTCCGCGTCCCCTTCGACTGGAAGCGCACGGCCTCCGCCCTGGGCGACGGAACCGAAATCCGCCACAGCGATACGCACATCGGCGATGTCGAGCTCGAACTCAGCCACCAGTTCCTTGTCGAGAGCGGCTGGCGGCCGGATCTCATCGGCGCCGTATCCTGGCGGTTTCCGACGGGCCGAGATCCTTTCCATGTTCCCGCTGCGAGCATCGCCAGCGGCGGAGGAACCGATCAGGTCAGCGGCCGAATCACCGCGCTCAAGACCATCGATCCGCTCGTCGTTTTCAGCACCGTGTCCTACTCGGCCAACCTCAGCCGGGACGAGAGCTTCGGCCGCATCCACCCCGGCGACTCCGTGGGATGGCAGATCGGCACGCTCCTGGCCGTCAGCCCGGAAACGTCGCTCAGCTTCGGCTTCGCCCAGGAGTTCAAGGCCCGCACAAGCGTTGACGGCCGTTCGATCAACGGCAGCGACGGCGTCGGCGCCGTTGTTCAGTTCGGACTCGACCAGGTGCTGAGCTCGCGGGCGTTGCTCGATGTCTCACTGGGGGTCGGCGTCACCCGTGACGCGCCGGACTATGTGTTGATGGTGTCGGTGCCAATCCGGTTCAGATGACCTTGTTGGGTAGAGCGGGATCGCTTCAGACTGAATCGATCCCGCTCTATAAATACTTGTTTTGTCGCATTTTCTTCACGCGAACCGGTACCCACTTCGCTCGAAAATGCTTTAGGCGCCGGCTCCGCCGTCGTCGCCGCCCAACGCCTTGTAGATCGATACGACGTCGATATTGGCGTTGGTCTGCGCCAACGTCAGGGCGTCTTCCGCCTCCAGCCGGCTGCGCTCGGCGTCGAGCACGCGCAGGAAGTCGATCCGGCCCTCCTTGTAGCGGACGTGCGCAAGGTCGGCGGCGCGGCGGGACGCCTCCACCTGTTGGGACAGGCTGACCACCTGGAGCTGGCGCTCCCGGTAGGCGACGATGGCGTTCTGCAGGTCCTCGACGGCGGCCAGCACGGCCTTGTCATAGGCCGCCAGGCTCTCGACCTGTCGCGCGCGCTGGGCCCGCAGGCGCGCCTGGGCGCTGCCGAGGTCCAGGCCGGGCCAGGTCACCGTCGGACTAACGGCCCAGGCGTGCGAACCGCTCTTGAACAGGGAGGACACGTCGCCTGAGAGAAAGCCTACGAAGCCGGTGACGTTGATCCGCGGGAAGAGGTCGGCGGTGGCCACTCCTGTGCGCGCGGTCTCCGACGCCAGCCGCCGCTCGGCCGCCCGCACATCAGGACGGTGGCGGAGGAAGTTCGAGGCGTCGCCGATCGGAACCGCGACGGGCGCGGTCAGGCCGGCCGGCGCGGGCGCCGAAAGTTCCACATCCAAGGTTCCCGGCCGAGCGCCGACCAGCACCGCCAGGCGGTGGGCGGCCTCGGATTCGGCGATGCGCAGGGCCGGAATGGCGGCTTGGGTGGCGTTCAGGCGCGCCCTGGCGCTTTCGACATCCACCGGATCGCCCGTTCCGACCTGTCCGCGCACCTCGGTCAAATGCAGGGTGTCCTGGGCCGTGCGCGCGTTCTCCTCCGCCACGGCCCGGCGGGCCTGGGCGCCGCGCAACAGCATGTAATTGCGGGCGATGTCGGCGACCACGACGACCTGGGCGTTGCGCAGATCCTCGCGGGCGGCCTCGGCGTCGGCCCTGGCGGACTCCACCTGATGCCGGACCCGCCCGAAGAGATCGATCTCCCAGGTGGCGTCGAAGCCGATATCGGCCTGTTCGATATCGACCCGGTGGGCGGAGAAGCCTGGGGCCTGCTCGTTGCTGCGGGCGTAGGCCGCTTCGGTGGTGATGTGGGGGAAGAGGTTGAACTTGCTGCCATGGAAGAGCGCCCTGGCCTCGTTCACCCGGGCCAGCGCGATGCGGACGTCGAGGTTGGCGCCCAAGCCTCGCGCGATCAGCCCATCCAGCTCAGGATCGCCGAAGGCGCGCCACCAGGTCGGCGCCGCGGGCTGGCTGGTGGTCACCCGCGGATCGGCCGGGGCGAGCGCGACAGGCGCCTCCGACGGCGCGTGATAGGTCGGGCCGACCGCCCACGCGGGCTGGGAGAAGGCGAGCGCCGAAGCGGAGGCGGCGGCGAGCAGGCGGCCAAGTCGGTTCATCGTTTGCATCCTATTCGGCCGGAGTCAGGGCGACGGTGGCCGGCGCGGCTTCATGCTGTGGCTGGCCCGGCGCCGGCGTGGCGTGACGGCGGGACGCCCTGGCCACGCCGGTCAGGCGGCGGATGGTCCAGTAGAAGATCGGCGTCAGCAGCAGGCCGAACAGGGTCACCCCCAGCATGCCGGAGAACACCGCCACGCCCATGGCGCGCCGCATCTCCGAGCCCGCGCCGGTGGACACCGCCAGGGGGGCGACGCCCATGATGAAGGCCAGGGAGGTCATCAGGATCGGCCGAAGGCGCAGGCGGCAGGCGTCGAGGATGGCGGTGAGCAGGGACGCCCCCTCCTTCTCCCGCTCCCGGGCGAATTCCACGATCAGGATGGCGTTCTTACACGCCAGCCCCACCAGCACGATCAGGCCGATCTGGGTGAAGACGTTGTCGTCGCCCCGGCTGAGCTGCACACCGATCAGGGCGCAGAGCAGGCACATGGGCACGATCAGGATCACCACCAGCGGCAGGCTCCAGCTCTCGTACTGGGCGACCAGCACCAGGAAGGCCAGCAGCACGCAGATCGGGAACACGAAGACCGCCGTGTTGCCCGCCAGGATCTGCTGGTAGGTCAGCTCGGTCCATTCGAAGCCCATGCCGTTGGGCAGGTCCTTTTTCACGATGGCCTCGAGCGCCTTCTGGGCGTCGCCGGTGCTGTGCCCGGCGGACGGCCCGGCGTTGATCTCTGCGGTGAGCAGGCCGTTGTAATGGGCGGTGCGCTCCGGCCCGGTGGTCTCGTGCGTGGTGACAAAGGCGCCGAGCGGGATCATCTGGCCGGCGGCGTTACGAGTCTGCAGGCGCAGGATGTCATCCGGCTGCAGGCGGAAACGCTGGTCGGCCTGGACGTTCACCGGATAGGTGCGGCCAAAGCGGTTGAAGTCGTTCACGTACAGCGAACCCAGATAGACCTGCATGGTCTCGAACAGGTCGGTCAGGGAGACGCCCTGGGCCCTGGCTTTCTCACGGTCGACGTCCGCCCGGATCTTGGGCACGCCGATCTGGTAGGAGGAGAAAACGCCGGTCAGGGTGGGGTCCTTGGCGGCGTCGGCGATGATCTTCTGGGTCGCCTGGTAGAGGGCGTCGGGACCCAGGCCCCCACGGTCTTCGATCTGCATGCGGAAGCCGCCGATGTTGCCCAGGCCCTGCACGGGCGGCGGTGGGAAGACGGCGATATTGGCGTCCGGGATGGCGCCCAGCTTCGTGTTCAGCTGGGCGGCGATGGCGGTGGCAGAGAGATCTTTTGATTTACGGCCCTCGAACCCTTCGAGGGGGAAGAACACGGCGCCGGAGTTGGGGCTATTGACCAGGCCGTTGACCGAGAGGCCCGGAAAGCCGACGGCGTGGGTGATGCCGGGGGTCTTCAGGCCGATGTCGCTGATCTGGCGGACCACCGCCTCGGTGCGGTCGATGGTGGCGGCGTCCGGCAGCTGGGCCACGGCCACCAGGTAGAGCTTGTCCTGCTGCGGCACGAAGCCCCCCGGGGTCTTGGCGAACGTGAACACCGTCAGCCCGATCAGGACGCCGTAGATCGCCAGGGCTATGGAGCTTCGCCCGATCATCCGTGAGACGCCGCCGACGTAGGAGTTCGACAGCCAGGCGAAGGCCTTGTTGAAGGGCCCGAACAGCCAGCCGAAGCTGCGTTCGATCAGCCGCTCGAAGCGGTCCTTCGGCGCATCGTGCGAGCGCAGCAGCACCGCCGCCAGGGCCGGAGACAGGGTCAGAGAATTGAACGCCGAGATGACGGTGGAGATGGCGATGGTCAGGGCGAACTGGCGGAAGAACTGACCGGTCAGGCCGGTGATGAAGGCGGTGGGCACGAAGACCGCGCAGAGCACCAGCGCCGTCGACACGATCGGGCCGGTGACCTCGCTCATGGCCTTGCGGGTAGCATCGGGCGGGGAGAGCCCAAGGGCGATGTTCCGCTCGACGTTCTCCACCACCACGATGGCGTCGTCGACGACGATGCCGATGGCCAGGACCAGGCCGAACAGGGTCAGGGCGTTGAGGCCAAATCCCAGGGTCAACAGCAGGGCGAAGGTCCCCACCAGGCTGACCGGCACCGCCGCCAGCGGGATGATCGAGGCGCGCCAGTTCTGCAGGAACAGGATGACGACCAGGACGACCAGGAACAGCGCTTCGAGCAGGGTGTGCACGACCGCGTTGATGGACTCATGGACGAAGCCGGTGGTGTCGTAGACGATGTGGTACTTGACCCCTTGGGGGAAGTCCTTGGCCAGTTCGTCCATGGTCTTCTTGACGCCGTCGGCCATCTGCAGGGCGTTGGTGCCGGGACGCTGGAACACCGGCATGGCGATGGCGGGCTTGTTGTCCAGCAAGGCGCGCAGGGCGTAGCTATCCGAGCCGAGCTCGATGCGGGCGACGTCGCGCAGGTGGCTGATCTCGCCGTTGGGCCCGGCGCGGATGATGATGTCGCTGAACTGCTGCTCGGTCTCCAGCCGCCCTTGGGTGTTCACGGAGATCTGGAAATCGGCCTGGCCGGGCGAGGGCGGCGCGCCGACCTGGCCGGCGGCGACCTGCACGTTTTGCTCGCGCAAGGCCGCCACCACGTCGCCCGGCGTCATCGACCGGGACGCCAGTTTCTCCGGATCCAGCCAGACGCGCATCGAGTACGGCCCCTGGCCGAACATCTGCACATCGCCGACGCCGTAGCTGCGCGCCAGGGCGTCCTTCACATGCAGCTGGGCGTAGCTGGCCAGGTAGCCCATGTCGTAGCGGCTGTCGGCCGAGGTCAGATGCACCACCTCGATCAGGGTCGGCGAGGCCTTGGTGGTGGTCACGCCTACCCGCTGCACTTCCGGCGGCAGCTTGGAGAGCACCTGGGCTACGCGGTTCTGCACCAGGACCTGGTCCTTGTCCGGATCGGTGCCCAGCGCGAAGGTGATGGTCAGGGCCATGGCCCCGTCCGGCGTCGACTGCGACGACTGGTACAGCATCCCCTCCACGCCGTTGATCGACTGCTCCAGGGGCGCGGCGACGGTCTCGGCGATGACGTTGGTGTCCGCCCCGGCGTAGGCCGTGCGCACCACCACCGTGGGCGGGACCACCTCCGGATATTCTCCGATGGGCAGGATCGGCAGGGCGATCAGGCCCGCCACGAAGATGATGATGGAGAGCACCGCGGCGAAGCGAGGCCTGCCCACGAAGAAGGTGGATATATTCATTCGAAAACCCCGTCAGGGATGTGGGGAGACGGCCGGTCGCGCCGCCACTGCCGCGCGATCAGTGCGAAGTCGGTAGTCCGGAAGGTTCGGAAGGTGGCGGCTCAGCCCACCGCGGCGAGGGCGGCGACCTCGGCGGGGTTCATGCGCGCGGCGCTGGGTTGCGGCGACACGACGTCCCCCGGCTTCACCTTCTGCAGGCCGGAGACGACCACCCTCTCGCCCGGTTCCAGCCCCGACAGCACGATGTGGTATTCACCCACCGCGCGCCCCAGGGTGACGGACCGGTAGGTCACGTGGTTCCCGGCGGCCACCACCAGGACGAAGCGTTTGCCAAGATCAGTGCCCAGGGCCTGCTCGGGCACGATGGCGGCCGGCCTGACCTCATTGCTGACCAGCCGGATGCGGGCGAAGAGGCCCGGGGTGAAGGCGCCGCCCGCATTGTCGAACACCGCCCGCCCGCTGATCGTCCCGCTGTGCGCGTCCACGGCGTTGTCCAGGAAGTGCAGCTTGCCGGCGTGCGGGAAACCCTGCTCGGTCATCAGCCCCATGTAGACCGGCGCGCCGTCGGCCCGCTGTGCGGCGGCGTACTTCAGATAGGTCTGCTCGTCGGTGTTGAAGGCGGCGTAAATCGGGGTGTCCGACACCACCGTGGTCAGCAGGTCGGCCGGCGTGACCAGGTTGCCGCGGGTGATCAGGGCCTTTGAGACCCGCCCGTCGATGGGCGAGATGACCCGCGTGAACGACAGGTTCAACTGCGCCGCCCGCACCGCCGCCTGCGCGGCGCCCAGATCGGCCTGGGCGGACCGGGCCTCGGAGTCCAGGCGCTCAGCCTCCTCCTTGGCGATGGCGTTCTGGACCAGCAGGCGCTGGCCGCGGCCGTCGTCCGCCGTCGCCAGCTGCGCCTTGGCCCGCGCCCGCTCGACCTCGGCGGCCAGACGGTCGACCTCTGCCTGGAACGGACGGGGGTCGATCTGGAACAGGACCTGGCCCTTGCGGACCCTCGCCCCGTCGGCGAACGAAGTGCCTACGATCTGGCCGGACACCCGGGCCCGAAGGTCCACGGTGTCGACCGCCTCGAGGCGGCCGGTGAAGTCGTCCCACTGGCGCAGGGGCTGAAAATCCACCTTGGCGACGGTAACCGAGGGTGGAGGCGTCGCCGCGGTCGGGGACTGGGCGGCGGCGCCGCAGCCGGCCAGGGCCAATGTCGCGAAGAGCGCCGAAAGCCGCGCGGGCAAGGTTGAGTTGAACATCGATCATCCCCGTAAGCGAGGAGCGACCAATGCGCCCCTTTTCATACCTGTCGGTAGCGATATGGGTCGATGTTGCAGTGCGTCAAGACGTTCAGTATCGATCGGTATGGAAATATATTTTGGCGCGGCCTAGCGGCCCGGCCACAACTCCAGGGTCGTATCGACCAGCCCGCGAAGCTCGGCCGCCTGTGCGCCGGACCCCGCCTGGATGCAAAGGCCCTGGATGACGGCGTTCAGATACCGCACCAGGCCCTCGGGCGTGATGTGTTCGGGTAGGTCGCCCTCCGCCTTGGCCCGCTTCATGCGCGCCAGCAGGGCGGCGTCCGAGGAGGCGCGGCGCAGCAGGACCTCCGCCTTGATCGACTCCGCTTCGGCGCCGCAAGCCACCGAACTGATGACCCCCAGGCACCCCTTCGGGTCCGACCCGCTGGTCTGCATGTCCAGGGCCCCCTCCAGCAGCCGTTCGGCCACGCCCCGCGCCGTCGGCGCATCCAGCGCCGCCGAAACGTAGGCCAGCTTGTCGTGCTCGTAGAGGTCCAACGCCTTGCGGAACAGGGATTCCTTGTTGCCGAACGCCGCGTAGAGGCTGGGCCGGGTGATTCCCATGGCCGAGGTCAACTCGGTGAGCGAAGCGCCCTCGTAGCCCTTGCTCCAGAAGACCCTAAGGGCGGCCGACAGCGCGGCCTCCACGCAGAACTCGCGGGGGCGACCACGGATCGAATTGACGGCCGGCGCTTCCATACCGATCGATATGTAAGATTCCGACGGCCGGTCGTCCAGCCTGCCGCGACAATGCGCGCTGACCACTCTCGCGACAGCCATCCCCAGGAGAGCTGCACGCCACAAACAACTACAGCTCGCCGGACGGGTCCGGCGAGCTGCACGCGTTGTTCGAAATCGCCCGGTGAGGGGGCGACGGCGACCTTAAGCCGCGATCATGTCCCGCTTGCCGCGCGAGCGGAGCATGGCGCCGAGGCCGAAGAAGCCAAGCACCATCATCGCCCAGGTGGCCGGTTCAGGAACGGCCGTGACCGCGAGGTTCAGCACCGACGGCGAGCCGTTGCCTTCGACGTAGTCCACGGTGAAGGGGTGGTCGCCGCCCGGCAGCGTGAAGTTGCCGGTGATCTGGCTGGTCTCGGCGGCGCTCGAGTAGACCGCATTGCCCAGGTAGTCATAGACGGACGCGCCGTCGTCGTGGCTGATCGTGCCGCTGACGGCGGGGCCGGAGTAGGACCCGGTGATCTTGAAGAAGGACGAATAGGCGTCGCCGGCGACGCTGAGGCTGGCGTTCAGGAAGTCAGCCAGGGTGGCGTAGGCGCCGCTGGGAGACGTGAAGCCGGAGATGTTCGCCGACGGAATGAAGGTCCCCACCAGGTTGCCCGAGGAATTGGTATTCTGCGGACCCGGCGCGAACCAGTTGATGTCGCCGGTGTAGGTGAACTCGGCCGAGACCGCGCCAGTCGGCGTGTGGGCCGTATCGGCGATGGTGCTGGAGGTCACGCCGTTGGGCGCGCCGATCCAGACATCGACGGTGTAGACCGTGGCGGCGCTTGCCCCGCCGGCCGCAAACAGAGCTGCGGCCAGGGCCGCCGATGCGATGATTTTCATATTGCCCACCTATTTTGACGGCTGCCCGAAAGCCGCCTCAATCGTTAATTTCCAGTAACAACGGTCAATGGTCAAGATGTCGCAGAAAGATTCACCCGACAGGAGAGTCTTGCGCCCCTCGTTCGGCCGGTGAAAATCGCTCCAGGAGCGTTCGCGCCGCTCCGGCTCTGGACTAGGAATCCCTTATATCACAAGGCTTGGCTGTCGAAGGATTCACGGCCGTCCGTCTGGATGCTGATAAAGCCCGCCCCTTGAGGCCGCGCCCGAATTCGAAACGTGCCGCCTCGGCCAATTGCCCTCCGCCAGAGGAACTATGGTTAATCGGGCCTTTACCGAGCCCTCCCAGGATGGGCGGATGACGTTCGACATGACCGCCGCCGCCGTCGGCTTTGCGCGCGAAGCCCTCCTGGCCGGCGAGCCCGAAACGGCCCTGGGCGTCCTGGGGCCGGTCGTGGCCCAGAATGGCGCGGCGCCCGAGGCGCGCTACTGGATGGCCAGCGCGCTATTGGCGAGCGGCGACGAGTCCGGCGCGAAGGCCGCCCTGACCGACGCCCAATCGGTCCATGCGCTGGCACTGGCGGCGGCCCGGGGCGCCGACGTCGAGCGGTGCCGCACCGACGGGGACTATGCGGCCGCGATCGCCGGCAAGCTCTACCAAACCGACCATGTGGCCATGGCCTCTGCGATCTTCGCCCTGGCCGAAGCCGCGGGCCACGCGGCCCCCGTCAGTCTGGTCACCCATGCGCTGGCCCTGCAGCACCAGGGCCGTCCCGAGGAGGCGATCGCGGCCTTTCGCGGCGTGCTGGCCAATCACCCCTCGCAGGTGGCGCACGCCTTCATGCTCTACCCGCATCTGTTGCTGGATGACGACGGCGTGCGCTACGCCGCCGAGGCGCGGGCCTGGTCGAAGCGCTGGTCGCCCGCCGCTGGCGAGGCCTGTCCAGTCCGGCCAATCGCCGGCCGCAAGCTGCGCATCGGCTACGTGGCCCCCAGTTTCGCCGGAACCCAGGTCCGCCAGTTCATCGCGCCGGTTCTGGATGCCCACGACAGGACGGCGGTCGAGGTTTTCCTCTACTCCGCGAAGGCCGAGACCGAAGCGGCCTGGACCTGCCCGCTGAGCATCCGGCCGATCGGCCACCTGGCCGACGCCGACGCAGCGGCCCTGATGCGCCAGGATGGGATCGATGTGCTGGTGGACTGCTGGGGCCACTCCGCTGGCAACCGCCTGGCGGTGTTCGCCCACCGGCCGGCCCCGGTGCAGGCCGCCTGGATCAACTTCATCCAGACCACCGGCCTGGGCAGCATCGACCATGTGCTGCACGCCGGCGAGGGCGAGCCGGCGAGCGATCCGCAGTTCACCGAGACGATCTGGCCCATTGGGCCGGTGTTCAATGTCTTCCGCCCGAGCCCCGATCGCCTGCCGCCGGCGGCCACACCGGCCCTGCGCACGGGCAGGGTGACGTTCGGCTCGTTCAACCATCCCTGCAAGCTCAGCGACGAGACGGTGCGGGCCTGGGGCCGGATCCTGAAGGCGGCGCCCGCCGCACGCCTGGTCCTCAAGTACGCCTACTTCGCCGACCCCGTGCTCCAGCGCGTGACCCAGGCGCGGTTCGCCGGCCATGGCGTGGCGCCGGACCGGATCGTGTTCGAAGGCAAGACCGCCGGACCAGAATACCTGGCCGCCTTCCAGGCCATCGACCTGGCCCTCGATCCCTCGCCCGCGCCGGGTTCGACCACCACCCTGGAGGCCCTCTCCAATGGCGTGCCGGTGCTGAGCCTGGCGCCGGAGCACGGCACGCGTTCTCACGGCTACACCCGCAGCCTGGCCCTGGCGGCGGGCCTGTCGGAGCTGCTCGCCGAGGACTGGGACGACTATGTGCGGCGGGCGGTGGCCCTGACGGCCGACGCGGCGGCCCTGGACCGTCTGCGCGCCAGGGTGCGTCCAGGCTTCGACGATGGGCCGCTACGGGACGAGGTTGGGTTCACAAGGCGGGTGGAGCAGGCCTTTCGGGCCATGGTCGAGCGACGCCTTGCGGCGGCCGGTTCCCACTTCGAGGCGCAGGGCGCCGAGTGACCATGGGCGAGGCGCCGTCCTGGCGCAGGGCCAGCAGAATCCTGGAGGCGCCCGGCGGCCCCCTCGCCCGCAGCCACGCCATGCTGCCGACGCCCTTGGTGCTGTCCGACCGGATCCGAGTCTTCTTCGCCAGCTGCGATGACGACATGCGCGGCCGGATCTTCTTCGCCGATCTCGCCCTTGAGCCGCCCCACGCCGTCCTTGGCCTCTCGGACGGACCGGTGCTCGACATCGGCGGGCCGCGGGACTTCGACTGTGACGGGGTGAACCCGTCGCAGGCCCTGATCGTCGATGGGCGCCTGCTGCTGCTCTACATCGGCTGGCGCAGGGGGGCCTCGTCGGCGCCCTACACCCTGTTCGCCGGTCTTGCCGAGAGTGACGACGAGGGCCGGACCTTCCACAAGCGCCAGGGGCCGCTGCTGCCCCCGAACGCCGCCGAGCCCTACTTCCGCACGGCCCCGTTTGTCTGGCCGTCGGCCGGGGGCTGGCGGATGCTCTACATCGGTGGCGGCGAGTTCTTCACGGGTTCCGACGGCCGCCGCCTTCCCCTGTACGGCCTGCGCGAAGCGACATCGCCCGACATCGCGTCCTGGCCGGACGAGAGCCGCGCCGTGCTGGCGCCGGACCAGGCCAGCGGCGAGATCGGCTTTGGCCGCCCCGTGCTGTGGCAAGCCTCGGCGGGCCGGCCGGTGGTGATGCTGTCGGTCAGGACGACCAACGGCTATCGGCTTGTCCCGGGCGCAGCGGACGAGGTCCTGGCGGGCGGGCGGGGGTTCAGCGAAGTGTTGGCCGGCGAACCTGGCGCGTGGGAAGCGCAGATGACCTGCTTTGGCGCGCCCTGCGTCGCGGGTGATCGGGAGCTGCTGTTCTACAATGGCGACGGCTTCGGCCGGACGGGCTTCGGCCTCGCCTGGCGACCTGGGCGGCCTTAGAGCCCGACCCGATAGGTGTCGTGCACGACGGCGCTGGCGCCGAATTCCTCCTTCTGGCGGATCAGGCCCTCGTTGAGCGTGCGGCCGCCGTCGGTATTGGAGATGCCGAAGTCGAAATAGCGGTGGCTGCCGGCGAAGGCGCCGATCAGATGTTCGAAGAGGCCGTCCAGGGCGCCGGACGCCCGTCCCGCCTCGCCCACGGCGATGTACTGGGCGTGGGCGACGAAGGGAGTGACGAACATCACCACGCCGGCCTCGATGGCGCCGTCGCGTTCGGCCACGTGCAGGGCGATCTGGTCGGGGAATTGGCGCGCCAGAGCCTCGATCTCGGCCAGGCTGTGCACCGGCGCGGCGCCGTGGCGGCTGGCCAGGACCTCCTCCAGCAGCCGCCAGAAGTCGCCCCAGTTCTGGGAGCGGACCATGCGGAGTCCGCCCTCCACGGCCTTGCGCGCGCCGCGTTGCCGGCGGCCCGACGGGCTGCCCCTGGCGCGGTAGTCGATGGCGGCGGTGACGTCGCGGCGGACGAGGGCGGCGTCGCGGCGGAAGAGCCAGTAGAGATCCGCCTGGGCCGGTCGGCGGTGATAGATCCAGGGCAACGCCTTGTAGGTCAACGTATCCGCGCCGGCCCGGCGCCAGAACGCGGCGCAGGCGTCCAGGATGGCCAGAACCTGCTCTGTGGACGCCTCGTCGATGACCAGGCCGCCGAAGGTCAGGCCCGGGTGCGAACCGATGGTTCCGCCCTCGCGGCTGGCGGGCATCAGGGC
>FSUP01000612.1_pt1 | contig 26572 bp, 26 predicted proteins | sample 1637431 | NCBI WGS metagenome assembly FSUP01 (sample SAMEA3914816, study PRJEB12502) | metagenome | biome: forest; material: soil | place: USA | collected 2011-09-16 | depth 0.3 m | reverse complement strand
TTGGGGAAGCCGTGGCTGTAGAAGCCGTGCAGGGTCTTCATGCCGCCGGTCCAATAGTCGGTCAGGCTGACCCCGCCCCGGCCGATCACCTCGAACCCGGCCCGGCGGGTGTAGGCGGTGCCCACCTCGAAGCCGGTGGCGAAGATGATGCAGTCGACCTCGTATTCCACCCCGTCCACCACCAGGCCGGTGGGCGTCACCCGATCGACGCCCTTGCCCACGGTGTCCACCAGGGTCACGTTCGGCCGGTTGAAGGTGGGCAGGTAGTCGTCGTTGAACGTCGGCCGCTTGCAGAACTGGCGGTACCAGGGCTTCAGCGCCTCGGCGGTCGCGGCGTCCTGGACCAGGGCGTCCACCCGCGCGCGGATCTGGTTCATCTTCTTGAAGTCGGCCAGTTCCATCTGCCGACCCAGTTCGTGGGGTGACATTGACCCCGCGCCTGCCCGCGCCGCCACCGCCGCCCCCAGGTTGCGGATGATGTCGGTCCAGCCGTCGCTGACCATATCCTCGTCCTGGTGGCCCCCGGCGACCAGGGTGTTGAAGTTCTGCATCCGCCGCTTCTGCCAGCCGGGCGTCAGGGTTTTCACCCACTCCGGATCGGTGGGCTTGTTGCCGCGCACGTCCACTGACGAGGGGGTGCGCTGGAACACATAGAGCTGCTTGGCGTGACGCCCCAGGTGGGGCACGCACTGGATCGCCGTGGCCCCGGTGCCGATGATCGCCACCCGCTTGCCGGCCAGCCTGTCCAGCCCGCCCTCCGACGATCCGCCGGTGTAGGCATAGTCCCAGCGGCTGGTGTGGAAGCTGTGGCCGGCGAAGGTCTCGATGCCCGGAATGCCCGGCAGCTTGGGCCGGTTCAGCGGCCCGTTGGACATCACCACGAACCGGGCCTTCAGCGCATCGTCGCGGCTGGTGGTCACCAGCCAGCGGCCCTCATCCTCCAGCCACTTGAGCTCGCGGATCTCGGTCTGGAACAGCGCCTGGCGATAGAGGTCAAAGGTCTCGCCGATCCGCCGCGCGTGGGCGCGGATCTCGGCGGCGAAGCTGTACTTCTCTTTCGGGATGTAGCCGGTCTCTTCCAGAAGCGGCAGGTAGATGTAGCTTTCGATGTCGCACTGGGCGCCCGGATAGCGGTTCCAGTACCAGGTGCCGCCGAAGTCGCCGCCCTTCTCGATGATGCGGATGTCCGCCACCCCCGCCTCGCGCAGCCGGGCCGCCGCCATCAGGCCGCCAAAGCCGCCGCCGATCACCAGGGCCTCCACCGCCTCGGTCAGCGGCGGGCGCGTGAGGCCAGGCTCGACATAGGGATCGTCCACATAGTGGCGAAAGTCGCCGGCGATCTCGACATACTGCCCATTGGCGTCCGGCCGCAGCCGCCGGTCCCGCTCGATGCGGTACTTCTCGCGCAGGGCGTCCGGATCGAAGCCCAGCGCAGCGATGTCATAGCCGGCGGGCGGTTCCTGGGTCTCGATACTCATCGGCCTGCTTCCTCAATCGCTCGCGACATGCACGCCATCGTTCGAGTGTGGTCTTCTTGAGACGGGCTGTCGGTAAGGCGACCAAAGCGGACGTTAGGGACGTCAAGCCAAAAAGATGTGCGCCTCCACCCTGTCGGCGGGACCGCCGACCCCAACCCCGTTGACGCCGCGTCGGACCTGGGCGCTAACTTGCAAGGCCGGTGATCGTGCGGACGCCTCTGGCGCCCGGGCCGTGGAGCAACGCTCCTCGGGTAAGCAACCGGCGCAGAACGGGAGAACGCCATGAGCGTGTATCGCGTCACCGAGATCATCGGCACAAGCAAGACGGGCTGGGAAGACGCCGCCCGCGAGGCGCTCAGCGCGGCGGCGGGATCGCTCCGCGAGCTGAGGGTCGCCGAGGTCGTGCAGAACGACATCGCGCTAGGCCCGGACGGGGCCATCGACACCTTCCGCACCAAGCTTCGGGTCAGCTTCAAATACGACCCGGCCTAGGTTCCCCGCGGCGGCACGCGTCCCGCTGGAAAACGCTGCACGGTCGGCTCGGCGCATGTAATGTCGCCGCCTGACAACTCTCGGTCTGGGCCGGAGGCTATCGTGGCGCGTGGAACGGTCAAGTTCTTCAACTCCGCCAAGGGCTTTGGCTTCATCAAGCCCGAGGACGGCGGGGCGGACGTCTTCGTCCATATCTCGGCGGTCGAAAAGGCCGGCCTCGCGCCGCTGCGCGAAGGCCAGAAGGTCACCTTTACCGCCGGACTGTCGGGGGGTCGGAACGCCGTCACCGCGCTGAAGGACGACGAGCCGCAGTGAAGGCAGCCGGAGGCTGACAGGGGCCCCTTTTCGCCCCAGGCTCGGATAACGCGGGTTTTGGTTGGGTGTCCTGCGCGGACGCATGGGGCTGACCAGACCGGCTTTCCCGCACGCGGGACGACGTGCGCCATTGCAATTGCGCGCTTAAACGCGCAGGTCCGGGGCCATGGACACTCGAGACGAATATCTGGCGAAGGCGGTCGATTGCCGCAAGAAGGCGGCCAAGGCCGGGGCCCGCCAACTGGTGCGCCACTATCTGGACGAAGAAGCGCGCTGGCTGGCGCTGGCCGAGGCCGCCGGCAAGCTCGCGGCCACTTAAGGCCTGCCCCGCGCTCACGCCTCGGCGAGATGCGCCAGGTCGTTGAGGCTGACCAGGTTCCGTTCGCCGGCCCGGGCGCACATGTAGCGGTGCACGCTGGCGTAGCCGGGCTCGAAGAACAGGCGCGGCGCCATGCCCAGGATGTGGGCGGTCCAGACGTTGATCACCCCGCCGTGGCAGAACACCGCCACGCGCCGCGAGGGGTTGGCCGCGATGATCTCCTCAAGCGCGCCCACTACGGCGCCCTGGAACTCGCCGATCTCCATGCCATAGCCACCCTTCGCGAAGGCCAGCCAGGCGGCGTAGTCCTCGCGCTTGAGGTCCTCCATGGGGGTGTAGGCGCCCGAGCCGCGGTCGAACTCCACGATGCCCTCGTGCATGCGCACCTCGTGCCCGGCCTCGGCCGCGAAGGGCGCCGCGGTCTGCACCGCCCGCAGCATGGGGCTGGCCCACACCGCATCGATCCGCTCCCGCGCCAGCCGCCCGGCCACCCGCCGCGCCTGCTCATGCCCCGCCTCCGACAACGGCGGATCGGCGGTCTCTTCGCTACGCACGGGCAGGCCGTGACGGATGAGGATCAGTTCCATGCGGCCGTCATCAACAGCAGCGGGGGTGGCGTGGCAAGGGGGGACTGGACCAAGCCGAACCGCGCCCCTTGGCGCCGGCCCGGGACGGCGGCTAACCTCACGCCGTGACAGTCCCAGCCATCGCCTGCCTGAAGATCACCCTCGATGAGGTGAAGCCCGCGGTCATGCGCCGCGTCGAGGTTCCGCTGACCCTGACGCTCGATCGCCTGCACCGCGTCATCCAGACCGCCATGGGCTGGACCAACTCTCATCTCTACGAGTTCCGCGCCGGCCGCGCCTTCTGGCTGGAGCCGGATCCGGACGAGCCCTACGTCGCCGCGACGGACCCGAAGAAGGCCCGCCTCGCCGACGTGCTGCAGGGCGCCGGCGCCAAGTCGCTGAAATACATCTACGACTTCGGCGACGACTGGGGACACACCATCAAGGTCGAGCGTCTCGTCGACCCCGAGCCGGACGCCCTCTATCCGCGCCTGATCGAAGTCCAGGGCCCCTGCCCGCCCGAAGACTGCGGCGGCCCCTTGGCTTACGCCGAGTTCCGCGAGGCCCTAGCCGACCGACGGCACGAGCGCCACAAGGACATGGTCGAATGGATCGGCAAAGACTTCGACCCCGCCTTCGTCCACCCCGGCATCCTCACCGCAGAAGTCGAAGCCCTCGCCAAGCGTTGGGCCAAGCGGCCGGGGTGAGCTGATCTCTTCTTCCGAACGAAGTCGTCGTGGGTGTGGACAGGGGCAGCGCTAGGTCGACGAACGCCCCCGCGTCTGGGGGAGCGCCTTGTTGGCCGCCTTTAGCGCCGCGTATTCAGCTTCCGCTGCTGTCTTTCGTGCTTCACGGCGTTTGGTGTCGAACTTCTCATACTCGCGGATCGCGGTGGCTTCCGCATCGCGATGGTCGATGTAGCCGCCGTGCGTTAGCACTTGCCGACCTAGACTGTGCAACTGCTTGTCCAAGAGCGTAGCAGCTTGATCCATGGCTACCAGCCGACCAACTTTGGCTTGATCGTCAAAGATATCGAGAAGGATTGTCGTTAGGCGGTTCAGCTCTTCGATCTCAACCGACGCGAGATAGTTCTTCGCGACCTTTGCATCCTTCTTCGTGACGTCCCGTCCGGCCCAGGTTTGGAGCCCCATGTTCGGCTGCGCGGCATCTGCGCGGCTCTTCTGAATCTCGGAGGGTGTCCGCATCGTCACCGCGTAGAACAGCTTCGCCTGCATCCGGGTGTAGAACGTGATACCCTGGGATGAACTAGGATCGTAGTCTTGGCAAATAGCGCAGATGTTGCGGAGCTCTGCATACATATTGGCTTCTGAAGCGCGGATATCGCGGATGATTTCGCGAAGTTCTGCGATACGATCTTGCTCGCCACGCCACTTGAGTCTTTCTACGTCCACGACGAAGCCCTTTGTGGCAAATTGGACGAGAATACCTGTGGCCCAACGACGGAATAGAGTCGCTTGTTTTGAGCTTACGCGATACCCAACTGAGATTACTGTATCTAAATTGTAGTGATCGATGTGGCGCGAAACCTCCCGCGCGCCCTCGATCCGAACTTGTGCAATTTTTGCACTAGTTGCGTCGGGGTCCAATTCACCATCGCTATACACGTTCGCGATGTGCTTTGTGATAACGGTCCGATCAACGCCGAACAGCTCTGCCATTTGACCTTGCGTCATCCACAGGGCGTCGCCTTCATATCGAAGCTCAACCCGAAGGCCGCGATCTGTCCCGTAGATCAAAAAGCGGTCGCCGGTGTCCGCGTCCTCCACCAGATGGACCGGTTCGTCTCCGGTTGGTTCAACTGCTGGCATTCTTGCGGACCCGAGCACGACTCAAAATGGGAACAACAGTAGAACACGATCTCGCTAAGCGTGCCAGATGCCATGAGATCGGCCCCGTAGCCTTACGTGTTGTGCCCGGTTGATGATGGTGTGCTCTACGGCCTCCATATCGGCGGCTACACGGTTCAGCGCTGGCGGGTGGACCCAATCAGGTGGGCCGCGCCCCGCATCCCCCAGGATGCTGATCATCCCTGAAGGCCTTGATGGAATTGGAGCAACGGCCTTGGCCTTGGTCAAGGACGGCCCTGCGGGCCGCCGCTTCGCGGCCGCTGCAAGCGGTCCTTGAGCAAGTCCAAGGCCGTTGCAAGACTCGCCGTCAAGACTTCAGGGCGGGGTGTGGCCGAGGAGGACTCCCCATACGCTTAGGCGATTTCCTCCGGCGTCACGGCCTCTGCCTGGCGCAGCAGCTCTGCGAGCCTGGCGAAATCGGGGTCGGGCGGTCCCGCCATGGCGGCGTCTTTGCGAATCCGGTCAAGTTCGGGATCGGTGATCGGGACGCTTTCGAAGTCGTCCCAGTCCCAATCTCCGCCCACGCCTTCGATGAACTCGCGAATGAACGTCGCAACCTCGGCGGCGGATCGATCGCGGGAGAGCTTCATAGACAAAAAACGCGACAGCCGCTCGACCAGGGCGCGGACAAAGCGCACCCCTAAGCCGCGCTCTGCGACCCCGGCCAGCGGCGCTCGTCCACGATCTCCGCATCCTCCAGCGCCATGTCGTCCCAGTCCAGTTCCGGCGGGGGGCTGGAGGCGGCGGCGATGACGGCTTGCAGTTCGGCGGCGGTGGCGGCGCCGACGATCACGGCGTTGGCTTCGGGGCGGGAGAGGGCGAAGCCGAGGGCGGCTTGCAGGGGGTCGCTGCGGCCCTCGGCGATCAGGCGGCGGGCGCGGGACAGGCGGCCGGCGGCGCCCTTGTACTGGCTGGGAACCCGGTCGGGGGGCAGGAAGAGCAGGCCGTTGAGGAACACCGAGCGCAGGTGCACCTCTATGCCCAGGTCGCGCACGGCGGCCAGGCTGCCGTCTACCAGCAGGCGCTGGTCCAGCAGGGACACCGGGGCCTGGATCAGGTCGGGCCGGAAGCGGCGGGCCAGGCCCGCGGGGTCGTCCGAGGCGTAGGCGGAGATGCCCACGCGCTGGAACAGGCCCGCTTCGCGCAGGCTCAGCAGCCGCTCCCACATGGCCATGCCATAGGGCGAGAACAGGTCGCCGGCCGACTGCACCACGATGGCGTCGGCGCCGGCCAGGCCCATGCGCATGAGCGCGGCGCGGGCTTCGGCCTCGACGAAATCGGGGCCGCGATCGCCGCGAGGGGCCTTCATGGCGATGCGCAGGGAGGAGGGGCGGGGCAGCAGGGCGCCCACCACCGTCTCGGTGTGGGGCGAGGCGGCGCCGGTGTCCAGCACCGTCAGGCCCGACCGGGCCGCGACGCTCAGGATGTCTCGGACTTCCAGATCGGCCGGACGGCCGCGCGCCGATCCGCCATCGAGGCCGAATTGCGCCGTGCCGAGACCAAGCTTGGAAACCAGGGGGTGCATCAGAATGGGGCTGATCCGGTCTGGGGTGACTTACGACTCGCTAACCGTCCTACAGCCCAGACCCTAAAGAACCCGTATCCAGGACATTGCCGACAGGTTAATCCCGGCCGATATCTGGCCCATGTCCCAAGACGCTTCCCCTACCGCCGACCTGACCCTTCCCGAGTGGCCCCTGTTCGGTTTCGCCGATGACGCGAGGCCGGCGCTGCGGGCCGCCATGGAGGCCGGCAAGCCCGCGGCCCTGGCCACCATCGTCGCCCTGGGCGACGGCGGGCCGCGGCCGGTGGGGACTCAGATGGTGTTGGCCGACGAGATCGCCTCGGGCTTTCTGTCGGGCGGCTGCCTGGAGTCGGACGTCGCCGGCCACGCCCTGGGCTGCCTGGCGGACGGCGAGCCGCGGCGCCTGGTCTATGGCGAGGGCAGCCCCTGGCCGGACATTCGCCTGCTGTGCGGGGCCAGGATCGAGATCCTGCTGGAGCGGATCCTGCCGGACGATGCGGCGGCGCGGACCCTGCTTGAGCTGGAGCGCGCGCGCACACCGGCGCAGTGGATCTCCGACGGCGCGCGGCGGGCCTGCGGGCCGGCCGAGTCTTCCATGCGGCCCTGGCAGGGGGCGTTCAGCCGACGCCATGACCCGGTGCTGAGACTGATCGTGCTGGGCTCCGACCCCACGGCCCTGGCGATCGCCACCCTGGGCGGCCAGGCCGGATGCGAGACCACCCTGGTGCGGCCCAAGGGCCCGGTGTCGCCCCCCGCCCTGCCCGGCTTCGCCTACAGCCGCGAGGAGCCGGCCCAGGCCCTGGCCGACATCGGCCTGGACCCCTGGACCGCCGTGGCCGTGGCCACCCACGAGGCGGAACTGGACCACGCCGCCCTCACCATCGCCCTGCCCTCGGCGGCCTTCTACGTCGGCGCCCTGGGCGCGCGGCGGCGGGTGGCGGACCGCAAGGCGGCGCTGAAGGCGGCGGGCGTAAGCGACGGCGACGTCGAACGCCTGCACGCCCCCATCGGCCTCGACATCGGCGGCAAGGCGCCCTGGGAGGTGGCGGTGGCGGTGCTGGGCGAGATCACGGCGTTGCGTTACGCCCTGGAGCCTTTCGGGTCGAAAGGCTCCCGTTCAAAAGTCGGAGCGTGACGGGCGCCGGAACCGGTTCCCACTTTCGGCTGTCACGCTCTGGCCAGTGGCAGCACGTCCACCGGGTCACCAGCCGCCGCCGCGGGGGCGCCAACCGGCCGGCGCATCAGGGCGTCGGCCAGCGCGAACACCGTCACCAGCGACGAGTCCTGATCGCGGAACGGGGTGGCGATCATCGCCCCGTCGTCGGCATAACTTAGGCCAGCGCGCATCCAGTGCTCGCGCCCGCCGTTGGCGGCCAGGGGAACCGCCGCCCGCGCCTTGATGATGCGCACGGCTGGATCGGCGCCCTGCATGGCCATCAGCAGGGGCCGCAGGAACAGCTCGGCGCAGACCAGGGCCGAGGCCGGATTGCCCGGCAGGCCCAGCACCCGGCGGCCGTCGCCCAGGATCCCGAACCAGGTCGGCTTGCCCGGCCGCACCGCCACGCTCTCGACGATCAGCGCCAGGCCCAGCCGCGAGAGGGCCGGCTTGACCAGGTCGTGGTCGCCGACCGAGGCGCCGCCCAGGGTCACCACCAGGTCGCAGGAAACCCCCGCCACCGCGCCGGCGATCAGGTCCTCGCTGTCGCCCACCGAGGTCAGGGCGATCGGCTCCGCCCCCCAGGTGCGCAGCAGCGCCGCCAGGGCCGTCGTGCCGGAATTGAAGATCTGGAATGGCCCAGGGTCACCGCCGGGCTCGATTACCTCCTCGCCCGTGGACAGGATCGCCACCGTTGGCCGTCGCGAGACCTTCAGGCTGGCCCGTCCCGCCGAGGCCGCCAGCGACAGGCGCCAGGGGTCCAGCCGCACGCCTGGCCGCAGCAGTTCATCCCCCGCCTTGAAATCCTGGCCCTGGGGGCGGATGTGGCGCGGATCGGCGACGGCGGGGACGATCACCACGTCGCCGTCGCGCTGAGCGTCCTCCTGGATCACCACCGCGTCGGCGGCCGCCGGGACCACCGCGCCGGTGAAGATGCGCACCGCTTCGCCCGCGCCAAGCGGCCGCTCGTAGCCGTGGCCCGCGGCGCTCTCGCCGACGATCTTCAGCCGGCCGGGGCAGTCGGCGGCGCGCACCGCCCAGCCGTCCATCGCCGAGGCCGCGAACGGCGGCTGGCTGCGCGCCGCGGTGACCGGCTCGGCCAGGGTGCGCAAGAGCGCCGCGTCCAGGGCCACAGTCTCCGCCGACAGCGGAAGGGCCGCCTCCAGGATCGCGCGCCTGGCGTCGTCGACCGGCAGGAGCTTCACGTCGCCTTCCATTCGCCCGAGGCGCCGCCGGTCTTCTCGATCAGCCGCACCTGCTCGATGACCATGCCCTTTTCCGCCGCCTTGAGCATGTCGTAGATCGTCAGGCAGGCCACCGACACCGCCGTCAGAGCCTCCATCTCCACGCCGGTGGGACCGGTGGTCTTGACCTTGGCGGTGACCGCCAGCCCGCCCTTCACCGCCTCCACCGTCACCTCCACCTTGCTGAGCGCCAGGGGATGGCACAGGGGGATGAGGTCGCTGGTCCGCTTGGCCGCCATCACCCCGGCGATCTCGGCCACGGCGCGCACGTCGCCCTTCTTGCCTTGGCCGGTCAGGGCCAACTCCAGCGTCTCCGGGGTCATCCGCACCAGGCCGGCGGCCATGGCCTCGCGCGCCGTCGCCGGCTTGGCCGACACGTCCACCATGCGGGCGCGGCCCTGGTCGTCCAGGTGGGTGAGGCGGCTCATTTCTCCATCAGCCGCGGCATCAGCTCGACCATGTTGCAGGGGCCATGGCGGCTGTCGAGCTGGGCGGCGATGACGTGGTCCCAGCCGTCCCGCACCGCGCCGTTGGAGCCGGGCAGGCAGAAGATGAACACCCCGTCGATGATCCCCGCCAGCGCCCGCGACTGGAGGGTCGACAGGCCCACGGACTGGTAGCTGACCAGGTGGAAGATCACCGAGAACCCGTCGATCCGCTTGTCCAGAATGGGTTCGATGGCCTCCGGCGTGACGTCCCGGCCGGTGATCCCCGTGCCGCCGGTGGTGATGATGGCGTCCACCGCGCCTGAGGTCGTCCAGGCCTTCACCTTGGCGCGGATCGTGGGGATGTCGTCGCGCACGATGCCGCGGTCGGCCAGCACGTGGCCGGCGGCCGTGACCCGCTCGGCCAGCACGTGGCCGGAGGTGTCGCTCTCCTCGTCGCGGGTGTCGGAAATGGTCAACACCGCCACGCGCACCGGCTTGATGGCCTGGTCGGTGCGGATCTTGCCGCCGGGGGTCAGGGTTGCGGGGGCGTTCATGCGTGTGTCTCCAAAGGCGTTCAGTCCCAGCGGGCGGCGTCGGCGAGGTCGCGGACGGTGGGCTCCACCCAGCGCTCGCCGCCGGGCCCATGCTCTTTCTTCCAGAAGGGGGCGCGGGATTTCAAATAGTCCATCAGGTGGTCGCAGGCCTCGAAAGCGGCGCGGCGGTGGGCTGAGGCGGCAGCCACGAAGACGATCGCCTCGCCCGGCGCGATCCGCCCGACCCGGTGCAAAATCAGAAAGTCCTGCAGGCCGAACCGGCTGACCGCGGCCTGCGCGATCTCGCCGATCGCCGCCTCGGTGAAGCCGGGATAGGCCTGAAGCTCCAGCGCCGTCGCCGCGCCGGCCTCGCCCCGGGCGAGCCCTATGAAACTCGCCACCGCCCCGGTCTCGCTGCGTCCGGCGCAGAACCGGTTCAGTTCCGCGCCTGGATCGAAGGGCTGGTCGGTGAGCCGGATCATCGCCCGCTCCTAGCCGCCGCTCATGGGCGGCAGGAAGGCGACCTCGCACCCGGCCGCCAGGGCGATGTCGCCGCGCACCAGGGCCTTGTCCACGGCCGCCTGCACGCCGGGGCCGGCCAGGGCCTCGGCCAGCGCCGCATCGTCCGCGCCGATCAGCGCCTTCAACGCCGACAGCCTGGCCGGCGCGGGATCGAAGCTGCGCTCACGCCAGCCGGCGATGTCGCTGAGGCGACCGAAGAGCAGCACCCGCGTCACGGGCTCAGCCCCCGGTCGTCGACATGTGCCGCGTCACGGACGGCGCGGCGCCGCGGTCGATGTGGAAGTCGTGGCCCTTGGGTTTGGTGTCGATGGCGGCGCGGATGGCGTCCACAAGGTCGTCGTCGGAGGCCCCGGCGCGCAGCACGGCGCGCAGATCGCTGGCGTCCTCCTGGCCCAGGCAGGTGTGCAGGGTGCCGGTGCAGGTCAGCCGCACCCGATTGCAGCCCTCACAGAAGTTGTGGGTCATCGGCGTGATCAGGCCCAGGCGCCCGCCGGTCTCCGCCACCTCCACATAGCGCGCCGGCCCACCGGTGGTCAGGGGGATGTCGCGAAGGGTCCAGTAGCTCTCCAGCTCGGTGCGGACCTTCTCCAGCGACAGGAACTGGTCGGTGCGGTCCTCGTCGATCTCGCCCAGGGGCATGGTCTCGATCAGGGTCATGTCCATGCCCCGGCCATGCGCCCACTGGATCAATTCCGGCAGCTCGGCGGCATTGTCGTGCGCCAGGGCCACGGCGTTGATCTTGACCTTCAGCCCCGCCGCCTGCGCCGCCTCGATGCCGCCGATCACCTTGGCGACGTCGCCGCCGCGGGTCAGGCGGGCGAAGAGGTCGGGCTTCAGCGTATCCAGCGACACATTGATCCGCCTGATCCCGTGCTCGGCCAGGGCCGGGGCGAACTCCGCCAACCGCGTGCCGTTGGTGGTCAGGGTCAGCTCGTTCAGGGCGCCGGACTTCAGGTGCCGCGACAGGCTCTCGACAAGCGTCATCAGCCCCTTGCGCACCAGCGGTTCGCCGCCGGTGAGCCGCAGCTTGCGCACGCCCAGGCCCACGAAGGCGGTGGCCAGGCGGTCCAGCTCCTCCAGCGTCAGCACCTCCGCCTTGGGCAGGAAGGTCATGTGCTCGGCCATGCAATAGACGCAGCGCAGATCGCATCGGTCGGTGACCGAGACGCGCAGGTAGGTGACGGTGCGGCCAAATCCGTCCACCAGTCCCTCCGACGGGACGGCTGGACGGCGCGCTTGCGGCGGACTGGTGTCGTAGGGCGTCATGTCGAGCGCAACATAGGAGGGATGCGGCCGTGGCGACAGGGGGCGAGGTGATTCCGGCGCTCGAAGCCATCGTCCTGGCCGGCGGCTTCGGCGCGCGCTTCGGCGGCGGAAAGCTGACGGCCCCCTGGCGGGGCGGGCGGCTGATCGACGGCGCCCTGAAGTCCGCCTTCGCCGCACCGGTCCGGACGGTGACCGTGGTGACCGGGGCGGACGGCGCGGTGGCCGACGCGGCCAGGGATTTCGCGGCGCATGAGGGCCAGTCCAACCGCCTGCGCCTGGTCCACGCCGCCGACCACGCCGAGGGTATGGCCGCCACCCTGCGCACCGGAGTCGCCGCCCTGCCGGCAGACACGGCCGGCGCCTTCGTCTTCCTGGGCGACATGCCGCTGGTCCCGGCGGCTGTGCTGCCCGATCTGGCGCGGGCCCTGGCCGCTGGCGCCCGAGCCGCCGCCCCGGTTTTCGAAGGCCACCGCGGCCATCCGGTGCTGTTCGCCGCGGCCCTGTTCCCGGGCCTGCTGGCCCTCACCGGCGACGAGGGCGCGCGCAAGGTGCTGGGGCCGCTGGGTCCGGCTCTGGCCCTGGTGCAGGCGACGGACAACGGTGTGCTCGTCGATATCGACACGCGGACCCAGCTGGAAGATGGTGCGATCTAGCGCGACTTCTCCTTGGATGGGGCCTGAACGACAGCAAGAAGGACACCCATCCTCATCCGTCATCCTCGGGCGTCAGTCCCGAGGATCCATGATCTCGTGAGATCGGGCGGCTCGTACCGAAGGGCGGGCCGAGCACGCGCGTCAGCCGCAACGATCCTGCGCCGCTCCGCTGCCGCTCCGCGACATCCTTTATAGCGCGTATGGATCCTCGGGACTGACGCCCGAGGATGACGATGAAGTGCGGGGGTGCTCGCTCCCCCCCCTACGCCTTCACGAACGGCAGGCTCGTCGTCGGCTTGCCCGTGATCGCCAGCAGCGCATTGGCCACCGCCGGCGCGATCACCGGGGTGCCGGGCTCGCCGATGCCGGAGGGCTTGTTCGTGGAGGGGACGATGTAGGTCTCAACGGTCGGCGCCTCGTTCATGCGTAGCACCCGGTAGGCGTCGAAGTTCTTCTGGTCGACGATGCCGTCCTTTAGCGTGATCTGGCCGAACATCGCCGCCGACAGGCCGTAGCAAACCCCGCCTTCCATCTGGGCCGCGATCTGGTCGGGCGAGACGGCCGTGCCGCAGTCCACGGCGCAGACTACGCGGCCGACCTTGGGTACGCCGCCGTCCAGCTTCACCTCGGCGATCTGGGCCACCACGGAGTCGAAGCTCTCGTGCACGGCCACGCCCTGGGTCCAGCCGTCGGCGGCCTTGCCGGCCTTCTCGACCGCCAGGTTCAGCACCGCCAGGTGCCGGTTGGCGCCGGCCTTCTGGTAGAGGGCGCGGCGATATTCCACCGGGTCCTTGCCGGCCTTGCGAGCCAGCTGGTCGACGGTGTGCTCCATGACGAAGGCGGTGTGGGTCGCCCCCACCGAGCGCCACCACAGCACCGGCACGCCGGCCGGCGGCAGGGAAACCTGGGCGTCCACCACCGGCGTCGCCTTCAGGTACGGCGATCCCTTGGCGCCCTCCACGGCCGTAGGGTCCGGACCCTTGGGCGGCGGGATGGGCGAGCCCTTCATGATCGACTGGGTGACCACCCGGTGTCGCCAGTGCGCCGGCATGCCGTCCGCGCCCAGGGCGACCTTCACCGCGTGGTGCACGATGGGGCGGTAGTAGCCCGCCGTCATGTCGTCCTCCCGCGTCCAGACCAGCTTCACGGGACGCCCGTCGCCCACATGCTTGGCCACGTGCACGCACTCGGCCACGTAGTCGGACTGGAAGTTGGCGCGGCGCCCGAAGGAGCCGCCGGCGAACAGGGTCTCGATCTCCACCGAGCCGGGCAGGGCGCCGGCGATCTTGCCGGTGTTGAGCTGGTCCACGGTGGGGATCTGGGAACCGAAGGTGAGCTTGTGCTTGCCACCGCCGATCTCGGCCACGCAGTTCATCGGCTCCATGGTGGCGTGGGCGAGATACGGGAAGTCGTAGGCGATCTCGACCGTCGGCCCGGTCATGGGCGCGGCGACATTGCCGCTGGTCTGGAATACCTGCCACTTGGCCTCGCCGTCCGGGACCTGCTGGCCGGACGCGATGGCGTGGTAGCTGGCCAGGATCGCATCGCTGCCGCGCCGCTCGGCCTTGCTGTCGTCCCACTCGACCTTGAGCGCCTCGCGGCCCTGGCGCGCCGCCCAGGTGGAACCCGCGACCACGGCGACGCCGGTGGGGATCTGGAACACGTCCACCACGCCCGGCACGGCCTTGGCGGCCTTGGCGTCAAAGCTCTTCACCTTGCCGCCGAAGCGCGGCGAGTGGGCGACCATGGCGGTGAGCATGTTGGGCAGGTGGACGTCCTGGGTGAACCGCGCCGTGCCGTTGGACTTGGCCCCGGAGTCCTTGCGCCGGACGCGGTCCGTGCCCACCAGGGTGAAGGTCTTGGGGTCCTTCAGCACTGGGGATTCCGGCGGCTTGACCTTGGCCGCGTCGGCGACCAGCGCGCCGAACGTCGCCGACTTGCCCGTGGCGTGGCCGACGACGCCGTTCTTGACGGTGATCTCGCCCGCCGGCACGGACCAGCGCGCAGCAGCCGCCTGGACGAACATGGCCCGGGCGCCGGCGCCGGCGCGCCGCAGCTGCATCCAGGAATTGGCGATGGCCGAAGAGCCGCCGGTCCCCTGGACCCCCATGCCGAGGTTGCCATAGACCTTGGCGTTGGCCGCCGCCTGCTCGACCTTCAGCGTGTCCCAGTCGGCGTCCAGTTCCTCGGCCGCGATCGCGGCCAGGCCGGCGTGGTTGCCCTGGCCGAATTCGATGTGCTTGGAGATCACCGTCACCGTGCCGTCGGGCGCGATCTTGATGAAGGGGCCAAAGGCGCCGAAGTCGTTCTTGGCGCCGATGGACAGCAGCGTCGCCGGCGAGCAGCCCACCAGCAGGGCGCCGCCGGCGGTGGCGGCGGTGACCACGAGAACCTCGCGGCGCGAGGCCGCGGCGGCTTTGAAGGCCTTGACGGGAGCGTTCATCGGATCGGGTTCCCCTAGGCCGCGGCGACGCCGGAGGCGTCCTTGATGGCGGCGCGGATGCGCTGGTAGGTGCCGCAGCGGCAGATGTTGCCGCTCATGGCCGTGTCGATGTCGGCGTCCGTGGGCTTGGGCTTCTCGGCCAGGAGCGCCACGGCCGACATGATCTGGCCGGACTGGCAGTAGCCGCACTGCGGCACGTCGTGCTTGACCCAGGCCGCCTGGACCGGGTGCGTCCCGCCCAGGCCCTCGATGGTCGTGATCTTGACCCCGGTCAGGGCCGAGATCGGCGTCTGGCAGGAGCGGGTCGGCTGGCCGTTGAGGTGCACGGTGCAGGCGCCGCACTGGGCGATGCCGCAGCCGTACTTGGTCCCGGTCATGTTCAGTTCGTCGCGCAACACCCACAGCAGCGGCGTGTCGGGCGCAGCGTTCACGGTGAGCGTCTTCCCATTGATGTCCAGCGTGGTGGCCATGGCGTCCTTCCGGCGATGCAAGTGAACGATGTTAAGACGGTTTCCCCGCTTCGGAAAGCCGGCGTCGCCAGTTTGCCCCGCAGGCGGTAGAACGGTCCAATCAAGGAGGCCAATCAAGGAGGCCAACCATGCGCGCATTGATCCTGGGAGCCGCGGCGGCGCTGATCGCCGGCGGAACGGCCCTGGCGGCCGACGGCAAGGCGGACTTCGCCGCCAAGTGCGCCGGCTGCCACAGCATAACCGGCAAGAGCGGGCCGGCGGGGCCGTCGCTGAAGGGCGTGGTGGGCCGCAAGCCGGGCAGCATGGCGGATTTCGCCTATTCCGCGGGCCTGAAGGGCAAGGGTGGAACCTGGACAGCGGCCAGTCTGGACACCTTCCTGGCCAATCCCGCGGCCTTCGCGCCAGGCGGCAAGATGTTCGTCCGCGTGGCCGATCCGGCGGAGCGGAAGGCGTTGATCGCCTACCTCTCCACCCTGAAATGAGAGTTTAGTGGAGGCTTTTCCGGCCTTTTTCCCCCTGGCCGGACGGCGGGTGGTGATCGCCGGCGAGGGCGAGGGCGCCCTGGCCAAGGCGCGCCTGTTCGAAGGCTCGCCGGCGCAGATTGTCCGCCTGACCGACGCTGAGGCGGGCGAGGCGGCCCGGTATCAGGGCGCGGCTCTGGCCTTCGTGGCCATCGCCGACGAGGCGCGGCGGCTGGCGGCGGCCACGGCGGCGCGCGCGGCCCATGTGCCCCTGAACGTCGTCGATCATCCCGAGCTCTGCGACTTCCACACCCCGGCGGTGATCGACCGGGGCCAGGTGGTGGCGGCCATCGGCACCGGCGGCGCCTCGCCCCTGCTGGCTTCGATGCTGCGGGCGGACGTCGAGGCGCATGTGCCGGCCGGCGCCGGCCGGGTGGCGGCCCTGCTGCAACGGCGTCAGGAGCAGGTGCGCGAGACCTTCCCCGACCTGGCCCAGCGCCGTGCCTTCCTGCGCGCGGCCGTTTCCGGTCCGGCCGCGGAGGCGGCGATGCGCGGGGACATGGCCCAGGCCGAGGCCCTGCTCGACGCGGCGATCGCAGAGGGATCGGCCGGCGTGGGAGGGGTGACCCTGGTCCTGGACGCGGCCAGCCCGGACCTGATCTCCCTGCGAGCGGCGCGGGCCCTGGCGGAGGCCGACGCCGTCGGCGGCGACGAGGCCCTCCTGTCCCGCCACGCCCGCCGCGATGCCGAACGCATCGATCCGCGGCAGCATGGCCCGATCGTCGCGCGGGCGCTGGCCGGCCAGGCGGTGGCCATCGCGGCGAGCGACATGGACGAGGCCCTGGTGACAGCGATGGCGGCGGCGAGCGTGCGCCTCACGGTCCTGCATCCGGCGCCGGCGAGCTGAAGGCCGTTCGGCAGAGGCGTTCAGCCGCCGCGCCGACGATTGTTACGTCAGCACCTTACCGCTCGTCTCCTTGAGCAGGAACGGCAGGGTCAGCACGCTAATCCCGGTGAAGATCGCCGGGTACCAGAGGCCGGCGTAGATGTTGCCGGTGGCGGTGACGATGGCGAAGGCGGTGACCGGGACGAAGCCGCCCACCCAGCCGGTGCCGATGTGGTAGGGCAGCGACATGGCGGTGTAGCGCACGCGGGTCGGGAAGGTCTCCACCAGGGCCGCGGCCATGGGTCCGAACAGGGCCGTGCAGGCGACCACGAAGACGCTGAGCACCCCCAGCAGCCCCATGAAATTCACCCGGGCGGGATCGGCCTTGGCCGGATAGCCGGCCTTGGCCAGGGCGGCCTTGAGGCTCGCGTCGACGCCGGCCTTGGCGGCCTTCAGATGCGCCGCGTCCAGGCCCGCGCCTTCGATCGAAGGGACCGTCATCTGGCCGATCCGCACCTCGGCCAGCGCCCCGGCCGGCGCGGCGGCGTTGCGATAGGAGATGCCGGCGTTGGACAGCGCGCTCTTGGCCAGGTCGCAGGAGGTGACGAAGGCGGTCTTGCCGGTGATGTCGAATTGCAGCGAGCAGCGGGCGGGATCGGCGACGACGACTACCGGCGTGCGGCTCTGCGCCTCGGCCAGGGCCGGATTGGCCAGCTGCGTCATCAACCGGAAGCCCGGATACAAGAAGACCAGGAACAGGGTCATGCCCGCCCACATCACCCACTTGCGCCCGACCTTGTCCGACAGGGTGGCGAAGATCACGTACAGCGGCGCGCTGATCACCGTGATGCCCATCAGCAGCACATTGCCCGTCGACGGGCTGATCTTGAGGAACCGCTCGAGGAACACCTGCTCGGCGTAGAAGAACAGGGTGTACCAGGCCGCGCCCTGGGCGCTCATGAAGGCGATCAGGACGATCAGCACCAGCTTGAGGTTCTTCCACTGGCCGAAGGCCTCGGAATAGGGGGCGTGGGTCTCTTCGCCGGCGTCCTTGAGGGCCTTGAAGGCGGGGCTCTCCGACAGCTTCAGCCGCATCCAGATCGAGATCGCCAGCAGCCCGGCCGACAGCAGGAACGGCACGCGCCAGCCGCCGGTCCAGGTGGGGGCCGTGAAGGCGTTCTCGCCCATGACGGTTCGCGTGACCAGGATCGCGCCCAGCGCGCCCACCAGGCCGAACGCCGCCGAGGCCTGCACCCAGGCTGTCGCCCAGCCCCGCCGGTTGCGCGCCGCGTGCTCGGCCACATAGATCGCCGCCCCGCCGTACTCGCCGCCCAGCGCCGTGCCCTGGACGATGCGCAGCAGGATCAGCAGCAGGGGCGCGATCGGCCCCGCCTGCTGGTAGGTGGGCAGCAGGCCGATGGCGAAGGTGGCGCCGCCCATCAGGGTGACGGTGACCAGGAACGCCGCCTTGCGCCCGATCCGGTCGCCCAGGCCGCCGAAGATCAGCGCTCCCACCGGCCGGAAGAAGAACCCCGTGCCGAACAGCGCCAGGGCCGCCAGCAGCCCGGCCGTGGCGTCCAGGCCAGAGAAGAAGTTCTTGCCGATGATCGAGGTCAGGGCCCCAAACACGAAGAAGTCATACCACTCGAACGCCGTGCCGGCGGACGACGCGGCGATCACCGTGCGCATGGACGTGCGCCTGACCTGCGCGGGCGCGGCGTCGACGGTTACATCAGCCATGAAAATCTCCCGACTGGGGTTGCTCTAACATCCGTCGGGAGACGGAAGGAAGCGGGGGCTAAAACGCATTTTCCCCCGTGATCGCCCGGCCCAGGATCAAGGCGTGGACGTCGTGGGCGCCCTCGTAGGTGTTCACCGTCTCCAGGTTCGCGGCGTGGCGCATCACATGGTACTCGCCGCTGATGCCGTTGCCGCCGTGGATGTCGCGGGCTTCGCGGGCGATGGCCAGCGCTTTGCCGCAGTTGTTGCGCTTCATCAGGCTGATGGCTTCAGGAACCCACGCCCCCTGGTCGATCAGCCGGCCCAGGGCCAGGGCGCCCTCATAGCCCAGCGCGATCTCGGTCTGCATGTCGGCCAGCTTCTTCTGGATCAGCTGACGTGCGGCCAGGGGCTTGCCGAACACCGACCGGGTCTTGGTGTAGTCGCGGGAGGCGTGCAGGCAGAACTCCGCCGCCCCCATGGCCCCCCAGGCGATGCCATAGCGAGCCTTGTTCAGGCACGAGAACGGGCCGCGCAGGCCGCGCACGTCCGGCAGCAGGGCCTCGTCGGGCACGAACACGTCGGCCAGGGCGATCTCGCCGGTGACCGAGGCGCGCAGCGACAGCTTGTTGTTGATCTTCGGCGTCTCGAAGCCCTTGGAGCCGCGCTCCACAAGAAAGCCGTGGATCACCCCGTCCCACTTGGCCCACACCAGCGCCACATCGGCGATCGGCGCATTGGTGATCCACATCTTCGAGCCATTGAGCACGAAGCCGCCGTCGACCTTCTTCGCCACCGTCCGCATCGACGCCGGGTCCGACCCGCCGTCCGCCTCGGTGAGCCCAAAACAGCCCACGGCCTCGCCCGTCGCCATCTTCGGCAGCCACTTGCGCCGCTGCTCTTCCGAGCCGAAGGCGAAGATCGGGTACATCACCAGCGACGACTGCACGCTCATCGCCGAGCGATAGCCGCTGTCGACCGCCTCGATCTCCCGCGCGATCAGGCCGTAGGCGACGTGGTTCACCCCGGCGCAGCCGTACTCTTCCGGCAGCGTGGGGCCCAGGAACCCCAGCGCGCCCATCTCGGTCATGATCTCCCGGTCGAACCGCTCCTCCGCGAAGGCGCTGACTACCCGGGGCAGCAGCTTTCCCCGCGCATAGTCCCGCGCCGCGGCCGAGATCATCCGCTCGTCTTCCGACAGGCGCGAGGCCAGGTCGAGCGGGTCTTCCCAGTCGAAGGTCTTGGTCGGTTCGCCGGAATCGAGGGCCATGGGGGTCTCCGTGTCGCCGGCGCGTTATGACGCCTTGAGCGGTGAACGGAAAGACCGCAGCCCTCCTGATTTCCTCTTCACGGAATGAGGCGCAAAACCCTACGCCCCCACCCATGCGTCATCCTCGGCCGTCAGTGCCGAGGATCCATACGCGCTGTAGAGATTGTCGCGGAGCGGCAGCAGAGCGGCGCAGGTTGTCGGCCGGCGTCAGCGCCCGGCTCGCCCTTCGGTACTCGCCGCCCGTCCTCATGCGATCATGGATCCTCGGCACTGACGGCCGAGGATGACGTGGATGGGAGAGGGGACACAGTCCGACTCCCCCGCAACGGCGGAGCCCGGCGGAGCCAGGTGTCCACAGCCCCTAGTGCGCGTATCCCCGTTCGATGGCCTGCCGCTCGGTGAGTTCCTCGTCGCCCGTGACGTCCGCGGTGCGGATGGCCAGGGGCGGGGCGCCGTTGGCGTCATCGGCGGCGGAGATCATGCAGGCGCCGGTGTCCATCATGCCGTGCTGGCCGACACAGTAGAGGTCCTCGTACTGGGGCCCGGCCACCGCCATGCACTGGTAGAGGTTCAGCTTGGCCATCTTCAGGCAGCCGGCGGCGAAGGCGTCGCTGAGCAGCGGATCAAACTGGTCGGCGTTGGCGGCGCCGGCCTGGCCGATCACGGTCAGGGCCGCCAGGGCCAAGCCCTTGGTGACGATGCCGGAGCGTTCGCCGTCGCCGGGCTGCAGGGCCGACATCGAGGGAAGGGCCCGCATCAGGCGCTGCACGCGGGCGTCGTCGGCCCTGGCGACCTGGCTGGAGCTGGACTTCACGCGCGCCAGCACGGCCTGCGGATCGGCCACGAAGGCGCGGGACCAGGCCTGGTGCTGGACGTCATAGGCGGACTGCTTGACGGCCTTGCCCGCCCCGAACACCTCGCCGCCCCGGGCGCGCAGCACGGCCGCGACGGTGGCCGCCGTGCGGTCCGCGCCGGACACCCGCATGATGCTCTGGGGCGACGCGACAAGCCGCTGGGCCAGGTCGCGGGGGTCCTCATCGAGCGCCCGCACGTGGGCGACGAAGAACGGGTCGTGCAGGGCGACCAGGGCGGCGTAGGCGATGGCGCCGGCCTGCAACTGGTGGGCTTCATAGCCGGCGCCGATATCCACCGCCTTGGCCACCTGGCCGCCGTCGGCGAACTGGCCGCGCACCTGGGCGGCGGCGGTCATGTAGTCATCGAAGGCGCTGGCGGCGTCGAGGATGCGGGGCGCGAGATCGAAGGTCGGCGCCGCGGGGGCCTGGTCGGCCACCGGAGTCGGGACGGGCGCCACGTGGTCGCCCCCGTCCGCCACTCGGGCGTCCGCTACCCGAGCTTCCGCCACCTGGGCGTCTGTTTCGTTGGCGTCCGTTGCGTGGCCGTCCGCCGCGCGGGCGGCCTGGATCCGGACGTACTGGGCGTCGAGGGTGCCGTCCCGCATCCCCGGCGGCAGGGGGGTGTCGGGCGGCCCGGCCCACTCGTCCCTGGGCGCCAGCGCCGGCGCCGCCATGACCGGGACGGAACGGATAAATTCGGACTGGGTCTGGGCGACGGCCTGCCCGCCCATGGCCCCGATAAGCGCCGCTACGGCGCACCCTTGCAACAACTTACCCATGACAAACCCCCTGAACCGAGGCCGTCAGTGCGCGCCGTTCCCAGTCAACAAAGTCCGAATAATCAGTCTAAATTTGAGATTAACTAAGAAACAAAATCGTGAATACCGCTATCGTCGCAGTATTAAAAGTCGAACCGTCACAATTCCCACAACTTCGGCGACCGGGTTGGTTCAGAATGTCGCAGGTGTGAGGCGGGTTATTGAGGTGTGCAAAGTCGATGCGACGGGCCCGAGCAGGGGACCGGAGCGATTGTCGGCACCGCAACCGGGGGCTGTCTTGGCGCTAGGCTCGGCGGCCGAATGCTGAGAGGCTGCGCGCGCGGCGGACAGGCCGTAAGGGGGGATCGCATGGGCCAGGCGGAGGACGCGGGGGCGAACCTTGGGGGGCCGAACCTCGGCCGGATCGGCGCGGGGCGCATCGCCATCGGCCTGGCGCAAGGCCTGGCGCTGTTCGCCCTGACCGAAGCGGGGATCCAGCATCTCTGGCCCGCCACTGTGCCTGGCCTGCTCGCGGCCCTGACACTGGCCTTGCTGTTCGGTCCGCTGGTCGTTCTCGGCGGCCTCGGCCGGGTGCGTCCGCCGGTCCTGGCGATCACGACCCTGGCCCTGGCCGGCGCGGTAGGCTGGATGGGCTGGCACGACATCGCCCGCGACCAGCACGGCTGGCGCTACACCGTGGAAAATCGGATGCCGGGCTTGCCGGTGTTCGTGTTCGGCGCGGCCCTGGTGTTCATCGGCCATCACCTGGTCGCCCCGGCCGACGTCGCGCGGCGCTGGATCGCCCCCTACGCCGCCTATTTCGACGCCGCCTGGAAGGACGCGGTGCAGCTTGTCCTCTCCGCGGCCTTCGTGGGGTTGCTCTGGGCGGCCCTGGGTCTGGGCGCGGCCCTGTTCAAGCTGATCGGGATCAAGGCGTTCGGAGACATCATCACCCAGCGCGGGTTCGTCTTTCCCGTCACGGCCGTAGCCTTCGCCGCCGCGGTGCAACTGACCGATGTTCGCCTGGGGCTGATCCTGGGCATCCGCACCGTCGGCCTGGCCCTGCTCTCCTGGCTGCTGCCGCTGATGACCCTGATCGCCGCCGCCTTCCTGCTGGCCCTGCCGTTCACGGGCCTCAGGCCGCTGTTCGCCACGCGCAACGCCGCCGAGATCCTGCTGGGCGCCTCCGCCGCGCTGATCGTGCTCATCAACGCCGCCTATCAGGACGGGGAGCCCGCGCGGACGCCCAAGATCCTGCGCCATGCCGCCCGGCTGGCCTCGGTGTGCCTGGTTCCGCTGATCGCCATCGCCGCCTACGCGATCTTCAAGCGCGTCGACCAGTACGGCTGGACGCCCGAGCGCATCGAGGCCGCCGCCTGCGCCTTGATCGGAGCCGGATACGCCGCCGCCTACACGGTCGCCGCCGTGGGCCGGCTGCGGCCATGGATGCGCCTGGTGGAGCGGACGAACGTGATCCTGGCGCTGGGCGCCCTGACCGCGATCCTGGTCCTGTTCACGCCCATCGCCGATCCCGCGCGCCTGTCGGTCGCCGATCAGGTCGCCCGGCTCCTGAACGGCCAGACCCCGCCCGAGCGCTTCGACTACGCCTTCCTGCGCTCAAGCGCCGGCCGCTATGGCCGCGAGGCGCTGGCGGCGCTGCAGCGGCTGAAGGGCGGCCCACGGCAGCTGACGATCGCGCAAAGGGCCCGCGCGTCGACCAAGGAGACCTACACCGCCGATGCGCCGCCTTTGCCGCTGGCGCAGCGGCTCACGGTCTATCCGGCCGGCGCGGCGCTTCCGGCGGCGTTTGTCGATCAGAAGATCGCGGCCTGGAAGGAATGGATCCATTCGGCGCAGGTGTCGGGTCCTGATAGCATCAGCTACCGTCGCGCCTTCGGACGTGTTGACTGCCTGGTTTCGGACAATGAATCCTGCGACGCCTATCTGATCGACATCGACGGCGACAGGCAGCCGGAACTTCTCATGGCCTCGCATAACCAATTGGGGGCCGTGACCATTCTCTCCATCTTCAAGCGGGACGCCGCCGGTCAATGGCCGGGCGTTGGCGAACTGACGGTGACCTGTCCGGCGACGATCGCGGCGCTCAAGCTGGGGGCGGTGAGGCCGGAGCGGGCCAGCGCCTACGACCTGGTGATCGGCGGCGTGCGCTACAAGCCGGTTCGCGACACCGAGGAACTCTGCGCCACCCAGTCGCCCAAACGGCCCTAGTCCACGACGAATGTCATAGGTTGGTGCTAGGCGTGCCGTCTCGCCAATGTCATCGGGGGCGGCTAACAGGTGGCCATGACCAGACATCTTACCTTCGCCAGACACCTCGCCTTCGAGGGCGTCGAGAATTTCCGCGACTACGGCGACTATGCAGCCGCCGGCGGGCGGCGGCTGAAGCGCGGCCTGCTCTACCGCTCCGCCGCGCACGCCCAGGCCACCGACGCGGACCTCGAGAAGCTGGCGGCGCTGAACCTGGCGGCCATCGTCGACCTCCGCCGCAAGAACGAGCGCGAGCGCGCGCCGTCGCGCCGGCATCCGGACTTCCAGGGCCGGGTGATCTATACGGACGAAGGCGATGTGGGCGAGGATCCCTGGCAGCTGTTCCTGAAGCAGTCGGACCTCTCGGCGGCCGCCTTCCGCGGCTACATGTACGACTACTATGACGAAGCGCCGTTCGTGGATCGGCACATCTATCTGTATTCGGAGTATTTCAGGGCCCTGGCCGAGCTTGACGGGCCAGTGCTGATCCACTGCGCCGCCGGCAAGGACCGGACCGGCATCCTGGCGGCGCTGACGCACCATCTGGCGGGCGTGAGCGACGAGGACATCCGCGCCGACTTCCTGCTGACCAACAATCCCCAGCGTATGGCGGCCCGCCTGCCGATGATCATGCAGATGATGACCGAGACCACCGGCCGCTCGCCCACCGAGGAGGCGGTGATGGTGGCGATGAGCGTCGAGGAAGGCTACCTGGAGCGGGCGTTCGCGGCCATGAAGGCGCGGCATGGCTCGATCGATGGCTACCTGGAAGGCGCGCTTGGGGTCGACGGGACCTTGCGCGAAAGGCTAGAAGCGCGGCTGCTCGACTGACGCCCAGCTGCTTCGGACAAAGAACGCCCGCCACGGCGGTGAGGCCGGACGGGCGCAAGGGGGACCTGGACTTGCATCCGGGCGCAAGACTGCGCGCGGTCCGCCCGCCGTTCGAATCACCATGGCGTGAGAGGAATTTCGTGAAGAGCTTTGAACCGCCCCGCCGCATCCTGATGGGGCCTGGTCCCTCCGACGTCACGCCCCGGGTGCTGGCCGCGCTCTCCCGCCCCACCATCGGCCACCTGGACCCGGCCTTCCAGGGCCTGATGGAGGAGATCAAGGACGCCCTGGCGCGGCTGATGAATGCGCCCGGCTACGCCTGCCTGCCCCTGCCCGCGCCCGGCACCGCCGGCATGGAGGCGGCGATCATGAACCTGCTGGAGCCGGGGGACGTGGCGGCGGTGTGCGTCAACGGACAGTTCGGCGAGCGCATGGTCGACATGGCCGGGCGGGCGGGCGCGGAGGTGATCCGCATCGAGCACGACTGGGGAACCCCGGTGGACGCCGGCAAGGTGGACGAGGCGCTGAAGGGGCGCGGCGCCAAGGTGCTGGGCTTTGTCCACGCCGAGACCTCCACGGGCGCGATGAGCGATCCGGGTCCGCTCTGCGCGGTGGCGCGCGAGCATGGCGCCCTGACCATCGTCGACTGCGTGACCTCCCTGGGCGGCGTGCCGGTGGACGCGGCGGGCTGGGATGCGGACGTGATCTATTCGGGGACCCAGAAGTGCCTCTCGGCTCCGCCTGGCCTATCGCCCTTCGCCATGAGCCCCCGGGCCCGCGAAGCGGTGGCCGGGCGCAAGACCAAGGCGCGCAACTGGCTGCTCGATATGGGTCTGATCATGAGCTACTGGGGTGGCGAGGGCGGCCGCACCTATCACCACACGGCGCCGATCAACGCCCTCTACGGCCTCCACGAAGCCCTGGTGGTCATCGAGGAGGAAGGCCTGGCCGCCGCCCATGCGCGCCACCGGGCGACGCACGAGGCGCTGGTGGCCGGGCTGGAGGCCGCGGGCCTGAGCCTGCTGGTGGCGCCCGGCCATCGGCTGCCGCAGCTGAACGCCGTGCGCGTGCCCGACGGCATCGACGAAGCGGCGGTGCGCGCGCGGATGCTGGCCAAGTACAATCTGGAGATCGGCGCCGGCCTTGGCCCCCTGAAGGGCCAGATCTGGCGCGTGGGCCTGATGGGCGCCTCGGCGACCCCGTGGCACGTGCGGATGTGCCTGACGGCTCTGACCGACGCCCTTGCGGCCCAGAACTATCCGGATGCGGGCAAGGCGGCCCTGGCGGCGGCGGACGCGAAGCTGGGATAGGAGGCGGACCCCAAACGACAAAGGGGCGCGGAACCAGCGGTCCCGCGCCCCTTCGCTTACGCCCTATCCCCTTATTGGCAGGCGAGACACTCGTCGTAGTCGGTGCGCGCTTCGGCGGCGCGGAAGATGCTTTCGGCGCCGTCGGCGCCGGCGAAGGCGGCCCGCTGTATGGATTTGGAGCGCAGGTAGTAGAGGCTCTTCACGCCCCGCTCCCAGGCCTGCCAGTGCAGCATGTGCAGGTCCCACTTGTCCACGTCGCCGGCCAGGAAGAGGTTGATCGACTGCGACTGGCAGATGTCCGGGGTGCGGTCGGCGGCCAGCTCGACGATCCAGCGCTGATCCAACTCGAAGGCGGTCTTGAAGATGTCCTTCTCGTCCTGGGTCAGGCCGTCCAGGTGCTGGACCGAGCCTTCGTTGGCCAGGATGGTCTGCCAGACGGCCTTGGTGTTCAGGCCCTTTTCCTCGAGCACGCGCTCCAGGTAGGGGTTCTTGACCTCGAAGGACCCCGACAGGGTCTTGTGGGTGTAGATGTTGGCCGGGATCGGCTCGATGCCGGCGCTGGTGCCGCCGCAGATGATCGAGATCGAGGCGGTGGGGGCGATCGCCAGCTTGTGGCTGAAGCGCTCCATGACGCCACGCTCGGCCGCGTCGGGGCAGGCGCCGCGCTCTTCGGCCAGCACCCGGCTGGCAGCGTCGCATTGGCGGCGCAGGTGCTTGAAGAGGCGCATGTTCCAACTCTTGGCCAGGGCGCTCTCGAAGGGCACCCCCTGGCCCTGCAGGAAGGTGTGGAAGCCCATCAGGCCAAGACCCACCGACCGCTCGCGCACGGCGGCGTAGGCGGCCGGCTCCATCTCCGGCGGGGCGTTGTCGATGAAGTCCTGCAGGATGTTGTCGAGGAAGCGCATGACATCCTCGATGAAGGTGGGGTGGTCGCGCC
>FSUP01000365.1_pt1 | contig 31928 bp, 36 predicted proteins | sample 1637431 | NCBI WGS metagenome assembly FSUP01 (sample SAMEA3914816, study PRJEB12502) | metagenome | biome: forest; material: soil | place: USA | collected 2011-09-16 | depth 0.3 m | reverse complement strand
TGCCGCACGACCATACCGGCAGCTTCGACGAGGGCATCGACGGGGTGAACACGGTGGAGACCGAGCAGGCCGACAACGACTACGCCGTGGGCCTGCTGGTCGAAAAGGTGGCCAAGAGCCCCTTCGCCAAGGACACCCTGGTCATGGTCGTGGAGGACGACGCCCAGGACGGGCCCGACCACGTGGACGCGCACCGCTCGCTCGCCCTCATCGCCGGGCCTTATGTGAAGCAGGGGGCGGTGGTCTCCACCCGCTACACGACCGTCGACCTGGTGCGGACCATCGAAGCGGTGCTGGGTATTGCGCCCTTGGGGCTCAACGACGCCCTGGCGATCCCCATGAGCCAGGTGTTCGATCCGGCCCAGGCCACCTGGACCTTTGAGGCCAAGGTCCCGGCGGTTCTGCGGACCACCAAGCTGCCGCTGCCGCCGGCCACCGCGGCGGAGGCGGCCTGCCCGGCGCGCCCGGCGCAAGACGGCGCCTGGTGGGCCGCGGCCATGGCGGGGCAGGACTTCAGCCGGGAGGACCGCCTGGATACGGCGGCCTTCAACCAGGCTCTCTGGCGGGGGCTGAAGGGGTCGGCTCCCTATCCGGCCCAACGGGATGGCCACGACTTGCGCCAGGGGCGGGCGGCGCTGCTGGCGGCGGCGGGAGTGGGGCGCTGCGGGTAGGCTCGACGCCCAGCGCTGCGAAACAAGCGCTACCGCTGTAGGGGCAGGCGGCCTATCGTCGGGCGCCGTGTCTCGGCCGTGCGCGTGTATCCGGGTGGATCGCTGGGGAGCGGTGGGATGAGCAAATTCTCCGATATGGCCCACAAGGCGGAGGCGTTCCTGAAGGAACTGCTGCATCCGCACGCTCAGCCAGCGGCCGGTCCGCCGCCGGCGTCGTCGGTGTTGACCCGGATGTACATCGCTCCCGATCCGGAGGCGTACGTCAAGGCTGGCGTCCTGGTCGGCAACGGCCAGTGCGTGGCCCTGGTGCGCGATGCCACCGGCGCGCCGCAGACGCCGCTGTGGATCGAAGGGCCGAAGGTGCTGGACAACCCAAGGGTCCCGGCCGGGGCGGCCATCGCCACCTTCATCGACGGCAAATATCCTAGTCACGACAAGGGCAACCACGCTGCCATCTACCTGGGGCCGGACCCGAAGGGCATCAAGGTCATCGACCAGTGGGTGAACTCAAGCCGCCACCCGCCCCAGCCTCGTGTCATCCGCCGCAACAATCCTCACGGCGCCGTGGTCGACCAGGCGGAAGTCTATTCGGTAGTGCTGACGGCGAAGGTGCACTGAGGGCGCGGAGCCGCCTAGCCCCCCGCGGCCAGAATGGCGGTGAGGCCCTCGCGGTAAGTCGGATAGACCGGTCGCCAGCCGAGTTCGGCCTTGGCCAGGGCATTGGAGACGCGCTTGTTTTCGGACCAGAAGCGGCGGGCGGCGGGCGACAGGGTCGCCAGGTCCAGGGGTTCTTCGGGCGGCGCGGGGACGCCGAGCAGGTGGGCGGCGTGGGCGATGACGTCGGCGTTGGGGGCCGGTTCGTCGTCGCAGAGATTGTAGATGGCGCGGGGTCTTGGATGGCCGATGGCGGCGGCGACGCCGGAGGCGGCGTCGTCCAAGTGCAGGCGTGAGAACACCTGGCCGGACCGGGTCAGCCGTCGGGCCTCGCCGGCGCGCAGGCGGTCGAGGGCGGAGCGGCCGGGGCCGTAGAGGCCAGGCAGGCGGAAGATGGCCAGGGGCGCGTCAATGCCGGCGGCCAGGCCGGTCCACGCGGCCTCGGCCTGGACGCGGCGGACGGCCTCGGCGGAAAGGGGGGCAAGGGCGGTTTCCTCGAAGACCCACCGACCCTTGTGGTCGCCGTACACGCCGGTGGTCGACAGGTAGGCGATCCAGGGCGCAGCTCCGTTTCGCGCCGCGAGGGGCGCGCTTAGCGCGGCAAGGCCCGGGCAGCCGGCGTCGGTCGGCGGGGTCGTGACCAGGATCGCGTCGGCGTCCTGAACGGCCCGGGCCGCGGCGTCGGGATCGGCCGGGTCGAGGGGCGCGACGCCTTCCGCCGTGAGCGCTGCAGCGGCGTCCTGGCTGCGCGCCGTGGCGGCGATAGACCAGCCTTCGGCCTTGAGGCGCATGGCCAAGGCGCGGCCGACGCCGCCGTAGCCGAAGATCAGGATGAGCCGCTGGCTCACCGGTCCAGGAGCGTCCTGGCCATCTCGCGCACGGCCGCGCCGTGGCCCTCGTGCTTGAGGCCGTAGGCCAGGTTGGCGCGCAGCAGGCCCAGGATGTCGCCGCAATCGTAGGTCGTGCCTTGGTATTCCAGGGCGTGGAAGTCCTGGATGGCCATCAGGCGCAGCATGGCGTCGGTGAGCTGGATCTCGCCCCCGGCGCCGCGCTGGTGGTCGCCCAGCAGGGCGAAGATCTCCGGATGCAGGACGTAGCGGCCGGAAATGAAGAGGTTGGAGGGCTCCGTGCCGGGCGGCGGCTTTTCCACCATGCCGGTCATGGCTTTCAGGCGGCCCTCGAACCCGGCGTCGGCGTCGCCCAGGGAGACGATGCCGTACTTGTGGGCCTGGCCGGGAGGCGCGGGCTCGACGGCGATGATGTTGCCGCCCACGGCCTGGTAGGCGTCCACGCATTGTTTCAAGGCGGCGGGGGCGGCGTCCATGAGCATGTCGGGCAGCATGACGGCGAAGGGCTCGTCGCCGATCAGCTCGCGGGCGCACCAGACGGCGTGGCCGAGGCCATGGGCGGCCATCTGGCGCACGAAGCTGATCTGGCCGGGTTGGAGCAGGTCGGCGGTGACCTGCTCAAGGACGTCGGTCTTGCCCTTGGCGGCGAGCAGGGATTCCAGTTCGATGTTGTGGTCGAAGTAGTCCTCGATCGCGCCCTGGCCACGGCCGATCACGAAGATGAAATGCTCGATGCCGGCGGCGCGACCTTCCTCGATCACGTGCGCCAGGATGGGCCGATCGAAGACGGTGAGCAGGTTCTTGGGCGTCGCCTTGGCCGCGGGCATGGCGCGGGTGCCAAAACCGGCCACCGGCAGGACAGCCTTTCGTACAGGTCGCATCGGGCCCCTCTTGATGTTGCTGGGATAGACGAGCGCGCCCCGCACTCAAAATCATTTACTCCGATCAAGGAACCATCACGCTTCCGTGTTCGTTACGGCCGCGCATCTGGAGGATAAATCCTATGACCAATCGATCCACCGTGGCCGTCATCTTGGCGGTCGGCTTGGCCTGTGGCCTGGGCGCTTGCCAAAAGAAGGCCGACACCTCGGCTACGACGACCACCACCACCTCGGACTCCACCACCACGACGACGGCCCCGGCGGATACGAGCGCGAGCTCCTCGGCCATGTCGCCGGCGGAGACTTCCGCGTCCAGCTCGGCCATGGCCCCGAGCGGCAGCTCGTCGACCACCACGACCACGAAGAAGAGCGACTCCACTAAGTCGCAGTAGATTGGGCAAGTCCCAGTAGTTCGGGCCTTTCGAGACCCATGAAGCCCCCGCCCGGGAGATCGGGCGGGGGTTTTCCGTTGGAAGTCCCCCCTGGCCTACTCCACCGTCACCGACTTGGCCAGGTTCCGCGGCTGGTCGACGTCCGCGCCCTTCTGGACGGCGACGTGGTAGGCCAGGAGCTGGATCGGGGCGGCGAAGACCAGGGGGGCGATCATCGGATCGCAGGTGGGGGCGATGATCACGAGAGCGCCGTCGGGGGCGTGGGCGGCGCCGGCCTCGTCGGTGATCAGCACGATGCGCCCGCCCCGGGCGATGACCTCGCTCATGTTGGACGCGGTCTTGTCGAACAACTCGTCGGTGGGGGCGATGACGATGATCGGGGTGGCCTCGTCCACCAGGGCGATGGGGCCGTGCTTGAGTTCGCCCGCCGCGTAACCCTCGGCGTGGATGTAGCTGATCTCCTTGAGCTTCAGCGCGCCTTCGAGGGCCAAGGGGAACATGGCGCCGCGGCCCAGGTAGAGCACGTCCCGGGCCTTGGCGATGTCGGCGGCGATGTGGCGCACGACCTCTTCTGTGGCGATCGATTGCGCGATCAGCCGGGGCGTCTCCAGCAGCAGGCCAGCCAGGCGCGCCTCCTCCGCCGCGTCGATGCGGCCGCGCTGGCGGGCGGCGGCGATGGCCAGGGCGGTGAGGGCGGCGACCTGGGAGGTGAAGGCCTTGGTGGAGGCCACACCGATCTCCGGCCCCGCGTGGGTCGGGAACAGCACGTCGGCTTCACGGGCCATGGTGGATTCGTGGTTGTTCACCAGGGCGGCGGTCTGGATGCCGCGGGCCTTGCACCAGCGCAGAGCGGCCAGGGTGTCGGCGGTCTCGCCGGACTGGGAGACCGCCAGGGCCAGGGCGCCGGGGGCGAGCGCCGGCTGGCGGTAGCGGAACTCCGAGGCGATCTCGACCTCGGTGGGCAGGTCGGCCAGACGCTCGAACAGATAGCGGGCGATCATGCCGGCGTAGGAGGCGGTGCCGCAGGCGACGATCTGCAGGCGGGTCACCTTGGCGAAGTCGACGCCGGGCGAAGAGACGGTGGCGGTGACCGGGTCGATGTAGGCCGACAGGGTGTGCTGGCAGGCGTCCGGCTGGTCGTGGATCTCCTTTTCCATGAAGTGCCGGTAGTTGCCCTTCTCCACCAGGGCGGCGGCGGCCGAGACGATGCGCTCTGGCCGGGTGACCGGGTCGCCGGCGGCGTCGAAGATGCGGGCGCTGTTGTGGTCGATGGCGACGAAATCGCCCTCGTCCAGATAGGTGATGCGGTTGGTGAAGGGGCCCACGGCCAGGGCGTCGGAGCCGATGAACATCTCGCCGACGCCATGGCCGACCACCAGCGGGCTGCCCCGGCGGGCGCCCATGACCAGCTGGTCCTCGCCGTCGATGAGGATCCCCAGCGCGAAGGCGCCGGTCAGGCGGTCCAGGGTGGCCTTGAGCGCATCCAGCGGCTCGGCGCCCCCGTTGATGTTGTGGTCCAGCAGCTGGGCGATGACCTCGGTGTCGGTGTCGCTCTCGAAGGTGCGGCCCTCGGCCTTCAGTTCCTCGCGCAGTTCCGCGTAGTTCTCGATGATACCGTTGTGCACCAGGGTGACGCGGCCGGACCGCTGGGGGTGGGCGTTGCGCTCGGACGGGGCGCCGTGGGTGGCCCAGCGGGTGTGGCCGATGCCGACGGTCCCGACCAGGGGGTCCTGGTCCAGCACGGTCTCCAGGGCGCGGATCTTGCCCTGGGCGCGACGGCGTTCGACCTGGTCGCCGATCACGGCGGCGACGCCGGCGGAATCGTAGCCGCGGTACTCGAGGCGTTTGAGGCTGTCGATCAGACGCTCGGTCACCGGCTGCACGCCGACGATGCCAATGATGCCGCACATGCGCTGGCTTACCTTTCGGAAACGATGTTGGTGGAACGGCTGGGGCCGGGATAATGTTAGCGCTGACCCTTGTCTGAGAACGAGGCGTTTAGCATCCGCAAAGGCTGGGTCATCTAAATCTCAGTTTCGCATCATTTCGGCGATTGAAAGACGCATAGCCATGAGCAAGCGCGGCTACTTCGGCACCGACGGCATCCGCGGTCAGGCCAATCTGTTTCCGATGACCGCCGAGGTGGCTTTGCGCGCCGGCATGGCGGCGGGCAAGCTGTTCCGATCCGGCGGCGACCGGCGCCACCTGGTGGTGATCGGCAAGGACACGCGCCTGTCCGGCTACATGATCGAGCCGGCGCTGGTGGCGGGCTTCACCAGCGTGGGCATGGACGTGCGCCTGTTCGGCCCCCTGCCGACGCCGGCGGTGGCGATGATGACCCGCTCCATGCGCGCGGACCTGGGCGTGATGATCAGCGCCTCGCACAACAATTTCGCCGACAACGGCATCAAGTTGTTCGGCCCCGATGGGTACAAGCTGTCGGACGCCGTGGAGGCGCAGATCGAGGCCCACATGGACGAGGGCCTGCAGGAGGGCCTGGCCGAGCCCAAGCAGTTGGGCCGCGTGGCGCGGATGGACGAGGCGCAGGCGCGCTACATCGAGCTGGTGAAGGCGACCTTCCCGCGCACGCTCAGCCTCAATGGCCTGCGGGTGGTGATCGACTGCGCCCACGGCGCCGCCTACCGCGTCGCGCCCACGGCCCTCTACGAGTTGGGCGCCGAGGTGGTGGAGGTCGGGGTGTCCCCCAATGGCCTCAACATCAACGAGGAATGCGGCTCGACCTATCCGGCCACCATGGCCAAGGCGGTCAAGGACTACCGCGCGGACCTCGGCATCGCGCTGGATGGCGACGCCGACCGCGTGGTGATCTGCGACGAGAAGGGCCTGGTTGTCGACGGCGACCAGATCATGGCCCTGATCGCGGCGGCCTGGGCGGCCAAGGACAAGCTGTCGGGCGGCGGCGTGGTGGCGACGGTGATGTCGAACCTGGGACTGGAGCGGTTCCTGGCCGAGCGGAGCCTGAAGCTGGAGCGCACGGCGGTGGGCGACCGCTACGTCATGGAGAAGATGCGGGCCGGCAAGTTCAACCTGGGCGGCGAGCAGAGCGGCCACATCATCCTCTCGGACCACTCCACCACCGGCGACGGCCTGATCGCGGCGCTGCAGGTGATGGCCGAGCTGGTCCGCTCGGGCAAGCCGATGAGCGCCCTGGCGCGGCAGTTCGAGCCGGTGCCTCAGAAGCTGGAGAACGTCCGCTTCGCCGGCGGCAAGCCGCTGGAAAACGAAGCGGTGAAGAGCGTCATCGCCGCCGCCGAGCAGCGACTGAACGGCTCAGGCCGGGTGCTGGTGCGCGCGTCGGGCACCGAACCGCTGATCCGCATCATGGCCGAGGGCGACGACGAGAAGCTGGTCGGCCAGCTGGTGCGGGAAATCGCCGGAGCTGTGAAGTCGGCGGCGGTTTAGGTCCTCACCCAGCGATCAGGGCGCCACGTTCGGATCGCCCTTTTTCGGCGTTCCCTTGGACATGTCCCTGATCTCGTCGCGCAGCATGGTGCGCAGGCTGGGCTGGCCGGCTTCGGTGACGTCGTGGATGCGCCAGGCGCCGTTGACATTCACCAGGTCGAAGCTGTTGTGGTGGGTGCTGTCGAAGACCTTGAAGTCGGCGGTGGCCTTGGCGGCCGTGGAGGTGGCGGACTGCACCGCGATGGTGGCGTCGATGGTGTCGTAGTCCTGGCAATCGCACAGGAAGTCGCCGTCGATGGCGCCGACCTCGCCCTTCAGGACCTTGGAGTCGTCCGCCATCAGCTGGATCATTTCGGGGTCGAAGACCTCGCGCGCCGCCGCGTCCATCGGCGAGAAGCTGTGGTCCTTGGCCGACTTGTAGTGGGCGTAGAGGCCGTCGAGGAAGGCCCTGGCGTCGGCGGCGGGCTGGCCGGTCGGGGGCGCGGCGCTTGTGGCGGGGGCCACGGCCGCGGGGGATGCAGCCGCCGCCGCCGTCGTGGCGGGCGCTGGCTTGCCGCAGCCGGCCAGAACCAGGGCCAGGCTGGCCGCCAGCAGGGCGCAGGCGCTTCCGCGCATGGTGTATTTCGGCATGATTCCCTCCGGCGGATGCGATTTCAGCGCCAGACTATCGTGCGGACCGACCGGCGCCAGTGTTCAAGCGCGACAATTGCACCCTCGACATAACCTAAATTTCTCGTAACCTTCTTGGAGCGTGTCGCTCGACCGGCGCGTTGAAACGAGAATGAGCCTTTAGGGAGGCCGAATGCGCCGTAACCCCGCCTGGAGCGTGGAGGGTATATCCACGCGCCCCGAGAAGGCCGCCAAGCCGATCGCCTGCATCCTGTTCGTCGCCGCCCTTGGGGTGGCGTTCTGGGCTGGCGCGCTGTGGGTGACGCTGCCGTTGCTGAACTAGCGCGCAAGAGCACGATGTGATCAGACGGAACCGTCTGATCGTTGAATCGTGCTCTGAATTCAAAAGTTTAGAGCCGGATTCAGGCTTCGAGAGAAGGCATCCGGCTCTACGCCCGTCCGACGCTGGAGTAGGCGAAGCCTTTTTCGCGGACATCTTCGGGCCGATAGATGTTGCGCAGGTCGACGATGGCCGGGCGGCGCATGAGCGCCTTGACCCGGTCCAGGTCCAGGGCCCGGAACTGATCCCATTCGGTGACGATCACCATCACGTCGGCGCCGGTGACGGCCTCGTAGGGGCCGGCCTTGAAGTCCACGTCGCGCAGGAGCTGGCGGGCCTCATGGCCCTCGGGATCGTAGGCCTGGATGCTGGCGCCCATGGCCAGCAGGGCAGGGATGATGTCCAGCGAGGGCGCCTCGCGCATGTCGTCGGTGTTGGGCTTGAACGTGAGGCCCAGCACGCCGACCGTCTTGCCCTTCAGGTCGCCGCCGCCCAGCGCCGCGGCGACGCGGCCGGCCATGGCCTTCTTGCGCGCGTCGTTGACCCGCACCGTGGTCTCCACCAGCTGCAGGGGGCTGCCAAGGGCCGATGCAGTCCGGACCAGGGCCACGGTGTCCTTGGGAAAGCAGGAGCCGCCGTAACCGGGCCCCGCATGCAGGAACTTCGACCCGATCCGCTTGTCCAGGCCGATGCCCCGGGCGACTTGTTGGACGTCCGCGCCGGCCTTTTCGCAGAGATCAGCCATCTCGTTGATGAAGGTGATCTTGAGCGCCAGGAAGGCGTTGGCGGCGTATTTGATCAGCTCCGACGTGCGCCGGCCGGTGAAGACGATGGGCGTCTCATTGAGGTTCAGGGGGCGGTATATGGCGGTCATCACCGGCCTGGCGCGCTCGTCCTCGATGCCCACGACCACGCGGTCCGGACGCTTGAAGTCCTCGATGGCTGCGCCTTCGCGCAGGAACTCGGGGTTGGAGACCACGGTGAAGTCGGCGTCCGGCCGCACGCGGCGGATGATGGCGTCGATCTCGTCGCCGGTGCCCACCGGAACGGTGGACTTGGTGACCACCACGGTGAAGCCGCTCAGCTGGCCGGCGATCTCCTCGGCCGCGGCGTGCACATAGGTGAGGTCGGCGTGGCCGTCGCCCCGGCGCGAGGGGGTGCCGACAGCGATGAACACCGCGTCGGCTTCAGCGACGGCCTCGGCGCCGTCGGTGGCGAAGGTCAGGCGGCCTTCCTGGGCGTTGCGATCCACCAGGACCTGAAGGCCCGGCTCGAAGATCGGCATCTCGCCAGCCCTCAGGCGCTCGATCTTGGCCGCGTCCTTGTCGATGCAGGTGACCGTGTGGCCGAAGTCGGCGAAGCAGGCGCCGGAGACCAGGCCGACGTATCCCGTACCGATCATGGCGACGCGCATGGAGGCTCCTGGCTAACTCAGTATCCGGAGGGTCTTCTGACCGGCTTACGGCACAGTTTTAAGACGCTTCGGTATGGCTCAGATTTCCTGGTTGTAGGCGCCGATCTGCGGCCACTTGGCAAGGCGAGGCTTCACTTCCTTGTGGAAGAGGTCGCGCATGTCGTCGGCCGAGCGGGTGCTTTCGACGACGACCACCAGCTCGGGCTTGTTGGAGGAGGCCCGGACCAGGAGCCAGGATCCGTCCTCCAGGGCCACCCGCACGCCGTTGACCGTGATCGCCTCCTTGATCGCGCGGCCGAGGATCTGGGCTCCGGACGCCGCCAAGGCCTCGTATTCCTTCACGATCTGGGCGCAGACGTCGTACTTCACCTCGTCGGCGCAATGCGGGCTCATGGTCAGGGAGGTGTAGGCCACGGGCAGGGCGGCGCGCATGTCGCTCAGACGTTTTCCGGGGTTGCGATCCAGCATCGACAGGACGGCGGCGGCGGCGGTGAGGCCGCAGTCGTAGCCGCGGCCCAGCGGCGGATTGAAGAAGAAGTGGCCGGACTTCTCGAACCCCGCCAGGGCGCCGATCTCGGCGGTCTTGCGCTTGATGTAGCTGTGGCCGGTCTTCCAATAGACGGTCTGGACGCCGGCCGCCGCCAGCACCGGGTCGGTGGCGTAGAGGCCGGTGGACTTCACATCGACAACGAACTTGGCGCCCGGGTAGAGCGGCGCGAGGTCCCGGGCCAGCATCAGGCCGATCTTGTCGGCGAAGATCTCCTCGCCGGTGTCGTCCACCACGCCGCAGCGGTCGCCGTCGCCGTCGAAGCCCACCGCCAGGTCCGCGCCCCGCTGGCGCACGACCTTGGCCATCTCGTGCAGCATCTCGACGTCTTCGGGATTGGGGTTGTAGCGCGGGAAGGTCCAGTCGAGGTCGCAGTCCATCTCGATGACCTCGGCGCCCATGCGCCGCAGCGCCTCGGGGGCGAAGGCGCCGGCCGCGCCGTTGCCACAGGCGGCGACGACCTTGAGCGGCCGGGTCAGGCTGCAGCGGGACGCGACGTCGGCGATATAGCGCTCGGCCACGCCCTGGACGTGGGTCAGGGTTCCGCCGGACCGCTCGACGCCGGCGCCGCCCAGCACGATGTCCTTCAGGTGGCCGATCTCGTCGGGGCCGAAGGTGAGCGGCGGCTGGGCGCCCATCTTCACGCCGGTCCAGCCGTTCTCGTTGTGGCTGGCGGTGACCATGGCCACGCACGGCGCGTCAAGGTCGAACTGGGCGAAGTAGGCCGTGGGCGACAGGGCCAGGCCGATGTCCAGCACCTCGCAGCCGGCGGACAGCAGCCCAAGCGTGAGGGCCTGCTTCACCGACTGGGAGTAGGAGCGGTAGTCGTGGCCGACCACGATGCGGCGCTTGCCCAGTTCGTGGATGTAGGTCCCCAGGCCCAGGCCCAGCGCCTGCAGGCCCAGCAGGCTGATCTCGGTATCGAGCAGCCAGCGGGCGTCGTACTCCCGGAACCCGGTGGCCTTCACCAGCGGAACGGTCTCATAGGCCAGGGTGTTGGCGGCGATGTCGGCGCGGGGAGCGGGCAGCATGGCGTCTCTTTGGCATGCGTCGGGGGCCGGGCTCAAACGGTTGTGGCCCGATCGGGTTCAGGGGGACGGTTTTGGCGCTGATGGCGGCGAAGCCGGCGGCGCCGGGGCCTTGGGTGAGGCCTCTGTCATTGCGTGACCCAGCGCGCCCGGCGAACGGCTCCCCTGGCCCTGGGGCCAGACGAGCGCCAGGGCGATCATGGCCAGGGCGATGAGCGCCAGCAGGGGCAGGGCGATCCGGTCGGGCATGGGTCAGCTATAGCCCAGCGACGGGCGGATCGGCCACGGCTTCGCAGCGCCCTGCTTGACGACGCGAGCGCCGCGCCCTAGCCCCGCGCCACACCGGTGCAGGAGCCTCCATGCCGCGTCTCGTTCTTCTTCGCCATGGCCAGAGCCAGTGGAACCTCGACAACCGCTTCACCGGCTGGGTGGACGTGGACCTGACCGCCGAGGGCGAGGCGCAGGCCAAGCGGGGCGGCGAGCTGATCAAGGCCGAGGGGATCGCCTTCGACCGCGCCTACGCCTCGGTGCTGACGCGCGCGATCCGCACCGGGGACATCGCCCTGACCGCGGCCGACCAGCTCTGGATCCCCATGGACAAGGACTGGCGCCTGAACGAGCGGCACTACGGCGGCCTGACGGGGCTGAACAAGGCCGAGACCGCGCTGAAGCACGGCGAAGAGCAGGTGAAGGTCTGGCGCCGGTCCTATGACGTGCCGCCGCCGCCTCTGGAGCCGGGCGGGCCCTTCGACTTCAGCCGCGACCGCCGCTACGCCGGCGTGAAAGGCCTGCCGACCACCGAGAGCCTCAAGACGACCCTTGAGCGGGTGCTGCCCTATTGGTCGAACGTGATCGCGCCGAAGCTGGCGGCGGGGGAGACGATCCTGATCGCGGCGCACGGCAACTCCTTGCGCGCCATCGTGAAATTGCTGTTCGGCGTGCCCGACGACGCGATCGTGGCGGTGGAGATCCCCACGGGCAATCCATTGCTGATCGACCTGACCTCCGACCTGAAGCCCGCGTCGGCGCGGTACCTGGACGCCGGACGCGCCGAGGCGATCCCGGCGGCGGCGTAGTACGCGGCTCCTGCGGCTAAAACGCGCCGGGGCCTTGGCCGGAAGGGGCCGGAAGTATTGCGTTAATCTGGGGCCAATACAGTTACCGAGTCTTTCAAATTCGGGGAAATCATGTCGGAAGCCGCCGCCCAGAGCGTGCAACATCGCAAGCTCACGCAGGCTGAGGTGGACGTCATCTGCCTGCGGCACGACCGACTTTGGTCGTCGCGGATGGGCGGCGCGCGGGCGGTGTTCACCTGGAAGGACCTCAGCGGTCTCGACCTCTCCGGGCGCAACCTCTGCGACGCCGACTTCACCGGCGCGCTCCTGGTGGACTGCAAGCTGCGCGGCGCGCGGCTGGACAACGCCAACCTGTTCGGCGCGGACCTGCAAGGCGCGGATCTGACCGAGGCGTCCATGCGCCGGTCCGACCTTCGCGGCGCCTGCCTGCGAAACGCCAACCTCACCGGCGCGGATCTCTTCGAGGCGGACCTGCGCGAGGGCGCCATCGCCGCGGCCGACCGTGAGCGGGGCCTGCGCGTCCTCGAGCACGTCGACCGCGGCACCCAGGCCCAGGGCGCGATCCTGGCCGGCGCCAACCTGGAACGGTCGCGCCTGTCCGGTGTGATGGCCGTGAAGGCCGACTTCTCCGACGCCATCCTCAAGGATGCGAAGCTTGTTCGGGCCAACTTCAAACAGGCCAACATGAGCGGGTGCAACTTCGCCGGCGCCGACCTGTCGGGAGCGGACTTCGCCGGCGCCGACATGCGCGATGTGATCCTGGTGGGGGCCAAGACCTATTCCTGGAACGTCAGCAACGCCGACCTGACCGGCGCCCTGACCGACAAGACGGTTGGCCAGGATGTCAGTGAACTGCCCTACGACGACATGCTGCGCGCCCACGCCAAGTGGTGCGAAACCGGCGGCCGCGAGGGCGAGCCCTCGGTGTTCGACAACGCCGACCTGCGCTCGCTGAAGTCCATCACCGGCTTCAACCTCACCGCCCTGTCGGCCAAGGGCGCCACCTTCTACGGCCTGGACATGAGCGGGGTGCAGCTCCAGGGCGCGCACCTGGAAGGCGCGGACCTGCGCGCCTGCAACCTTCGCCGGGCGGACCTGAGGGGCGCGCGGCTGGTCGGCGCCAAGCTCACCGGCGCGGACCTGCGCGACGCCCAGCTTGGACCGCTGGTGATCGGCCCCAATCGGACCCTGCCCTGCGACCTGACCAAGGCCATTGTGAAGAACGCGGATCTGGCCCGGGCGGACGTGCGCCAGGCGATCTTCTTCGGCGCGGACCTGTCGCGCGCCAACTTCACCGGCGCCTTCCTCAAGGGCGTGGACGTGACCGACGCCATCCGCGAAGGCGCCCGGGGCCTCGAAGGCGTTTTCTGATCTCTTAAGCTTAACGCTTCGGTCGGTATTGGCGTGCTAAGTGCACGAATCACCCTTACGCGAAGCCGACCCCTCATCCATGAACGCTGCTCAGGTCTTTTCCGGTCGCCGCCGCCTCACTCAGGGCGAGCTGGATATGATGATCGAGGCGCATGAGCGGCTGTGCGCCGGCCGGCCGGGGGGCAAGCGACTCTCCCTGCACTTCGTGGACATGTCGGGCCTGAACCTGTCGAGCCGGAACCTCAGCGACGCCGACTTCACCGGCTCGACCTTCGACGGCGCGCGGATGGTCGGGACCAAGCTGGAGCGGGCCACCCTGTTCGGCTGCGATCTGCGCAAGGCCGACCTTCGCCAGGCGGTGCTGACAAGGGCGGACATGCGCGGCGCCTGCCTGAAGGGCGCCAACCTCACCAACGCCAATCTCAAGCAGGCCGACTTCCGCGTGGGCCAGATTTCCATCCCCCATCCCCGCAAGGGGCTGGACTCGATGCGGCACGAGACGCGCAGCGGCGAGATGGACCATGCGATCCTGACCGGCGCTAGCCTTGACGGCGCCCACTTGGCCGAGGCCTCGGCCTACGCCACCGACTTTTCCGACTGCTCCCTGCGCGGGGCGATCCTGACCAGCGCCAACTTCAAGGAGGCCAATCTCACCGGGGCGATCCTCGAGGGGGCCGATGTCGGTGGGGCGAACCTGGAAGGCGCCAATCTGGAGGGCGCCGTGCTGACCGGGGTCGACATGGGCCGGGCGCGGACCTCCGGGGCGAACATGGCCGGCTGCCTCACCCATCCCAGTCACGCGGCCCTGATGCGCGCCCCCCTGCTGGCCCAGATCGCCAAGAGCCACCACGCCTGGGTGGCCACGGGCGCCAAGTCCGGCCAGGCCGGCAAGCTGGATGGCGAGGATCTGAGGGCGCTTGGCGATGCGCTCAAGGGCATGCGGCTGACCGCGCTCAGCGCCAAGGGCGCCTGCATGGTAGGCATGGACTTCACCGCGGCGCACCTTCAGGGCGCCAACCTGGAGGATGCCGACCTGCGCGGCGCCGTGCTCAAGGGCTGCGACCTGCGCGGGGCCAGGATGGCCAGGGCCAACCTGACCAAGGCGGACCTGCGCGGCGCCCAGATCGGCGCCCTGCCGCTGGGTCCCTCACGCTCGACTCCGGCGTCGCTGGCCGGCTGCCGGCTACGCTACGCCCAGGCCCAGGCCGCCGACTTCAGCGACGCGAACCTCGATAATACCGACATGAACGGCGCGGACTTCACCGGCGCCCTGCTGATCGGCGCCACCTTGCGCGGCGCCGATCTGTCGTCGGTGACGGGACTGGACCTGGGCGTCGATATCTAGGGTTCAGCCACGGAAAAGGGCGACGCCCGACGGCGCCGCCCTCATCTTCAGTGCCTGTCGGGAAGTTGAGGCTTACGCCGCCTTCTCCGCTTCGATCAGGGCGCCTTCCTTGGACAGCGTATTTTGGGCCGGCGCCACGCCGATTTCGATACGGCGGGGCTTCAGCGCTTCGGGAAGTTCGCGCTGGAGGCTGATGGAAAGCAGGCCGTCCGCCAGACCGGCGTCGGTCACCACCACATAGTCGGCCAGCTGGAAGCGGCGCTCGAAGTTGCGCTCGGCAAGGCCGCGATGCAGGTAGCGCTTGGCTTCGTCGTTGGCGACCTTGCGGCCCTGAACGGTCAGCAGGTTTTCCTTGACCTCGATGTTCAGGTCCTCGGGCTTGAACCCGGCGACCGCGATCTCGATGCGGTAGGCATTCTCGGCGGTCCGCTCGATGTTGTAGGGCGGGTAGCCGTTGGCCGTCTCGGTGGTGGCGGCGTCAAGCAGATCGGCCAGGCGATCGAAGCCGACGACGGAACGGTAGAGCGGCGAAAAATCGATGGTGCGCATGTGTACATCCTTCTTGAGCAAGCAAGGTTGCATTGATGTGCGGATCGTCCGCGAGCCGTTTTGGCCTCGCGCGTGACCCGGAAGGCCCGGATTTCCAGCGCCTTCGTTGCAGTAGTTAGGGCGCGGCCGGAGGGGTTCAAGGGGGCTTCGCCCTCGGTCGCCGGGTTGGCCGGACCCCCGGTCTGAACACTGTTCACTTGCGCCGGACGCAGGGGCGGGCTAGGGGCGAAAGAGGAATTCAATCCTAAGCCAACCCCCTAGGGAGACCTTCGTCCATGGCCACGCTTCAAGAACTCACCGACCGCATGAAGACGGCCGTGGGGACTGACTCCGGTCTCGGCAAGAGCCTGAAATTCAATCTGAAGGGCGACGGCGTCGTCCACATCAATGGCGGCGAAGTCTCCAATGAGGACAAGCCGGCCGACCTGACCATGACCATCGCCCTGGACGACCTGGTGGCCATGGGCGAGGGCAAGCTGGACCCGATGACCGCAGTGATGAGCGGGCGGCTGCAGCTGTCCGACATGGGCGTGGCCATGGGCCTGCAAGGCAAGATGCAGACGCTCTTCAACAAGATGCGCTAGGGCGTGTTCCGGAAAAGTGTGAGCGGTTTTCCGATGAGAACACGCCCAAACTTTAGGGACGACGAGCCTTTTCATCCCGGTCAGGTTCCTGACCGGGAAAGGCTCTAGGGTGGCGGAAGCCGCGCTCCTGATCGCCACAACCGCCGCCCCGGTTTCGCCGGGCGGCGAGGCGGCCTGGTTCGAAGGCGCCGGCGGCGCGCGGTTGCGGGCCGCGCTCTTTCCGGCGACCGGACCGGTTCGCGGTTCGGTGGTTCTGAGCGGCGGGCGGACCGAACCGATCGAAAAGTACTTCGAGGTCATTGAGGAACTGCGCGGCCGCGGCTTCACCGTCCTGGCGCACGACTGGCGGGGGCAGGGGCTGTCGCAGCGCCTGCTCCCCGACCGGCTGAAGGGCCACGCCAACGGGTTCAAGGACTTCGTGGCCGATTACGCGTCCCTGATCGCCACCTATGAGGCGCGCCTGCCCAAGCCCTGGATCGCCATGGGCCATTCCATGGGGGGCTGCCTGACCCTTCTGGCCCTTGCGCTGGGACAAAAGGGCTTCTCCGGCGCGGCGCTCTCGGCGCCGATGCTCGGCCTTCAGACCGCGCCGATTCCTAGGCCGCTGGGCCGGGCCCTGGCGACAACCCTGACCAGCGCGGGCCGCGGCGGCTCCGGCGTCCAGGGACGATCGACAAGCCCGATCGCCGAGACGTTCGAAACCAATGTGCTGACCCACGACCGGGCGCGCTACGACCGCAACCAGGACCAGGTGAAGGCCTGTCCGGACCTGGCGCTGGGCGGGCCGACGTGGGGGTGGCTGGACTTCGCCTTCAAGGCCATCGCGGTGCTGGAGGCGGGGCCGGGCGTGCCCAGGCTGGACATCCCGGTGACCGTGGTCGCCGCGGGAGCTGACAAGCTGGTGGACGTCGCCGGCCAGCGCCGCGTCACCGCGCGCATTCCCGCCGGCAAGTTCGTGGAGATCCCGGGCGCGTACCACGAGATCCTGCAGGAGACGAACGACATCCGCGCGGTGTTCTGGCGTGAGTTCGACGAGCTGGCGGCGAAGGTCGCCATTCCAGCGGCGGCCTGAGACCGACGCGTCGTTAACCAGCCGCCCGCCTCAGCGCCACCAGCGCCTCGTCCAGCACCGCCCGGTCGCCCGCGATGGCGACCTGGCCGCCGAACTGGCCGACGGGGGCGCCTGTCCAGTCGGTGACGTAGCCGCCGGCGCCTTCCAGGATGGGGATGGCGGCGTCGATGTCCCAGCTCTTCAGGCCCGCCTCCACCACCAGGTCGATCCGGCCGGCGGCGACCTGGGCGTAGGCGTAGGCGTCGCATCCGGTGCGGGCGAGGCGGGCTGCGGAGCGGACCTGGCGCCAGGCGCCCATCTCCGCGCCGTTGAAGCAGCCGTGCGGGTCGGTGGTGGCGATGATGGACTGGGTCAGGGTCACGCCCTTGCGGACCTTCAGCACCTTGGTGGGCTCGCGGCTGACCAGGCGTGAGCCGCCGGCGTGTCCGATGTAGATCTCGCCGGTGTAGCACTGGCCGATGGAGCCCAGCACCGGACGGCCCTGGTGGCGCAGCCCGATCAGGGTGGTCCATACCGGCAGCCCGGCGATGAAGGCGCGGGTGCCGTCCACGGGATCGAGGACCCAGACGAACTCGGCGTCCGGCCTGTCCTCGCCATACTCCTCGCCGATGACACCATGCTGCGGATAGTGCTCGGAGATCAGCGCCCGGATCGCCGCTTCCGCGCCCTTGTCGGCGGCGGTGACGGGATCGAAGGCTCCGTGCGGGTTCTTGTCGTCCAGGCCATGGTCGGCGCGGAACAGGGGCAGGATCACGTCGGCGGCGGCGCGATTGAGGTCGAGGAGGAAGTTGTCGAGGGCTTCGAGGCGGTCGGGGCTCAGCATAGGCGCCGGTTTACCCGAGCGCGCCGCACGCGCCCACCTGGAAAGCGGCCCACCCGCGGCCGCAGCCGCGGGTCCGTTCCGTCCTAACCCCCAAGTCGAACGGGACGATCCGTCGCTGCGCGACGGCGGGCGCCGGAGCGTGCAAGGCGGAAGCGGGTGTGCTCCCGCGAACGCCGCGCGCTCCAAGCCGAAACCTCAGGCGGCGTCGATGTCGCCGTTCAGGGACTTGGCGAGGTCGAGCAGCCGGCGCCGCGGACGTTCGCCCAACTGGTAGTAGGCCCGGATCAGATCCAGGGTTTCCTTGCGTGCGACGAGTTCGCCGGGGCCCGCGTCGTTGCGCTCAGCCTCGCGCTCGCGAAACCGCGAGCCGCCTTCGGAGAGCCCGTCGAAGAAGTAGCCCACCGGCACCTCCAGGGCTTCGGAGAGCTGCCAGAGGCGGGCGGCGGAAATGCGGTTCGCGCCGCATTCGTACTTCTGGATCTGCTGGAACCGCACCCCACAGGAGCCCGCCAGTTGCTGCTGGGTCAGGCCCAGGAGGCGGCGACGGCGGCGCAGCCGCTTGCCGAGGTGAACGTCGATGTCATCGCCCATGGTGAACGCCCCGATCTGTCAGTCCGTGTGCCGAAACGGCACGTGTGGTTCTGTGATCGGCAAGGCGTGTGCCGGAAGTCCCGCACGCGCGGCGCGTGCGTTGCTCTTGGGGCGGCGCCTGGCCTAATGAGGGCGATGGCTAAGACCCGCGGCGGCGCTGCTCAGGATCTCCAGTGGCGGTTGGAAGCGCTGGGTTTCGACCTGTTCACCGCCCTGGTCCGCGTCCTGCCGGTTGAGGCGGCTTCGAGCCTTGGCGCGTGGCTCGGTGCGACAATCGGCCCCCTCACACGCCAGCACCGGACGGCGGAGCGGAACCTGCGCCTGGCCTTTCCGGAGCTGGACGATGCGGCGCGGGCCCGCCTGCTGACCGCTCAGTGGCGCAATGTGGGGCGGGCCTTCACAGAATTTCCCATCGTCGACCGCCTGACGCCGGCGAGCGGGCGGGTGGAGGTGGTGAACGGCGAGCGGCTGGCCGCCATCGCCGCCAGCGGCCGGCCGGTGGTGTTCATCTCCGGGCACTTCTCCAACTGGGAGGTGATGCCGGCCACAATCGTGGCCTCTGGCGTGGTCTGCGACATGACCTACCGGGCGGCGAACAACCCCTATGTCGACGCCCGCATCAAGGAGAGCCGGTTCCGCTATGGCGTGCGGCTGTTCGCACCCAAGGGGGCGGACGGCGCGCGCGAACTGCTGGCGGCGCTGCAGAGTGGCGTGTCAGTGGCGCTGATGAACGACCAGAAGTACGACGGCGGCGTAGCTGCGCCGTTCTTCGGGCGCGAGGTCCAGACCCTGCCGGCGGCGGTGCGGCTGGCGCTGCGCTTCGGGACGGTGCTGCAGCCGATGTCGGTGCAGCGGGTGGGCGGGGCGCGGTTCCGCTGCATCGTGCACGAGCCGATCGCCGTGGCCGACACCGGCGACCGCACAGCCGACATCGCGGCCGGCGTCGCGACGCTTAACGCCTTCATTGAAGCGCGGGTGCGCGAGCGGCCGGAAGAATGGTTTTGGGTGCACCGCCGCTGGCCGGCGGAGGACTATGCGGCGCTCGAGGCGGCGGGGTTGTAGGTCGTCATCCCGGCTCGTTGAGCGCTTTCCAGCGTTCCAGGGCCTCGGCGGGACCGGCGTAGGCTTCCTGGAGGATCGGGTTCCAGTAGCGCAAGGCTTCCAGGGGGATGCGCTTGCCGGAGACGGCGCAGATCACGTAGCGGCCGGGCTTGAGCACGGCGATCTCGCCGTCGCCGTAGTGGACGGTGGCGATTTCGTTGGCCTTGCCGGTGAAGTCTCGGTCGTGCGCGTTCATGGAGCCAGTTTAGCGTGTTCGCGGGTGGGTTCCAAATAGGGTCGCGGGATCGAAACTAGAAGAGGTCGCCCTGGCCGGCGGCCTGAGGCTTGGCGCGGGCCGGGCGCGGCGCGGAGGGAGGCTGAGCCGGCGCGGAAGGCGCGCCCTCGACCACAGCCTGGCGGTCGCCGTCGGCGAAGTGCATGCGCACCTCTTCGCCGGCGCTGAGCACCCCCGCGCCCCGGACCAGGCGGCCGTCGGCGTGGTGGATGCGGGCGAAGCCGCGGCTCAGGGGCCTATCGGGGTTGAGCGAAAGGCGCAGTTTCTCCAGGGCGACGAGGCGCTCGATGGACCGCTGCAGGCCGCGGTGGACGGCGGGCGCCATTCGCGCGGCGACTCCCGCCAGGCGTTCCCGCCGCACCTGGATCGGGCGCTCCAGCAACCCCGGGCGCAGGCGGGCGGCGACGCGCAGGTGGTCCTGGCCGTGGGCGGAGACGTTCTTTTCCAGGGCGGCGCCCAGGCGCCCGGCGGCGATGTCCAGGCGCTGGGTGGCGATGGCCAGCAAGTCGGCGGGGCGCGGCAGCCCCCGGGCTGCGGCCGACAGGCGCGAGCGACGGTGCTCCAGGGCCCGCTCGCCGCACTGGAGCATGCGGCGGCCGTAGTCGGCCACGGCGGCGGCCAGTTCCGCGTAGATAGGGGTGGCGATCTCGGCGGCGGCGGTGGGGGTGGGCGCGCGGCGGTCGGAGACGAAGTCGATCAGGGTGGTGTCGGTCTCGTGGCCGACGGCGGAGATCAGCGGGATGGCGCTGGCCGCCGCGGCGCGGGCCAGGGCCTCGTCGTTGAACGGCCACAGGTCTTCCACCGAGCCGCCGCCGCGGGCGACGATCAGCAGGTCGGGGCGCGGGATGGCGCCGTCCGTCGCCAGGCGGTTGAACCCCTCGATGGCGGCGCGAACCTGGACGGCGGCCTGGTCGCCCTGGACCACCACCGGCCAGACGATGACCCGGCAGGGCCAGCGGTCGCGGATGCGGTGCAGAATGTCGCGGATCACCGCGCCGGTGGGACTGGTGATCACCCCGATCACCCGGGGCATGGAGGGCAGGGGCCGCTTGCGCCCCGCTTCGAACAGGCCCTCGGCGGCGAGCTTCGCCTTCAGCCGCTCGAGCTGGGCCAGCAGGGCGCCGATGCCCGCCGGCTCCATGGTCTCGATGATGATCTGGTACTGGGACCGACCCGGGTAGGTGGTGACCTTGCCGGTGACGATGACTTCCAGGCCGGTCTGCGGCCGCACGTTCAGCGAACGGACCGTGCCCTTCCAGATCACGCCGGAGATCGAGGCGCGCTCGTCCTTCAGGTCCAGATAGACGTGTCCGTTGCCGTGGAAGGTGACCTTGGACAGCTCGCCCCTGAGGCGCACGAAGCCGTAGGCGTCCTCGATGGTGCGCTTGAGCGCGAAGGCCAGTTCCGAAACGGAATAGGCCTGGGCGTTGCCGTCGACGCCGGCGGGCGTGGCGGGCTCGGACTCAGGCGCGAAGTCGGTCATGGGAGCGTTGTAATCCCTCCCTCCCCCTCGTGGGGAGGGTAGATCGCGCAGAGATCTGGGTGGGGAGTCCGGTGACGCCCGCCCGCGCCACCAGGCGTTCGTGGGCTTCAGAGGCCTTCCCCCACCCCCGCTCTCCGGGCGGACCCTCCCCATGAAGGGGAGGGAGGCTCGAACTAGATGTAGCGTCGCAGTGACCGCGCCAGTTCACTGGCGCCGGACTTCTTCTTGGTCTGCTGCGGCTGGTAGGCGACCCTGGCGTGCTCGTTGCAGTACGGGCCCTCACCGCCCGAGCGGCGACCGCAGAAGGTAAAGCCGTCCGTCGAAGGATCGCCGATCGGCCACTTGCACATGTGGGCGCCCAGCGTCAGCACCGTGGCGGTGCCGGGCTCTTCCACATAGTTCGCGGGGCGCGGCGGCGGCGGCGGTGCGATCTCGGAGGCGGCCACCGCGCGGCGGACGGCCGGCTGGCTTGCGACAACTGGACGCGCCGGGCGAGCGGGCTTGAAGACCGGCCGGGTGGGCTGGGAGGGCGCCGCGCGGCCCGAGAGCCCCAGGCGGTGCACCTTTCCGATCACCGCATTGCGGGTGACCCCACCAAGCTGCTTGGCGATCTGGCTGGCCGAGAGGCCGTCAAGCCAGAGTTTCTTAAGTGTTTCAACGCGTTCGTCGGTCCAACCCATGACTGAATCCCTCCAACCCCTGTTGCAAGACGGGCGAGGCGTTCCCCATAAACGCCCAGGCCCACATCTTGTGTCCCCAACAGCCGTCGTTACCGATGGCCTACTAGATATCGTGCACAAACCTCTAACGGACACAATAGGCGCCCCATGATCTGTCCACAGGATCAAGATGTTGATGGAACGCTGTGCGACTTGCGCCAGGCGCTTGGCGGGCGCACATCAGGGTCCATGAAGGATATGCCGACGCTCGCCGTTATTCCCCCGCCCCCCCGCGCCTACGACGGCGTCAACTGGGAGGGCCTGAAGACCCTGTACCTGCGTGAAGTGCGCCGGTTCTGGAAGGTGGGCACCCAGACCCTGGCCGCGCCGGTGGTGACGGCCCTGCTCTACATGATGGTCTTCGTCGTCGCCGTCGGGCCGAACCGGCGGCTGGTGGAGGGGGTCAGCTTCGGGACCTTCATCGTGCCGGGTCTGGTAATGATGCAGATCCTGGGCAACGCCTTTTCCAACTCGTCCTCGTCCCTGCTGCAGGCCAAGATGAACGGTCTGATCGGGGATTTCCTAACGCCGCCGCTGTCGCCGATGGAACAGGTGGCGGGCTTTGCGCTGGGGGCGGCGACGCGCGGGATCGCGGTGGGGGCGGTGGCCGCCGCGGCGGTGCTGTTCTTCGCGCCGGTGCAAATCGTCCACCTCTGGGCGATCCTCTATTTCGGCCTGGGCGCGTCGCTGATCATGGGGCTGCTGGGTATCGTTGCGGCCATCTGGTCGGAGAAGTTCGATCACATCGCGGCGGTGACCAACTTCGTGATCATGCCCATGACCTTCCTGTCGGGGACCTTCTACCTGGTGGAGGGCCTGCCCGAGCCGTTCAAGACGATCTCGCACTTCAACCCGTTCTTCTACCTGATCGACGGCTTCCGGTACGGCTTCATCGGCTCGGCGGACGGCTCGATCGGCGTGGGCGTGGCCATGACGGCGGTGCTGATCCTGGCCCTGACGGCGGTCTGCTGGCGAATGTTCGCCACAGGATACAAGCTCAAGACGTAACAATCGGGAGGCGCCGCCTGCCGCGCGCGCAACTCCGCCGCCCCTACGCGCGTTGAAGCGTGTGCGACGGTGAGAGGTTCCATTGCAAATGGTTGATGTAACGCTTGTCGAAGACGGCGGGTTCGTCGCGGCAGGCGCGTTGGACCGGAACGTGCGCCGCACCACCCGTGCGGAGGCCGCGTTCCAGGCGCGCGAACTGCACCACCGGGATCTGCTCAACGCCCTGCCCACGGCGATCTACACGACCGACGCCAAGGGTCGGATCACCTTCTACAACGAGGCCGCCGCGGAACTGGCGGGCCGCCGTCCGGTGCTGGGCAGCGATGAGTGGTGCGTCTCCTGGAAACTCTACAATCCGGACGGCTCGCCCATGGCGCATGACACCTGCCCGATGGCGATCGCGCTGAAGGAGGGGCGCGCCGTCCGCGGGGCCGAAGCCATCGCCGAACGCCCGGACGGCACTCGTGTCTGGTTCATGCCCTTCCCGACACCGATGCTCGATGAGACCGGGGCCATCGTCGGCGCGGTCAACATGCTGGTGGACATCACCGCCCGCAAGGCGGCCGAGGAGCGTCAGATGCTCCTGACCCACGAGGTCAACCACCGCGCCAACAACCTGCTGGCGGTGGTTCAGGCGTCCCTGCGAATGACGCAGGCGGACACCGTGGAAGAGTTCCGCGCCGCCATGGAAGGGCGCATCGGCGCCCTGGCGCATGCGCACAACCTGCTGGCCAGGTCGCGCTGGACCGGCGCGGACCTGGAGCGGCTCGTCGTCGATGAACTGGCGGCCTATATGGACCCTCGCGCGCCACGCGTGCGGACGGCCGGGCCGCCCACGCCGCTGCGGCCCACCGAGGCCCAGTGCATGGCCGTGGCTCTGCACGAACTGGCGACGAACGCGGGAAAGTACGGCTCGCTGGCCACGGAGTCCGGCCGCGTGGAAGTCGAATGGTCCCGGCAGCAGGACAGCCTGGTCGTGCTGTGGCGCGAAGAAGGCGGGCCTGTCGCCCGGCCGCCGCGGTGCGAAGGCGTCGGCGGCCGGTTTATCCGCGCCGCCCTGGCCCAGCTTGGCGGCGCCGTCTCGTTCGACTGGCGGCCGATGGGACTTGTCTGCGAGCTGTCCCTGCCGCTCGAGCCGGCCGTCTGAGGCGCCGCACGCCCGGCGCCCCCCCCCGGCGCCGTTGTCGCCGGAGCGATCTGCTGGCAGGCTTCGGTGTCAGGATATCAAGGGGGTGGTGATGGCGACCTTCCGCTATCTGGTCGCGGACGTGGACGCGTCCGTCGCGTTCTACGCCGGCAGGCTCAGTTTCGAACTGATCCAGCAGTTTGGGCCCAACATGGCCATTGTGCGCAGGGGCGACCTATCGCTGTGGCTGGCCGGACCCAACGCCTCGGCTGCCCGCCCGATGCCTGACGGCCGGCGGCCGCAGCCGGGCGGCTGGAACCGCTTCGTGGTGGAGACCGACGACCTCGACGCCCTGGTGGCCTCGCTGAAGGCGTCGGGCGCGTCGTTCCGCAACGACATCATCTCAGGCCCCGGCGGCCGGCAGATCCTGGTCGAGGATCCGTCGGGCAATGTGGTGGAGCTGTTCCAGGCGGAGTGAAGGGGGCGCCTTCAGTAGTGAAAGCGGCATTGGGCGATCTGCAGCGCCTGGTCGGCTCCGGCGCCCGTCATACGATAGACCAGGCGATCCTCCAGGGTGATGCGCCGCGACCACCAGCCTTTCAGGTCGCCCCTGAGTGGTTCCGGCTTGCCCGTGCCCGTGAAGGGGTTGCGGCGGCATTCCTCAAGCAGGACGTTGAGGCGCTCAAGGATGTTGCGATCGGTGTCCTGCCAATGGAGGTAGTCCTCCCAAGCCCGGTCCGCGAAGACCACCTTCACGGTTTGATCAGCTCACGTTCCTGGCCCTCGCCGGCGTCCAATTGCGCGATGGCCTCGCGGAGGCGTTCCGCGTTGCGGACGCTGGTCAGGAGATGGAGGGTTTCTTCCATCGCTGTCCAGTCGGCCAGGGACACCATGACCACCGCCTCGGCCTTCTGCCGCGTGATGACCACCGGCGCCCGATCCTCAACTACACGGTCCATTACCGCCTTCAGGTTGGCGCGGGTGTCGGAATAGCTGAGGACGTCCATTGGGTGATCTCCGATGCGGTGATATATGTACTGAATTCTGTACAGAAAACAAGATGGCGCCCCAGTCACGGTTCCTATCGCTCCCAACTGTCACATTCCCGCGATTGACAGCGCCGCCCCTAGAGACGAAAACGCCACGCTTCCCGTCCCTGCGCCCGTTGGCGTGGGGATTTCGCGCTTTTGGGAGGCCCCTAAGATGGCGCAGACGACCTCGCCCACCGTTCCGAATGACCACATCCTGGGCGTCTACAGCCGCGCCCCGCTGGCGTTCGAACGAGGCCGAGGCGCGCGCCTCTACACCGTCGAGGGCGAGGAATACCTGGACTGCCTGGCGGGCATCGCCACGACGGGCCTGGGCCATGCGCATCCCAAGGTGGTGCAGGCCCTGAAGGACCAGGCCGAGAAGCTGTGGCACGTGTCCAACATCTTCCGGATCCCGGGCCAGGAGGCCCTGGCCACGAAGCTCACCGACGCGACCTTCGCCGACGTGGTGTTCTTCACCAACTCCGGCACCGAGGCCATCGAGTGCGCGCTGAAGACGGCGCGCAAGTACCATTGGGCCAATGGCCAGCCCGAGCGCATCGACATCTTCGGCTTCGACGGCGCCTTCCACGGACGCAGCTACGCGGCGGTGTTCGCGGCCGGCAACCCGTCCTACGTCGAGGGCTTCGGCCCGGCGCTGCCCGGCTACAAGACCCTGCCGTTCGGCGACATGGAGGCCTTCAAGGCCGCCGTCGGACCGACCGCGGCGGCGGTGATCATCGAGCCGGTTCAGGGCGAGGGCGGGGCGCGCGCCCTGCCGGACGCGGACCTGACGGCCATGCGCGACCACTGCACCGCCAACGGCGTGCTGCTGATCTACGACGAGATCCAGTGCGGCCTCGGCCGCACCGGCAAGCTCTTCGCCCATGAGTGGGCGCGGGGCGCGGCGCCAGACATCATGTGCGTCGCCAAGGCTCTAGGCGACGGCTTCCCGGTGGGCGCGTGCCTGGCCACCGCCGAGGCGGCCAAGGGCATGACCGTGGGCTCGCACGGCTCCACCTACGGCGGCAACCCCTTGGCCATGGCCGTGGGACTGGCGGCGTTCGAGGAGATCAACAAGCCCGAGACGCTGGAAAACGTGCGCACCGTCGCCGGCTACTTCACCCAGGGTCTGAAGGGTCTGCAGGACCGCTACCCGGACGTGATCGCCGACATCCGCGGCAAGGGCCTGCTGATCGGGATCAAGCTGATCCCCAACAACCGCGACTTCATGGCCCAGGCCAGGGACGAGAAGCTGCTGATCGCCGGCGGCGGCGACAACTGCGTGCGCCTGCTGCCTTCGCTGCTGCTGACGGCGGAAGAGGCGCGAGAGGCCATAGAGAAGCTGGAGCGGACCTGCGAGGCCGTCCGGAAGAAGGCTGCGGCATGACAGCGCCCCGCCACTTCCTCGATCTCTGGAGGATGGATGGCGGGACCCTCCGCGCCATCCTCGAAGACGCCAAGGCGCGCAAGGCCGCGCGCCGGGGGTGGGGCCATGCCCGCGTGGACGCCGACGCCCCGGCGCGGGACCGCGTCCTGGCGATGATCTTCCAGAAGAACTCGACCCGCACCCGCTTCTCCTTCGACGCGGCCATCCGGCAGCTGGGCGGGCAGGGAATCATTTCCTCCAGCACCGACATGCAGTTGGGTCGCGGCGAGACCGTGGAAGACACCGCCAAGGTGCTCTCGCGCATGGTCGACGCGGTGATGATCCGCGCCGACCGGCATGACGACCTGGAGCGCTTCGCCCTGGCCGCCGGCGTGCCGGTGATCAACGGCCTGACCGACCGCAGCCACCCCTGCCAGATCATGGCCGACCTGATGACCTTCGAGGAGCATCGCGGACCGGTGGCGGGCAAGACCATCGCCTGGGTGGGCGACGGCAACAACGTCTGCGCCAGCTTTATCCACGCCACGGCCAAGTTCGGGTTCAAGCTGGTGGTGGCCTGCCCGCCCCAGTACCACCCGGACCTGCGCGACCTGGCGCGGGCGGCCGAGGAACAGGGTCGGGTGGAGATTACCGACGATCCCCGCGCGGCGGTGGCCGGCGCCCACTGCGTGGTGGCCGACACCTGGGTCTCCATGGGCGATGTCGACCACGACGAACGCCTTGAGGCGCTGGAGCCCTATCAGGTCGACAAGGCGCTGATGGACCTGGCCGACCCGCAAGGTGTGTTCCTGCACTGCCTGCCGGCCCACCGCGGCGAGGAAGTCACCGACGAGGTCATGGACGGCCCGCGCTCCCTGGTCTGGGACGAGGCGGAAAACCGCATCCACGTCCAGAAGTCGATCCTGGCCTGGTGCTTCGGAGGGGTGTGCTGACGCGCGCGCTGTATTGATCTCCCCCTCATGGAATGAGGGGGAGTGGCGTGCGCGAGCGAGCGGCAGCGAGCAAGGCGCGCCGAGGGGGAGAAGTGGCAGGCAAGCCCACAGGTCAGCGCTCGTCCAAAGTCGCACCGCCGGTGGGTGTCTCCCCTCCGCGGCGCATCGCCTGCTGCGCGGGCTCGCGCGCCGCACCTCCCCTCGTCTTCACGAGGGGAGGATCAAAGGAGTGCGCCCCTACCCGTCCCGCCGTCCGGTCAGCTTCGGCCCCGCGACAGTCCCCAGCACCTTGCGCGCGCCGAGCACCGCGTCGGCGCCGCCGGCGCGGTAGGCGACCGCCATGCGCCTGCGCAGACGCTCGCCGACCCGCGCCTCCAGCGCTTCGCCGGCCGGCGTCAGCACCGCGCCCTTGCGGCGGCCGTCGAGATCGCCGCGGGGCTTGTCGGCAAGGCCCGCCCGCTCCAGTTCGCTCACCGTCTTGCTGGCCGACTGCTTGGAAAGGCCGGTCAGGGCAGCCAGGTCGAGCACGCCCAGGCCCGGCCGGCGGCGGATCAGAAACAGGGCGCGCCAGTGCGAGCGGTTGAGGTCGTGGGGCTCGGCGGCGAGGGCCGCGTCGACATCGATCCAGATCGCCGTCTCGGCCAGCAGGATCAGCTCGAGCCCCAGGTCCAGCTCGTCGTCACGCAGGATCAGGCGTGGGTCGGGTGTCATATTGTCCAATCCAATGCGTTTGGCGGGCCCATTCCATTTGACGGGCGCAGCCTCGCGGCGTCTAAGGAGCGCTTCCTTTTCAAAGGAGATTTTGGAGCAATGTCACTCGTTCCCTACGACGATCGCGATGGTTGGATCTGGCTGGATGGCCAATTCGTGCCCTGGCGTGAGGCGAAGGTGCACGTATTGACCCATGGGCTCCATTACGCCTCGGCCGTATTCGAGGGCGAGCGGATGTACGGCGGCGAGATCTTCAAGCTCGCCGAGCACACCGAGCGCCTGTTCCAGTCCGCCCGCATCCTCGACTTCGAGATCCCCTTCACGGTGGAGCAGATCAACGAGGCGAGCAAGGCGGTGTGCGCCAAGAACGGCCTGACCGACTGCTACATCCGCCCCATCGCCTGGCGCGGCTCCGAGACCATCGGGGTTTCCGCCCAGGACACCAGGATCCACGTGGCCATCGCCGCCTGGGAGTGGCCCAGCTACTTCAAGCCGGAAGAGAAGGCCAAGGGCATCCGCCTGACCTGGGCCAAGTACAACCGCCCCTCCCCGGCCACGGCGCCCACGGCGTCCAAGGCGGCGGGCCTGTACATGATCTGCACCATCTCCAAGCACGCGGCCGAGCGCGAAGGCTATGCCGACGCCATGATGCTGGACTGGCGCGGCTATGTCGCCGAAGCCACCGGGGCAAACGTGTTCTTCGTGCGCGACGGCGTCCTGCACACCCCCGACCCGGACTGCTTCCTGGACGGCATCACCCGCCAGTCGGTGATGGCGCTGGCCCGGGAAAAGGGCTTCGAGGTGGTGCAGCGCCACATCAAGCCCGACGAACTGCCCACCTTCAGCGAGTGCTTCATCGTCGGCACCGCCGCAGAGGTCACCCCCGTATCGGAAATCGGCGAGCACCGCTTCACGCCCGGCAACATCTCACTGAGCCTGATGGACGACTTCGCCAAGATGGTCCGGCGGGAGCTGGTGTCGGCTTAGGGCGCGGCGATCTCCCCCTCATGGAATGAGGGGGAGTGGCGAGGGTAAGAGAGCGAAGGTGACCGAAACCCGCCGAGGGGGAGAAGTCGCAGGCAACCCCCCAGGTCAGCGCTGTCCCAGCTCACCACCGCCGGTGGGTGTCTCCCCTCCCCGGCGCATCGCCTGCTGCGCGGGCTCGCGCGCCGCACCTCCCCTCGTCTTCACGAGGGGAGGATCAAGCATGCGCGTTAAAGCACCCAGTTGTCCGGGTTCGGGTAGGGCTCGCCGTTGGACAGGCGGATCAGGCCGACGATGGAGCGGACGACGAGGTAGAGGCAGGCCAGGGCCCAGATGCCGAAGGCCAGTTTGATGAACAGCACGCCGATCAACACCAGCAACAGCGGCAGGCCGACGATAAAGGTAACCAGGCCGATCGCGCCCAGGATCAGCGTCCCCACCACAGTCCGGATCTGGAAGCGGTAATGGGTCTCGAGCATCGGCGGCGCCGAGGCGCGGCTGCCGAGCGCGATGATGAAGCCGATCAGCGTCGTGAGCCCGTTCACGATCCCGACCAGGTAGAGAACATAGACCACCGTCGCCAGGGTGCGGTCCTCGGCGATGGGCGGCGGAGGCGCTGGAGCCGTGGGCGGCGCGGGGGGCAGGGGCGGCGTGGTTTGCGGATCGCTCATGGCCTTTAGGCCCTCACCGCGGTGATCTCGACACCGGCGGCGGCGGCGTGCGGCGACAAGGCTTCGGGCTTCTCCACCCGCACGCGGGCGCGCATGACGCGGGGCTCGTCGAAGCAGGCCTCCGCCAGGCGCTGGGCGAAGCTTTCCACCAGGCCGATGTGGCCGGAGGCGGCGATGGCCTGGGCGGCCAGCACCACCCGCTCGTAGTTGACGGTGTCCGCCAGGTGCCGCCAGCCGCCGGCGGCCACGTCCAGCTCCACATCCACCACCAGGGGCTGGCGGCGGTGCAGCTCGTGGTCATAGACCCCGATCTCGGCCTCGATCTTCAGGCCGCGCACGAACACCTTGGTGACGAGGATCTTCAGGACCGGGTCCTGATGCGGGGCGTGGGTCTTCGAGAGGTGGGTTTCGGCCGGAGCCTCCTTGGGCTGGGACATGTCAGTCGCTCAGGATGTCGGGCGTGCGCCAGGCCAGGTGCTGGCCGCCGTCGACCGCGATCATCTGGCCCGTCACCGACAGGGCGTCAATGAGATACGCCAGCGCGCCGGCGATCTCCTGGGGCGATGCGCCATGGCCGAGCAGCACCGCCGACGCCTCGGCCGCGAAATCCTGCGGCGACTGGTGCACGGACGGCAGGGTCGGTCCGGGCCCGATGGCGTTGACGCGGATACGGGGCGCCAAGGCCTGGGCCAGGGTCTGGGTGGCCGCCCACAAGGCCGCCTTGGTGAGGGTGTAGCTGAAGAACTGCGGCGTCAGACGCCAGACCCTCTGGTCGACGATATTGACGATCAGGCCCTTGGCGTCCGCCGGCAGGGCGGCGGCGAAGGCCTGGGCCAGCAGCACCGGGGCGCGCAGGTTGGCGGCGATGTGGGCGTCGAAGCCGCCGGCCGTGAGGGTCTGGATGCGGTCGTCTCGGAACAGGGACGCGCAATTGACCAGCAGGGTCACCGGCTCTCCCGCCGCCTCCAGCAGGCCGGGCAATGCTTCGTCCAGCGTCAGGTCCGCGATCGCCACCCGATGGCGCCGCCCCTCGGCCTCGACCATGGCGCCGGTCTCTTGCGCGTCCTGGCCGGAATCGTGGGCGTGCACGATGACGTCGTAGCCCGAGCGCGCGGCCTGAACGGCCAGGACCCGGCCGATCCGCCGCCCGGCCCCGGTGACGAGCGCCCAGCCCCTGGCCTCGCCGGCGGCCGGCATGACGCCTTAGTCGATCCGCTTGAATTCGTAGAAGTTCAGCGCGCCGATGACGACGAGGAAGAGGACGATCAAGCCGATGGCGGCCATGGCGGGCTCCGAGCCTTTCAAGAACGCTCCGCCTTTAGCGAGCGCCGCCGCCCGCGGCAAGGGCAGGGCCGCCTTCGCCCCGCCTTCGCCAAGCCACACGACTGGGCTAGCGTGCCCCCATGTCCTGGCGCGTCGCCCTCGAACCCCTCGTCCGGCCGGTCTACCGGGCGATCTCGCGCTTCAGCCGGCCGATGACCCTGGGGGTGCGCGGCCTGGTGCTGGACGGCGAGGGCCGGGTGCTGCTGATCCGGCACACCTATGTGAAGGGCTGGTACATGCCCGGCGGCGGCATCGAACGCGGCGAGACCGCCGAAGAGGCCCTGGCCCGCGAACTGGTGGAGGAAGCCGGCGTACGCATCACCGGCCGCCCGCGGCTGGTCTCGTTCCATTCCAACCACGTCCGCTTCCCCGGCGACCACGTGCTGATCTATCGGGTCGAGGCCTGGACGCCGTGCCCCGCCACCTCGGTGGGCGAAATCGAGGAGGTCGCCTGGTTCACCCCGGACGCCCTGCCCCACGACATCACCCCCTCGACGCGGCGGCGGATCGAGGAAGCCCTCGGCGGCGAGGAGCCCCACCCGCATTGGTGATGTGCTTTCCCCAACGGCCCCCTTCCCCTCTGAACCGCGATCACTAATATGCGCGGCCGAACACGCCCCTGTGGATAACCTATGGGGCATTAGGATGGGGCCCAAGGAGCAGCGCATGCGCGAATACATGAAGTTCTACATCGACGGCGAATGGGTCGATCCGATCGCGCCCAAGAGCCTGGACGTCATCAACCCGGCCACCGAAGAGGTCTGCGGCCACATCTCCGCCGGCTCGGCCGCCGACGTGGACAAGGCCGTGAAGGCCGCCCGCAAGGCCTTCGAGACCTATTCCCAGACCACCCGCGAAGAGCGCATCGACCTGCTGCAGCGGGTGCTGGCCGAGTACCAGAAGCGCTTCCCCGACGTGGCCGCGGCCATCACCGAGGAAATGGGCGCCCCGGTCTCGCTGGCCCAGCGCGCCCAGGCTCCGATCGGCATGGCCCACCTG
>FSUP01000118.1_pt1 | contig 33703 bp, 28 predicted proteins | sample 1637431 | NCBI WGS metagenome assembly FSUP01 (sample SAMEA3914816, study PRJEB12502) | metagenome | biome: forest; material: soil | place: USA | collected 2011-09-16 | depth 0.3 m | reverse complement strand
GACCACCAGGACCGGCAGGTCACGGAACAGAGGTCCGTCGGCGCGCGCCGAACCGCCGCCGGCCAGGGCCGCCGCCAGACCGGCGCCCATCCGCCGCCGTGTCAAAGCCCTCATCCACGCCTCGCCACGCTTGCTACGCCTATCAACCCAGTCTCCGCGCTCAGCGTTCCCGCCGCCGAGGCGTTCACCAGCCGTTGGTGAAACGATAGAAGGCCTTCATGCCCAGGGCCCGAACCCGGGTCGCGGCGCTGTGGGGACCGCGCGCCCATCGGTCGGCCTGGCGGCTCATGCAGGGCCGATGCGCCGGCACGTTCGCCAGGTGGCCCAGCAAGGCCACGTGCACCAGCTGATAGTGGAGGGTGCAGGCGTTGCGCGCGCCGAGCGCCGCACGCTCCACCGAATAGACCGACCAGTCCCCGGACGACCAGAGGCCGATGTTGCGGTCGAGGCTGGCCAGGAGGCGGTCACGCAGCATGACCGCCCTTGGCTCCGGGGCGCCTGAGAGCCTGGCCAAGTCATCCAGTCCCACCACGGCGAACAGGGCGCCGTTGAGCACGTGCAGATGCCGCCCGCCCGGGTACTCTTCGACGAAGTAGGAGCCATCCGGCAGGGTCGAGGCCACGCCCCCCGCCTCCACCGGCACGCTGAACAAGCCCAGCGCCGCACGGGCCTGGTCAAGGTACCGTGGCTCGCCAGTCGCCAGGAAAGCCCGGACCAGGACCGACAGCCCTTCTCCCTGCGCCAAGCACGACGGCCAGGGGCACGCCATCCCCTCCAGCACCAGGTCGTGCATGAAGGCGCCGTACGGTTGCCGGACGAACCAGTCGGCCGCCGCCAGGAACCGCGACATGGCCTCGGCGGACCCGGTCCGCCGGGCCAGATTCCATTGGGCCAGACCGTAGCCGGCGATGCGTGAAGGCATGTAGCGACCGCCCTCGCCCACCGCGCCCTTCACCGGCACGCCCTCGTCGTCGAGGGGCTCGAACAGCGCCGGGTCGGCCTCGAGCATGCGGTCGAAGGCAAGGGGATAGGCCAGGGGATCGGCCGCCACATCCACGCGGTAGTCATAGTCCACGCCCCGTACGAAGGAGCCCACATCCTCCGCGACCCCGGACAGGGTCTTGCGCGGCGTGAGGCGGCGCCGGTCGTTCATTCTGTCTCTGCTCCAGTTCCGCCCGGCCAAGCCCAACGACGGGACAGCCCCCGCGCCGTCGCAATGCAACCATTCCCGAGCTTGGCTGGTTCCCACACCGACTTTCCGACAACCGCGAGCGGCCTGTGACGATCAAGACCCAGCCTCGCGCCGTCCGTCGCCATGGCGCCCCCGCGCGGGTCGTCGTCCTGACCACGGTGCACCGGCCCTTCGACGTCCGCATCTTCCACAAGCAGGCAAGGGGGTTGGCGCAGGCGGGCTACGATGTCTCTTTGATCGCCAGGACGGACCAGGCGGCCGTTGTCGACGGCGTGCGGCTGATCCCGTTGCCGGAACCGCGCAACCGCATCGACCGCGCCACCCGCATCGCCGGGATCGCCCTGCGTCTGGCCCTGCGCGAGGATGCGGACATCTATCATCTGCATGACCCGGAGCTGATCTGGGTAGGGCTGGGCCTGAAGCTGCGCGGCAAGCGGGTGATCTATGACGTGCATGAGGAACTGGCCCTCATGCGCGACCGAAAATACATTCCCGGCTGGGCGCGCGGCGGGCTGACGGCCGGACTGTGGCTGTTCGAACGCCTGGCCGAGACCGCCTTCGACGCCATCGTCGCGGCCACCCCCTTGATTGCCGAGCACTTCAAGCCGGCCAAGACCGTCACGGTCCGCAATACGCCGAGGGCGGCGGAGCTGGCCGTGGCCAGCGGCCGGCCCCTGCGTGAACGGCCGATGCGCGTGGCCTATGTCGGCGGTCTGGCCGCCTATCACAATGTCGCTGGCATGATCGAGGCCATGCGGTTGTTGCCAGCCGACCTGGGCGCACGCCTCAGCCTCGGCGGCGACTTCCGCGATCCTCAGGCCGAGGCGCAAGCGAGGGCGGCGCTCGGCGCGGAGCGGGTTGACTTCGAGGGTTGGGCGGATCGCGCCAAGGTCGTCTCGATCCTGGGTCAGTCCCGAGTCGGCCTGGTGGTCTATCTGCCCACCGAGAACGTCCTGCGTTCCGACCCGATCAAGTTCCTGGAGATGATGGCCGCGGGCCTGCCGCTGGTCGCCACCGACATTCCGCGCTGGCGGGACCTGGTGAGCCGCTATGACTGCGGCCTGTTGGTGGACGCCCGGGACCCGAGCGCCATCGCCGCGGCGATCGAGCGGCTTCTTGCCGAGCCCGAACTTGCTCAGGCCATGGGCGAGCGCGGCCGCGCGGCGGTTCTGAGGGATCACGAGTGGGCGGTCGACGAGGCCCGGCTCCTGGCGCTCTACGCCCGCCTCCTGCACCGCGTTCCGATCCGGGAGCCGGAGCCGTTCAGCGAACCCCCCTCGCCCAAAATGGGCGACGTCCGCAACTTGCGGGCCCGTTCGCGAGTTTGATGTCAAGCACCTGCCCGGGCGGCCACCGGGCGCCGCATTTGTGCGGTTCAAAGCCAGCGAGGGGACGTTCCATGACCTGCGCCCACCGCCAGCCCTTGCAACAGGGGCATTGAGCCGCGTGTGCGGGATTCTGGCGGAGTGGTGGCGAAATCCCCGGGCGGCCGATCCGGCGCGCACCCTGGCCCGGCTGGATTTGATGACCCATCGGGGACCCGACGGCTCCGGCATGCTGGCCTGGTCGCCAACCGCCGGCCTAAGCGAAGGGGCGACAGCGCTGAATCCGAGCGTGATGCTGGGACATCGACGTCTGGCGATCATCGATCTCACCGAGCACGGCGCGCAGCCGATGTTGACCCCCGACCGCGGGCTTGCGGTGACCTACAACGGGGAGATCTACAACTACGTCGAACTCCGGGAGGAACTCAGGCAGCGCCACGGTCGCCGGTTCTTCACCGACTCCGACACCGAAGTCCTTTTGGCCGCGTGGGAGACCTGGGGCGAGGCGGCGCTGGACCGGCTGGATGGCATGTACGCCTTCGTCATGCTGGACGTCCGGCGACGGCGCCTCTTCGCCGCGCGGGATCCTTTCGGGATGAAGCCTCTGCACTATGCGGTCGACGGCGATTGCCTGCGGTTGTCGTCGGAGATCAGGCCCCTGATCCAAGGGGCGTCGCCCAAGGCTGAAGTCTCCCGATTGTTCGACTACCTGCGCTGGGGCGCGGTCGACGAAGGCGCGCAGACGCTCTTCCAGGGCGTGCGGCAGCTTGAACCCGGCCAGCTGATGAGCATGGATCTGGAAGGCGGCGACGTGAGCTTCCGCCGCTTCTGGCGCGCGCCGGAACGGCGCCAGGCCTGCCGCACGCCGCGGCAGTGGCGGCAAGGGTTCCGTGATCTCTTCGTGGACACCATCGAACGCCATTTGCGTTCGGACGTGCCGGTGGTCGCCACCCTGTCGGGCGGCCTGGATTCCAGCGCCATCTGCGGCGCCTTGCGTTGCCTGAGGCCCAGCCAGCCCATCCACGTGTTCAGCTACGTGGCCTCAGGCGCCCAGTCCGAGGAGCGCTGGATCGATCTTGTCAGCGCCGACAAGCACCTGGACGTCGAGAAGATCCATATCCGCGAGGACCAGGTCCTCGACGACCTGCCCGCCCTCGTGCGCGCTCAGGAACAGCCCTTCGGCAGCGGCAGCATCTATGCGCAGTACAGGATCTTCGAAGCCATCGGCGCGCGCGGCTACAAGGTGATGCTGGACGGCCAGGGGGCCGACGAGATCCTGGCCGGCTACAAGTCCTTCGTCGCCTACCGGGTGTGGGAGCTGCTGGGCGAGGGCCGGCTGAAGGAGGCGGCGACGCTGTTCGGCGCCCACGCCCGCCGCGACCCCGGCTCCCTGGCCATGATGACCCAGCGCCTGGGCCGCCTCGCCTTGCCGGCGGGACCCGCGCTGGCGGCCCGGCGGCTGGCGGGCCGATCGTTGCAGGTGCCTTTCGTCGATCGCGACTGGCTCGCCGCGCGGGGGCTCGATCCGCGGGATGCGGAGGCGCGCCAGCTGCAGCTGGGCCGCAGCTTCGACCAGGTGCTGCGCCACAGCCTGGAGAGTGGGGTGCTGCCCTCCCTGCTGCGCTATGCCGATCGCAACGCCATGGCCTTCTCGGTCGAGAACCGCGTGCCGTTCCTGTCACGGCCGCTGGTGGAGATGATCTTCGACCTGCCGCCCGAAGCGCTGATCTCGCCCGACGGCCGCACCAAGGCGGTGCTGCGCGATGCGCTGGACGGAATCCTGCCGCCCGCCATCCAGGACCGTCACGACAAGATCGGGTTTCGCGCCACCGAGGAGGCGTGGATGATGCAGAAGGCCGATTGGACACGCGCGCAACTGGCGGAATGCGCCGACCTGCCCTTCGTGGACCGTCGCGCCCTGGACAGTTGCGCCCAGCGGTTTTTCTCAGGGAAGATCGGCGATGGCCAGAAGCTGTTCCGCCTGATCGTGTTCAACCAGTGGATCCGCGCCTTCGATGTGGCGATCGACTAGTAGCTGGCTTCGCTCGCAAGCGCGACGTCCGACCCGTCGTCAGGGCGGCGCTTGAAGGTGAACGGGGCGTTTGGATAGAGCAGGACGAGCAGGACCGTGACTCCAAGGCCGCCGCTGAGCACGGCCGACTGCAGGCCGCCATTGCTGAGATAGAATCCAGGAGCCGCCAGGGTGAGCGCCGCCACCACTGGATCCTTGGCGAGGGCGACGTAGTTGAACAGCGCCAGAAACAGCCCGAGCGCCACGAATGTGAGCAGCACGCCGACGTAGCCCAGATTGGCGAAGGCGTCGGCGACCATGTTGCCGTTGGCCCAGACGTCCTGCACCGAGCTGATCTCATGGCCGACAAGCAGCGGATAGGGGATGTCCGTCGGCGGCCGGATCAGGAACCGCAGGAAGCTCTGGCTATAGTAGAACTTCGGATGGCTGGTGAAGAGATCGAGGTAGGCGCCGGTGATCGTCGCGGAGTTGCCGAACAGGCGATAGTGGATGGAGAAGGTGTTGGTCGGCACCGCGGACTTGCTGAGCACGTCCAGCAGGACGACGGCTCCGGCGATGCCGACGAAGAAGCCGAAGATGCTGATCGCCGGCGGGATCCTGAGGCGGATCAGATAGGTCAGGGCGGCGACGAACAGGGCGACGAACAGCAGGGACCGGTACGAGGTCACCGCGAAGGTGTAGTAGGCCAGGCCGAACGCCACGGCGACCATCAGGTAGTTGCGGCGGGTGATGCCACGCACGATCATCATCGGCGACAAGGCCAGGGCGCTGTTGACGAAGACGTACAGCAGGATCGGCGAGAGCTTCGACATCTGGTCGCCGAACGTGGCGCGGAATTCGTAGACGCGGGTGAAGTCCAGCTCCACGACCTGGATGGGCACGAACGCCAGGTACGAGGCGATGACCGCCGCCGCCGCGCCGAACAGCAGCAGGTCATAGCGATTGTCCTGCAGGCCGATCTGCACGCCGCCGCCTCCAGGTTCGACCTTCGCAAGGGCCGTGGCGATGTAGAGGCCAAGCATGCAAGTCAGGGTGATAAGCAAAACGCCCCCCATGTCGCTGGAGGCGACGTTGGGGAACAGGGCCGTGGTCGGGACATAGACCGCGCCATAGACGATGATCAGCAGCAGATCGCTGCTGCGCTGAAGCTGCACCGGAATGAACAGAACCGCCGGCGCCACGGCCAGGGCCAGGAACAGCAGTTCCTCCGGCATGCCGGCGTCGAGCCAGCGCAGGCCCATGTATTCGAACACCCCGGCGTCAGCGAGCACCTTTTCCTGGATCAGGCGGCACACCAGCGCGTGCATGAACGCCAGAAGCACGAAAACCAGGCGGCGATGGCCCTCCGAACGCCTCGACGTCGGCCGGGAGTTGGCGGCGATGGGAGTCTCCGCCATGAGGGGCGTTGCGGTCACGCGGCAGAATCTCCCGGACGGCCAGCCGTCTCCCGCCCGTCAACTCCGTTCGCGCCTCCGACGTTCCCCACGGCGCGCAGGATCAGCAGGAAATAGAGACTGTAGGCGGCCAGAGAGGCGACGGCGAACGCGCTGGTGGTGTGTGTCACGTCGAGATCCAGGGCCCTAGAGACCGCGAAGCTCAGCGTCAGGGCGGCAATGCCGCTGAGGTCCACGGCGAGCTTGTAGCCGGGCCGGCCGGTGACGTTGAGCGCACCGCCCAGGGGCGCCACCACCAGATTGCCCAGGAAGATCGGCGCATAGGCCGCCGCCAGCACGCCCGCGCCACGCCAGGATTGCCCAAAGACGAACCCGAACAGGACCGGGCCAAGGAACATCAGCGCCAGCGCCACGGGCAAGGCGACGCCCATTAGTGCGGCTGCGGTCTTCAGGAGCAGGCTGCGGGCGTCACGGCTTCCGCGCCGATACCGGGCCGCGAATTCGCCCAGGAAGACGTCGCCTACGGCGCGCTGCATGAAGCCGACGGGCCCCACGACGATCGCCATCATGAAGGTGAAGTTGCCGACGTCGCGGGCGGCGAAGGCGCTGGCCAGCAGGAACAGCGGCAGGCCGGCGGCCAGGTTGTTCGCCAGCATCGAGGGGGTGCGGAAGACCGGGAACCGCCAGTAGCGGCGCACCGCGGGCCACCAGCGGCGCCGGTCGATGCGGATCGCCGCGGCGATCGCGCGGCGGGCCGGCGCCCCCATCACCAGAACCGTCGAAAGCCGACCCAAGATCTCGGCGCCCAGCAGGACCAGCCAGCCGAGGGCCGGCGCGGCCAGGCTGGCGGCCACCTGGGTTCCGCCCCGCAGGGCGCCCTGGGACACATAGGCGCTGGCCAGGGACTTGAACCGGCGGCGGCGCACCAGCCAGAGCTGGAGAACCATGGCCAGGCTGATCAGCCAGATCACCGGGGCCATCACCGCCCAGGTCCAGCCCGGCAGGCGGCCAAGGCCAAAGGAGTCGGTCCGCACCAGGGCGAAGGTGATCGCCGCGCAGACCAGGCCCATCAGCAACACCGCCCTCAGCGCCGCCGCGAGCAGGGCCATGGCTTCGCGCCACCGCCGCGCCGCCAGCACCGCCTCCGGCAGTCCAAGGGCCCCGGCGGCGCCGAGGGTCGTGGCCAGGGTGAAGAACAGGCCGAACTGGCCGAAGGCCACCTGGCCCAGATGCCGGCTGACAAGCGGCAACACCGCCAGCCCGATGAGCTGAGACATGGCCGTGGCCCCGCCGACGTGCGCCATGGACCGGCCGAGGCCGCCGCGTCGAACGAACCGGGCGAGGCTGTCGGGCAGGCGCATGGCACGGTCGTGCGCCGTGTCGCCGGCCGCGGCGGTCACGATCGGTCCCCCAGCCAGATCAGGCTCACCGCCTCGGCGAAACCCGTGCGGACGGACTTGAGGGCGGCGTCGCTGAACATCTCGTCGATGCTGGAACCGGCCGGCATCCAGGCGGAGATGGCGCCCTTGCGTTCGTGCAGGGCGCCGCGGATCACCCGGCCCAGGCCCTGGTCGATCCACCGGTCCTGATTGACGTCGAAGCCCCGCTTGTCGCGATTGAGCCGGATCGCGTCGGGGATGCGGCTGCGCATGGCGCTGCGCAGGATCCATTTGCCGAAGCCCTTGGCCAGCTTCAGCCGCTCGGGCAGTGCCAGGCCCGTCTCGATCACCCTGTGGTCCATGAACGGCAACCGGCTCTCGACGCTGGTCCCCAGGGAATTGCGGTCCTCGTAGCGCAGCAGGGACGGCAGGCTGTAGCGGGTCACATCCAGGCGCTGGCGCTCGGCCGGAGTCTGGCCGGCCGCCATGCCCATGTTGCCCTCGTCCGCGGCTTCAAGGGCCAGCCGCGCGCCCAGCCCCTTGCCGGCGTAGCGGCCCCGCTCCTGCCAGAACAGGCCCGCCCGTCCGGCCACGGCTCCGGCGAAGGCCGGCAGCGCCATGCCCAGGTGCAGGGCGTCGCCCAGATTGCGGCCGCGCAAGGTCGCCTGGGCGTAGAACAGGTAGAACTTCCGATAGCCCATGAAGGCCTCGTCGCCCCCCTGCCCGCCCAGCAGCACCTTGACGCCGTCTGCGCGGGCGGCGCGGAAGACGGCATGCTGGGCCATCATGCTGGCGTGCGGGAACGGCGCGTCCTGGGCCGCCAGGGTCTGCCAGAACAGGTCGGTGATCTGGGTGGGCTTGGTCGGCCAGACGTAGCGGGGCCGGACCGGCGTCCAGCCGGCCAGGGTCTCCACCAGCGGCGCCTCGCTCTCCGCGCAGTCGGGATGGCCGAAGCTGTAGCCGATGAGGTCCGGATGCAGGGGGGCGGTCAGGGCTGCCACGGACGAGGAGTCCACGCCGCCGCTTAGGGAAAGTCCCACCGGCACGTCGGCGCGCATCCGGATGTCGCAGGCGTCGGACAGGCGCGACAGGATCCGCCCCTCCAGGGCCGCCTCGTCCAGGCCCACCTGCGCCGCCCGCTCGCGCGCCACCGCCGCGCCCAGGTCGTAGTAGCGCCCGCTCTCGCGCCGCAGGCCCGACGTCGACGGGTTCACCGCCAGCCAGCAGCCCGCCGGCACGCTCCCCAGCCCCGCATAAGGCGTCCGTTCGCCATCGTCTTCGTAGTATTTCAGGCGCAGGCCGCGCTCGACATAGGCCAGGTCCGGCCTCAGGCCCGCCCAGGCGGCGATCCTGCCGGGCGTCGAGGCGAACACCAGCGTGCGCCCGTTGTCCCAGATGTAGAGCGGCTTGACGCCGAAACGGTCGCGCGCCAGTACGACGCGGCCGGTGAACTTGTCGTGGATGGCCAGGGCGAACATGCCGTACAGCCGCTCGAACGCCTTCTCGCCCCAGGCGCGGTAGGCTTCCAGCAGCACCTCCGTGTCGCTGGCCGTGGCGAAGACGGCGCCGCGCAGCTCCAGTTCGGCGCGCAGTTCGCGGTAGTTGTAGATCTCGCCGTTGAAGACGATGGTCAGGCGCCCGGCCTGGTCGGTCATCGGCTGGTTGGCCGCTTCGCTCAGGTCGATGATGCTGAGGCGATTGTGCCCGAACACCACCTTGGCCTGGGCGCCGCACAGGGTGCGCACCACCCGCGCATCCGGCCCCCGGGCGGTCTGGGCGCGCGTGATGTCGTCGATCAGGGGGGTGAAATCCTGGTCGGTCCGCGTGGTGATGGCGCCGGCGATCCCGCACATGATGTCCGCCTCAGGCCGCGGCGCGGGTCGAGGACTTCAGCGCCGCCACGCGCTCAACATGGTCGGCATAGGCGGCGTAGTTCCGCTCGCGGTCGAAACGGCTCTCGAACAGGCGCCGGGTCCTGTCCCGCATGGTCTCGCGCAGGGTCCGGTCGTGCGTCAGCTGGACGATGGCCTTGCCCAGGGCGTCCGCGTCGCCGCCTTGAACATTGAGCCCGATGCCCTCTTCGGAAATCAGATCGTTGAGGTCGCCCCGCGCGCCGCTGATGATTGGCAGGCCCGCCGCCAGATAGGAGAACGCCTTGTTGTTGAAGGCCTCGGACGGGTAGTTCATCAACAGCAGCCCGACGTCCGAGCCCGCCAGCAGGGTCCGCATCTCATCCGGCTTCAGCCAGCCGACGCAGTGGACGTTGTCGAAGGCGCCCGCACGCCGGCGCACCTGCTCGGCGTCCTGGCCATCGCCGCCGATCAGGAAGGCGGCCTCTTCCAGCGCCGCGCAGCCCTCCCGTTTCAGCTGCTCCAGGGCCATCAGCAGCAACTGCGGATGCTGCGTGCGGTTAAAGGTGCCGGTGAAGGCGAACACCACCTTGCCCGCACAGGATTCCAGCGCGGCGCGCACCGGATGACCTTCGGCAAGCCTGGGGGTCGCCACGCCGAAGGTCTTGGGCGCCGTGGTCAGGTAGAACACCTGTTCCAGGTCGGTGGGCCGGCGGTCCGCCTTGGTCATCGCCCAGGACAGCATGGAGTTCATCATCGCCACCACGGCGTCGGCGTCGGTCAGGGCGCGGCGGGTGCGGCGGTGCTCGAAGTGCATCAGGCGGCGCGCCAACTGGCCGGCGGCGGACTGGGTCGAGAAATCGGCGATCACGTCGGGCCACTTGTCGCGCACGTCAACGATCGTGGCCGCGCCCAGCCTCTGGCCCACACGCACCGCCGCCGCCGCGGTCACATGGTCGGGAAGGGACGCGACAATGACGTCCGGCCGGGCGATCGTCGCCGCCTGCCGCGTGAAGTCCTCGGCCGCCCGCCAGTGGTCGACCAGGCGCATGGGGCTGGTGTTGCGCTGGTAGCCGCCGCCCTTCATGAACCGGATTTCCAGGCCGTCGTCGCGGACCACCGGCGCGCCGCCGGAAGCCTGCCACTCGTCGCGCCAGCGCTTGCGGATGTGGTCCCAGGCCGAGGTCCACATCGTCACCTGGTGGCCGCGCCGAAGCAGATGATCGCAGAGGATCATCGAGCGGGTGTCGGCCGCGTCGTCCAGCCTTTGGCCCATGACGGTGGTCCAGATGCGCATGCCCGTCCTCATGCCGGCCAGAGAAGCTGGTAGCGGCCCAGCAGGCCCACCCCCAAGGGCGCCTGCCGCTCGCCCGCGCCCAGAAGGCGGAAGCCACAGGCCTCAATGACCCGGATGGACGCGATGTTGTCGTCCTCGACGATGTACCAGAGCCGCCGGTAGCGGCCGGCCCAACGCTCGCCGATCAGCCGCACTCCGGCCTTGGCCAGGCCCCGCCCGCGCGAGGCCGGATCGGTCCAGACCGCGCCGATCTGCAGGTCGTCCGCCGCCATCTGCGGAAAGCGGAAGTAGCGCGGCGTCACCAGGGCCGAGTGGACCAGTCGGCCGCCGTCCCGGATCATCAGCAGGCCGCAATGGCGGTTGGCGAACACGCCCAGCCGGTCGAAGGCCCACCAGACCGCGTTCGGCCACGCCGGAAGTCCGCCCGGCGGAAGACCATCGAACCTGGGCTGCCATAGGGAGACGTCGAGCCTGTCGGGGGGTGGCGCGGCGGCGCGAGGCGGCTGCGGGCCTTCGTGGGCGTAGAAGCGCAGACTCATGGTCCCGCCGCCCCTTCCAGCGCGAACACCCGGTCCGATCCCGGCGGCGAGCCGGCGGGCGGCCGGTCGCCCTGGCGTCGGCAAATGGCGATCAGATCCGGGTCGGCGCCCAGCTCCCGCAAGATCGCCTCGACCCCGCGCAGGGCCGCCGCCCGCGAGATGATGGCCACCGCCGTCAGCCAGGCCACCCGCAGGTCCAGCCACACCGACGGGTGGCTGATGTAGAGCAGGCCGAGGCGGCTCTTCCAGGGCCGGATGACCTGGTTGTAGGTCAGGTCGGCGTTCTCGGCGCCCTGCAGTATCTCGCCCTCGTCCGCGAAGACGATGGAGGCCAGGTCGGTGATCCCCGGCCGCACTGTCAGCAGGCGCTTTTCTTCATCCGTATAAAGATCGACACCCCAGGCGCGGGTGTTCGGCCGCGGCCCCACCACGCTCATCTCGCCCATCAGGACATTCCAGAACTGGGAAACCTCGTCCAGCTTCCAGCGGCGGATCCATCGGCCCACTGGGGTCACCCGGGAGTCGCCGACGCTGGTGGAGTTCACCCCCGTGCGGTCGGCATCCACCACCATCGAGCGGATCTTGATCATGGCGAAGTCGCGCCCGAACCGGCCCACCCGCTTGGCCCGATAGATCGGCGAATGGCCGTCGTGCACCCAGACCAGCGTCATGGCGGTGATCAGCACCGGCGACGCCACGACCAGCACGCCGCCGGCGAACAGGATGTCGAAGGCCCGCTTCATGCCGCCCCCGCCGTCACCGGCCGGCGCAGGGCCTCGCGCGCGGTGCGCGCCACGGCCGGCGCATCCAGTCCATAGAAGGCGCGCAGGAACGCCTGGTCGCCGACCACGGTGGGGAAGCAGTCCTTCAGCCCCATGCGGCGGAACGCCTTGGGATGTACGCCGGCCTCCATGCAGGCCTCCGCCACCGCCGCGCCCAGGCCGCCGACGATGGTGTGCTCTTCCAGGGTGATCACCACCCGCGCCTTGCGGGACAGGGCCGCGACGCCCTCGGCGTCAAACGGCTTGAGCGTGTGCACGTCCGCGACGGCCACGGAAACCCCTTCGCCTTGCAGGGTCTCGGCCGCCTTCAGCGCCTCGCCCAGGATCGCGCCGGTGGAGAAGATCACCACATCGCCGCCCTCCCGGACCGCCCGGATGCGGCCGAAGGCGATGGCCTCGGGGGCCTCGGGCAGGCCGGCGGCGCCCTTGTCCAGCCGCAGGTAGGCGGGACCGCCGCGCTCATGCAGCGCCTGGGTCAGAACCGCCGCCGACCAGGGATCGGAGGGCGCCACCACCGCCATGTTCGGCAACGCCCGCAGGATCGCCAGATCCTCGGTGGCAAAGTGTGACATGCCGAGCTGGCCATAGGAAAAGCCGCCGCCCACCGACACCGCCGTCACGTCCGCCTCGTGGTAGCAGACGTCGTTGCGCAACTGCTCGAGGCAGCGCAGCGTGGTGAAGTTGGCGATCGAATAGGTGTAGGCCTTGGCGCCTTCCCGGGCCATGCCGCAGGCCAGCATGGTCATGTTCTGCTCGGCCACGCCGGCGTTGATGAACTGGTCCGGGAACCGCTCGGCGTAGTCGGTGAGGACCCCGAACCCCAGGTCGCCGGTGATCAGCACCACCCGCGGGTCGCGCGCCGCCAGGGCGCTCAGGGTGCGGATGAAGGCGTCACGCACGGGCCGCCCTCCCCGCCGCGTCCAGCTCCTTCAGCGCCGCGGCCAGCTCCTCGCCCTGCGGCGAGCGATAGTGCCACAGCACCGTGTCCTCCATGAAGGACACGCCCTTGCCCTTGGTGGTGTGTGCGATGACGCAGGTGGGCCGGCCATCACAGGGCGCCGCGGTCAAGGCGTCGATCAAGGCGGCGTGGTCGTGACCATCCATCTCGCGAACCGTCCAGCCGAAGGCGCGCCACTTGTCGGCGAAGGGCTCCAGCGCCAAGGTCTGGGCCACCGGGGCCAGGCTCTGGATCTTGTTGTAGTCGACGACGGCCGTCAGGTTGGTCAGGCCATGGTGGGCGGCGAACAGGATCGCCTCCCAGTTGGAGCCCTCGTCCATCTCCCCGTCGCTCAACACCACGAACACCCGCTGGTCCCCGCCCAGCCGGCGCAGCTGCATCGCCATGCCCGCGCCGACGCCCAGGCCGTGGCCCAGCGAGCCGGTGGAAAACTCCACCCCCGGAACGCCCTTGTGCGACACATGGCCGGAAAGGTTCGAGCCGTTCTGGTAGTGCCGGTCCAGGTGCGAGACCGGGAAGAAGCCGCGCTCGGCCAGGGCCGCATAGACGCAGGCGCCGGCGTGGCCCTTGGACAGGATGAAGCGGTCGCGTCCCGCCCAGTCCGGGGCATCCGGCCGCAGCCTCATCACCTCGCCGAACAGCACCGCGATGATGTCGGCCATGGAGAGCGCCGAGCCCACGTGGGAGCTGCCGCCCAGGCTCGTCATCCGCACCACGTGACGACGCAGGCGCAGGGCCAGGGCCGGCGCGTCCGGCGCCTCCATGATGTCGCGCTCGCGCGCCAGGGCGGCGCCGTCGGCGCTCATTGCAGCACCGCGAAGGCGATGTAGGGATCGAACTCCAGCCGCTCCAGCTTCAGCCGGCGGTTGGCGTGGGTCTCCAGCATGGCCAGGGTCTCTCCGGGCCACAGGGGGTTATCCAGCTCGTCGAAGGCCAGGACGGCGCCGGCCGGCATGCGCGGCAGGAAATGGTCCAGCGCCGCCTTGGTCGGGGCGTAGAGATCGAAGTCCAGGTAGAGCAGGCTGACGACCAGGTGCGGATTGGCCTCGACGAAGGCCGGAATGGTCTGGGTGGCGTCTCCCCGCACCATCTTCACCTTCGCCACATGGCCCAGGAACCGCGTGGAGTCATAGACCTCCACCAGCTGCTCCAGTTCGTCGTGCACATCGGCCGCCAGGTCGCCGGCGCGGACATGGCTCGAGGCCGCCGACCGGTCCTCCGCCCCGACACCCGGAAAGCCCTCGAAGGTGTCGAAGCCGTAGATCCGGCGGGTCAGGTTCACCGGCTCCAGGATCGCCGACAGCTTGGCCCAGGTCATCAGGCCAAAGCCGTGGTTGACCCCGCACTCCACCACCGACCCCTTTATCGGCAGGACCCGCTTGAAGAGCTCGTACAGGGCCAGGAACCGGGTCAGGTTCTGGCGGCGGACGTACTTGGGGAAGTTCTCGAGCTTGGTTTCCCAGGACGAGGGATTGGCGTCGAACAGGGCCTTGTTGCGTGCGCCCTCCTGCTGTTCGGCCATCGTCCGCAGGCCGCCCGAGACCTTGACCGCCGCCGGCTTCTCCGTGGTCCTAGCCATGGTGGAACGTCTCCACCTGGTCGCATACATAGTGGACGTCGTCGTCGCTAAGCATCGGATGCATCGGCAGCATCATGAACCGCCCAGACATCGCCTCGGCGTAGGGCGCGCGAGCCCGCAGGTTCAGATCCTTGAACTGGTGGATCATCGAGCCGCCCCACTGAAGGATGGTTCCCACGCCCCGGCCGGCCAGGAAGGCGCGCAGGTCGTCGCGGCGGTCGGACTGGATCTCGTAGTTCTGGAACACGTCGAACCGGTCCGGATCGGCGTCCGGTCCCGGCGGCAAGAGGAGCCCTTCGAGGCCGCTCAGCCGAGCGTCGTAGATCGCCGCGATGGCCCGCCGCCGCGCCAGGCTCTGGTCATAGCGCACCAGTTTCAGGCGCAGGATGGCGGCCTGGACGTTGTCGAGCCGGCCGTTGACGCCGAAGCGATGCACCAGGCCGTCGCTTCCGCGCCCGTGGTCCCTCAGCTCCCGCGCCATGGCGGCCAAGTCGTCGTCGTCGATCACCAGCGCGCCGCCGTCGCCGAAGCAGCCCAGGGTCTTGGCGGGATAGAAGCTGAAGGCGCCCGCAACGCCGAACGTTCCGGCGAAACGGCCGCGGTGCTTGGCGCCCAGGGCCTGGCAGGAGTCCTCGACGATCTTCAGGCCGTGGTCGGAGGCCAGACGCTCCACCGCCTCCATGTCGCAGGTCCGGCCGTTGAGCTGGACGGGCATGATGGCCGCGGTGTTGGCGGTCACCAGGGCGCGCGCGCTCTCCACATCCATCATGCTGTCCGGCCCGCAGTCGCACAGCACCGGCTCGGCGCCGACATCGTGGACGGCCGCCGCGGTGGCGATGAAGGTGTGGCTGGGCAGGATCACCTCATAGCCTGGCCCGACCCCGGCCAGCCTGAGCGCGATCTTCAGGGCGACGGTGCCGTCGGCGACGCCGATCGCGTGCCGCACGCCCAGATAGGCGGCCAGCTCCGTCTCGAAGGAGGCCAAGTCGCGCTGCATGATATAGGCGCCGCGCTCCAGCACATCGGTGAGCGTGGCCAGGTATTCCTCGCGATGTTCGGCGAACAGGGCGGGATAGTTGAAGAACGGCACGTCGCGGGGCTTGCGGATCGCCCGTCGCCCGGCCTTGCCCTTCGCTCCTCCCGCTGCCTCGTCCAGCACATACGCCTCGCTCATGCGGCCTCCGTTGCGGTGTGGGGATCCAGGAAGGCGCGGATGGCCGCCACACAGGCGGCGCCGGCGGCGCCAACGCCGTAGTCTGGGATGTCTCGCCTCTCGACCTGTTGAACCGGCGCGGTCCAGAGCCGGTTCCACCCCGCCTCGAGCGTTTCCACCCACTCTGTTTCCGCGCGCAGGGTGATGCAGGGCTTGCGGTGGAAGTAGGCTTCCTTCTGCAGGCCGCCGGAGTCGGTGATCACCAACTCCGAACCGTCCACCAGCCGGTGCAGGTCGAAGTAGGACAACGGGTCGGTCAGTAGCAGGCCGGCGGTGTCGACGCCCCCGTCCCGAAGCTTGCCCGCCGTGCGCGGATGCACCGGAAAGACTACGGTCCGCTCGCCCGCGGCCTCGCGCAGGTAGGCGACGATGCGCGCCAGCCTGGCCGGATCGTCGGTGTTCTCGGCCCGGTGCACGGTGGCGACGGCGTAGCGCCGCCCTTCGAGGCCCAGTCGGCTGATCACCGTAGAACTGCGGCGGCCCTCGGCAATGGCGTGCAGGGTGGCGTCGAACATGACGTCGCCCACCAGTCGCGCACGGCGCTCCAGGCCCTCCTGCTCCAGGTTGGTCATGGCGGTCCGGGTCGGCGCCAGCAACAGGTCTGACGCATGGTCGGTGAGGATGCGATTGATCTCCTCGGGCATGCGGCGATTGCGCGAGCGCAGCCCGGCTTCGACGTGGATCAGCGGGATGTGCAGCTTCACCGCCGCCAGGGCCGCGGCCAGGGTGGAGTTGGTGTCGCCATAGACCAGCACCGCGTCCGGCCGCTCCTCCATCATCGCCGCCTCCAGGGCCTCCAGCATGCGGCCGGTCATCTGCCCGTGGCCGCCGCCGCTAATGCCCAGCGACCGGTGCGGCGCGGCGATGCCCAGTTCGCGGAAGAACACCCCGGACATGTTGTCGTCGAAGTGCTGGCCGGTGTGGACCAGGCGCTCCTCCAGGCCGCCCTCCGCCGCCACGGCGCGGCTGAAGGCGGCGGCCTTGATGAACTGCGGGCGGGCGCCCACGACGGTGAGAAGTCGCCTCGCCATGCTTCAGACCCGGACGATGCGTTCACGCAGGTGGGTCACCGACTTGGTGACGTTGCGGGAATCGGCGACCACCGGAATGACGTTCACCATGGCCTGGTAGTCGACCCCATCGTGGTCGGTGCAGATCAGGGCGGCGTCGAACCGCGCTAGGCTCTGCGGGGTCAGGTCTACCCCTTCCCGGCCGGCCAGTTCGGGATGCTCCCGCGTCATGGGGATGATCGGGATGTGGGGGTCGTGGAACTCGACCTCGGCGCCGCGGTCTTCCAGCGTCTTGAGGATCGTCAGCGCGGGGCTCTCGCGCATGTCGTCGACGTTCTTCTTGTAGGCCAGCCCGACCAGCAGGACCTTGGCGCCGTTCAGGCTTTTTCTGCTACGCCGGCCTAGCGCCTCGGCCAGGGCGTCGACCACCTGGCGGGGAGCGGCGGCGTTGACTTCGCCGGCCAGCTCGATGAACCGCGTCGGGGTGTCGTACTCGCGCGCCTTCCAGGTCAGGTAGAAGGGGTCGATGGGGATGCAGTGGCCGCCCAGGCCCGGCCCCGGATAGAAGGGCATGAAGCCGAACGGCTTGCTCTTGGCGCCTTCGATCACCTCCCAGATGTCGATGTCCATCTGGCCCAGGATCGTCTTCAGCTCGTTGACCAGCCCGATGTTCACCAGGCGGAAGATGTTCTCCACCAGCTTCACCGCCTCGGCGGCGCGGGTGCTGGAAACCGGAACGACGCGCGACACGATGGCGCCGTAGAGCAGTTCCGCCGCCCGGCGCGAGCGGTCGTCGTCCGCCCCCACCACCCGCGGGATGGTCGAAGTCTCGAAGCTCTTGTTGCCGGGGTCTTCGCGCTCGGGCGAATAGGCAAGCAGGAAGTCTTCGCCGGCCCTGAGACCGTCCTCCTCCAGGATCGGCTTCAGCACCTCCTCGGTGGTGCCGGGGTAGGTGGTGGATTCCAGCACCACCAGCTGGCCGGGCCGCAGGACGGTCTTGAGCATCCGCCCGGTGTTGACGATGTAGGACAGGTCCGGATTGCGGTGCCGATCCAGCGGCGTCGGCACACAGATGATCACCACATCGGCGGTCTTCAGCGCCTGGACGTCGCTGACCGGAGTGAACCGGCCTTCGGCGCTGATCGCCACGATCGTCTCGTTCGGAACGGTGCCGACCGGGCTCTGGCCCAGCTTCAGTTTGGAGATCTTGCTGGCGTCGACGTCGAAGCCCAGCACGGGGAAGCCGGCGCGGCAGGCTGCCGCCGCCAGGGGCAGGCCGACGTATCCTAGGCCAACGACGCCTACCCGCGCGTCCCGGCGCTCCAGGCGGTCGAACAAGGCGTTCTGGCTCGGCCACGCGGCAGGCGAGAGCGAGGTGACGTGACGGGCTTCGGCCAGGGTCTCGATGCTATCCATGGTCGCTGGGCCTCTTTCAAGCTGCGGTTTCAAGGGAACGGGACGCGCCGGCCCCGCTGTCGAGAAGGGCGCCGCACACCTGGTCCACCTCCGCGGGGGTCAGGTACGGGTGCATCGGAAGGCTAAGCACGCGCTCGCAGAGCCGGTCGCTGACCGGCAGGTCGCGCCGCGCCAGGGCGGCGTAGGCCGGCTGGCGGTGCATGGGCCTGGGGTAGTAGACGGCGCTGGGTACGCCGGCCGCCTTCAGCCGCGCCTGCGCCGCATCGCGCCCGCCCAGCCAGTCGGAGTCGATCTGAAGCGTGTATTGGGCCCACGCCAGGCGGTCGCCCTGGGCGGGGAGCGGCGGTGTCTGGACCGCTCCAGCCAGGGCTTGGTGGTAGGCCCGCGCCAGCGCATCCCGCCGCTCGATCTCGTCCTCAAAGATCGCCAGCTTGGGCAGCAGGATCGCCGCCTGCAGGGTGTCGAGGCGGCTGTTGAGACCCACGCGGACCACGTCGTACTTGGCCGCGCCCTTGCCGTGCTGGCAGATCGACCGCATGCGGAGGGCCGCGTCGTCGTCGTCGGTGAAGATCGCGCCGCCGTCGCCGTAGCAGCCCAGCGGTTTGGCCGGAAAGAAGCTGGTGGTGGTGATGTCGGCCATGGCGCCGACCCTCTGGCCGCCGACCCGGGCGCCGAAGCTCTGGGCGCCGTCGGAGATTAAGGCCAGGCCGTGACGCTCGCAGAGCGCCTTGGCCGCGGCGGCGTCCGCCGGCCGGCCGAACAGGTCCACGGTCAGCAACGCCGCCGGGCGCAGCTCGCCTTCCCGCGCCACCGCCTCGATCTCGGCCTCAGCGAAGGCAAGGTCGATATTGCAGGTCGCTTCCTCGACCTCAACGAACACGGGGGTCGCGCCCAGCAGCAGGATGGCTTCAGCCGTGGCGGTGTAGGTGAAGCTCGGCACGAAGACGGCGTCCCCGGGGCCGATGTCGGTGGCCATCAGCGCCACCTGCAGGGCGTCGGTGCCGTTGGCGCAGGTGACGGCGTTGCGCACCCCGGCGAACGTCGCCAGCGCGGCCTCCAGTTCGGCGACTTCCGGACCCTGGATGAAGGCCTGGTGCGTCATCACCTTGTCGATGCGGGCGCGCAACTGATCCTCGATCCGGTCGCGCTGACGCTTCAGGTCAATGAATTCCATGCTCTCAAGCTCCTCGGATGGCGCGCAGATGGTCGAGAAAGCGGTCGTGCTCGATGGCGAAGTTGCCGCTGACGGTGGTCCCGGCCGGCACGTCGCGGGTGACCACCGCGCCCATGGTCACCTTACCGCCGGCGCCGATGCGCGCCCCGTTCACCACCACGGCGGAGGGGCCGATGTAGGCGTCGTCGCCGATCTCCACCCGGCCCAGGATGTTGGCCAGGGCGCAGATCTGGACCCGCGCGCCGATCCGGCAGTCGTGGGCGATGTAGACGTGGCAGTCCGCCAGGGTCTCCTCACCCACGAGCGTCTCGCCGCCGAACAGGGCGCGGGCCACCGACACGTCCGCTAGCAGCTCCACGCCCCTGGCCAGGCGCACCCCGCCAAGCTGCGGCGCGATCCGCTGGCGCCCGCCGATGCGGGCGACCTGGAAGCCGGCGACGCCGATCACCGCGCCCACGTGCAGAACGCAGTCGGCCTCGATCGTGGAGCCGGGCAGCACCACGCAGCGCGGCCCCACATAGACCCCCGCTCCGATCTCGACGCCGTAGGGCGCAATGCTGGCGGAGCCGTCAATCTGGGCGCTGGGATCGATCGTTGTCGGTTGCGCCTGCAGCGCCGCCGCCCGGGCCGCGGCCAGCTGCGCATGCACCTCGGCGTGAGCCACGTCGGGCTCGCGCGCCACCGCCACGCCAAGCCGGCCGTCCAGCCGCTCGGCGAGGTCCGGCGTGGTGATCACCGCCGCCAGGCGCGCGCAGGCGTTGGCCTCGGCCAGGTAACGCTCCGAGCGCAGGGGCGCCAGGAGGCCATCCAGGGGCGTCGAGAGCTTCCCCGTCACCGCGAAGGCGGCGTCGCGCAGGACCTTCAGCCCGCCGACGCCTTCAAAGGCGCCAAGCCGTTCGTTCATGCGGCCCTCGCGGTGTTGACGGGCTTGGGCGCCGCGGCGTCCTCGATCCGGCGCAGCACGGTCAGGACCCGGATGGCCTCCTCCGCCCCGGTCCTCGGCGCCCGCCGCCCACGGACGACATCCAGGAACCAGGCCATCTCCGCGCGCAGGGGCTCGTCCGCCTCGTAGGCCAGCCCCTCGCCCTCGCCCTTGCGATAGGCCGGCGCGGCGCCGGACCGGTTCACCGGGTCTCGGAACAGCATCAGCTTGCGCTCGGCCGGGGCGGTGTCCTCGAACACCAGGGCGCCGGCGTCGCCCAGCACCGTCAGCTTGTGCTCCTTGAACGGCGACAGCCACGAGGCCTGGATGTGCGCGGTGACGTCGTCGCCAAAGGTCATGTTCGCCCAATAGGCGTCGGGCACGCCCGCCCCGCTGATGGCGGCACTCATGGCCTCCACCGCATCGGGCCTTGGGCCGCACAGGCGCAGCACCATCGAGACGTCGTGCGGCGCCAGGCTGAACAGCGCCGTCTCCTCGGTCCGGATGGCGCCGGGGTTCAGGCGATGCGAGGAGACGTGCCGAACCGGCCCGATCGCCCCCTCCTCCACCGCCTTCACCAGCCGCAGGAAGGCGGGGTGATATTGCAGCAGATGCCCCACCATCAGCGCCTTGCCGGCGGCGCGGGCCGCCTCGGCGCAGGCCTCCGCCTCGGCCAGCGTCAGAGCCAGCGGCTTCTCAACGAAGACGTGCTTGCCCGCCGCCAGAGCCGCCTGCACCAGGCGGGCATGGCCGGCGGCTGGGGCGGCGATGGCCACCGCCTCGATGTCCGGCCGCGCCAGCACCGCGGCCGTATCGGCCACGGCTTCCACGCCCAGTTCCCGCGCGATGGGGCCCGCCAGGTCAGTCGCCGGATCGGCGACGACTTTCAAGGCTCCCAGAGCGCTGAGCGCGCGGGCGATGTTGCGGCCCCAGCGGCCGCAACCGATCAGGGCGACGGCCGGGGTCGAAGGATCACTCATAAGCACGGTCTCTCCGGTCATTGGGCGGCGAATGCGGTGGCGGCGCGGTCTTCGTCCCAGCTGCGGCGACCGCCGGCGGCCGGCTCGCGCGCGCGCTCCAGAAGTTCGAAGATCGAGGCGCGGACGTCGTCGGGATCGCCGCGCCGGGCGATGGCTTCCAGCGACAGAAGTTGGGTCCAGGTGAGGCCCGGGGTCGGCACGCTCTGGGTCACTTCGATGACGCCGGGCCCACACGGCTCGGCCGTCTCGGACTCGTCCACCAGGACTTCGGTCAGCTTCTCGCCCGGCTTCAGGCCGGTGAAGACGATGGGGATGTCGCGGCCGGGCGCGTGCCCATGCAGCTCGATCATCCGGCGGGCCAGATCCAGGATCTTCACCGGCTTGCCCATGTCCAGCACATAGACGCCGGATCGGCCCTCCGGGGCCTCCTCGCACTTGGCCACCGCGTGCAGCACCAGTTGCACGGCCTCGGGGATGGTCATGAAGAAGCGTTCGACGTCCGGGTGCGTCACGGTCACCGGTCCACCGCGCTCGATCTGGTCCTTGAAGATCGGCACCACCGAGCCGGCCGAGCCCAGCACATTGCCGAACCGCACCACGGAGAACCGGGTGCGGCTGGCGCGCTCGCGGTGAGTCTGGACCACGGTCTCCGCAAGTCGCTTGGTAGCGCCCATGACGCAGCTGGGCTCGACGGCCTTGTCTGTGGAGATGAACACCATCCGCCGCGCCCCGGCGGCCCGCGCCGCCTCGGCCACGTTCCAGGTGCCGACGATGTTGGTCAGAACCCCCTCGCAAGGGTGGTTCTCCACCAGGGTCACGTGCTTGAGGGCCGCGGCGTGGAAGATGATGTCCGGCTTCTCGGCCACCGCCCAGGCGCGCAGCCGTTCGGCGTTGCGGATGTCGCAGAGGATGTCGCACCGGGAGAGCTTGGGGTGGCTGTCCCCCAGTTCGCGGTGGATGTTGAAGAGGGCGAATTCCGACGCGTCCAGCATCGACAGGTGCGCGCAGCCCAGGGCCGCGACCTGCCGGCAGATTTCCGAGCCGATGCTGCCGCCGGCGCCGGTCACCAGCACCCGCTGGCCGTTCACCAGCTTGCGGATATCGGTTGAGTCGAGCTTCACCGTCGGCCGCGCCAGCAGCTCCTCGACGCTGATGCTGACCAGGGACGACGAGCGCTCTTCGCCCTCGCCCAGTTCGGTGATCCGGCTGGGCCGCAGCAGGTGCACCCGCGCCGCCTTCAGCCGGCCCAGGTGTTCGGCCGTCAGGCCGTTGGTCTGCGTCGGATCGCAGAGGAACAGAACCGCATCCAGCCACGGGGACTGGGTGAGCAAGCGGTCCAGTATCTCGCTCAGGTCCGAGACCTCGCCCAGCACCGGGACGCCCCGCAACTCGCGCCCTGCATCACGGGAGGCGAGCGCGACGATGCCGATCGGGTGGTAGGCGCCGTCCCGATCCAACGCCTGGGCGCGCAGGAAGGCGTCCGCCTGGTCCGTGTCCCCGATCACCAGCAGGGTGTCGCGGTCGACCGCCGGCGTCACCGCCGGTCCGATGGGCGGCAGCAGGGCGACGACGCTGCGCTCATGCACGGCCCGGCGGATCAGGCGCGCGCCGGTGGTCAGGCCGATGTCCAGCAGCCACGCCATGACCAGCGTCGACCGCGGCAGGCTGATCGCCCGCTCGAAGATGAACACCAGCAGCAGGAGCGTGAGCGCCGTCAGGGTTGAATTGCGCAGGATCGCCAGGACGTCGGCAATGCTGGTGAACCGCCAGGCCGAACGGTCGCTGCGAAAGGCGGCCTCGAACCCCATGGCGACCGCCGCATACAGGGCCGCCACCGGGAAGATCGAAAACACCAAGGATAAATCGTTCTGAGCGCTGCCGACGGCGGTTAGCCCGTAGGCCAGCGCAAAGGCCAGCAGAGCAAATCCGCCCCGAGCAGCATTCTTCGCGAAGCGCATCAGCATGCATTCACACTTTTACTGAAGCGGCGTTTTTCCACGGCGCAGAACAACGCCATCACGCCGCAGGAGAAGCGGATTTAACTGTTCAACTTGAGGCCTCGCGTGAACGTTCCGGGTTGCTGGCATTTATTCCCCCGCCGGCAGTCGGGGTTGGGTGAGCACCCCGCAGCAGAAGGCCAGCACGGCGCTCAGGGCGAGCGTGCGCAGCGGATAGTCGACGAGGGAATGCACCAGCAGCAGCCCCACGCTCGCGCTTGCCGCCGCCGGCAGAAGCGACTCCGTCCGCCGCCCCCAGGCGCCTGTCCAGGCCCGGAAGCTCGCCCACGCCCACCAGGCGGCGAACATCAGCACGCCCAGGGCGCCGCCCACGCCGGCCTCGAGCCAGAGCTCCAGATAGTCGTTGTGAGCGTGGTTGAGATAGTTGGGCGCCACCAGCGCCATCGGCTCCGCCGCCCGGTAGGCCGGTTCGAAGGCCCCGACACCCGCGCCCAATGGCGCGTACCGGGCCGCCGTCTGGTAGATCACCGGGGCGGCCTGGAAGCGGATGTCTCCGGCGCCCTCGGCGTGGAACCGCTGGGCCACGGCGGCCAAGCTGAACGCCCCGACCAGGAACAGCCCCATCACGCTGGCGCCCACCAACAGCAGCGCCGCCGGCCGCTGCCGATAGGCGCCGCGAGCCGCCAGGGCGATGGCGAGACTGGCCAGAACGGCCGGCGCCAGGAGCAGCATGCCGGCCCGCGAGAGCGACACGCCCACGCCGACGATCAACAGCAGATAGACCCCCAAGCTCGCCGCGACGCGCAGCGCCGATCCCCGCCGCCCCTCCATTCCCCAGTCGACGGCCAGCGCGGCGGCCAGCGGCATGCTGACCACCAGGAGGCTCGCGAGGTGGTTGCGGTTGGCGAAGAAGCCGACGCCGGAGTCGGCGTTGGTGATGCTGTAGAACCGCAAGGGAGAATAGGGGCCGCCGGCCAGCTGCAGCGCGGCCAGCAACACGCTGGCCAGGGCGAAGAGCAGGATCACCGCGGCCAGGCGGCGGCGCCCGGCGACATCCAGGTCGGCGGTGGCCACAAACAGCGCCGTGGGCGGCAACAGCGCCAGGAGGCCGCGCCAGGTCAACTCCGGCGTGAGGCTGATCGGCCGCCAGACCCCGCCCGCGCCGGCCAATCGCAGGTCATCCGCCAGGGGGCCACGGCCGGGCAGGCTGGCCCAGATCGCGGGGGGCAGGGGAACGATCTGCGCCGCCAGGAAAATCGCCGCCAGGCCGATGAAGGCCAGTCCGAGGCGGGCGTTGACCGGCGGTCCCAGCGCCCGCCGACGCCAGGCCTCGTGCAGCAGGACCGCCACGGCGCAGACTTGGGTGACCGCAGCCGGCACGGCGTTGCCTTGGCTCGCGCCGCCGAACAGAAGACAGACCACCAGCAGCGCCGCGGCTGGCTGCCACGGCGCTGGCTCAGTGACACCGACGGCCGGCCGGACCGTAGCCCTACCGAGCAAGACCTCGCCTGTGGCGTCGGCGCTCATCGGTCAACATCCCGGCCGGGGTTGCGCCCCTACGGGCTGACCGGCCCGCCCCCGCCGCCGGACGTCCCCCCGCTCGCAGGGGTAGAGCCATTGTCGGTGGCGGCCGCCACGATCACCGCGATGATGCCGGCCGCAGCCGCGCCGCCGACGATGAGGCCCGTGGTGCTCATCCCGCCGAACATCCCACCGCCGGAGCCGCCGGAAGATGGCGGCGGGGCTTCAGACTGATAGTCCGCCTTCATCAACCGGGGGGCGGACCCGCCAGCGCAAGGTGACTGGGCGCCGACCGTGGCCAGGGTGCGCGAATTGACCTGGACGTTGCAGCCGTCCTTGTAGCTCAGGCGGACCAAGCCGCCGTGCGAAGCCATGACGCGATCGCCACGGTGCAGCACCGTGTGAGCGTCAGCGGGCGCGAAGCCGTTGCCCTGGTCGACGTACACGGCGCCGTGCAGGCCCGAAAGCGTCGGCAGGCTGGCGTTCTGCGCCAGCACCTGACCTGAGATGAAGCATAGACCTGTTGCGGCGACGGCCGCGATCTTCCACGACATGGAACAGCTCTCCTTGATTGGGCTTGCCCAATCGTCCAACTGGCGGAATTCGAAATTCGTTCGCCTCCCGCAGCTTTTTTTCGCGCGGAGCGAGACTTGGGGCCGGCGATCAGCTCGCCGGGACGGGCGCGCGGCGCACGTCGACGCCGTCGTACCAGACCTCGATATCGTCGGTGCGTTCGCCGGGAATGGCGGTCAGCGCCAGCCACTGACCCTCGCAGCCGCCGTCTGGAACCTGGAAGTCGGCGACCACGGCGTTCCAGCCCGGCTCGAGGGCCGCATCGGGCGTCGCCGCCAGAGAGCGGTCATCCTCCGCGCAGCGCACGGTCCAGGCCAGATGCGCGCCCATCCGCTGGGCCGAGACATAGATGCGCGCCGACAATCGGTAGTCTCCGGGCCCAAGCACCAGCAGCTGGCGCGCCGGCGTCGCCGATGACACCCCGTCATAGGACACCTTCAGCGCGCTGCCGCCGCCCCCGGCGACCGGCCCCTGCAGGACCTGCGCGCTGGTCCCCGGTCCGTTTTCGAACTTCCAGCCGAACGGGGCGGCGCCGGGCTGGCCGTCGAAGTCCCCGTCGCGAACATTGGCGCGCATCCTCGTGGCCGAAGCCGGCAGGAACTGCTGCCAGGCCACATAGGCGTCGAGGAAGCGATGCTGCGCCACCATGCGGGTGAGCAGCGGCGTCACCTCTTCGTCCGTGGCCGGCGCGCCGTCGTCCGCCATCTTGGCCATCACATCGAGCGCCACCGCCGGATCGGTGACCTTCGCCGCCAGGAAGGTGAGAAAGGTTGGACGCCAGGCCGGCCGCGTGGCCAGCTGACGCGCAACAGCCGGTTGCGAGCGCGGGTCGCCGGCCAGCTGCGCCAGGGCGGGGAACACCGCCGGCGACACGTCGGGGGCGTAGCGTAGGATCATGTCCGCTTGCCGCACCGCCCCCGCCACGTCGCCCCGCCGCAGGGAGTCGTCGAGCAGCGAGGCATTGGCGATGGTGTCGCGCCGCGTCCAGCGCGCGGCCGCCTGGAACAGGCTCACCGCGCGGGCGTGATCCCCCCGCGCCGCCGCCACCTGGCCGAGCACCCGCAGCGCCGGAGCGTTGAGGGACTGCGCCCGCAGGGAGGCCATGGCCAGCTTCTCGGCGGCGTCAACGGCCGCGGGCCCGCCTTGGCCGTCCAGCCGGTTCTGCGCCGCGACGGCCAGGGCCAGGGCGTCGCCCGGATTCACCGACAGGGCTTGGTCGGGCGCCCGAAGCTCCCACTGGGCGGCGAAGGCTTCGACCAGGATAAGGCCGGCCGCGACCAGGCCGACGAGCGCGAACGCCGCCACCAGAACCGGGCTTCGCCGCACGACCGATGCCCGCTCGGCGGCCAGCCGCCGACCTTGCCGCGATAGCCGCGCCACATGGCTCATCGTCCAGATCCCACTGGGCTAATGCCTCCTTGCTTGTCAGGTCTTGGCCACGCCGCGCGCGCGGCCGTAGTCGTGTCCATAGGCGTAGTCGTAGCCATAGCCGTAGGTCGCGCGCTTGGCGTTGAACTTGGTCAGCACGATCCCCAGCACCCGCCCGTTGGCCGCCTGCAGCCGGCGGATCGCCGCCCTGGCCGCGCCGCGGCGGGTCCGGCCGGCTTCGACGATCAGCACCGTGCCTTCGGTGGCCGACGCCAGGATCGGCGCGTCGGCGAGGCCCATGATCGGCGGTCCGTCGACGATGACCACGTCGAACTCCGCCCGCGCCGCCGCCAGGAACTTGCGCAGCTTGTCGCCCGCCAACAGTTCGGCCGGGCTCGGCGGCAAGGGTCCGCAGGGGGTGATCGACAGGTTCGGAATGCCCGAAGCGTGCGCCGCCTCCTGAAGCGTGCAGCCGCCGGCGAGGTAGCTCGACAGCCCGATGCTGTTGTCGATCGGGAAGCTCCTGTGCTGCGAGGGATTGCGCAGGTCGGCGTCCACCAGCAGGACCCGCGCGCCGATCCGCGCGAAGTTCTGCGCCAGCGCCTGGGCCGTGGTCGACTTGCCCTCGGACGGCTGGCAACTGGTGACGAACAGGGCCCCGGGCACGCCTTCGGTGGTGGTGAACTGAAGCGATGTCCGGATCGAATAGTAGGCCTCGGAGAAAGCCGACTTGAGGTCCGCCAGGGCGGCCTTGGGCGCCTGTTCCTTGCTGAGCAGCGGGACCGCGCCCAGCAGCGGCAAGGCCAGCTTTTCCTCGACGTCCTCGGGCGTGCGGATCGACTGGTCCAGGGCCTCCATGATGAAGGCGACGATGGCGCCCAGCACCAGCCCCGCCACGGCGGCCAGCGCCAGGTTGGTCAGGGGCTTGGGCTGCGACGGCGAATCCGGGGTGTCGGCGCGGTCGACTACCGAGATGTTGTTCACCCCGATGCCGCCGGTGACCCCGATCTCCTTGTAGCGCTGCAACAGGCCGTCATAGAGCGTGCGGTTGGTGTCCACTTCGCGCTGCAGGATGTTGTACTGGATGCTGCGGTCGTTGAGGTCGAGCATGTCGCCCTTCAGGCCGTTCACCTTGCCGTTCAGCGAGCGCTCCTGGTTCAGCGTCGTCTGATACTGGGCCAGCAGGGCGCGCTTGATGCTGCCGACCTGGGTGTTGATCTGCCGGTCGAGCTCGGCGATCTGGGCGTGCATCTGCACCATCGACGGGAAGTCGGGCCGGTACAGGTTCAGCTTGTCCTGATAGGTCGCCTGCAGCGCCGCGCGTGCCTGGATCAGGGCCTGGATGGTCGGACTGGCCAGAGCCTGGGGCAAATCCGTTCCGGGCGTATTCTGGGCCTGGCGGTATTGCTGCTCGGCCTTGATGCGCTCGGCGGTGGCGTCGGACAGAGCCGTGTTCAACGAGACCAGGCTGTTGGCGGTCGGCGATTGGGTCACCCCATTGCCGCCGCTGGTGGCGCCGGGCAGGTTGATGATGCGCTGCGCGGTGGCGTATCCGGCCAACTGCTTTTCCGAGTCTTCCAGCTTCTGCTTCACCTGGCCCAGCCGATTTTGCAGGAAGTCCCGGGCGTAGGACGAAGCCTCGTACCGGCGTTCCAGGTTGGCGGTGATGAAGTTCTCGGCGGTGGAATTGGCGATCTGCGCCGCCAGCACCGGATTGGGACTGTTGTAGCTGATCTTCACGAGGTGTGAGCCGCGCACCGGTTCGACGGTGAGGTTCTTGCGGAAGATCTTCATCGCCCGCTTTTGGGCGGCCCCCTGGCTGTGCATGTCGGGAAGGCCGATCGGCAGCCCGGTGAACGCCGAGAACAGCCCCACGTGCCCGCCGGTCAGAAAGCCGATGTTGGAGTCCAGGCCCAGCGCCTTGACCATGCGGCCGGCCAGGGACTTGCTGCGCAAGAGGCCATATTCGGTCTGGTAGAACTCCTCGCTGGAGAACAGATCCGGCGAATCCACCTGCTGCACATTGACGACCTTGGGCGCTTCCCGGTCGATCTGGATCGTCGCCGAGGCGGTGTACACCGGCGGCATCAGCAGGGTGACCAGGGCGCCCGCCACCAGGGCGACGACGAACACCACGCCGATGGCGACCCGGTGTTTGACCAGGGCCTGCCAGTACTCCAGCAGATTGACGCCGTTTTCCTCGTGCGGACGCAGCACCCGAAGCCCCGGGGCCATCTGATCCTGCAGGTTCACCGCCCTGAGCGGCCGTCGGCCGCCGGCCGGAGCCAGTCCCGTGGGGGGATCCATTTCGCTGACGCTCATTGGGTCTTCCTACGCTTGGGGCGGGTTGGATGCCGGTTGAAAGGAGGCCGTCTCAGCGGAGATACGGCACGAAGGAGAACAGTGGCGCGACGCCGGTGACTTCCCGCAAGGTGCTCTTGAATCCGGAGGTGCCAACCATGACCAGATCGTCGCCGAAGATCTCCGGATCCTTCAAACGGCCGTTCTGGATGTCGCGCATGTCAACGGTGGCGACGTAGCGCTGGCCGTTGACGATGCGAAACACCGTGACGTGCTTCAGGTCGGCCACCCGGTCGGCGCCCCGGGCCAGGGCCACGGCCTGCAGCAAGGTGGTCTTGCCCTTGATCTCATAGACCCCGGGCTGGATCACGGCGCCGCCGACGGTGACCTTCTGGCTCTCGGCCTCCTTCACCATGACCGTCACCTGGGGCGACTTCAGGTATTTGGCGTCCAGGCGGGCGGCGATCTCTCCGGCGAGTTCGGACGTGGTCTTGCCCGCCGCGGCCATGGCGCCCAGCAGGGGCAGGGAGATGTTGCCGCTGGCGTCGACCTGCACCTCGGTCTTCAGCTCGTCCACCTGGAAGACCTGGATGTCGAGCTTGTCCAGCGGGCCGATGCGATAGTTCTTGGCCACGTCCAGCGAGGCGTAGCTGGGATCGGGCGCCGGCATGTCCTGCGGGGCCGGCTTGCCGCCGGCCATCGCCGGCGCGGCGGCCGCGATGCTCAAGCCCAGGCTGAGCATCAGGCTGGCGGTGATCCTGGAACGATGACGGCGCATGGCGACCCTCTTCTGTGGCGGCTGCATCAGGCGTTCGAAAAAATGCGGCGCAGCAGGCCTCGCCGTTCGGCGCGGACCGGCAGGCCCGCCAGAGGCGGCAAGGATGTCGGCGCGACATCCTCGAGGACCCCTTTGGGGCGGGTCACGACCATGTCGATGGCCGCCTTGTCGCCCAGCCGCGCGGCCACGGCGTCGCGGGCGTGCGACATCACCGGATTGCGGTTGCGCAGGTTGTGGGCGTCGGTGGCCAGCACATGCACCAGCCCTTCGTCCAGCATCCGTTCGGCCCAGTACTTCGGCCGCTTTCCGAAGCGTCCGGTGACGGAGCCGCAGGTGATCTGCATCCAGGCGCCGGCGTGCGCCAGATTGCACATCACCTCGTAGTGGCTCTCGATCCAGGTCAGGCGCTCGGGGTGGGTGATCAGCGGCTGGTAGCCCGCGCTCATCACCTCGAAGACGGCGTCTTCCAGCCGCGGCGGCGCCACATGGTGCGGGGGTTCGAACAGGAAGTAGCGTGTCCCGTTCAGCGCTGCGATGCGCCCTTCCTTCAGGCCCTGCGTCAGGCCCGGCGCGATGTGCACGTCCGCGCCCTGCACCAGCTTCAGGGGAATCTCGGCCTCGTCCAGGGCGGCCTGCAGGCGGATGATCGCGGCGCGGATGCCCGGGCCGGTATTCTCGTAAACGCCCGGCATGATGTGCGGCGTGCAGGCGGTGACCCGGATGCCGTCGGCCACGGCGATGCGCGCCATGGCCAGTGACGTCTCCAGATCCGGAGCGCCGTCGTCGATGCCCGGGAGCATATGGCAGTGCAGGTCGATCATGCGCGCGGTCTCCCCGCCTCCGGAACACAGGCTGACGGCGCGCCCCGAAGGTCGCCCGCGTGGGGTTGCCGAAACTGTGGCGTCTTCACTCAGCGGGCCCTGCAGTTGTGCGCGACCTCACAAGCCGCCGAGCCGCCAAATCGTTCCGACCCTCCCGGACAGGGATCCAAAAATTATGGCGGCCGGCCCGAAAATTATGGCGTCCAACCCCGAGTTCCGCCCCCGTCGTGCAACGGGCCGTGGGTTTCTCCGCAAGCGATGGAACAACTTGCCCCCGGTCGGTGTTTGCCCCGCGCATCCCAGTTGGATGGCGCGTCGGAGGCCTTAAATGATCCAGTCCAATTCGCCCTTTGCTGTCGTGACGGGCGTTTCTGGAAGGATAGGCTACGCCTTGGCCGAACGTTGCGCCGCCAGCGGCTTCGATCTGCTCATCGCTTCGGATGACAGCGGCGCGGTCGCCGCCGCCGAGCGGTTGCGCGATCATGGCGTTGGGGTGGATCCCGTCCAGGTCGAGCTGGATACCGCTGACGGCGCCGATGAGCTCTGCGATATCGTAAGGGTCCTGGGCCGGCCGATCGACGCCCTCGTCATCAGCGCCGGACGCCTTCCGGCGGCGGCCTTTCTGAACCAGGACTTCGAGCCGCTGGCGGAGGCCCTGGACACCAGCGTGGTCGGGCCGCTGCGCCTGACGCACCGCATCGGCCGCGCCATGCGGGATCGGGGACAGGGCCGCATCCTGATCGCCGGCGCCGCCGCGATCAACAGCGTTGGTGGTCGGGCGGTGGTCTGCGGGACCAACGCCTTCCTGGCCGGATTCGCCCTGTCGCTAAGGGAGGAACTCGCGCAATCGGGCGTGTCGGTCACCTGCCTGCTGCCTCAGGCGCGCCGGGGGATCACGGACGAGAGCCTTGGTCGGATCCAGGCGGCGGTGGACGCCAAGCTGGGCTTCGAAGCCATGATGCGTGGCGAGCTCGGTCTGACCCCGGCGACCGCCGCCGCGATCGCGCAAGCGGCCGGCTACGGCGTCGAAGCCACGCGCCCACTGGACGTCGCGACCGGGACCCTGAGCTAGCTAGACGCGACAGGGCTCCGCCAGCGCCAACGCCAGCCTACTTCAGGCTGACCTTGACCGTGGTCGACAGGCCAGGGCGCAGGCGCGCCAGGTCGGCCTGTCCGGGCGCAAAGCGGATCCGCACCGGCACGCGCTGCACGATCTTGGTGAAGTTGCCGGTGCCTGGCTCAAATGGCAGCAGCGAGAACTGCGACCCGGACCCCGGCGCCAGGCTTTCGACCTCGCCCTTGAAGGTCACGCCCGGCAGCGCGTCCACTTCGATCCTGGCGGGCTGGCCGACAGTCATGCGGCCGGTCTGAGTCTCCTTGAAGTTGGCTGTCACATAGAGGGCGTTCAGGGGCACGATGCTGAGCAGCCGGGTGCCCGGCTGGACATAGTCGCCGGGCTCGACCTGACGGTCGCCGACAACGCCGTCGATCGCGGCGCGGATCAGGGTGTGGGACTGGTCCTGCAGGGCCAGGTTCAACGCCGCCTGGGCGCGCGCGACGCCCGCCTCGGCCTCGGCCAGGTTGGCGGCCAGGGTCGCGGACTTGGCGTGGGTCACCGAGGCCTGATTGCGGCTGACGTCGAACTGGGCGCGGCTGCGGTCGGCGTCCGATTGGGCGGAGATGGCGGTGGCGCGGTACTGGTCGGCGTCGCGGCGCGCCACCCAGCCGCTGGCCACCAGGGCGTCATAGCGGGCGCGGTCGGCCTGGGCCCGCTCGCTCTGGGCGTCGGCGGCCCGGATGGTGGACTGGGCGGCGCGCATGTTCGAGGCCGCCAGGTCCTCCTCGGCGTTCAGGGAGACGATGGCCGCCTTGGCCGCCGCCACCGCGGCCCGCGCGTTCTGCAGGTCGGCCGTGGCGGAGGCCACGCGGGCGTCGAACTCCTCCGGATCGATCCGCACCAGGGGATCGCCGCGCCTCACCGGCTGGTTGTGACGCACCAGCACCTCGGCCACCAGGCCGCGCACCTTGGGCGCCACCACCGAACTGTCGGCCTGGACATAGGCGGCGTCGGTGGCTTCCGTGGCCTTGGGCATGACGATGTAAGTCGCGCCCCCCACTGCGACGGCGAGCGCGACGCCCACCGCCAGCAGGGTGCGGGCGGAGAACGGCAGGCGGCGGGGCTTGGTCTTCGCCAGCCCGGCCGGGGCGGGCGCCGTGTCGCGGGCGTGGACGTTGTCGATGACGACATCGGTCATTGGGATTCTCTTGCAGCCGAGGTCAGGAGGGCTTGTCGAGGCCGGCGCGGCGGCGGACCGAGGCCCGCGAGCGCGCCAGGATGGCGTCGGACGTCGCGGGGTTAGGCTCGGCCCGGGCGAAGGCCACTGCCCCGACCATTTCCGCCAGGATCGAGCTCGCCTCCTCCTCGGCGTTGGCGTGGCCCATCGCCTTCAGCGGCGCCGCCAGTCCGATCGTCAGGCGCGCGACGCCCAGGGCGAACCGCGCCCGCGACTCCTCGGTCAGGCGCGGCGCGTCGGCGGCCAGGAACGGCAGCGGGCAGCCGCTGGTACGGGCGTCGCGGTGGGCCTTGGAGAGGTAGAAATCAATGTAGGAGCCGAGCGCCGCGGCGGCCGTGCGGCCGGTCAGGGACTCGGCCAGGCGATCCTGGCCCTCCTTGAACATCTGGTCGATCGCGGCGGTCAGCAGGTCGTCCTTGGAGGCGAAATGGGCATAGAAGCCGCCGTGGGTCAGGCCGGCCTGGGCCATCACCTCGGCCACGCCCACCTTGTGCGGACCCTGAGCGCGGATCGCCTTGCCGGCCTCCTTCAACACCCGCTCGCGGGTCTTCTGCTTGTGCTCGGCATCGTAGCGCATGGACTTGCGGCCTCCCTTGGTATGACACATATAATATTACGACCGTCATCGGCAAGAGGCACACATGACCGCTGCGACCATCCCGGCGGGGTCCCTGCCCTCCTCCGACGCCGCGCCGATCGTCAGTCCCGCCGACCTGCCCACCGCGCGCAAGTTCCTGATCTTCGCGGTGATGGCGTTCGGCCAGTTCATGGCCCTGATCGACATCCAGATCGTCGCCGCCTCGCTCAACGACGTGCAGTCGGGTCTGTCGGCTGGGCCGGACGAGATCAGCTGGGTGCAGACCGGCTACCTGATGGCCGAGCTGGTGATGATCCCCTTCTCCGCCTTCCTGGCCCAGGCGCTGTCGACGCGCTGGCTGTTCGCCCTGTCGGCGGGTCTGTTCACCCTCTCCAGCGCCCTGTGCGGCCTGGCCTGGGACATCCAGTCGATGATCGCCTTCCGCGTCGTACAAGGCTTCGTCGGCGGCG